>Ga0209626_1000064_pt1 | contig 24485 bp, 23 predicted proteins | sample JacPinW_OM1H0_M2_FD_187962 | JGI IMG/M metagenome (GOLD analysis project Ga0209626, IMG submission 187962) | Forest soil microbial communities from Algoma, Ontario, Canada - Jack Pine, Ontario site 1_JW_OM1H0_M2 (SPAdes) (version 2) | ecosystem: Environmental > Terrestrial > Soil > Boreal... | reverse complement strand
TCTTGAAGCCTTGACGCTGGGTCAGGGGCTTCTTCTCTTCGACACGCGGCGCCGCCGCCACGGGCTCGAAGGAGAGGGAAGCCTGCTTGTCGCCGTCGACCGGCATCAGCCGGATGTGCAGGTTCTGGCCGTCGGCGACGACCGAATGCTCCACCTCCTGGCGGGTGGCGACGGTCAGGCGGGTCATCGGCCGGGTGCCGTCGCTCTGGCGCTCGACCTTGAGGGAGGCGACGAGTCCCGATTCCGGCGCCAGGTCGGCGATCCCCTGTCCCGGCACGGCGTTGGGCAGCTCGACGATGACCTGCCCCTGCGCGTTGCGGAAGCTGGTCCATACCAGAGCCGCGCTCGCCTTGACGTCGACGAACACCTCGGGCGCGCCCTCCCGCAGCTCGATCGAGCGGATCTCGGCCGCCGCCGGGGCTTTCTTGGCCTCGGCCGCCGCCGGCCGTGGAGGAGTTGGCTCGACGACCCTGGCCGATCTGGACGACGAGGTGCAGCCGACGGCGAGGGCGGTCGCCAGCGCCGCTCCCGCGATCAGATGCTGCCATCCAGCGCTCCGTCTTCTCTTGCAAACTCCCATGGCACTCGCCTCCCTTTCGGGACTCCTAAAGACCTCGAAGATCCGGCCGGGGGCCGGTTAGGGTCTCAGCGCTTTGACCACCTCGCGAAAAGGTTTCAAAGCCGTCGGATCTTGTACCGTCTGTTTGAACACCACTTCGTTGCGATTGATGCTCACCACGTCGCCGTCGAACAGCTGATCCCCCTCCCGGAGGAGGAAGCCGCGCGGCTGGTTGGCCGCCTTGACCTGGGCGACGTAGCCCTTGGCGGTGCGGAAGATCCCCGTCAAGTCGATCTCGTCGATGAGCAGGCCCGGGATGCCCTCCGGGCGCGGACCGCGGAACTCCGGCCGGTCGGGGCTCGCCAGGAGCGACTTGAAGGGGTCGCGGCGGTTGCCGGGATCGTAGGAGTAGCCGCTCCCCGACAGCACCTCTTCCTCCCCCTCGAGGATCTGATCGATGTCCGGCCCCGGCGTCGCCGTCGAGACGCCGGGCGAGCCTGGCGCGCCCACCGGCCTGGCGGTCTCCGCCGGCGGCTTGGCGGCCTCCGCCGGCTTGGCGGCCGGGCGGGGCTTCTCCGCTGGTTTCTTGGTCTGCGCCGCGACTGCGAGGGCGGCGAGGGCGGCAAGGGCCGGCGCGAGGAGCAGGAAAACGAGCCAGAGCGGCATCCGGCGAGCCATGGTCAGGCGGCGCATGCTAATAACCTCCTCCGCGCTTGGCGCCCGAGAGCGGGTTCGCCGCCGGCGGTCCCCCGGCGGCGTCCGGGCCCCCCGGCGGGAGCGCCCGCTTGGTCACCGGCACCGCCGGCGTGGCCGGCGCCGCGGAGGGCTCCTTGTAGACGAAGGTCTTTGCCTTGAAGCTCGCCGCGATGGTGTGCGTGCCCGTCCCCTTGAAGGCCTGGATGGACAGGTCCTCGATGTTGATGATGCGCGAGAACCGGCTGATGCGGTCGAAGAAAAGGGCGAGGTTGTGGTAGGTGCCCTCGACGTCGATCTCGATCGGCCATTCGCTGTAGAAGTCGCGGTCCGAGAGCGTGCCGGGGGTGAAGCGCTTGAGGGTGAAGTCGCCCTGCTCGGCGAGCGAGCGGATCCGCCGCAGGAGGTCGGGGGTGTTGCGGCGCGCCGGCAGGATGCGCAGGAGCTTGTCGAGCTCGAGCTCGAGCTGCCGCACCTCTTCGCGGAACTTCGGCAGCTGCTGCTTGGCGGCCCGCCCCTCCTGGATCTTGGTCTGCAGGTCCTGGAGCTGCTTCTTCTGGCCTTCGATGGTATCCATCATCCCGGTCAGGAACTGCCAGTACCCGAGCCCGAGCAGGATCGCGCCCGCGACCAGGCCCGCGGCCAGGCCGAGGTACCAGGGCTTCCCCTCCAGTCCCGTCTTCAAGGCCAAGCGCTCGCCCTCCTATCAGGACTTGCCCACGGTCGGCTTGCTGCCCGGCTTCTTGGGCGCAGAGCCCGCGGCGCCCGGGGCGGTGGCGCCCGGGCCGGCGAGCGGAGCGAAGGAGTAGTTGAAGTTGATGAGGAACTTGTAGACGCCGCCCGTCTGCTCCGAGGTGTCCTTGAGGGTCGGCTCCTCGAACTCGGGCATCTTGTCGAGGTTCTCGATGAAGTTGGCGACGGCGTTGGTGTTGAAGGCGCGCCCCTCGAGCTCGATCGTGCTGCCGCTCATCTTCATGTGGTCGAGCCAGAGCAGCTCGGGGAGGGCGCGCGAGATGTCGTCCATCACTCGCACCGGCCCCCGCTGGTTGAGCTTGAGGTCGTTGATGACCTTGATCTTCCGCTCGAGCTCGGCCTTCTTCTGCTTGTAGTCCTCGACCTCCTTGATCACCGGTGCCAGCTCCTCGACCTCCTTCTCGGCGTCGGCGATCTCCTGCTGGTTGTGGGCGATCTCGCCATGCAGCAGGTACCACCAGACGCCGAAGGAGAGGATGCCTAAGAGGATGCCGACCAGGAGCAGCCAGGGGCCGAAGTCGCGGCCCTCCAGGAGCGCCGTCGGCTTCGCCTTCCGCACCGCCGCGCGCTTGCCCTCCGACAGCAGGTTGATCTTGATCATCGGCCCTCTAGTCCCCGGTCCTGCGGATCGCGAGCCCGACCGAAACGGCCATCATCGGCGCGATCGACTGCAGCCAACCGCTGTCGAAATCGCTCTCCTTGTAGTGGATCCGGCGCAGCGGGTTCATCAGCTCCGTCGTCACCTCGAAGCGCTCCCGCAGCACCTGCTGGAGGTTGGAGGTGAGCGAGCAGCCGCCGGAGAGCATCAGCTCGTCGACCGGGCCTTCGGTCGAGGTGGCGGAGAAGAAGTCGAAGGTCTTGCGGATCTCGGCCGCCATCTCGCCCGAGACGGTGTCGAGGACGGGGCGCGCGTCAGCCAGGGAGTAGCGGTCCACCTGCTGGCCGCGCTTCAATGACTCGGCCTGGTCGAACGAGAGGTTGAACTCCCGCTGCAGCGCCTCGGTGAACTGGTTGCCGCCGAAGGAGATGTCGCGCCAGAAGACCGTCGAGGAGCGGGCGAGGATGTTGATGTTGGTGACCCCCGCCCCCATGTTGATGAGGGCCACGACCTTGCGGGGATCGAGGTCGTAGTTCACCTCGTAGGCGTTCTGCACGGCGAAGGCGTCGACGTCGACGAGGGTCGGGGTCTTCCCCGTCTGGCTGATCACCGAGACGTAGTCGTTGACCTTGTCGCGCTTGACGGCGACGAGCAGGACCTCCATGTTGTCCCGGCCCGGCTCGCCTTCGGACAGCACCACGTAGTCGAGGCGCACGTCGTTGATGTCGAAGGGGATGTACTGCTCAGCCTCCCACTGGATCGACTCCGAGAGCTCCTCGGCCGGCATCGCCGGGAGCTGGATCTTCTTGATGATGACGGAGTGGCCGGAGAGCGAGGTCGCGTAGTTGGTGCTCTTGACTTTGGTCTGGTCGTTCAGCTTGTGGATGGCGTCGACGACCAGCGACGAGTCCATGATGGAGCCGTCGACGATCGCCTCGGGGGACAGCGCTTCCACTCCCAGGCGTTGGAGGTGGAACTCTCCCGCCTTCTTCTCGCGGAGCTCGACGAGCTTGATCGCCGAGCTGCCGATGTCGAGGCCCACGACCCCCTTCGAGCGCGAGAAGAGCATGTCCTCTTGACTCCTCAGTAGCCTAGAAACCGGCGTGTACAGAGCTTCGGTGACTTATGATACACCACAGATGTCTACTGCGCAAGCACGTCTTCCTACTCTCCTCTTCCGCTGTTCCTTGGGTTCGGCAATCGACGCCGTATCACATCGTTTTAGTATACCACGTTAAAAGAATTCGCCGCCTCTTCAAGCCCTCTCGTTGGCGGTCAACGACCCGTCGGGGTTGCGCGATACTCCCTTGAGTATTTAAGTGCGCATAAGGCTCTGTGCGGGACAGCACCCCTCTCGCTTCCCCACGGAGTCGGGCTTCCGCAGGACGTCAAATAACGTCGGAGAGCGTTTGCGCGGGGCGGCGTCCCGCCGGTCGTCCATCGCGGTTTACCTGCTCTTGAGCTTGGCGACGGCGTCAGCGATCCCCGACGCATCGAACGGTAGGCTGGGATTGCCGCGTGCGACCTTCAGGTAATCGAGCACCGCGCTGGCGAGCGGCACTCTCGCCGCCTTCCCCGCCACCGCCAATCGGAACCTGCCGAGGGCGTCGAGGACGGCGGAGCTCATGCCCGGGGCGGCAAAGACCGGCGTCATGTCCGCCATCAACCGCTCCAGGCGCACAGTGCTGCCGGCCGCCAGGAGCAGCCGGGCCACGTGCAGGCCGGCGATGGCGGCGGCGTGCCACTCTCCCAGGGCGAGGAAGCCCTGGAACGCTGCCGCGACCTTCTGCTCGGCACCGCGGAGGTCGCCCTCGCTCTCGGAGAGTTCGCCGCCCACGAGCGTCAGCTCCAGGTCTTCGCGCGAGCCGGGCTCCGGCGGGAAGCGCCGGCTCGCCGCGGCGAGGATCTGCCAAGCCTGGGGGATGTGGTTCTCGAGCGCGCAGGTTAAGGCGAGGCCCCGCTGGAGGCCCAAGGCGAGCGCCACGGGGCCTCGCGGCACCAGCGAGGCGGCGAGTTCGAAGCTCTCCCACGCCTCGGCTGGCTCCCACATCCGCAGCTCGAGCTTGCCCTTGTCGCCGAGCGCGACAGCTGCGTCGAGTCCGTTGCCGTGCCGCTCGAACAGGTCGGCCGCGCGGGCGAAGAGTGCCAGCGCCTCATCCCACCGCCTCTGGTCGCGCCGCAGGCGCGCCAGGCCGGCGCGGAACTGCCCCCTGCCGATGCCATCGACCGCGTCGTCGAGGTGTGCCGCGGCGCGGGCCAGCTCCTCCTCCGCCCGCTCCAGGCCGCCCCCCAGGCGGCAGGCCTCGGCCACCTGGCAGGCCACCTCCGACTGCAGCTCGGCGGCCGGGACCGGCTGCCCAGCGGCGTCCATCTCGGCAGCTGCGACGGCGGCGAGGCGGGCGAGGGCCTCGGCCCGCGGTGGGTCGCCCGGGAGCGCCGCGCGGCTCAGTTCCAAGAGCACCGCGGCGGTTGCCCAGGCGTCCTCGCGCGCCGCCTGGAGGATGAGCCCGGCATGGCTCTCCGGAGGGGCGGCTTCAAGCTTCGCCACCTGCCACTCCGCCGCCGCCCGCCGGCGCGCAATCTCTGCCACCATCCTGCCGACCGCTATTTCGCGCCGGCTCAGGACGCCGTCGTACTCGATCCCGAGCGCGCGGGCCGGCGCCCGAATGCCGCCAGGCCCGGCTGCGGTCGGCTGCAGCTCGATCCGCGCCCGGGCGGCGCAGCGCCGGCAGCCGAGGAGGTGGAAGAAGAGCGTCGCCTCCGCTCCCGGCAAGGACCTCAGGGCGGCAAGCACGATCTCCTCGTCCGGGTGGTCCTCCCCCGCCGGCAACCTCACGGCCGAAGAAGCGGCCGATGGACAGTCTTCGACTCGCGAACTTCTACCGAAAGGCTCCTCTTGGGCGTGTCCCCGGCCGAAGGAGGCCGGGGTCGGGCTCTACGCTCCAATCTCCCCGGGCAGAACGGCGCCCGGGGAGATTCCGCTGCGATCCCTCACGTGCCCCCGCCCCCCAGAAGTTGAGGGGAGCGAATCAGGGTGTAAGAGGCCCCTGACGGGCCTCTCGGGAGTCCGACGAGGAGATCGTGATGAGCGAGAGGAGCTGCAGCAACGTAGGTATCATCGACTTGCGAGCCCACGGAATCCATTATCTCGACGCCGACCTCTTCAGCTCCCCCGCCCAGACTCTCGTCAATCCTGTCAACACGGTGGGCGTCCTGGGGGCTGGTCTCGCCAAGATCTTCCGCTCCCGCTACCCGGCGATGTTTCGCGAGTACCAGGACCTCTGCAGGTCCGGCCGCCTGTCGGTCGGCACCCTCATGCTCTGGCGCGGCCCCGACCGCTGGGTCTTGAACCTCCCGACCAAGACGCGTTGGCAGCTCCCCTCGACCCTCGCCTACATCGAGGCCGGCCTCCGCCGCTTTCGCGAGGATCACCACAGGCTCGGGATCACCTCCGTTGCCTTCCCCGCCCTGGGATGTGGCTGCGGAAAAGCTGAGCTGGGGCCAGGTTCGGCCCCTCCTTGAGCAGTACCTGGGCAACCTCGCGCTTCCTATCTTTCTTCACGTTCTGCACTAGCGATGGCGAGCTTCGGCGGTAGTTGTGGCTGAATTTGACAGTTCGTTGCGATTTATTTAACATCTGACTATGAATATGGACAAAAATGCAATGTTAGGCTCCGAAGCCTGTGTCGCAGCCTTGAGGACTCTCCTCAAGACCTCGAAGAGGAGCGCGAGAGAGATCGAACGTCGGCTCGGCTGGGGAGTCGGCTACATTAGCCGCCTGCTGACCCGGAGGATCGAGATCAAGCTGGGTCACCTCCTGGAGATCCTGGAGGTCCTCGAGGTCCACCCGGTGTCGTTCTTTGCCCTCGCCTTCCCGCCGGCGCGAGAGAGCCCGGAGTCTCTGGCAGTCCTGCGCACGATGGCGGCTTCCTCCACCCGGCAGTCCGACACGCCTATGGCGGGCGATCCCTTGAAGGCGCTCATCCGCGAGACGGTCCTCGAGATGGTGCGGGAGATTCTGGCGCCGCCCCCAGGCGCCGGCAAAGCCGCTGGCGGCCATGAGCTCTGCCGGCTAGCGAGATGAAGACCGCTCGGCGAGTCACCTCGCGTGCTCGCCATCCTTGGGGCTGCGCTTTCCTTCGGCTCGACTCTCCTTCTCCTGGCGAGGTTCGTCCGCGCGGAGGCTACGGCCGCCGGACCCGGAGCCCGCCTCTCCCGCGCCAGTGGTGTCGACCTGGGCTTTTGACGAGGGAGGTATCCTCCTGGAGGTAGGCTGCCACGCCCCCTGCAAGGGACGCTTTTCTTATCTATACGACTGGCATGTGCTCGAACTTCATCGTCGGATCGCGTTCGAGCTCCCGCAGAAAGCGGGCAACACCATGCAGGAGATCGAGGGTCACCCGCTGCTGCTCGCACGCCTGCCGCAGGATGACGAGCGCCACGACCGCCTCGCGGCTGATCTTGAGCACCCGGAAGGTCGTCAGCACGTCGCCGACGAGGGGAAGGAGCTTCCCTGTTTGGCCCTGGCGCAGCCAAACGACAGCGAGGTCGAGCCCGACGAGGGCGGCATTGTAGGTCTGGTCACACCTCCCGAATCCTTCCCGCACGCTGGCGAGTGCCTCCTCGGCGCGGTCGAGCTCTCCGAGGCCCATGAGGGCTTGACCTTCCGTCCATCGCGCCTTGAGAAGGCTCAAGCTGTCGCCGGCATAGAGCGCCTGAAGATCGGCCTCGTCGAGGGCGCGGGCCGCCTCCTCGCAACGCCCCACTTCGACCAGCCGCGAGGCCCGGGCGTGCAAGGCCCAGGCAAAGAGCTTGGGTTCGCGCTCTCGATCGATCGAGCCCAGGGCTTCCTCCAGAAGCGGCAGCGCGTCCTCCGGCCGACCGGCGTACATCGAATAGATACCGCTCATAACCAGCGTCCTTGCGGCGAGCTGAGACTCGCCCAGTTTCCGGTAAAGCACCCTCGCCTTGGCGAGCAGTATTAGAGCCTCGGGGTACCGCCTCTGGTAATGGCGAATCGAGGCGGTCAGAAGCATGATCCGGGCCTGGAGCAGGGGATCGCCCGTCCCTTCGCGGCTCCGTTTGATCGCCCGCGCCATGGAGTCGTCGGCCATGTCGAGGAGGTCGGAAACGCGGTAGGCGTTCGCGAGCTCGGCCTCGCATCGGGCCTGGAAGTCCGCCACGAGCGCCGGAGTGTATCGGCTCGCCTCCAGCTGTGTCGCCACCAAGTACGCGAGAAGGGCGACCCGCAGCATCGCCGCGGCGTCCTTGTGACGGAAGCTGTAGCTCAAGTCCATGAGCTTGATGCACAGCGCCCAGCCACCCACTCGCTCGCCATCGTCGTGGCCCAGCTCGGAGAGCGCGAGGAGCGACGCCAGCGCCCGCGGCGCTTTCGCACTCTCGACGGAGAAAGCGAGGGCGTGCTCTCTTACGCGAGCCACGGCGCGATCGATGGCGGCGTCGTAGCAAGCCTCCTCCTCCCGCGACAGCTCGGGCGCCGGCTCGGAGACCGTCCACTCGGAGGCCACATGCGCGAGAAGCTCCAAGCACTTTGAGCACTCAGCCGTGAGGTGTGCGATCAACGCGTCGATCTCCTTCACCGAAAAGTCGCCGCGTACGAGGTCCCTGAGGTCGTCTTCGTTCAGATGGTCGGTCAACGGATCTCCCCTCCCAGGGTTATTCCTAAGACGATGCGCCTATTCTTTCACGGAGAAGTTCAAAGTTGCACCCAAAGGGCACGAGACAGGCCGTGGGAGGGAAAATCCCCGGGACGGCAGACGAGTCGCCCCGGGGACAGCGACTCAGCGCTTCCCGCCATTCGGATCGACAATGCTTCCGTTGTCTGCCGCACCCGCGCTGCCGCTCGTCCCTGCCAGGCATTTGCCACCCTCGGGATCGACGCAGGACCCACTGTTCGCCCAGACAGCCTTGAGCGCGCCCGGGCCGGAGGATCTGGCGGCGTCCAGCCAGCGCTCGGAGAGCCACTGCCAGGCGGCACTGACGAACGAGGCCGGTCCTTCGATTCCGGCGAGGCCCGCTCTCCCTCGGGCCGTCGGCAGGGCTGAGGCCGCTCCAAGGCCGGGGACGGCCATCAGCGCCGCCGTGAGCGTCAGGGCGGTCAAGAATCGGTTCTTCCTGGAACGAGACATCTGCTCCTCCTTCCTCGCGGATCGGAAGGCCACCAGGATGGAGCCGCCGTCCATGAGGGTGCGGATGTCCCCTAGTCTCGCAATTCTTTATGCCAAATTGTGGGTGCCCTTTATCAGCCCGGTGAACTCGACGATATCGTACCACTTCCTATTGAAGCTGAGACGCTTGTGCGCGACCTGATAATGGAATTCTCCGTCTACGACTGGGGAAGTCTTCGGGATGACGTTCTTGGATCTATCTTCGAGAATCTCATTCCGCGGGAAGAGCAGGCGCTTCTTGGCGAGTTCTACACTCCTCCCCGAGTCGCCGATTTGATAGTCGCGTTTACTCTTCGAGGCGATGTCAAGGCCGTGTTAGATCCGGGATGCGGTAGCGGCACATTCCTCATGAGGAGTTACGAATACCTTCGCGAAGTTGCGGGTCTCGACCATGTGGAAACGCTCAATCGGCTTTGGGGCTTCGATATCAGCTCCTTTGCAGCGGAGCTTGCCGCCATCAACCTTTTTAGGCAAGACTTGTCTTCGTTCTTCAACTTCCCGCGAATTGTGCCAGGCAATTTCTTCGATCACCGAACTGGCGAGACGATTCTCTTTCCGCCTGCAAAGGTGGGTGGATTGACGAAGGTACCAGTACCGCTTCCACTCTTTGACGTGATCGTCGGTAATCCACCTTATCTGAGATCGCAGAACCAAGACGACCTGGATCCTCAATACAAGAGAAGGTTGTTCGAGGTGAGTGGCCGAAACAATGTCGAGGCTGAAAGCAAAACCGATCTCTTTGCGTTCTTCATCTATAAGTCGCTAGAAATGATGAAGGTGGGTAGCCGACTGGGATTCGTGACTTCCTCGAGTTGGCTCATCGCTGCATTCGGGACGCCTATTAAGAGGCTGTTATTTGATCGGTTGCGACTCGTGGCAATAGTTACCTCTGACGCCGAGCCTTTCTTTTCGCAGGTCGCGGTGAATGCAGCGATCCTCGACGCCCAGGACTCCTCCCCGGGATGGGTCTGCCCCACGAACGCGGCCGGGAGCCTCTGTCGCCTTCCCGCGGGCAACATCCTGCCGGGGGGCTCGATCACCCGCTTTTTCGCCGTCGTCCTCGACAACCCGCTTCCCGCCGGCGTCGCCAACGTCACGAACACCGGCTGCGCCCGCAGCGGGCCCTCGCTGGTCCTGGGCTGCGCCAGCACCTCGACCCCGACCTCCGGCCAGCCGCTTCTCAAGGTCGCGAAGACCCTTGTCTCCGGTAGCGGCACCCCCGGCGCGACCCTGGTCTTCAACCTCGACATCTCGAATCCCGGCAACCAGGACCTCGCGGGCACTTCGATCACGGAGACAGTGCCCCCCAACACGAGCTACTCGTCCTCCGCGAGCTCGCCGGGCTGGAGCTGCTCCGGAACCACGCCGGGCTCGGCCTGTACGTTCAGCCTGTCGGCGCTCCCCGCGGGCGACGTGACCGACCTCCGGTTCGCTCTCGTGGTCGCGAACCCCCTGCCGGCGGGAACGAGCTCGGTCGCCAACACCGCCTGCGCCACCTCGGGCGCCGTGAGCTCCTGCGACACGCTTACCGTCCCGACGAACGGGATGCCGAGCTTGTCGCTCAAGAAGGGCATTTCCGGCTCCTCGGTACCGGGCGGCACTCTCCTCTTCCAGCTGACCCTTCAGAACCCCGGGAACCAGGGTGCCTCCGCCGTCAGCCTGAGCGAGCTGGTACCCGCCTTCACTACCTTCGACGCATCAGCGAGCACCGCCGGATGGAGCTGCGCTCCCGACGGGAACGCCGGCGCCACCTGCACACTCGCCGTCGGGACCCTCCCCGCGGGCAGCACCCAGATCTACACCTTCGCACTCACCGTCGTCGATCCCCTCCCGGCCGACGCATCGATGATCGCGAATCGGGCCTGTGCCAGCGCTCCCGGCCTCACCGACTCGTGCGACTCGGTCTCGACCCCCACCGAGGGAACTCCCAACGTCACGCTCCACAAGACCTACAGCGGCCCACCGCTCCTCCCGGGTGCCGTCCTACCCTTCACCCTGGCCCTGAGCAATGCAGGCGACCAGGATGTCGGAGCGGTTCAGATCACCGAAACCGTGCCGGATCATTCGACCTTCGCTCCCGGCGCCAGCTCCCCAGGGTGGAGCTGCACGGCCGCGACTCCGGGATCGATCTGCACCCTCGCCGTCAGCGCCTTGCCCGCGGGCGCCTCCCAGACCTACATCTTCGCCGTCAAGGCCGACGCCAGCCTGCCGGCCGACGCCGTCGTCGAGAACGCTGCCTGCGCAGCTACCGTCTTGGGACCCCCGCCTATCCTCGAATCCGGATCGTCTGCGAAAGCGGCCGCGACCGGCTCTCTTCAGGCCTGCTCGAACACGACGACGCCCCCGCTCCGGACGGTCGATACGACGCTCACCGTCGAACTTCTCACCGACGCCGACGGCAGCCATAGCGCCACGGCCGGAGACACTCTCCGCTATGTCTTGACCATCCCCAACGCCACCTCGGGATCGCTCGACGGGATCACGACCACCTTAAGCCTCGACCCCAACACTGCTCTCGTGAGCGGGTCCGTCTTGGCCTCGCAGGGAATGGTGACGACCGGCAACTCTCCCGGTGATTCGACCGTCGTCGTGGCCATCGGCAGCCTGACGGCCGGACAGAGCGCGACCGTTCGCTTCGACGTCCTCATCCGCTCGCCTCTTCCCCCCGGCATCCGCGCCGTGGCGGCACAAGCTTCGACGAGCGGCACGAACTTCCCGACCGATCCCTCCGACGACCCGACGACGCCGCTCCCCGACGACCCCACCTCGATCGCCGTCGACGGCGGGCCGGCCGGGCCTCCCTCCCCGGTCAACGTTCCGACGCTCTCCGCGCTCGGTCTCGTGGCGCTCGCGGGCCTCCTGTCCTTCTGCGGTTCCAGGGCCCTCCGCCGAAACCGCGCGACTCCAACCTCCGAGCCCAACCGCTGAGGCCCATGCATCGGATCGGAAACACCCTCCTCCTCCTCGCCGCGCTCGCGACGTCCGCGGTCGCGGCCGAGGCCCCCTCGCATCAACGAAATCCCCAGGTTGTCTTCACGACTCCGGGTCTCAAGGCCGTCACTCTCACCACCTGCAACGCCTCGGGCTGCAGCACCGTCAACAAGTACGTTCAAGTCCTGGACCCTCGGCCGACGATCTCCGCCGCATCGGCCCAGCCTCTCGGGGTCGAGAGGGGCCGCGCTGTTACTCTCTCGGCCACTGCTTCCGGGAAGCCTCCCCTGACCTTCGACTGGCAGGTCTCCGGTCCGGGCTACCTCCAGCACCTCGCGGGCAATCCGGCGTCATGGTCGACGGGCGGCGTTCCCCTCGGCTCCTACTCGGTCCGTCTGACCGTCACCAATGGCGCGGGCACGGCAACCGCCGGCCCGCTAGCCCTGGCTGTCCGCGCGAACTCACCCCTCGCCTTCTACACGATCCACCCCTGCCGGCTCTTCGACAGCCGGACGTCCTCTCGTCTGCGGCCGGGGGAGGAGCGCACGATCGACCTTCCGCCAGCCTGCGGCATTCCTTCTTCGGCCCGTGCTCTCGCGGGCAACGCGACCGTCATACTGCCTTCGGACGCCGGCTTCCTCACGCTCTTCCCTGCCGGCGAGCTCCGAGCGGAAACGAGCAACTTGAGCTTCCGATCGGGCCAGACCCGCGCCGCATTCTCGATCCTCGGCCTTGGCGGAGCTCCTCCTCGGCTCACCGCCGCGCTTGGCATGCCTCCGAACGCCTCGGCCGACCTCGTCCTCGACGCGTCCGGCTACTTCGCCTCCGACCCCGCACACTCACCACCCACGATCGGCCTGTTTTCGGCCGAGCTCTGTTTTCTCTCCTTCTGCATCTTCCCGGTCGGCGCGCCGGTCGGCTTCTCGCAGACCTTCCCCGACCGGCTGCCTGGGGACTCCTACTCCTACGACTGGGAGGGGACTGGGACCTTCACGGCGGCGAGCACGGCACCCGTCTTTGGACACGTCTATACGCACGCGGGGACCTTCACGCCGATCCTCCGGGTTGCCCGTGGCGGGTTCACCTCCATCTACCGGCACCCGGACCCGATGACACTCGCTGCCCCCTCGCTTCCTCCCCCCGCACCCGTTGGCGTCTCAGCAGCTTATGCAGGCCTCGCGTCGACCGTAGCCAACCCCACGATCCAGCCTCCCGCACCGGCCTTTCGCATCTCGGCCGCCTCGTCGCCCGTCGCCTTGATCGGCTACGACGCGTTCGTTTCGCGAAACGGTTCCGCCTTCACCTTCGTTGGCACGCTCCTCCCAAATCGATCGAGCGCAACGGACCTCCTCGTCACGTCACCTTTCTCCGCCACGGACTCCGTTTTCCTCGTGCTCCGCGCCGTCACCTACTCCGGCCTGAGCAACCCCTCGGCTCCGGTCGCGCTCCGGGTTCCTTGATAGACCATGGCTTCTCGCTCCTCCGATAGCTCGAAGGCCTCGCCGGTGCCCGGCAAACGCAGCCGCCAGAGCCTGCGGCTGGCGCAGGAGGCGCTCGCCATCGAGGCCGAGGAGGCGCGGAAGGCCGGCACTCTCGGCTACATGGCCCGCTTCCTCGTCCAGGCGACCCTCCCTCACAACGATCCCAGGACTCGAACGTTCACCCGCACGAACGGGCTCTTCCGGCTGTCGATCATCGGCCCCGAGGGCCTGCCCTTCGGCCGGTACCCCCGCCTCTTGCTCGCGTGGGTGTGCACGACGGTGGTGACGACCCGCGCTCGGGTGCTTGACCTCGGCCCCAACCTAACGGCGTTTTTCGGGAAGCTCGGCGTCACTCCGACCGGAGGCAGGTACGGCACGATCGGGCCCGTCCGCAACCAGGCCCAGCGACTGTTCTCGGCCTCGATCTCGATGACCTACGAGAACCCGGACGTCTACGACCACCGCGGCTTTCGCCTCGCTGATCGGCTCCGCCTCCACAAGCGGCCCGGAGAAGTCGAGGACCCGAGTCCCATCGTCGAGCCTGAGGAGACCCTCCTCTGGTGGAACGCCGACCCCGGTCAACCGGCGCTCTTTGGCTCCTATGTCGCCTTGACCGAGGGTTTCCGCCAGGCGATCCTCCTCGCACCCATCCCGCTCGACCTCCGGGTCCTCCACCGCCTGCGGTCTCCTCTAGCGATCGACATCTACGTCTGGCTGACCTACCGCTTCTCCTATCTCTCCCGTCAGACCCAGGTCCCATGGAGCGCTCTGGCCCTGCAGTTCGGCGCGGACTACGCCCGCACCAAGGCCTTTGCCCACCACTTCCGGCGCCAACTCCGGAAGGTCCTGCTTCTCTACCCTTCGGCTCGGGTCGAGCCCACTCGAGCCGGGCTCATTCTCCGGCCCGCTTCCCCCCACATCCGAAAGCTCCTTCCCAAAGGATAAGACGATGAACACGGTTGCACCGATCTCTGGCCAGGTCGATGATCAGCTTCCCGTCGATCTCGAGGCTGCGCTCGAGACGCTCTTCCATCGCCAACGCCAGCGGGCTCGTAACCATCGGGAACTCGACCCCACATGGAAGACACGAACCGTTCCCGAGGATGCAAGGATCCTCAGGCGTCAATTCGAGTACTTCTGGGACCTCCTCCGGCCGGTTCTCGAGGACCCTACGTTTGACGCCGTTCTCGATGTCCTCGTTCTCAACGAGCTCCTCGACCAGGCGGCCGACATCGTCAACTATCTTGTATTCACACTCTCAGCGCTCTCCCGGAGCCAGCTGTTAAACACCAACGAACTTGGCTCGCTTGGTCTGCAGAGAGAACGCTGATGCCTGCCACCACCGTCGACAAGGCCCCTGACCCCGCAAAGGCGGGGCTACGGTTCATTGAAGAACTCTCGAAACTAGGAGAGGTGCTGCAGGACCTCTCTTCTCGGATCGACCACATCGAACGCAGGTTTGCCGCGCTCGAAACACCTGCCGCCACGCCGCTTTCTGTAAGAGAGCTGTCTCGTAAACACCCCGCTTTTTCTGAAGGCTCCCTCCGCTGGCTACTCTTTCATCGCGAGAGCAACGGCCTGGCTCAGGCGGTCATCCGATCAGGCCGACGTCTTCTCGTCGATGAGAGACGATTCCTGGCATGGGTGGACTCCCTCCGGGAAGGAGCCGATGTCCGCCTCCAGTTGCCGCCACGGCGCTGTCGAGGCCGCTTCGGTGACTAAGGACTAGCCTTCCGCGCTGGCTCCAGGTTGAACACCATCGGACGATTTGAGAGACCGCGACCCTAACTCGAGAAACTGGCTGGACATTCGTGCGGCCACGCCCGCCAGGTGTTGATCCGTCAGGTGACTGTACCTGGCCGTCATCGCGATGGTCTTATGTCCCAGAATCATCTGGATTTCTCGGATAGTCGCCCCGGCCATCGCGAGATATGACGCACACGAGTGGCGGAGATCGTGGAAGCGGAAGTCCTTGATCGAAGCCGCTAGGAGCGCCGCTTCCCAGGCCTTTCGCGGAAAGGTCGCTTGTCGCCAACGATTCGGGAACAAGAGATCGATATCTAGTCGACGAGTACTCATCATGGTTCGAAGGGAAGCCATGGCCGGGTCAACCAGCGGCACCGATCTCGATACACCGTTCTTCGTCTCCACAAACTGAACGCTCTTCCGGCCTAGGTCCACGTCGCCCCACCGGAGTCGCAGCAGTTCCCCCTGACGGCCCCCCGTGCAAAGGGCCAGCAGCACCAGCGGATAGAGCCGATGGTTCGCGCTCGCTCGGCAGGATTTCAACAGAGCCTCCCGCTCCTCATCACTCAACCAACGCACGCGACCCGGGCTCTCCTTCGCCCTCTTTAGCCGCCGAGCGGGATTCTGCTCGATCCACTCCCACTCACGCCACGCCACACTGAGGGCATGAGAGAGAGCCGCGAGATAACGGTTGCAGGTGCTATCGGAACGGCCACGCTTCAGACGCTCTCGCGCTTCCGCGAGACGCGCGGGCGTCAAGTCAGTTAGCCTAAGGGCCCCTAGGTCGTTCCGCCACCAGCCCAGCTGCCGACTCCGGTTCTTCCGCTCCCAGGGTCCGTACCGTTCGAGGACCTCCTGCTGGTAGCGGTCGATCAGGTCGGCAAGCGTATGGCGCTCCGCCTCTCGGATAGGCGAGTAGCGCCCCTCCCGGATCGCACTCTCCATCTGGACCGACCACCGTTTCGCGTCCGTCAGACGCCGGAAGGTCTTCACACAGGTAGGCTGGCCCGCTAGGCGGACGAAGACCTTGAAGTGGGTTGAACCGTCCTTCACTCGGACCTCTTGAATGCTGGCCAAAGCAGCCTCCTTGTCTCGGTCACTGCACCAAAAGTGCACCGAAACGACGTTGTGAGGTCCTGGGGCGAGCCACCATGCTTCGTAACTCTTTGATTCTATTGGTGGGCCGTCGGGGGGTCGAACCCCGGACCTTCGGATTAAAAGTCCGCTGCTCTACCAACTGAGCTAACGGCCCAAGTGCTTGAGGAGTATAGCGGAACGCGGGTCCCCTGCCCGCCGGCTTCAGGCCGGCAGGAAGGGGATGCCGAGGCTGCCTTGCATGTAGCCGACGAGGAGGTCGCCGTCCCAGCCTCCGAACCAGGCGGTGAAGGGCCAGGGGTTGCCGGTCTGCACCTTGCCCCCCAGCGCCTTCTCGCCCTCCACCGTCTGCGGCCCGTTAACGTTGAAGCTGTAGGTGAGCTGGTAGGCGAGCTTGGAGCTCACGCGGTCGCCCCAGAACTCGATCTGGTAGACGCGCGTCCGCATCCCCTCGATCTTGGCGGCCAACTTGGCGGGGTCGCCGCGCCCTTTCTGAACGTCTTCCTCGAGCTCCGCGATGCGCTCGGTCAGGTAGCGCCGGCGGTCGCGGAAGTAGGAGAACTGGTCGAAGACGCGGAGGATCGACATCACCTGCGCCGAGGAGGAGGTGAAGGCGGTGGGGAGCCGGCGGGCGTAGAGGTCGGGGTCCTCGATCTCCCAGATCTTCTGCTCCGGCCTCGCCGGGTTCAGGTAGTCGACGGCGCGGATCGCCACCTGCTTGCTGCGGATAGCCAGCTCGAAGGGGTTGATGACGAACGACATGTTGTCGTCCGAGCCGACGATGTTGTTGCGGCTGTCGTAGGTAGGCCCGGGGAAGGGCGGGTTCTCGCCTTCCAGGTACAGCTTGCCGCCGGCGAGGGCGGCGGCCGCCGGGGCGAAGGGCTTGCCGTCGTAGAGGACGCCCGAGACGTCGACGCCGATCTTGATCCCCATCCGCTCGGCCGGCTCGCGCAGGTTGTCGCGGGCGAAGTCGGCGGTGACCTGCGTGCGGATGACTTGGTCGAGCGGCTCCTCGCCGATCAGCGACATCGTGTAGCCGGACACCCCCCGCAGCTCGTTGGTGGGGTCGGGGTCGGTGGCCAGCCGGCAGAGGAAGTAGCCCTGGAACTGGATCTCGAGCAGCTTGGCGAAGGTCATCGTTGCCCTCACGGCGAGACCACGAACTGCGGCAGTTGGCCGATCTGGTAGATGCGGCGCAGGTTGTTGGCGATGGCGCTGGCGCTCTCGTGGACGAAGGCGAGCTGGCGCTTCAGGAACGGCACGTCGCCCTCGCTCCGCGCGACCTTGAGGAGGTCGGCGGCGGACAGGGCCTCGAGCTCGCCGATGACGTGGGTCAGGCGGTCGAGGAAGAAGTCGACGTTGCCGAGCCGGCGAGGGTCGTGGCGGGCGAGCAGCTTGCGGTCGTCGCGGGAGAGGTGGTAGCTCGGTCCCGTCGTCCGCTCGCCGTCTCCCGAGCGGGCGTGGGCCAGCACCTCGGCCATCGGCCGCAGGAGCATGGTCATGGCCGGCCCGAAGGCGGTCTCCTGAAGCGCCGAGCTCCAGAAGGGATAGGACTGGCTCGCCACCGGCTGGTAGTCGCGGTAGAGGGCGGTGAGCACGAAGAGGAGCGTCGCGTAGGTGTAGTTGAAGAGGTCGAAGAGGCGGCGGGCGAAGGGGTCGGTGATCTTCTCCGGCCGCGGGTTGACGGGAAGCGGCAGCGACGGCTCGAAGCGGGGGTCCCTCTTGAGCTCGGCAGCCAGCTCCTCGTGCAGGTCGTAGAAGCGCTTGAAGTGGCTCTGGTAGCCGGGCGGCGCGTCGATCCCCTCCCCTTCCTCGACGATGAGGTCGATGGCGAGGTTGGCGGAGGCGACGTCGGTGATCGGGGTGACGTTGATCTGGTACTCGACGGGGACGAAGACCTGCCGGTTGGGGTTGCCGGTGAAGAGCTTGGGGAGCTCGTTCACCGCCTTCTGGATGCGGTGGTAGAGCTCCTGGATGGAGCCGGGGGCGACGCTCTCCGCCTCCAGGTGGGTGGCGCTCAAGGCGTAGGGCGCCGCCGCGGCCGCCAGGTTGCCGCTCCGGCGCTCCGCCGCCGAGGTCGAGGGGCAGGGGTGGTCGTCGTCGCTGAAGCACCAGCGGGGGATGGGATCGCCGCTCTTCTGGAGGGTGTCGTAGCCGGGGCTCTCCATGCAGACGAAGCGGCCGATGGTCGCCAGGTTGAAGCGCTCGAAGACGAAGGGGATGTCGCACGGCTTCACCTTGCCGCTCGGCGCGCGCTCGGCGGCGAGGCTCTTGCCGAGGAAGTAGCGCGACTGGCGGGGGATGTTCTCGCGGTCGTACCAGGGCTCGGCGCCCATCGCCGTCAGGAGGCCGTTGACGAGGGCTAAGTGCTCCATCTCCTGGCGGGCCACCATGAGGAGGGTCGAGCCCCAGCGGCGGACGAGCTCGAACTGCGCCGCGCTGCACCGCTCGTCCGGCCGCTTCTTGAGCGAATAGCCGGCGTAGAGGTACTGGATCATGAGCTGGTGCTCGATCTCGGCAGCCTCCCGGAGGTAGCGGATGAGCTGCGGCTTGTCGCGGATCGGACCCATGGAAGTCTCCTCTGTACCAAGCATCCGTCTCAGAGCCTGTGAATGATGCCGCGCGAGAACTTAGAGCTTGTCATCGGTAGCAAAGGGCTTCGCGCCGCCCTTCCCCCAGGTCCCTCGCTCTCGCTCGGGATGACAACCAAAAGGACGTGCTTGTTGGCCCGCGGGCAATGGCTTGGTCTCGGCAATTTTTTCACACGCTTTCAGGCGTCCTGGCGCTGCGCCACCACCCTGCCGAGCCGGCCTGCCGTCAGGCGGGCGAGGGCCGGCTGCTCGCGGACGATGGTCTCCTCGCGGCGGGGGCCGGTCGAGACGAGGCCGACGGGGGCGCCGACCTCCTGCTCGAGGAAGTCGACGTAGTCGCGCGCCGCCTGCGGCAGGTCGGCGTAGTCGAGGATGCCGACCGTCTTCTCCTTCCACCCCTTGAGGGTGCGCAGCACCGGCTCGGCCCTCTCCAGGACGTGGCGCTCGGCCGGCAGCTCGCGGATCACCGCGCCGCCCACCCGGTAGCCGATGCAGACGGGGATCTCCTCGAAATCGTCGAGGACGTCGAGCTTGGTCAAGGCGATGGCGTCGACGCCGTTGACCATCCGCGCGTAGCGGGCGACTACGGTGTCGAGCCAGCCGCAGCGCCGGGGGCGGCCGGTGACGGTGCCGAACTCGTTGCCGCGCCGGCGCAGGAACTCCCCGACAGGGCCGTCCAGCTCGCCCACCATCGGCCCCCCGCCGACCCGCGTGGTGTAGGCCTTGAGGACGCCGAGGACGCCGGCGATGCGCGTCGGCGGCACGCCGGTGCCGGTCAGGGCGCCGCCGGCCGTCGAGCTCGAGCTGGTGACGTAGGGGTAGGTGCCGTGGTCGAGGTCCAGGAGCGTCCCCTGCGCCCCCTCGAAGAGCAGGCTCTTGCCGGCGGCGATCCAGCCGTTCAGGAGCTGCTCGGTGTCGGCGAGGCAGGGCTTGAGCTTCTCCGCCCAGCCGCGGCACTGGTCGGCATAGGCGGCCGGCAGGGCGAGCGGCGGGCCGCCCGGGGCGAGCGCGTCGAGCTCGGTCTGGATACGGTTCAGCTGCACCCGCAGGCGGTCCTCGAGGTCGGGCGCGACGAGGTCGCAGACCCGCAGGCCGGCGCGCGAGGCCTTGCTCTCGTAGGCCGGCCCGATGCCGCGCGCGGTGGTGCCGATGCGCCCGGCGCCGCGGGCCTCCTCGCGCGCCCGGTCGAGCTCGGCGTGGTAGGGCAGGAGGACGTGCGCGCGGCTGGAGACGAAGAGCCGGCCGTCGAAGCGCACCCCCGACTCGTAGAGGCGGGCGAGCTCGGAGAGGAGGGCGTCGGGCGCCACCACCATGCCGTTGGCGAGGACGCACAGCATCTCCTTGTGGAGGATGCCGGAGGGGATGAGTTGGAGCGAGAAGTGGCGCTCGCCGAAGCGGACCGTGTGGCCGGCGTTGTGCCCCCCCTGGTAGCGCACCACGCCGTCGAAGGCGGGGCAGAGGAGGTCGACGATCTTGCCTTTCCCCTCGTCGCCCCACTGCATCCCGACGATGATCACGTTGGCCATGGCAATGGGGTCCGAGGCGCGATGGATTGGCGGTAGATCGGGGTCCGCCGACCGGCCCGGACAGTAGCAGATGGGGTGGGGAGCGGCAAGGACTCCTTGCGGTGCTACCATCCCTTTGCCGTCGCGATCGATCAACCCCCGGAGCCGCCGCTTGCAGACCGTACTGAGCGCCGCCAATATCCTCCTCCCCCTGGCCTACCTGCTGGTGGCGGTGGACTACGGCTTCCTCTTCTTCGCCGCGCACGAGGTGGCGGAGCGGACAGCGACGCCGGCGCTGCGCGGCACCGTGCTCCTCCACCTCGCCTTCCTCGCCGGACTGGCGGCCCGGCACCGGCAGTTCCCGGCCGCCACCCTGTCGCAGGCGCTGTCCGTCGTGGCGCTCGCCGTCGCCATCGTCTACGTCTTCGTCGAGTGGCGCGGCCGCGCCCGCTCGACCGGCTTCTGGCTGGTGTCGCTGGTCTTCTTCTTCCAGCTCCTCTCCTCGGTCCTGGCGCGCCCTAACCCGCCGGACCGCGCCATCTTCCACGACCTCTACTTCTCGGCCCACGTCTCCCTCGCGCTCCTGGGCTACGCCGCCTTCGTCGTCGCCGCCGGCTACGCCTTCCTCTATCTCCAGCTCTACCGCGATCTCAAGGGCGGCCGCTTCTCCACCTTCTACGGCAAGCTGCCGCCGCTCGAGGTGCTGGAGCGGATGATGCTGGTCGCCCTGGGCGCCGGCTTCGTCGCCCTGACCGGCGCCGTCGTCACCGGCGCCCTGTGGGCCGAGCGGCTCTACCCCAACTGGATGCACGACCCCAAGATCCTCGCCACCCTGGCGACCTGGGTGATCTACGCCGCCGCCCTCCTCCTGCGCCGCCTGCGGCGCTGGCAGGGGCGGCAGACGGCGCTCGCCAGCCTGGCCGGCCTGGGCGCCATCCTCTTCTCGCTGGTGGCCGTCAACCTCTTCTTCACCGGCTTCCACGGCTTCCTCTGATGGGCGGCTCGCCGCACGACCGCGCCCCCTCGGGACCCCGGCCGCAGGATCCGCCGCTCCTCCTCGTGGGGACCGACTTCCGCTGCTCCCCGCTCGACCTCCGCGAGAAGGTCTCCTACAGCCCGGGCGAGACCGAGGAGATGCTCGTCCACCTCCTCGCCCGGCCGGCGGTGGCGGAGGCGTTCCTGCTCTCGACCTGCAACCGCACCGAGATCCTCTTGCACCCTCAGGACGAGGACGAGGCCTATCGGACGGCCCTCGAGCTGGTGTTCCTCAAACGGGTGCCGGAGCTGGAGCGGCCGGGCCGGCTCTACGTCAAGAGGAACGGCGAGGCGGCTCGCCATCTGCTGGCGGTGGCCAGCGGGCTCGAGTCGATGGTCCTGGGAGAGCCCGAGATCCTCGGCCAGGTCAAGCAGGCCTCGGCCCTCGCCGAGGCGGTGGGGGCGGAGGGCGCCGTCCTTCGCCGCCTGCTGCGGAGCGCCGTCTCGGCCGGCAAGCGCGCCCGCCAGGAGACCGGCGTCACCAGCGGCGCGGTGTCGCTCGGCTACGCCGTCGTCGAGCTGGCGCGCAACATCTTCAGCGGCCTGGGCGACAGCCGTGCGCTCCTGATCGGCGCCGGCGAGACCTCCCGCCTGGTGGCCCGCGCCCTCCTCGAGCGCGGGGTGCGGGAGATCGCCGTCGCCAACCGCGGCGCCGAGCGGCGGCAGCGCTTCCAGGAGGAGTTCCCGGAGATCCAGGTCCTCCCCTTCGAAGAGCGCCTGGAGGCGCTCCGCTCGGCCGACCTGGTGGTCGCCGCGACCCGCGCCGAGGAGCCGGTGCTGACGGCGCGGCAGCTCGCGGAGACGATGGACCGCCGGCCCAGCCGGCCCCTCCTCGTCGTCGACCTGGGGGTGCCGCGCAACGTCGAGCCCGAGTCGAAGCGGGTCGAGAACCTCTTCCTCCACCCCATCGATTCGCTGGAGCACCTGATCCAGCGCAACCTCAAGCGCCGCAAGGAAGAGGTCCCCAAGGTCGAGGAGATCCTCGACCAGGAGCTCGCCCACTTCCGCGCCTGGTACCGCGGCCTCGCCGCCGAGCCGCTCATCGCGCGCCTGCAGAAGCAGGCGGAGCGGATCCGCCTGCAGGAGCTCGCCGAGACCGCGCCCAGCTTCCCGCCGGAGACGCATGAGGTGCTCGACCGCCTCACCCGCTCGCTGGTGCGAAAGATCCTCCACCATCCCAGCACCCGCCTGCGCGGCAAGGGAGGCGACGAGGACCTCCCCCGCCTCGACCTGGTGCGAGAGCTCTTCCGGCTCGACGAGGAAAAGGATGGGGAGGAGTGAACCATCGAGATGCTGATTCAAGATGCTGATGAGAGCGTGTGAAGAATTGCCGAGCCCAAGCCATTACCCCCGAGGCAAAAGGAACGTCCTTCCGGTTGTCATCTCGTGCGAGAGCGAGGGACCTGGGGGAAGGGCGGAGCGAAGGCCTTTGCTATCAGAGGTTTGGGAGGCCTCCCCCCGCCCAGGTCCCTCGCTCCCGCTCGGGATGACAGGCCCTAAATTCTCGCGCGGCAACCGCGTCAAATGGTCGTGACAGGACCCGCCGCGGGCGGCGAAGTAGCGGCAGCTCCAGTTCGCCTCCGCCTCGGCACCCGCAAGAGCGCCCTCGCTCTCGCGCAATCCGGCATGGTGGCGCGCGCTCTCGAAGCACTTCACCCGGGCCTCGCCGTCGACCTCGTCCCCGTCGTCACCTCGGGCGACGTTACCTTGGGCGACCTCGCCAAGCTCGGGGGCAAGGGGCTCTTCACCCTCGAGCTCGAAAGCGGGCTCCTCGACGGCTCGCTCGACCTCGCCGTGCACAGCCTCAAGGACCTGCCGGTCACCCTTCCGGAGGGGCTCGTCGTCGCCGCGCACCCCGAGCGCGCCGACCCCCGCGACGTGCTGGTGAGCGAGATCGCCGCCGACCTCGACGGGCTGCCGGCCGGCGCCCTGCTGCTGACCGGGGCGCTCCGCCGGCAGGCGCAGATCCGCCTCCGCCGCCCCGACCTGCGGGTCGAGGCCATCCGCGGCAACGTCGACACCCGTCTCCGCAAGTGGCGCGAAAACGGCGCCGCCGGGGTGATCCTCGCCGCCGCCGGCATCGCCCGGCTGGGGCTCGGCGGCCTCCCCGCCCATCCCCTCGATCCCGAGGTGGTGATCCCCGCGCCCGGCCAGGGCACCCTCGCCCTGGAGGTGCGCGCCGGCTCCCGCGCCGAGGCCCTCTGCCGCGCCCTCGACCATCCTCCCACCGCCCGCGCCGCCGCCGCCGAGCGCCAGGTGGTCGCCGCCTTCGGCGGCAGCTGCGTCCTTCCCCTGGCGGCCTGGGCGCGCGAAGAAAGTGGGGCTGGCGGCGCTCCCCGCCTGCGCCTCCTCGCCCTCCTCGCCACTCCCGACGGCAGCCTGGCCGCCCGCGCCGAGGTAGTCGCCGCCGATCCCCGGTCGGCGGCCGAGGCCTGCGTCGCGGCGCTCAAGGAGAACGGCGCGGACGAGGTGCTGGCGCGATTGGGGGCCTGAGCTACGCTCCCAGCTGCACCGGCTACAATGGAGGCCACCATGGCCAACGTGACGGTCCGGCTCGACGACGAGTTGCACCGCCTGCTCGACGAGCTCTGCGAGCGGGCCGGCCGCAGCCGCAGCGAGGTCGTCCGCGACCTCCTGCGGCGCCAGCTCTCGCTCCTCCGCTTCGAGCGGCTGCGCAAGCAGACTCTCCCCTGCGCCGAAGCGCTGGGCTACCTCACCGACGAGGACGTCTTCCGCGACCTCTCGTGAAGGTCTTCGTCGACACCAACTTCCTGGCGAGCGCCTTCGCCGCCCGCGGCCCCTCCGAGGACCTGATGCGACACCTGCTGGCCGAGCACGACCTGGTCACCAGCCGGGACGTGCTCGACGAGCTGCAGCGGTTCCTCCATCGCCTGCGGGTGCCCCAGGCGACGGTGCGTGGCATCCTCGCCCTCCTCTGGGAGCACCCGGTCATGGTGCGGCCGCAGATCCCGCCGGCGATCGATCTCGACGACCCCGAGGACGGGTGGGTGCTGGGCGCCGCCCTGCTGTCGGAGGCCGACGTCCTGCTGACCGGCGACCGGGACCTGCTCAGACTCAAGGAGAGGGCGGGCATCCGCATCGTCGATCCGCGCGGCTTCCGCCGCCTGGCGAGAAAGGGGGCCTGAGCGATGGCGGACGGCCGCCTGCCCCTAACCGGCCTGCGCGTGGTGGTGACCCGCGCCGCCCGCCAGGGCGAGGGGCTCGCCGCCGCCGGGCCAGGGCGACGATCGAGGGCCGGATCGCGATGGGCGAGAAGGTGATCATCAACATCGAGACCTGTGCCGGCGGG
>Ga0209626_1000063_pt1 | contig 24605 bp, 19 predicted proteins | sample JacPinW_OM1H0_M2_FD_187962 | JGI IMG/M metagenome (GOLD analysis project Ga0209626, IMG submission 187962) | Forest soil microbial communities from Algoma, Ontario, Canada - Jack Pine, Ontario site 1_JW_OM1H0_M2 (SPAdes) (version 2) | ecosystem: Environmental > Terrestrial > Soil > Boreal... | reverse complement strand
AAACCATCGCGTTCGGATAGCTGATCCCGCCGGTCGCGGCGCAGCTACCGTGCAAAGCCTCGTCGCTGTCGAAAATATTGCTCTTGACGGCGATTAGACTGCTCGCCCCTATCCCTGGGCTACCGTCTGCGGCATTCATTGTGATCCAGCTCTGACCGTTGAAGTCGTGAAACACATCGTCGGAGATGTCGACGTTTTCCACGCTGGCGCTCTGCCCCGCATCTGAAAAGACGTAGATGGCGTGGCCATAGTCCAAATGCCGCGTGCAACCGCTTTCATAGCTCGAGCCTTCGAAGCGCAGTGCGTGGATCGAGACATTGGAGACATTGCGTATCCAGAAGACCGCCTGGAAATTGCCGCTGCTTGCGACCCGCAGGAGCGTCTGTGTCGGGCCTTCGCGACCGTCGCCGACGATGGTAGTGCCTGCCGGCACGAGCAGGCCCGTTGCGAAGCCGTGCGGGCTCAAGTCGTACGTGCCCGCCGCAATATGAAGCGTCTGACCGGCGCAGGCCGTCAAGGCGCGGCTCAGTGCGGCGACATTGTCGTCCGCCCCGGGGCGCATGCCGTATGCGGATGCCTCACACCGGCTCTGGGCGGCAGCAGGCTGCGTACATGCAGCCACTGCCACTGCCAACACCGGCAACAACCGCGGGATCACGATCAAACCCGCAACGAGTCTACATTTGCGCGGAACCACGCGTAGACGTCCTCAATTCCGGATCGCAACGAAATTCGTGACCGCCAGCCGAGCGCAGTCATTTTGCTCACGTCCAGCAATTTTCGGGGCGCACCATCGGACTTGCTGGCATCGAATTCGAGTCGCCCGCCATACCCCGTGACCGCCATGACAATCTCGCACAGCTCTTTGATCGTGATGTCCTCACCGCAGCCGACATTGATGATGGACTCGTCGTTATAGCGTTCGAGCAGCAACACGATCGCGTCCGCCAGATCGAACACGTGCAGGAATTCGCGGCGCGGCGTGCCGGTGCCCCAGGCGATTACCCGTTGGTCGCCACGCAGCCTGGCTTCATGAAAGCGCCGCATCAATGCCGGCAAAACGTGCGAATTGTCCAAATCGAAATTGTCGCCGGGACCGTACAGATTGGCCGGCATCGGGCAGATCGCGTTGAATCCAAACTCACGGCGATAGGCCTGACACATCTTGATCCCGGCGATCTTGGCTACCGCGTACCATTCATTGGTGGGCTCCAATGGGCCGGTCAGCAGATACTCTTCCTTGATCGGCTGCGGAGCAAGCCGCGGATAAATACAGCTCGAGCCGAGAAAGACCAGCTTTTCCGCACCGGCGCGCCGCGCCGCGTCGATGACATTCCCCTGGATCAACAGATTGTCACGTATGAACAGCGCGGGGCGCGAGCTGTTTGCCTTGATCCCTCCAACACGCGCCGCAGCGAGTATCACCGCCTGCGGTCGATGCTCGAAGAAGAAATCCTGCACCGCCGACTGCTGCGTCAGGTCCAGCTCCGAGTGTGTGCGCACCAGCAGATTGTGATATCCGCTGCGCTCGAGCGCGGCTACGACCGCCGACCCCACCATGCCGCGGTGTCCCGCCACGTAGATAAGGGAGTCTTTGGTTAGCGGCATTCGATCTACTCGTGATGCCGATAGACCTTGTAGCCTTCTTTCGCTACCAGTGCATCGCGCTTCGCCAGGGCAAGGTCCGACTCGACCATTTCACGCACCAATGCCTCGAACGAGATCTCCGGCGCCCAGCCGAGTTTGTCGCGAATCTTGCTCGCGTCGCCCAGCAGGGATTCGACCTCGGCGGGGCGGAAATAACGGGGATCTACCCGTACCACCGTGTGCCCGTCGTTGCGATCGACGCCCAGCTCGTCGACGCCGCGGCCACGCCACTCGATATCCATGCCCAACAACCTACCGGCCAGATCGACGAAGTCGCGCACTGAATGCTGCTTGCCGGTGGCCACGACGTAATCCTCGGGCTGCGGTTGTTGCAGCATCAGCCACTGCGCACGCACATAGTCGCGCGCGTGTCCCCAGTCCCGTTTCGCATCCAGATTGCCCAGATGCAGGGTGTCCTGCAGACCGGCGCGAATCCGCGCCAACGCACGGGTGATCTTGCGCGAAACGAAGGTCTCCCCACGCAGCGGCGATTCATGGTTGAAGAGGATGCCGTTGCACGCATACAGGCCGTAGGCCTCGCGATAGTTCACGCAGATCCAGTGAGCGTAAAGCTTGGCGACGCCATAGGGCGAGCGCGGATAAAACGGGGTGGTTTCGCGCTGTGGGGTCTCCCGGGCTTTGCCGAACATTTCCGACGTCGAGGCCTGGTAAAAGCGCGTGCGCCCCTCCAGGCCGAGGATCCTGATGGCCTCGAGCATTCTCAACGTGCCGACGCCGTCGGCGTTGGCCGTATATTCCGGGGTCTCGAACGAGACTGCCACGTGACTTTGCGCCGCCAGATTGTAGATTTCATCCGGCTTGACCTGCTGAATGATGCGAATGAGGTTGGTCGCGTCCGTGAGATCGCCGTAGTGAAGTGTCAGGCGCACGTTGACCTCGTGCGGATCCTGATAGAGATGATCTATCCGATCGGTATTGAGCAAGGAGGAGCGGCGCTTGATCCCGTGAACAACGTACCCTTTTCCGAGCAGGAATTCCGCGAGGTAAGCTCCGTCTTGCCCCGTGATCCCGGAAATCAAGGCAGTCTTCGGCAAAATACACCTTTTAGGTCATCAAGACCCCCAGTCTAGCATCTGAAGAGTTCCTGAATGATTCACGGTAGCGAGGCGGCCGGCGGTAACGGCAGCGCACGCATGCTGTTGAGTACCCTGGCATTGCCATCGTCGGGATCGCTCCCTCCCGTGCCCGCGACGAGTACCAGATTCTTCGCAGTCGCGGTATCGCCGGTAACAAAGCAAGTTGGGGCGTGCCTGGGCTCGAGCGCACCGTCATCGTCCAGCCCTGAACCTGCGTCTGCCTTTAACTGCTTCCAATCGGCGCCGTCCTTGGAATACCAGACGTCCGCATGGTTGGCGCCATACCTGACGACCAATCCGGCCGTGTTGTTCCAGTCGGTCGGCGCATAGCCACCGGCGAGCCACACGATCTCATCGCCGTCGGTCGCAACGCATGGCCACATGCGGCCGGACCATTCGGCGAGCTTGGCATTCTGTGTCCAGTTGACGCCGTCCGGTGATGACCAGACGTCGTTGAACGTGCGCGAATAGTCGCACGCACCCCCGCCTTCGACCCAGATCTTGCCCAGCAGCCCGAATGCTACGCCCCCGCACCGCGGCGTGAAGCCGGGGATCGGGCCCAGATCGGTCCAAAGGGAAGCGCTCGGATCACTGCTGCGATAGACCTCCCCGCTGTCCAACTGGAGGAAGAAAAGCGAGCCGCCCAATATCACCGCCCTGGAGTTCTCGGTGGCTCTGGCCGGCACTGGGCCAGGCACCGCGGTTACGCCGTCGGCCAGGTTATTCCGTGCCCAGGTCACACCGTCGGCGGAGCGCCACACGGTTGCGCCGATCGCAGTCAGTTGTGCATTCCAGACCACGAGCGGACTGTACGAGTCATAAAAGTCCGCCGGCACCGGGTCGTCCTGGTCGCCATCGTTGATGACCGGCGAGGCGTCGCGAGGATTAGGCGCGGTGGCAGTCGCAAAAGAGGGGCTCGAGTTCCAGGATGCGCCGTCGGAGTCCGTGGAGGACCACAGATCGTAGAAACTGCAGGTCACGAAACAGCTATGGGTGTTCGTTGCCAGGGCAAACCCACCGCTGAGCCACAATCGACCCAGGAACTGGGCCCCGTGCGCACTGTCCCTGGGCGGAAATGGCCCATTCCCGAGCGCCGCATTCCAGGCGGCCACACCCGTCGTGCGACCCCCACCGGCGAGATTGCGGCCGTCGGGACTCAAATACACCGCCCCACTGTTGAATTCGGCCAGCACCCCGCCGCCGACCTTGACCAGTCCCTTGATGAGCGAATGCGCGCCCGGCGCTGCCGGGACCGTATTTCCACCGCCTCCAAGGTTGCGATTGTCCGGACTGTAATACGCGGAGCCGTCGGCAAACAAAGCGACGACCGCATCGCCCGGTCCCACTGCGACGATCTGAGAAATCTCGCCGCTGCCGGCATAGACACGGACGCTGTTCCCGCCGCCGCCCAGGTTAAGTCCGTCGGGGCTGTAGTAAATCCCGCCGCCATTTGAGAACCCAGCGTCCACTCCGGCGCCTACTTGCGTCACAAGGACAATTTTCGCCGTCCTTCCGTCAGCGTGTAAGTCGTCGGCGTGAACGCTGGCACCACCACCACCGAGATTTTTCCCGTCTGGACTAAAGAACACCGCTCCATCCGAGAGCAGGGCATCAACCCCCCCGCCGCCCAGGGGTACGACGTCGACGATTGTAAAGTTGCCGCTGTAGACGGCGATGCTCGAACCGGTGCCGTCCAGATTGAATCCATCAGGACTGTAATAAGCCCGGCCGTCGGGGAACAGCGCGACGACCGCTGGTGCAGCCCCCGCAATGGGGACGATCTTCGCAACCGGACCCGTCTCCAGTCCCGAAGGAACCGAGGCGCCGGCACCGCTGGTGAGTGGTTGTGTCGGCACTGCAGGCGTCGAGCCGCCGCCGCAGGCCGTCAAGCCGATTAATGCGCCGGTGAACAGCCATGATATGGCCGCTGCCGGCTTTGTAACCAACCGTGAGGTGTTGTGAAGCAAACGTAAGCCGACGCCTGTCAACACCGGCTCCATCGGTTACCTCGATATCACTTCGGCCTGCCAGCCAACTTTGAATCTTATAAGCGCTGGCGGCATCGACGCAAGCCAAGCTAACCGTTGGGAACACGTCGGCCGCCCGCGGTCATCTTGGATCACGTCTGCGGAATTTACGTACGTAAGCCTTCGGCGCTGTCGCCAACCCGCGACTGCATTAGCAACCGTATTATCTCAGTGCCCCCTCTGAATCTGATCCAGGACAGAATCACCATGGCCATCAGCAGCGCATAGGCCGGCAGCCGCAAAGGCAACCCGGGGAGCTGGTGTGCCAAAGCGCCAAGACTCAGCGCCACGGCGATTGCGAGTGAGCCCGTCACGCACGCTCGACGAAAGTCCGCCAGCGGGAACCCGCAGGCAACGAACGTCGCCAGGAAGTAAGTCCAGTAATAGATGATCGCCAAGGTACCAAACGCCCAGGCGACGGACACCGCCTCGACGAATCCTGATAGCCATGCGATGAGCGTGACTGAAACCAACGTGAACGACGCTTCGAGCGCAAATGCCACGTACTGCCGTCTGAACGAATCGAAGGCGCGGTCCAACCAACAGGTCGCCGCGAGCAGCAGCGCCGGACCTGCAAGTGCTTGCAGATACGGGCCGGTACCGCGCCATTTATCCGATAACAGGCCATCAGTCAGTGCTGGTGCCTCTATGGCGAATGCTGCGTATGGCACTACCAGGATAACGAACAGCGCCTCGACCACTCCGGCGGCAAACCGGCCGACAGCCAGTTTGCTGCCACGGCTTGCGATGGCAAAAAATACCGGCGAAACGGCACTATAGATCAGCGAGTTGGGCGCAAACGCCACCCGATATGCCAATCCGAAGCGACCGACAGCAGCCGCGCCGGCTCCGATTCCGAGCACTATCTGGATGAGGCGGTCACGCGCCGAGGAAGCCAGCGCGTAACCGACCATGTAGGTCGGAAATCTACGGTACTTGCGCGCAGCGATTTTCATTCCTCGCCACGAAGCCCCGCGCGCCCATCCCGGGCGATCGCGGCGAAACACCGGCGTCGCCAGGCTGGCGGTTTGAAATCCGAGCGCGACGACATAGCCCCAAATGAGCGCGGGCAGCTGATCCATTACACCTGCGAACGAAAGCTGAGCAGCGACAGTCACGAGACAGAATACGAATTGGCCGAATCCCATCAAAAAGAATCGACTGCTCCGAACGCACCAGCCCGATAGACAGCGTTGCAAAGCGCCGATGGCGGTTGCAGCCGCCAGACCGTAGCCGAAATGCGTTTCAATCCGCTCCCAGCCAGCGGGCGTCCACGCAAACGTCCACGCCAGCAGCGCGGCGGCGGCAATCACCGCCGCGACTGTTAGCGCGATGAGCATGACCAAAGCCGAGAGCGCGGTTGCGACCCGGTCGTTGCGGGGCAGAACGATGGCGGAGTCGTACCTCACGCCGGCGAGTACGCCGACAACACCCAACGCGCCGACGAATATGACGTACTCGCCGTACGTGCCCGGGTCGAAAACCCTCGAGTAGGTCGGTAACGAGCCGATGATTATGAATTGCCCTGCTGCGGTCAGGGCACCCAGCCCGGCTGCTCGCGAAACGACACTCGAGGCCATGTCGGTGGATCAGCTGACCCAACGAAGCCTATTCTTCAGGAAGCGGAACAGATCCAGCCCGCGGCCGAATGCCCAATGATTCTGCAGATTGGGATAGTCGCGGTAGCGTTTTTTTGGCGCCGCCATGATCGCGTCAAATTCTTCACGCGAGACTCCCAATTTCTTGGCCACGAACACCTTGTCCGGTTCGACCTGATCCGGCGGGTAGGCCGGGATGGCCATTTCGCTGAGCGCCTCACCCCGCGTCATCTGTCCGCTGCACACCAATGTGGAAAGGTGCATCCGCCGTTTGTCGTAGCCGAATTTGTGCGGAAGAATCCACCCCTGGTAAAATCTCGTGTACACCGACTCGTAATGCTTGCCGCCGTAGTCTTCCCATCCATATCGCTCCATGAGCAAGCGTTTGGCGGATTGCTTGTCGTAATCCAGATAATCCAGCAGGAAGACGTACCTGGGCCGGTGCAGTACCAGATTGAGCACCAGTGTTGTCACCGGAATCAGCGGAAAATGCCTGAGCCGTTTGCCGGTGAATTGTCGGTAAACGCTTTTGATATACCGGCTGTCGAGGTGTCCTTGCGACCACTCGCGAACGTGAATGCCTTCGGTACGGAAATTGATGCCGTTTATACAATAGGGCACATGATGCCGGCTGCTGGCGTCATAAAACGCAGCCACGATGGCGTGATCGGAGGGGATTTCAGAATCCGGCGTCGACGCGCGAAGAAACGCGAGCTGCAACTCGCGAAATTCCTTCCAGTTGAGCACCAGCGTCGACAGGTCGATGTGCAGCGGATCGAGAATCCGCTTGATGTTTCCCACCGCCTTGTCCGAATTCCATCCATTGTCGACGTGAATGGCCAGGGGCCGCAGACCCAGCTCCTTGACTTTAATGGCGAGGAAGCTTGAGTCCACTCCGCCGCTGACCCCGATGATGCAATCGTAGTCCTTGCCGTGACCCCGCCGTTTGATCTCCTCCACCAGAGTCTCGAGCCGCCTGGTGCGCTCCTCGAGCGGCAGAGCATAGAACTCCGAACGCGCAACCCATCCCCGGCAATGGTTGCACAGGCCGTTGGCATCGAAGACGATATCCGGATCGCTGGTGTCCATGATGCAGCGGCTGCAGATCTGATACGGCTTTGTCATTAGGTAGGGTCCCTGGAAATATCGCTCAGTGCGGCGATCTCGACCGACCGCGGATAGCTGATGAGGGGGGCCTTGTGCTTCCCGTGCAGGACAAACATGGTACCGGCCGCAGCAGCGGCGACGGCACTCGACCGGAATAACAACCTGATATCGTCGAGGCTTCCCGCGCCGCCGCAGGCGACCACCGGGATCTGCACCGCCGTGCTTATTTCTGCCATCAGCGCAATGTCGTACCCGGTGCGAGCGCCTTCCAGATCGATTGACTGCACGAACAGCTCTCCCGCGCCAAAGTCCTGCATCTGCAGGGAATAGGCGCGCGGCTCCACGCCGACGTTCTGCGTTCCGCTCCGGATCCACACTTCGCGGCGACCGCTCAGCGTCTTCCTGACATCGATCGCCGCAACAATGCTCTGCGAACCGAACACCGCTGCAGCCGCGCCGATCAGTTCGCCGTCCCGCGCGGCCGTGCCGATCACCACTTTTTCAATGCCAATCGAGAGAATCCGCCTGATCTCCTCGACCGAGTTAATGCCTCCGCCATACGCCAGCGGCATGAAGGCTTCCGATGCGAATTCCTCGATCATCGCGTAATCCGGCTCGCGCTTCTCGAGTGTCGCCCTGATATCAACGACCACCAGCTCGTCGCACTCCAGATCGTTGAACAACTTGACCGCGTTGATCGGATCACCAAGGTAGAGCGGGTCCTTGAAGCGCCGTGTCTTGAGCAGTTCGCCGCCCGCGAACTGCAGACACGGGATGACCCGGGGGCGCAACGAGTTCATGCGGTGGAAAAGTTATTCAACAGCTGCAAGCCGAAGCGGTGACTCTTCTCCGGGTGAAATTGCACGCCGGCGATGTTGCCGCTGAGGATTGCTGCGCTGAACTCTCCGCCGTAGGTGCAAACGGCCAGCGAGTTGGCGGCCGACTCGCACGTCACTCGAAATGAGTGCACGAAATAGAAGCGGTTCTCGTGAGTCAAATTGCCTGCCAGCGGATGTTCCGGAATCACCCACCTGACCGTGTCCCAACCCATATGGGGGATGCGCAGGCCAGCGAGGGGCGGAAATCGTCTGGTGTAGGCCCTGATCAACCCGAGACCCGACATGTCCCCCTCCTCGCTGCCGAGCGTCAGCATCTGCATCCCGACACAGATTCCCAGCAGCGCGCGCCGCCCGGCGGCAAACTCCAGCACCGAATCGCGCAACCCCGACCTTTGCAGTGCGTCCATGCACGCATCGAACGCGCCTATTCCGGGCAGCACCAGACGCTTCGCCTCAGACACTGATTCAGGAGTCGACACAACACTGGCAGCCACGCGCAGCTTGCGAAACATGTTGACTATCGACCCGGTATTGCCAATACCGTAGTTGAGGATGCTTACCTCTGCCACTGCACCTGCCCACGGGACAGATCGTTAGTCAATCCTTCTGCTGCCAATACCAGCAACGGTATGAAAACCAATCCACCCGAAAGAAACGCGGTAAACGCGGAGGTAACCTGTAGCTGGAACAAGCCGTACATGCCGCTGCCGAGCAGTGCCACGGCCAGAGGTGTCTTGCCGCGACTCATGACGAACATGTCCACGGTTTTCACCACGTAGCCGACCAACACAGACATCACCAGCACCCCGCCGTACGCAAAATCCACCCAGGCGTCCGCGATGAAAAACGCATCGAACGCGGCACCCTGTTCCGCACCGAAGAAATGGGCCACCTGGGTATGCGCGGACACCAGCTCATCACTGCCAAAGAGAGTGTGGACGAGTCCGATATTCATGCCCCAGGTATGAGGCAGGTGCTGCGGATAGACGTAGAAAGTCTGGTAAATCACTTCGTTGTTGACTTCAAAGAATCGGTAGCCCAGAAATTCGAATATGCCGACAGAATCAAGGTCCGGGAGCGCGATCAGCGCGGCCACGACGGTTCCGGTCAATACGACGAACAGAAGGAACACAATCCGCCCTACGCCGATCTCCAGTTGCCTCCTGGCTTGAAACACGACGATGAGCTGTAGCACGTAGACCAGCCACGGTACCTTCTGGAACGTGCCCACCTTACCGGCAAAGACCGCTGCACCCACCAATATCCCGACGGCAAGCAGATAACGCTGCTTGCTCGCCGCGCCTTTGATCAACAGCAGGAAGCTCAGGAACGGGGCGATTGAGGCAATGAGCGTCTGATAGAGGTATCCGCCCTGGGCGCTCAGTTCGAGCCGGTACTCCCGTTTTTCGTGCAGTGAGTCGAGCGTCAGGAAGTTGATGATTTGCGCGGGCTTGCCGAAGCCCAGGAACACAGCCAGGATGAACGACGCCACCAACATTCCCAGCGCCGCCAGCAATTGATCGGCATTGGCGCGATCAGAGAGCATTTCGGTCTTCCATTTGCGGATGACGCGATCGGACTGCAGTGCCAGCGCGGGCGTGCACGCTCTGGCCGACTCAATACCCACAATGAGACCGACCCACATCAGGATCAGGCTGACAGTCACGGCATCGCGAACGCCCGGCACCGTATCCGCGTCGGCGAAATAGATGATATTGCCCGCTCCGTACAACACGAAAAAGGAAATCAACATCAACGGGGTCAGCAACAGGCGCGGCGGCTCACGCCGCCAGATGTACGCGGCGATACCGGCGAGGCAAATCGCATGAAGGTAGTCCAGAGGCAGCACGATCGACTCTAAGGTTCGCGCCGCTCTGCTCGGCGCTGTCGCGCTGCGGCCAGAATGACTCCGAGCACCAGGCCCAGGCCGCTTCCGAGCGCGACGAACAGGATCTTGTCCGGACTGTCGGTATCCTTACGATCACGCGCGACCGCCGGATCCAGGATCTTGAACGCGTACGCATCGCGTGTGCGAGCGACCATGGCGTCCTTCAGCTCGCTCTCCATGACCTTGTACACCGCGGTCTTGACTTCGACCACCGAGGTCTGCGCCCCTTCCGCTTTCAGATAGTCAATGCTGTGCGTCAGTTCAGCGATGCCCCTCTGTCGCAGAGCGTCATCGGCTTCGGCAACCAGGGCGTTGGCCCACTCCGCTGCCACGAACCGATCGCGCCAGATGATCGCCAGCGTCACGATGCCGGTGCGGCGATCCTCTGAGATTTGTCTCACCTTCATGGAGAATTTCTTCACGCCCTGCGCGATCGTCGGCGGATCGCTGCGCCATTGGCCGCGCTTCGCATCCCACTTCCTCGCAAACAGCACCGGCAGAAGTGAATGCCGCTCGATGAACTGCCGGGTGAATCCCCGCGATCGCAGGTATTCCAGCGCTTCCTCCGATTTTTTGTTGCCGCCGACATTGATGCCAGCCATAGCCGCAATCCCTCCGAGCTGACCGCTCAACGCGCCCAACCCTCCCAGCCCACCCGAGCTGTCGGCCGGCGAAAACACCACTTCGGAGCGATACATGGGCGGCAAAATGAACGCCAGCGCCGCCGCCGCAATGGCCAATGCGACGATGCAGGTTCCGACGATTGCAATGTGCCGCCACAGAAAGAGCGACGCCGCCAGCAGGCTGAGCTCGCGTCGGGGAGACTCCATGGGCTCGCTCATGAAGGTGACTCGCAAAGGTCACATAGCGCCGCAACGATACGCTGCGCCGCGTTACCGGCACCGAAGGGCCCGGCGCGAGGCGGCGGCGGCCGATCGAACGCCCGGCGCGCACGCCGTGTCTGGTCATTCAATATTTCCACGAGTCGCGCCCCGTCGCTGCCCGCGATGCAGTTGGCACCGTCCCGCAGTGTTTCGATCCACTCGGTTTCATCGCGCAGCGTAATGCAGGGACAATTGAGGAAATATGCCTCTTTTTGCAGCCCGCCCGAATCGGTAAGGACCCAATTTGCGCCTTGAATCAAGGCCAGCATGTCGATGTAGCCGAGCGGGCTCGTCACCATGAGATCTGCCGCCGGGCGCCAGTCGGGGATATCGGCCTGCAACACCGCGGCGGTGCGCGGGTGGATGGGAAAGACCATGCGGCCAAAGCGCGTAGCGGCATTGTTGATTGCCTGAAGCAAGGTGTGAAGATCCTCAGGCACCGTGTTCTCGGCCCGATGAATTGTGACGATGCCATATTCTCCAGCCGTGAGTTTGAGATCCTGAAGTATGCTCGAGCGGCTGCCGGCCGTTTGCGCGTTGAACAACACCGCGTCGTACATTACATCGCCAGTCAGGAGCGCGCGCGCTTGCAACCCTTCAGCTGCCAGATTCTCGATGGCGGTAGTTGTTGGGGCGAACAGGACCTGCGACAGGTGATCGGTCACGATCCGGTTCAGCTCTTCCGGCATCCTGCGGTTGAAGCTGCGCAGCCCTGCTTCCACATGCGCCACCGGAATGTGTAATTTCGCCGCGGCCAGCGTGCCAGCCAGCGTCGAGTTCGTGTCGCCGTAGACCACGACCACGTCCGGTCGGCTTTCCGTCAGATACCCCTCGATGGCTTCCAGCATGCGCGCAGTCTGACGCCCCTGCGGGGCCGAGCCGATGCCGAAGTTCACGGTCGGCTGCGGAATGCCCAGCTGTTCAAAGAAGACCCTCGACATCGTGTCGTCGTAGTGCTGTCCGGTATGAAGAATCTGATCGCGGATCTGCAGGCGTGCCTGTTTCATCGCCCTGGAAACCGCTGACAGTTTCACAAACTGCGGCCGGGCGCCGACGATACTCACCGTGTGAATCGCGCGCAGCGGCGCCGCCGACACTAACTTTCTCCTGCGGCTGCACAAATACCGTCGCGCAGCACATAGGCCTCCCCGCTCTCTTCACAGCGGGCGAGCCCGTTACCCTGCAGCGGAAGATCCAATCGACAACCGAACCGGCTCATCCAGCCGATTTGACGCGCCGCTACCCCGACCACCAGGGCATAGGAGACGACGTCGCGGTTGACTAACGCACCAGCGCCGATGAAGGCGTACTCGCCGATAGTGGTGCCGCACAGGATGGTGCAATTGGCGCCCAGGGTTGCACCTCGCCTGACCACAGTATCGCGGTACTCGTGCTTGCGGCTCACGGCGGCGCGCGGATTGTAGACATTCGTGAACACCATACTCGGGCCGCAGAACACGTCGTCCTGCAGGGTCACGTTGTCGTACACCGATACGTTGTTCTGGATCTTGACGTTGTTGCCGATCACCACCCGGTTGCCAACAAACACGTTCTGCCCGAACGAGCAGCCCGCGCCGATGCGCGCTCCGGCGCATATGTGAGCCCAGTGCCAGATGCGGGTGCCATCGCCGATGGTGGCGCCTGCATCGACGATGGCGGTCGGATGGATCGTGACCATGCCTTAATAGTCCAACGGCAGTGCCACGCGCCGGCCGTCGCGTGCTGACAGGTAAGTGGCAATCAGCACCTCGAGCGAGCGCAAACCCTCGCGCCCATCGGTCTCCGCCTCAGCCTCGCCACGCAGGGTGCGGATGACATTGTCGTAGTACAGGGGGTGCCCGAGCCCGTACACCGAGGTCGCCATGTAGCTCGCATCCTTGACTTGGGCATCGCTGTCATGCGGCTCGGCGAACTCCCAGTGCTGTATCTCGTTGACCGCCACACCACCAATGCGAACCGTGCCCGTTTCACCTAGGATGGTGATCGAGCCCTCGTAGTTCTTCGGGTAGGTAAGCATGGTTACGTTCATTGACCCGAGCGCGCCGGATCGCCAACGAATACCGACCACGGCGCTGTCCTCGACCTGTATGTCGCGTGCCAGCGTGGCCGTATAGGCCTGCACACTCTCGACCGGGCCGATCAGCCAGTCGATCAGATCCACGTAGTGGCTCGCCTGATTCATGAGCGCGCCACCGTCGAACTCCCAGGTGCCGCGCCATTTTGCGCTGTTGTAGTAGCTTTGCGGCCGACTCCAGAACACATTGAGATTCACCATGTAGATTCGACCGAATCGCTTCTGCTCCACCGCGCGCTTGAGCAACTGCAAGGTGGGGTTGCGGCGGTTCTGCTTGACGACGAACAGGCGAACGTTGGCGGCATCGCAGGCTTCGACCATCCCTTTGCCGTCAGCCCAGCGCGTCGCCATCGGTTTTTCCGTGATGACATGGCGGCCGGCGGCGGCAATCTGGATGGTCTGCGCCGAGTGTTGACCGCTCGGCGTACACAGCACGACCACGTCGGCGGGGCTGTCGGCGAGCAGTCTGGTCAAGGACCCGAAGCCGCGCACGCCGGTGCTTGCAACCGCCGCAGCGAGTGCCGCAGGGTCGCTGTCGCATAGCGCCACCAGCTCGATGCGATCGCGGTGCGCCCCGATAGCCTCCAGGTGCTTGTGTGCGATGCGCCCGCAGCCTACCAGCGCAACCCGGATCTTGCGCTCGACGATGGAATCGCGGCCATGGCTCATCGCTTACTTCTCTCGGTTCAGGGTGGCACGCGGGAAGCGGCTTCGCGCCGCAATTGCTCGATCTCGGCGCGCAGCGTCTCGTATTCGCGCATCTTGACCTGCAGAAACCGCACGGTGAGCGCCGCCTTCTCCTCGATCCCGCGCGCTGTCAGCAGATACCGGTAGGCCGCTTTGTTGTGGCTGTTCTTGAAGCGGCTCGCCTTGATCCAGCCCCTGTGGACCAGCGCCTGCAGACAGTAGTTGACCTTGCCCAGACTGATCCCAAATTCGCGTGCGACATCTCGCTGGCTCGCCTTCGGGTTGGCCTCGAACAGCCGCATCAGCTTCAGACGCAGTTCATCGCTGAGTACTGGTACACGTTCAACCATTGAACGCGGAGCCTAAGCAGGTCGCCGCGAGGTGTCAACACGGATCTAACGGCGCCCACTCGCCTCGCCCTCACGGCTAGGTGCCGGGTTGGGTACCCGCCTCATAGTCCAGAGCCCATCCGCTTCCGAAGGTGTTGCCGAGAAGCTTGACGTTTACCGAGGGAATCTCGATTTCCCCGGCGATGCTGCGAACGGACATACCGGTGCTCTTGGAACCCGCGCCGCCCGCCAGATAATTGTTCGAGACGATGATGTTCTGCGCGCCCCAGGCGAGAATGCCCTGGGCGTTATAGTCACCGCTAGAGCCGCCGACGAAAGCGATTCGATTGCCATCGAACTTCCCATCGTGTACTCCGTACATCAGATAGGCTCCGGCGTTGCAGCTCTTCTCGATGACATTATCGGAGACGTCAAAAAAGGCCGTGCCGACGTCCAGACCCAGCGCCGCCGTATTTGCTTCGCTGAAGCGGTTGCCCCGTATGGTCAGGTCGACAGTCGCGGCAAATTCACTCAACACGCCATGTCCTCGCCCCTCGCTATTCGTAATAGTCAGATCTTTGGAAAGATAGGAGTACAGCGGCTGCGCATTGAAGCTATCGGAAATAACATGGTCGATGGTGGTATGAAGGGCTACAAACACCGATATGCCCCCTGCGCCCGGATAGGGTCCTATGTCGGGGACGGATATGGTGAAATTGCGAAACTCCGTATTCTCGATGAGCGGGACTACCCGTTGGAAGCCGAGGCCGCTGCGCCCAGGATTCCATGCGCGAACGTTCGTGAATGCCGTGCGAAACGGGGCGCGGACATGGACCACCAGGTCCGACACCCAATCCGCCTGGACCCAATCGGCCGCGACGCGGTCGCCAATGACTGAATCCATGTCCGTAATGAGCAGCCAGTCTCCAGGCAGGAGGTCCGACACGTCAGCCGTAGCGACAAAGGAACGATCTCCGATCGAAATTGCGTTGCTGATGCGACGTGGCGGCTTGTCGTAAACCTCACAGGTGGTGGTGAATACCCGGTCATTGGCGCAACGTTGCTTTATGACGCTTGCCTGATAGCGAAAGACCGTCTGGGGACCCGCACCTTGAATGACGGTGTTGCTATGGCGGATGACAATTGTCCTGCTCAGATAGTAGGTACGAGCGTCGAACTTGACCACGCCCCCACGATCGACGGCCCGCTGTACTGCAGCCGTGTCATCGTGAATTGCGCCGCAGCCATCCAACAAAAAGAGCGCGCCCGTTAGTACGGCGAGCGTCGCCGCTGCAGCCCTGACTGCAGCGCCTGAGTGCCTCGCGAGAGCTTTCATGACGGCTAGAGGGAGCGCACAGCCAGTACCGCGATCGCTACGTTGTAAAGAATCTGTGTGACCTGGGTCCACAGCGGCAACGCCGGGATGTGCTCGGTATCGAGCGGCACCACGATGGTATCGCCGGGCTTGATCGCCACGCCGGCACTGTGCTCGAACCAGCGGCTGCCCTCGCTGGCAACGACGCTGCCGCTGGCGCGCACAATATAGATCTTGTTGCGATCGGCCCGGCGGGTGACTCCGCCGCTGAGGTTAATGTAGTCGTCGCGCGCCAGCCTTGGATTGAACAGGTGCGAGGTCGCGGTCTGCACCTCGCCGATGACCGTGACCTGCTGCTGGAAGCGAGGCACGCTGAGTGTGTCGCCGTCGCGCAGAATCACGTCGTAGGTCGACCCCTGCAGCGAACTGCTGAGTCGCGGCAGGTCGATCACCATCCGGCCGACGGCCTTGTAGCTCTTGAGCTGCACCAGCAGCGACTGGCCGACAGAAAGCGCGCTCGCCGCGCTGGCCTGCCCCGCCCCCGCCGCCTGCAAGGCGAGCAGCGTTACATCACGCTGCATGCGGTCGCCGAGCATGTCGAGCTGCTCCTGCTCACGCACGCGCAGTTCGTCGCGGGTGAAGACGCTGCCTTCCGGAAACGCGAATGCGGTGAAGCCGCCGGCGCGGCCGATGACCGACTTGAGCGTCTCCCCGCGCCGGATGGTGTAGGTTCCCGGAAAGCGCACTTCGCCCTTGAGCATGACGCTTTCCTGGTTTCTCCATTCCGGCACTTCCTTGATGCTCAGGGTATCGAATGGCTGTAGCTGCAGATTGGCGCTGGCGTCGCCGCGCAGTGCCGCCGCGAGATCGATGTTGACGAGCTCGGTGCGGCGCACATCGCCGTTGATGACGCGGTAACGCACGAGCTCCGCCTTGCCGCCATAGGCGTCGTCGGCGGTGCCGCCGCTGGCGCGAACCAGGTCACTCACGGTCATGCCGGACTCGAGCGGATAGGTACCGGGGACCTTCACACGACCGTCGACCTGCACTACCTGGGAGGGTTGATCCGCGCTGCCCTGAAGGCGCAGCTCGTTGAGAACCGGTTGGATGACCTGGTCGCGTCCCGAGGCCAGATCAAACACCGTAATGCGGTCGCGCGGCATCAGCTCCGGGTCAGCCTGCGAGCGAGGCGCCGCCAGCGCGGCGGTGAGATCCACGGACAACACGCTGACGCGTCGATCCGGCTGCGTCTCGCGCCGGATGAGAAGGTAATGCAGGTCGGCATTCGGACGCAGATCATCGACCGAGCGGATGACGTCCGAGAGCCGCACGCCCTGACGCCAGGCGAAAGCGCCGGGTGCAAACACGTACCCTTGCACCAGGATCCCGGAATCCAGCGTGGGCCGCAGGCGCGCCACGCTCAGCAGATCGCCGTTGTGCAGGGGCTGGCTGTGGATACCCGCGGACAGATCGACGGCCATCACGACCCGGCGACGATTCGCATCGAAGCCGGTCAACATGGCTTTAGCCGTGTCGGCATCCGGTGTCAGGCCGCCGGCCAGCTGTACCAGGTCCGCGACCGTCGATTCGCTGCCGAGCTCATAGATGGCCGGACGCCGCACTTCACCGTCCACGCTGACGGTAGCCCCTACCGCCGGAACGAAGATGACGTCGCCCTCCAGTAGCTTCGCATCGTCGCTCGTGTCGCCGCGAATCAGCAGATCATACAGATCCAGCCTGCGTACCAGCGCGCCCTGGCGCTTCAGCTGGATGTTTCGCAGCGAGCCGATTCGCTTCACACCGCCGGCCGCATACAGCGCGGAGGTGATGGTGCCGAGACTGCTCAGCGTGTAGGTCCCCGCACGCTGTGCCTCGCCGAGCACGAACACGCGAATCGCGCGCGTGTCGCCCATCGAGACGACCGCGTGCACGCCGAGCTTCTGCTGCTCGACCCGCGCTTCGATACCCGCCTTGACGCTGGTAAAACGCTGTCCGCTGACATACATCGGACCGATATCGGGAAGAATGATGTGGCCATCGCGCTCCACCTTCACCGTCACACTGCGGTTCTGGCTTCCATACAGCTGCACGGTCAGCTGGTCTCCGGGACCGACAATGTAGTCGGAGGGCACCGGAACGTTGGCCTCGGGTGCGAATGTCGACGCGGTGCTCCTGCTGAAGAGGTTGTAGCCGAAGGGTTTCAGGCCCGCGACACCGGTCTTGCGCAGGGGCAGGCGCGTGAGACGCAGGCTCAGGCCGCGCAGGCCCGGTTCGACCTTCAGTCGCAGCGTCGCCTGATCATCGCTCAGGCCGAGGAGCGCGATCGCCGCGAACCCGGGGAGTGTGAGCTCCCCGTCCCTGGACAGCTGGTACGGATTCTTCGCGCGGATCAGGTCGACCTGGTGCTGAAGGCGCTTCGTTTCTTCCTCCGCCGCGGGGCTCGGGGGCGCGGCTGCGGGTGCGGGCGGCGGCGCCGCTGCGGACGCGGCAAGCAGGCTCGCCAGGGCGTTCGGTGTCGGACCGCCGGACGCGGCGCCTGGCTGCGACGGAACCACCGCGGGCGCCGCCGGCTGGGCGGCGGCCGGTTTCGGCGCGACCTGCAGGTCAGCTTCGATAATCACCCAGTCGTCCGCCTTCAGACCCGGCAGTTGCGCTTCGGCCTCCTCATCCGTAGACGGAGCCTGCTGCTGTGCAGCCGATTCGCGTTGCCGGTTGAGCACGCCCTGGCGATCCAGGCCGGGGCCGCTGGTGCCGCCCAGCCCGCCAAGGAGCGCGCCGATTCCCCCGCCGGCCCCGCCGCCGCCGACACCCAGCTGCTTCATGATCGCGTCCTGCTGCTCCGGAGTGAGGCTCTCAAAGAGCTGCAGCAGCTCGGGGGTGGCCGCGGGCATCTGGGCAAACGCCCCTTCGCAAGACAACACACTGGCGGCCAGGGCCAGCAACGTGATCAGCGCGGCCGGCAAGCGTTGCATCGCACGCATCATCGACCCTTTTGCCATCTCACCCACCCGATCACCGGATCCGACCCCCATGTGAATGCGCGATTGTACTGAAGCTCGCGCGGACGGGCGCATGAAAGCGTCGTCATGCGATACTTCAGGATGCTGACGCGCTCGCAGGCGCACCTCATTAACTACGCATGAACAGATCCGGACCGATCACCGCCGCAGGAATCCTGCTGGCTGTTCACACCGTCGCCGTGGCGCGCGGTGTCACGCCCTACCTGCCCCTTAATCTCGAACCGGAGATCGAGGCGCAGATCGAGCGCGTGCTTATCCTCGCGGGCAAGCCGGTGATGCGCCGCCCGATCGCCGCCGCGACCGTACTGGATGCATTGCCTAAGGCGTGCCGCATCGATCAGGCACTGTGCCAACGGGTGGGGCGCTACCTGGCCCGCTACACCCACACCTCCGATCTCACGCACGCCAGCATTGAAGGCGCGGCCACACACGGGGCGGACTCGATCCTTCCCGACCGCTATGGCCTGCACAACCGCAGCGCCTGGGATGCATCCGTCGGCGGGTATCTGCAGCCGAGCGACTACCTGCTCCTCAGCGTCGGCGCCGTCGCCTATGACGGCCGCCAGGATTACACCGGCTCGATGCTGAGCGTGGGGTTCAGCAAGGCGCAGCTCGACATTGGCTACAAGCCGCACTGGTTCTCGCCCCTGACCGACAGCAGCATGCTGATGAGTACCGAGGCACCGACCATGCCCTCGGTGAGCCTGTCCAACTACGAGCCCCTCACACGACTGGGGTTGTCGTATGAGTTCTTCGAGGCTCGCATGTCGAAGTCGGATCACATCCTCTATAAGGGTGTGCTCAACAGCGGTTACCCGCGCCTGGGCGGTGTCCAGCTGACCATGGAGCCGGCGAGCGGCTGGTCGTTGGGCCTGAACCGCCTGGTGCAATTTGGCGGTGGCCCCCGTGGGGGCTCGGTGACCGACCTGCTGCGGGCGTTCTTCAACCCCTCAAGGTACTCGAACACAAACCCCAACCTGAGCATCGATCAGAAGGCCACCAATCAGGAGGCCTCGGTCACCAGCACCTTTCTGTTTCCCGGCAGGGTGCCGTTCGCCGTCTACGCGGAATATGCCGGTGAAGATACCTCCCGCGGCCGCAACAACCTGCTCGGCGATGCCGCCCTCTCGTGGGGCATTCATTTTCCGCGCCTCGGCGAGCGCTTCGACCTGACGCTCGAGGCCTCGGAATGGCAGAACGACTGGTACACGCACGCGGTTTGGCAGGACGGCATGACCAACGATGGGCTGGTTATCAGCCACTGGTTCGGCGATGAGCGTGTGTTTGGTGACGGCGTGGGCGGACGCAGCGCCATGGCGCGCCTCATCTGGGACGCCTGGTTCGGAGGACAGGTCGAGCTGCGCTATCGCACACTCGAGAACCAGGTCTACGGCGTGATCCCTTACCAGCGCTACCATGAAACGACCGTCGGCTATTCCCGACCCTGGAAGGGCCTCATTGTCGGCGGCGAGTTCGACTCAGGGAGCGACGTGTTCGGCAGGAGCTTCAGCCGCCTCGCCGGCTTCGTGCGCTACGACAACCCGAACGCGCACTCCGGCGCAGCTCTCGACAGCGAGGGCGACGTCGCGGGCGATGGCGACACAAGTGGACAGCTGTTCGTGGATGCCGGAGTGCACACCTTTCGCATACGCACCGATCTCACCGAACTCACGCCGAAAACCTATGGGCCCTTCATCACCGGCGCGCACGTGGCTCTCGGGGCACGCCGCCCGGTTTCGGACCACGGCGATCTGGGCGCACGGGTGGAGTTCGATGATCTCGGCGGCAAGAGTCTGACCGGCGTGCGCCTGATCGATTATCGCTACCGCTTCGCAGGCCCCATGGGGGTTCTGGGTTTTCTGGGCGTGGTGCGCTATGCGCTCGCCACTCCCGCATTCAGCTTTTATTACGGCGTCGGTCTGCAGTGGCGCGACATCCTCCCCCACCTGGATGCGGGCGTGGATGCGCGCTTCTATGACAGTGTCGCACGCCGTCACGTGTTGCCGAGCGATCCGCACACCAATCGCCCCGACAGCTTTTACGACATCTCGGGTGGCGTCGCGTCGCTCACCTATCACTTCTGAAGCGTGCGGCAGCGACCCCTCGGCCGCCGCGCGTTCAGCGGCGCCATTTCTCCACCGTTGCCAGCAGCTTCAGCACCGCGGCCGGTGCCGCGTGGCCGCCGTCCGGATCCTGCACCGCCGGCGCGAGCTGCTCGGTGAGCTTCTTACCGAGCTCCACGCCCCATTGATCGAAGGCGTTGATGCCCCATACGACGCTCTGCGTGAATACGCTGTGCTCGTAGAGCGCAATCAGCCTGCCGAGGGTTGCGGGATCGAGCTTCTGGAACAGCACGATGGTGCTCGGACGACTCCCGGGGTCGACCTTGTGCGGGATGAGAGGCTCCAGGCGCGCCGGCGGCAGCTCCTGGCGCTCGAGTTCCGCGCGCACGGTTGCCGCGGACTGCCCGGTCATGAATGCTTCCGCCTGCGCCAGACAGCTGGCGATCGCGAGGTCCTGCTGCGCCCGGTTGCCGCACGAAGAGCGCGCGGGCAGCAGGAAATCGAGCGCAGCGCGCGGCGTGCCCTGGTGCAGGAGCTGGAAGAAGGAGTGTTGGGCATTGTTGCCGGGCTCACCCCAGATCACCGCCGCGGTTTGCCAGTCCACCGGCCTGCCGTCGAGCGTCACGGACTTGCCGTTGCTCTCCATCTGCAGCTGCTGCAGGTAGGCCGGGAAGCGGCGCAGCGAGTCATCGTAGGGCAGCACCGCGAGCGTCGGCAGGTTCATGAAGTTGATGTTCCATACCGCGGTGAGCCCCATCAGCACCGGCAGGTTTTCAGCCCAGGGGGCGCTGCGGAAATGCTCGTCCATTTCATGCCCGCCACCCAGGAACTCGAGGAAGCAGCGCTCCCCGATGGCGATGGCGAGCGAAACGCCGATGGCGGACCACACCGAGTAGCGGCCCCCCACCCAGTCCCACATCTGGAAGCGGTACTCGGGATGCACGCCGAACTCGTTCATGGCCTGGGTGTTGACCGACACGGCAGCGAAATGCCGCGGCACCGCCGGCTCGCCCAGCCTGCCAGCGAGCCACGCGCGCGCGGTACGGGCGTTGGTCCGGGTCTCGAGCGTCGTGAAGGTCTTGGACGAGACTATGAACAGCGTGGTGTTCGGATCGGCGTCCTGCAGCACATCCGCGAGGTGACAACCGTCGATGTTGGAGACGAACTCGCAGCGTGGCGCGCCGCCGCTGAAGGCGCGCAGTGCCTGCACCGCCATGGCCGGACCCAGATCCGAGCCGCCGATGCCGATGTTCACCACCAGCCGGAAGGGTTGGCCGGCGCTGCTCCGGATGGCTCCGTCGCGCACGCCCCGCGCAAAGCTGAACATACGGGCGCGTTCGGCCATGACCGCCTGCTCGATATCGGCGCCGCCGACCCCGGCACCGGGCGGCTGCCGCAAGGCCACATGCAACACGGCGCGATCTTCGGACGTGTTGATATGCTCGCCCTGCCACATGGCATCGATGCGCGCGCGCAGCCCGCTGGCGTCGGCGAGCTGAAAGAGCTTGGCGAGCGCAATCTCATCGAGCCGCTGGCGCGAGAAGTCCATGAGCAGCCCCGCTTGCTCGCGTGACAGGCGCTCGAAACGCCCGGGATCACGCTCGAACAGTTCCTGAACCGGCACCGCCGCGAGACGCGCGGCGTGGGCGCTCAGATCCGCCCACACCGGCGTGCGCGGACCGGGACGTGTCGTGACTGGCATGAGGCGCTCCGACTAAACGCGGTAGTAGGCCGCGATCGTGTCGACGACGTATTGCAGCTGGGCCTCGCTGAGCTCCGGGTAGACCGGCAGGGCCAGGGTCTCGCCGGCCGCCCGTTCGGATTGCGGGTAATCGCCCGGCTTGCACCCCAGGTACGCGAAGCACTGCTGCAGATGCAACGGCACCGGGTAGTAGATCTCCGTGCCCACGCCCGCCGCGGTGAGGTGCGCCCGCAGGCCGTCGCGCTCCCGGGCGCGGATCACGTACTGGTTGTAGATGTGGCGCACGCCGAGCGAGGCGTGCGGCGTCTGCACGGCCTCATCGAGCTGCGCGCGCCGCAAGGCGGCGTCGTAGAAGGCGGCGTTGCGCTGGCGGCCGGCGGTCCAGGCGTCGAGGCGCTTGAGCTTGACGCTGAGCACCACCGCCTGCAGCTCGTCGATGCGGAAGTTCCCGCCGATGAGCGCGTGATGGTACTTGGGTTTCCCGCCGTGCACCCGCAGAATCTCCATGCGCTCCGCGAGCGCCGCGTCGTGGGTGACGCACATGCCGGCATCGCCGAACGCCCCCAGGTTCTTGGTGGGGAAGAACGACAGGCAGCCGATATCGCCGAAGCTGCCGGCGCGCTTGTGCTCGGCGTCCTCAGCGCCGATGGCCTGCGCCGCATCCTCGATGACCCTGAGGGCGTAGCGCCGCGCGCTCTCCATGAGCGGCAGCATGTCGGTCACCTGTCCGTACAGATGCACCGGCATGATGGCGCGCACTTTTGCGCCGCTGCCGCGATGCAGCAGCTCGCCCTCGCGCCGCTCGCAGTACTTCTCGAGAAAGGTCTCGAGCGCCGCGGGAGACAGATTGAAAGTCACCGGATCGATGTCGCAGAACAGCGGCCGCGCGCCGGTGCGCGCGATGGTCCCGGCCGTGGCAAAGAACGTGAAGGGACTCGTGATGACCGCATCGCCCGGCCCGATGCCGAGCGCCATGAGCGCCAGCAGCAGCGCATCGGTGCCCGAGGAGACCCCGACGCCATGGCGGCACTGGCTGTAAGCCGCAACGCTCGCCTCGAGCTCCTTAACTCCGGGCCCGAGGATGAAGTGCTGATTCGCGCAGACCTTTTCGATCGCCGCCTGGATTTCTGCGGCCAGCGGCCGATACTGCGGCTTCAGGTCCAGCAGCGGTACCTGCATGGCGGGTCTGGATTGCGCTTGGACGGCCATGAGGGGAGCGCCATTCTATCAGCGCTGGTAGCCGTAGTATTCGCAGAACCAGTCGACGAACTTGCCTACCCCCACTTCGATGGTCGTGGCGGGCCGGTAGCCCACGTCCCTCACCAGGTCGTCAATGTCGGCGCAGGTCTCGGGCACATCCCCGAGCTGCAGCGGCAAGAGGTTTTTCTGCGCCTTGCGCCCCAGGCACTCCTCGATGACCTCGATGTAGCGCAGCAGCTGCACCGGCTGGTTGTTGCCGATGTTGTAGAGGCGAAACGGCGCCGAGCTCGACGCCGGGTCGGGAGCGTTGCTGTCCCAGCGCGGATCGGGCTGCGCGATGCGCTCGGCGCTCCGCACCACACCCTCCGCGATGTCATCGACGTAGGTGAAGTCGCGCCGGTGGTGCCCGTGATTGAAGACATCGATCGGCTTGCCTTCGAGGATGTTGCGCGTGAACAGGAACAGCGCCATGTCCGGGCGACCCCACGGTCCGTAGACTGTGAAAAAACGCAAGCCGGTGGTCGGCAGCCTGAACAGCGCCGAGTAGCTGTGCGCCATCAGCTCGTTGGCGCGCTTGCTGGCGGCGTACAGCGACAGCGGGTGGTCGGCGATGTTGTGCACCGAGAACGGCATGTTGGTGTTGGCGCCGTACACCGAGCTGGTCGAGGCGTACACCAGATGCTCGACGCCGTTGTGGCGGCAACCCTCCAGCACGTTGAGCGTGCCGGTGACGTTGCTGCGCACGTAGGCATGCGGGTCTTGGAGCGAATAGCGCACGCCGGCCTGGGCCGCCAGGTGCACCACGCGCGCAAACTTCTCGCGCGCGAACAGCTCGGCGATAGCCGCCTCATCGGCCAGATCGAGCTTCACGAAGCGGAATTGCGCATGCGCCGTGAGGCGTGCCAGCCGCGCCTGCTTGAGCGTTACGTCGTAGTAGTCGTTGAGGTTGTCGAGACCGACCACCTGGTAACCGCGTGCCAGCAGGCGCTGTACCGTGTGCGAGCCGATGAATCCGGCGGCGCCGGTCACCAGAATCTTCATAAGCGTCCGTCGACCGCGGCGGCGGGAAACACGTGCTTGATGTCGTACAGCACGTGCTTGGTCTTGCACAGCTTGCGCACGGCGCGC
>Ga0209626_1000061_pt1 | contig 26152 bp, 23 predicted proteins | sample JacPinW_OM1H0_M2_FD_187962 | JGI IMG/M metagenome (GOLD analysis project Ga0209626, IMG submission 187962) | Forest soil microbial communities from Algoma, Ontario, Canada - Jack Pine, Ontario site 1_JW_OM1H0_M2 (SPAdes) (version 2) | ecosystem: Environmental > Terrestrial > Soil > Boreal... | reverse complement strand
CCCGCCGCTGCTGTTCCGTTCCGCGGAGAATTCCCGGCGGTCGGGGAGCGCAGCGGCAGCGCAGCTGTCTTCAGTGACTGCGTGCACGCGGCAAAAGGGCGTAACATCGATGTTCGCCATGACTGCTGACCGCGGAGCGCGCACATCCTGACGCGTGCGGTTTTGGGGTATACATGCGCTCGACTGGAACGTTGGCTGCAATAGCGCTGACCGTCTGCGTTTTTCTGCCCGGCGCCTTGCGTGCCGGTGCTGCGGAGCCCGCCGCGGGCGCCGTCCAGCCCGAATTCGGCGGCCAGTGTGCGATGGGGCTGTCGGAGGGTCACTCGATCGCCACGGACTGCTCGATCAGCTGGACGGCACGTGACGGCAAGCGCTACTGCTTCAGCACCGAGCAGGCCAGGAAGCAGTTTCTCGAGGACCCGCAGGGCAACATCGAGCGTGCACTCGAGTTCAGCGCGGCGGGCGCGGTGCAGGCGACCGGCGCACGCATGGACGCCTACAAGACCGAGGACGTCGAGACCTTTGTCTCGCGCGACATCGCCGCGACGGTGGCGCACAACGGCGGCATCTTCCCCCTCGTCGATCCGGTGAATGGCACAACGCTCAAGCTGATCTATGAAAAAATCGACTTCACCCGCACGCTGCACGGCTATGGCTTTTTTCCCGACGTGATCTTCCACGCGCAGGACGACGCGCAGAAGCGCTACCTGATCGACTTCTGGGTCAAGCCGGGCGCGGACAAGCTCCAGATCGTCGACACCCGCATCCGCAAAGCGCCCAAGCGCGAGGGCACGACCTGGACGCTGCAGACCCGGCAGCCGATCCCGTGGTGGTGGATTCCGGCATCGGAGCACCCCGGTAAGACCGAGCAGACGCGCGGATGGGAAGTGATGTCGGCCGTGGAGGAGAGTGTCGTCGAGAGGCGCGACCCGAAGCAGGGGACCGTGAAGGTCAAGGACCCCGTGACTGGCGAGACGCTCGAACTCGACTTCGTGGGTACCCACCAGCCCGTGCGCCGCCTGCAGCAGGACGGTCGCTTCTTCGCGTGCACGGATTTCCGCAAGGCCGGCACCACCGACCAGTTCTACGATCTCGACTTCTGGGTGAACGAGCACGGTGGCAAGCTGACGGTGGACGAGATCCGTGTGCACAAGGTGCCGGTGAAGCAGGAGGACGGCACCTGGGTGCAGAAGTCGCGTTACAACTTCGACGATCTCAAGTTCGACGTCGTGCCCTAGTAGAAGAATGTCCCGGCGTCGCCGCGGTTCAAGCCACGCACACGGAGTGCTTGCGGCGCTGCTCGCCGTCCTGACGGCCTGCGCCAGCGCCCCGCAGGCCCCGCCGCCGGATCCGTCGCGCACGGCGGCGGCGTTCGCCGCCCGGCGCCTGGATGCGCTGCCCGCCGACGGTGCACCCGCGGGAGCGGCCCGGGGCCTCCAGGAATGGTTTGATGCGGCGCTCAGGCTCAACCCGCAGCTCGCGGAAGGCCGCGCCCACGTGCTCGCAGTCGCCGCCGCCGAGCGCACGGCCGCGGAGCACCCCAACCCGACCATGGACCTGTTCGCAGAGTACGTCGATACCGCCGCGCGCAGCGCCGCGTGGCTGTACGGCGTGTCACTCGATTTTCTGCTCCGTCGCCCCGGCGATCGCACGCGTGCCCGGCGCCACGCCGCTGTGCAAACTGCGCTCGCCGAATCGGATCTGGCGGAAGCGATCTGGCACGTGCGGGCGTCGCTGCGCCTCGCGCTCCTGGATGTTGCCTCCGCCCGCGACGAGGCGGCGCTGCTCGAGACCCTGGTCGGGGAGCGACAGGCGCTGCTCGCGAGCGCCCGGGCGCAGGCGGACGCGGGCGAGCTCGCGCCCACCGAAACGCTGGCGAGCGAGCTGGAACTCGCGCGCGCCGAGCAGCGACTGGACCACGCGCGGGCACGCCGGCTCGACGCCGAGGCGCGTCTCGCCGCGGCGGTCGGGTTGCCGGTGTCGGCGCTCGAGGGGGTAGCGGTTCGCTGGGATCGGTGGGCGGACATTGCCGCGCTCGTGCCCGCCGCTGCCCGCGACTGGCGCGGCGAGGCGCTCATCGGGCGCCCGGAAATCGTGCGCGCGGTGCGCGAGTACGACCTGGCGGACATCTCGCTGCAGGGCGAACTCGCCAGGCGCTGGCCGGAGGCGCACGTGAACCCGGGCTACTCCTGGGGGCACGATGGGATCCGCCAGGACCCCCTGAACGATGTCAGGCACGAGAACGCGCTCGGCGTGGGCTTCGAGCTGCCCGTGTTCAACCAGCATCAGGGCGCCATCGGTGAAGCCATTGCCCGCCGTGACACGGCGCGTGAGCATCTCGTGGCGATCCAGGCGGACCTGTACGAGCAGATCGATCGCGCCCAACGCGCCTGGCCCCGGGCGCGGCTTGCGTGGGAGCAGGCCGGAGCTGCGGCAGCCATCGCCAGCCGCCTGCGTGAGGGCGAGGCGCGCGCGCTCACGGCGGGGATCACCGATCGCAGCGGCTCGCTGGCCGCCGCGGTGGCGGCGACCGAGGCGGAGGTGTTGGTGCTGCAGGCGGCCTACGAGGCCGAGCTTGCCTTCGGCGCCCTCGAGGACGCCTACCGCAGACCCCTGCAGGGGCCAGACGGAGCGCCGCGCAACCCAATGAGCCCGGCGTCATGAAGGTCTCGACACGACTGCTGCTGCTGCTGGCCTTGCTGCCGGGGTTGGCCCACGCCAGCCAGGACCGCGACGAGGACGCGCCGCGCAGCGGCGGCGACCACTCAGTCCTCGCGCTGACTGACGCACAGCAGCGGGCCGCGGGTATCCGCATCGATCACCCGGTTGCCACGCTGAACGCGCCGCAGCTGGAGGCCTACGGCCTCGTCATCGACCCGGTGGCGCTCGTGACCGACATCGGCCGGATGGAAAGCACGCAGGCTGCCTGGCATGCAGCGCAGGCGGATGTCGCGCGCCTGGCGGGCCTCTACCGGGACAACCTCAATGCGTCGCTCAAGTCCCTGCAGCTGGCGCAGGCGCAGGAGAGCGAGACCGGCGCGCAGGCGCGAGCGGCGGCGGCGACGTTCGCGCTGCAGTGGGGGCCGGTGGCTGCGCTCGGCACGCACAAGCGCCGCGCGCTCATCGACGCTCTGAGCGCCAACCGCCAGCTCCTGGTGCGCGCCGCACTGCCCGGACACCCGCTGGCAGACTCGGTGGGCCCGCGGGCGCTGCTGGAAATCGCCGGCGTGAACGTCGCGGCCCGCGTGCTCGGGTCGCTGCCAGGAACCGACCCGCAGCTGCAGGGCGCTGCCTGGCTGCTCGCGGTCGATCGCGCGCCGCAGGGACTCGGGCCGGGCGCGCACGTGCGGGTGCTGCTCGAGCGTGCACCGGTCAAGGGCTTGTTGGTCCCGGCGCTGGCGCTCCTCTACGACGAGAAGGGTGCGTACGTGTACCGTCACGTCGGCCCGAACACCGGCGGCAAGCACCAGTACGAAGCGGTCGTGGTGCAGGCGCTCTCGGCCATGGGAGACGGCTGGCTGGTGAGCGGACTGAAGCCCTCCGACACCATCGTGGTGGAGGGCGCCGGCGTGCTGTGGTCGCTGCAGGGGATCGGCACCTTCTCGGCCGCGGAAGAAGAGCACGACTGAGCGTCATGCTCGCCGCCAGCGTCCGCGCCTCGATCGCGCACCCGAAGATCGTCACTGCGCTCTCGGTATTGATTGCGCTGCTCGGCGCCAACGCGCTGCTGAACGCGCGGCTCGATGTGTTTCCGGATTTCGCGCCGCCGCACGTGCTGGTGCAGACCGAGGCGCCGGGACTGGACGCCGCGCAGGTCGAGGCGCTGGTCACGCGACCGCTCGAGGGGCTGCTCGCCGGTGCCGAGAACGTCGCGGCCATCCGCTCGACCTCCAGCCAGGGACTGTCGGCAATCCAGGTCGTTTTCGGCAGCGGCGGTGATCCCTATCGACAGCGCCAGGTGATCACCGAACACCTGGCGCAGTCCACGGGGCTCTTGCCGGCCGGGGCCGGGCGGCCGCTCCTGTCGCCGCTCAGCTCCTCGATGGAGTACCTGCTGCATTTCGGCTTCACGAGCGATCGGCTCTCGCCGGTGGAGCTGCTCGACCTCATCCGCTGGACCGTCAAGCCGCAGATCCTGGCCGTTCCCGGCGTCGCGCAGGCACAGATCTTCGGCGGCGATTCCCGGGAACGGCAGCTGCTGATCGACCCGGTAAAACTGCAGGCGGCCGGGGTGACGCTCGACGACGTGTACGAGGCGGCGCGCCGCGGGACCGAGCTCATCGGTGGCGGCTACCTGGAGACCGCCACCCAGCGCATCGTCCTGCAGGCCCAGTCGCCCGGCGATTCGCCCGAGTCGCTCGCCAAAGCGCTGATCACGACGCGCGCGGGCGTGCCGGTGCGCATCGGCGATGTCGCCACCGTGCTGGACGGCCCGGCGCCGCGCTTCGGCGATGCGATGATCGGCGGGCGCCCGGGCATACTCGTGGAGACCTCGACCCAGTTCGGCGCCAATACCCTCGAGGTGTCCTACGCGCTCGAGAACCGCCTCGCCGCGCTCGCCCCGGCGCTCGCCGCACAGGGTGTGCAATACCATCCGGCGCTCCTGCGGCCGGCGAGCTTCATCGAGAGCGCGATCGCGAAGCTGCGCAATTCGCTCCTGGTCGGAGCCGTGCTGGTGGTCGCGCTGCTGCTGGTGACGCTGCGTGACTGGCGGGGCGCGCTCATCTCGTTCAGCTCGATTCCGGTGTCGCTGCTCGCGACGGTGTGGGTTCTCATGAGCCGCGGCATCTCGCTCAATACGATGAGCCTGGGAGGACTGGTCGTGGCTCTCGGCGTGGTCGTCGACGACGCGGTGATAGACGTCGAGAACATCACGCGCCGGCGGCGGGATGCGCCGCCCGCCACCGACGGCCGCCAGCTCCTCATCGATGCATCGCTCGAGGTCAGACGCCCGGTGTTCTACGCCACCGCCGCGGTGGCTGTGGCGTTCCTGCCGATCTTCATGCTGTCCGGACTCCAGGGTTCGTTCTTCCGGCCACTGGCGATGGCCTTCCTGGTGGCGGTCGGCCTCTCGCTGCTCGTGGCCATGAGCGCCACGCCGGCGCTGTGCGCGCTCCTCATGGGCCGCTACGTGCCGCGACCGGAGGCGCTCTGGCTGCGCCGCTGCAAGACGCTGCAGCACCGGGCCATCGCCCGCCTGCATGCACGCCCGCAGCTGGTTCTCGCCACCCTCCTGTTGACGGGCGCCGCTGGAGGCGCGCTCCTGCCCACACTGGGCGCGCGGCTGCTGCCGGACTTCCGCGAGGATTACCTGATCGCTCACGCCGCGCTGCGACCGGGCATCGCGCTCGAAGAGACCGCGCGCGTCGGCCGGCGGATCGCCGAACGCCTGGCGGCGATCCGCGGCGTGCGCAGCGTCGCCGAGCAGATCGGACGCGCCGAGAATGGCCAGGATCCCGATGCGCCGAACAAGAGCGAGTTCGAGATTCAGCTCGACCGCTCGCAGGGACTCACGACCGAGCAGCTCGACGCCAGGGTCCGCGCGGTGTTCGATGACTTCCCGAACCAGCTCGTCGAGATCTATTCAGTCCTCGTCGAGCGCATCGGCGAGACTCTGTCAGGCGAGGGTGCCCCATTCTTCGTCAGCGTCTTCGGCCCGGATCTCGACGTGGACGATCGGGTGGCCGGCGACATCGCCGCCGTGCTGCAGCGCCTGCCGGACAGCGGGACCGTGCGCCTCAAGGCGCCCCCGCGCCAGGCGGAGCTGCGCGTGGCGCTGCGCCCGGAGCGGCTGATGCTGTACGGGTTGGAAGCGTCCGACGTGCTGCGTACGGTCAACGCGGCATTCCACGGCACGGCCGTCGCCGAGCTCACCCGCGCCGATCGCAGCGTGCCGGTGACCGTGCGCATCGCCGGTGTACGTCGTACCCCGCAGAACGTCGGCGATCTGCTGCTGCGCGGCCGTGAGGGCGCGCTGGTGCGGCTGTCCGCCGTCGCCACGCTCGAGCTGGTGTCGGCACGCAGCCTCATCGACCATGAGAGCGGGCTGCGCCGCCAGATCGTCGTCGCGAATCCCAGGAGCTCCGATCAGGCGGGCTACGCACGGGCCGCACGAAAGGCGGTGGCGGCGCAGGTGAAGCTGCCGCCCGACGTTTATGTGCGCTACGGCGGCGAAGCTCCCGCGGTAGCCGCTGCCGCACGGGATCTGCTGCTGCACGCGCTCGCGGCCTTCGTGCTGATCGTGCTGCTGCTGGCGCTGGCGTTCGGGCGCAACCGCCACGTTCTGCTCGTGCTCGTCGCCCTGCCGAGCGCGCTGCTCGGCGGCGTGGCGGCGGTGGCGGTCACCGGCTACACGCTGTCGCTGGGGGCGATGGTGGGCTTCGTCGCTCTGTTCGGCATGGCAGCGCGCAACACCATCCTGCTCATCTCCCACTACGACCACCTGGTCGGGGTTGAAGGACAGCCGTGGGGACTGGCGACGGCGGCGCGCGGCGCGGCGGAGCGGCTCACGCCGGTCCTGCTCACGGCATCGCTGACGGCGCTCGCCCTGCTACCGGTCGCCATTCAGCTGCGCCAGCCCGGGCACGAGATCGAGGGGCCGATGGCGGTCGTGATCCTGGGCGGCCTCGTCTCCTCGACGCTCGTCACTCTCGTGCTCATTCCACCGCTCGCCGCGCGCTGGCTGCGCCCCGGCTGAGGCGCTGGACGCCGGCACAGCGCGAGCGCGGGCGGAGCGCGTGTGTCACATTCGTCACGACTCTGTGGCGGACGCGACTCGTTGTCGCCTGCCGGCGCGATGATCTTTCCGCGCGTGACTGGACAAGCCTATGATAAGGGAGCTTTTCCTACGTCGAGTTGGGCACTGGCACGACACCTGCTAGAGAAAGACCGGTCGCAAGGCCACGTCGCGGCGTTCACGCTACAGCGTGCGCCGTCGCTGGGCATGGCGGGGCGCCCGGAGAGTCAAACGAAACAACGCGAATTGAGGAGACTTCGTATGCAATCCGATTCAAGGCTATGGAGGATGTTGGCAATCCTCGCACTCGGGGGCGGGTGCGCCACGGCGGTCAGTGACGAAGTCACCGACCGCGCGAAGGATCCTAATCTGTGGGCGGCGCCCGGCGGCGATCAGGCCCTGACACGGCACAGCCAGCTGAAAGACATCACGACGGCGAACGTCAAGGGCCTGCAGATGGTCTGGTCGCAGTCGAGCGGAACACTGCGCGGCCACGAGGGCCAGCCGCTGGTCGTCACCGTCGGCAGCACTCCCATGATGTACATGGAGAGCGGCTGGCCGAACATCATTCAGGCGCTCGACCTCACCGATCCGGATCATCCGAAAGAGATCTGGAACTACAGGAAGACCACCAATCGCGATGAGTCAGCGGTGCCGCGCGCCTGCTGCGACACCGTCAACCGCGGGCCGTCCTATGCGGACGGCAAACTGGTGTTCGGCACCCTCGACGGCTTCGTCGTCGCGCTCGATGCGAAGACGGGCAAGGAAGTCTGGGTCGTGAAGCACGCTTACCCCGCCAAGGGCGAGACCATCACGCCGGCGCCGCTCATTGCCGAGGGCAAGGTGGTCATCGGCTTCGGTGGCGATGAGTTTGCGGCACGTGGTCGCCTGACCGCGTACGACCTCGCGACCGGCAAGAAAGTCTGGGAGTGCCACAACACCGGCAGCGACAAGGACGTGTGCCTGACGGCTGCCACCAACAAGGCACATCCGGAATACGGTAAGGCCGGGTCGGATGTCGGCATCCACAGCTATCCCGGCGACGAGTGGCAGCGCGGCGGCGGCGCCATGTGGGGCTTCTACAGCTACGATCCGGACCTGAAGCTCGTCTATGCCTCGACCGGCAACCCCGGCCTGTGGAGCCCGTCCTATCGCTGCAGCGAGAAGACTCACGAAGCGTGCAACACGGGCAAGCAAGACAACAAGTGGTCGATGTCGATCTTCGCGCGCAAGCTCGACACCGGTGAGGCGGTCTGGGTTTACCAGATGACGCCGTTCGACCAGTGGGACTACGACGGCATCAACGAGAACATGCTCGAGGACCTGACGGTCGACGGCAAGGCTCGCAAGGTGCTCGTGCACTTCGACCGCAACGGCTTCGCCTATGTACTCGACCGCACCGACGGCACGCTGCTGCGCGCCAACAAGTACGTCACGACGAACTGGGCGGAGAAGGTCGACATGAAGACCGGACGTCCGGTCAAGGTGAAGGAACATTCACCGTTCGCTCCCGGCGGCAACACGCAGGCCTGTCCGTCGGCAATGGGCGGCAAGGACCAGCAGCCGTGCGCGATCGACCCGACCGAGCCCGGCATGGCGTACTGCCCGACCAACAACTGGTGCATGGAAGACGAGCCCCAGGAGCGCTCGCACACGCAGCAGGGCACGGTGTACGTGTTCGCCAACGTATACATGTATCCGGAGAAACCCGGCATCACCGGCAAGTTCAAGAAGTTCAACTTCCTGACCGGCGAGACGGTGTGGGAAATCCCGGACCCGTATCCGAACTGGGGCGGAGCGCTGGTCACTGACGGTGGCCTCGCGTTCTACGGCAGCCTGAACGGCGACTTCCGCGCCGTCGACCGCGCTACCGGGAAGGTGCTGTGGCAGCGTCGCCTGGGCTCGGGCATCATCGGTAACCCGATTACCTACAAGGTAGCCGGCAAGCAGTACGTGTCGGTATGGAGCGGCATCGGCGGCTGGATCGGATTGCCGGTCACGGCGGGCCTCGACCTCAGCGACAAGTTCGGCGCCATCGGTGCGACCGCCATGACGAAGGCGGCGAACCTCGACAAGATCCCGATGGGTGGAACTCTTTACACGTTCCGTGTCGAATGAGCATGGCTGACAAGCCAAGTTGAGTCTGGAAGCGCCCGGTCTTCAAGACCGGGCGCTTTCATTTCGGGGCTCGACGCGCCGCCGGACGACACTTCGGGAGCAGTCGATGATGTGGAAGCGGGCAGCGATTCTGGCGAATGCCTCGCTGGCAGTACTCGCCGCGGCGGCGGCGACCGGCGCTGAGCACCCAGGCTCCCTGCGTGTGTGTGCGGACCCCGGCAACATGCCGTTCTCGAACAACCGGGGCGAGGGCATCGAGAACAAGATCGCGGAGGTGCTCGCCCGCAACCTTGGCACGTGGGTGCAGTACTACTACCGGCCCGGCATCGAGCGGGGCATGACGCGCACGACGCTGTACGCCGACGAGTGCGACGTGATGTTCGACATGCCAGCGGATACCGAGCGCGTACTGGTGACCACGCCGCTGTATCGCACGACCTTCGTGCTCGCTTCGCGCAGCGATCGGGGCATCACCGTCAAGAACCTCGATGACCCGCGTCTGAAGACACTCAGGATCGGCGTCTACCAGACCTCGGCGATCCGCGAAGCGCTCGCCGGACATGACGTGCGTAACCTCTCGATTCACTATCTCAGCCACGACGCGGACCTGGTGGCCGAGGATCAGCCGGCCTACCAGGTGCAGCAGGTGCTGGACGGCAAGCTTGATATCGCCGCGGTGTGGGGGCCGTTCGCCGGCTACTACCAGACGATGCAGCACGCGCCGATCGCCCTGCAGCCGGTCAACCTCATGGAAGACGCCGTGCCGCTCGAGTTCGATATGGCGGTCGCGGTACGCACCAACGACAAGGATCTGCAGGCGCAGCTGGAGCGCGCGCTGCACGCCGAACGTGACGCCATCCGTTCGATCCTCACCCAGTTCGGCGTCCCCCTGGTTCGTTGCGATACGTGTCTTGTCAGCGGCGAGCTGCCCTCGCACGGGCCCTACGCGCCTCCGCAGCGCGCGCCACAGCCCGTCACCCGCTCACCGACCGTCAGCGTCGCGCAGCTCAACCAATGGCTTGCCGCGGGCGCAAACGTCAACGTCGAGCTCAACAACGCCGTCCTCGCCGGCGACCGGGTGCGCATCGCCTACCTGCTCGACAGGAAGCACGCGCCGATCGACGCACAGGACCTGCAGGGTGAGACCGCGCTGCAGATCGCCATCCGCCAGAAATCAGAACCCCTGGTCCGCTACCTGCTCGAGCACGGTGCCGGTGTGACGGTGCCCGACCGTGACGGCTGGACGCCCCTGATGACGGCTGCCTGGGTCAACGAGGGGGCGATTGTCACTCTGCTGACGAGGCAGCATGCCGACCCGAACGCCGCCGGCACCGCTAACCTCACGCCGCTGGGCATCGCCTTGCAGGGCGACAAGGATGCAGCCACGGTGGCCCTGATCGAGGCGGGGGCCGACGTCAATCGTCCGGTGGGGGCGGCGGGGTACACCCCGCTCATGCTCGCCGTCGCCCGCCAGTCGAAGACCGCCGCCCAGGTGGTACTGAAGCGGGGGGCGGACGTGAATGCCCGCAACCAGGGCGGCATCACGGCGCTCATGATCGCGGCGGCTGCCGACCAGCCCGAGCTCGTCGCACTGCTCGTCCAGGCGGGTGCTAACGTCGCCGCCCAGAGCGAGACGGGTGAGACGGCGCTGTCGATCGCGCGCGCGAAGGATTATCAGGCGGTGATGAAGCTGCTCCAGCCGCAGCCCTCGCCGACGACCTGACGCAACGCGCCTCCGGAATTCACTACAAGCCATCACCGACGAAGAGGTCGTCTTGGCAAAGTGCGCACTGCTCAGCTGCTTCCTCCTGCTCGCGATCCCGGCGCTCAGCGCCGACGAGCCCAAGGCGCCGCCCGTGGCGCCGCCGGCGGCACCACCCGCGGCACCGCCGGCCCCCGCCGATACCATGAAGCCGGCGGATCGCGTCGAGGCGACGCCCAAGGGGCGACTCAAGAATCCGTACACCGACGACAACGCGGCGATCGTCGAGGCCGGACACAAGCGGTACCTGGGTTACGGCTGCAACGGCTGCCACGGCGGCAATGGCGGCGGGGGCATCTGCCCGCCTCTGATCAACGACACGTGGGTGTACGGCGGAGATGACGACACGCTCTTCCGGCTCGTTACGCTTGGGAGCGACGTGCTGCAGAGCAAGGGCTACGTGCGCATCGGCATGGAGAACGTCGTCGCCCCCATGCCGCCGATGGGCCCGATCATCGCGACCGACGATGACCTGTGGCGGATACTGACCTTCATCCGTGCCAACTTCCGCGGGGCGCCGGAGAACAAGTTCGGCCAGCCACCCGAAACCAATCCGTAGTCGCTGCGGCGCCTGCGCCAGATCTGGCATCGCTCTGTGGCACGAGCGGCGCAGGTCGCCGGGCGCCTCGTGCGGCGGCTGCGCTTTGCCCTGCGGCAAGTCACTGCAGAGAAAGGGGTCCTTCGGTCCTGGCAGGCGCTGGCACGCGGAATGCTAGTAGCCAGGTCCTGGCGCACCCTGACTTCAGGTCTGACGGAGGAGATCGCGCTGTGAAATCCAGAGCCGCCGTTGCCTGGGCTGCCGGTCGGCCGCTGTCGATCGAGGAAGTGGACGTGGCCGCGCCCAAGACGGGCGAGGTCCTGGTCAAGATCGTCGCGACCGGCGTCTGCCACACCGACGCCTTCACGCTGTCCGGGCGCGACCCGGAGGGCCTGTTCCCCGCGATTCTCGGTCACGAGGGCGGAGGCATCGTCCAGGAGGTGGGAGCCGGTGTTACGAGCGTGAGCGCCGGCGACCACGTGATCCCTCTTTACACACCCGAATGCGGCGAGTGCAAGTTCTGCCGCTCGGGGCGGACCAATCTCTGCCAGAAGATCCGCGCCACCCAGGGCAAAGGCCTCATGCCCGACGGCACCACCCGGTTCTCGGCCAAGGGCAAACCCGTGCTGCACTACATGGGCACCAGCACATTCTCGGAGTACACGGTGCTGCCCGAGATCGCGGTCGCGAAAGTCAATGCGCGCGCGCCGCTCGACAAGGTCTGCCTGCTCGGCTGCGGCATCACCACCGGCATCGGTGCGGTGCTGAACACCGCCAAGGTGCGACCCGGCTCCTCCGTCGCGATCTTTGGGCTGGGGGGCATCGGGTTGTCGGTGGTGCAGGGCGCCGTGATGGCCAGGGCCGGGCGGATCATCGCCATCGACACAAACCCCGAGAAATTCACGATGGCCAGGTCGCTGGGCGCCACCGATTGCGTGAACCCGAAGGACCACGGCGTGCCCATTCAGCAGGTCATCACCGACATGACCGACGGCGGGGTCGACTACTCCTTCGAATGCATCGGTAACGTCAACGTCATGCGCTCCGCCCTCGAGTGCTGCCACAAGGGGTGGGGCGAGTCGACCATCATCGGCGTCGCGGGCGCCGGCGAAGAGATACATACCCGCCCGTTCCAGCTGGTCACCGGCCGCGTCTGGCGCGGCTCGGCGTTCGGCGGCGTCAAGGGCCGCTCGCAGCTGCCGGGCTTCGTGGAGCGCTACCTGAGCGGGGAGATCAAGATCGACCAGATGGTGAGCGAGGTGCTGCCGCTCGAGGAGATCAACCGGGCGTTCGACCTGCTGCACGAGGGCAAGGTCATCCGCTCGGTCATCCGGTTCTGAACGGAGCTTCAACTGTGGCGGGACGCATTCATAGCAGGCTGTACGCGCTGCAACAATTGTCGGCGATGGGCCGTTTGCAGTAGCCTGACGCACAAGAAGGCCGGGAAAGGATGTCTACCGGAGTTCGTCGGGTCACTCACGTTACGGTTGGCCGGAAATGCTCAGGGTACCGCCAGGCACGGCGCCCGGACGAGCGTTCGGGGGGCGGCACCATGCAAACGCGACTAAACACTCAGAGCCATGCGGACCTGATTCGCAGTGTCATCGCCGGACAGGGGGCGGGGCTGCCGATCAATGAGGTCATACGGCGCTCGTGGAACCGCTGTCTCACGACCTACGCGCTGGATCCAGTTCAGAGCAAGCGGCCGAACACCGTCGAGCACGCTGACCTGCAGGCACGCAGGCAGCGCATCGGTGCCGTGCTGCCGATCGCGCGCATCGAGATGGAAGGCCTCAGCAAGCTCATGCTGCATTCCGAATACAGCATCATGCTGACCGACCGCGATGGCGTCATCCTCAGCTACGTCGGCGATCCCGGTTTTGCGGCCACGGCGCGTCGCTGCGGATTCCGCGAAGGCGTCGTGTGGAGCGAACAGGAACTGGGCACGAACGGCATGGGGACATGCCTGACGACGCAGCGGCCGATCGTCATCCACCGCGCCGAGCATTTCCTCGCCCAGAACATACAGCTCACCTGCTCGGCGGCGCCGATCTTCGACATGCGCGGGCAGCTGCTCGCCGCGCTCGACATTTCCGGCGCTTCCGCCAATGCGCAGACCCATACGCTTGCGCTCGTCGACATGGCGGCGCAAAACGTGGAGAACCGCGCGCTGCTCGGTGCCTGCAAGGACTACCACGTGCTGCGCTTCCACCGCTGTGCGGAATTCGTCAGCACGCCGGGTGAGGGCGTGGTCGCCTTCGACGAGCAGGGCGCGATCAGGGGGGCGAACCGCAGTGCGCTCGAGCTGTTGAGATTTCGCGATCACGAGACGCTGTGCGGGCAGCGCGTGGACCACGTCTTCGAAACCAGCCTTGCGGCCTTGCTGCAACTCGCCGCGCGCCACCGCTTCCGCCCGGAGGCCCTGCCGGCGCCCGTGGGGCGGCGGCCGTGGTTCGCGATGGTCCAGGCGCCGGTGGAATCGCCGCGGCGGGCGCTGGCTTTGCCCGGGACCGCGCCGGGCACAGCGCAGACACCGAAAGCGGATGCGTTGCAGTGCCTGCATTCCTCCGATCCGGTGATGCAGCAGAGCGTAGAGGTCCTGCGCCGCGTCGTCGATCGCGACATCTCGGTGCTGCTGCTCGGCGAAACGGGCACCGGCAAGGGTTACTGCGCGCGCGCCATCCATGCCGCCAGCCGTCGTGCCGAGAAGCCCTTTCTGTCGGTCAACTGCGGCGCCATCCCCGAGCCGCTGATCGAGAGCGAGCTGTTCGGTCACAAACCCGGGGCCTTCACCGGTGCTGCGCGCGAGGGCAGCATGGGCCGCATCCTGCAGGCGAACGGCGGCACGCTGTTCCTCGACGAGATCGGCGACATGCCGCTGCCACTGCAGGCGCGCCTCTTGAACGTCATCGAGGACCGCGAGGTGCTGCCGCTCGGCGGAACGAAGACCATTCCGGTCGACGTGCGCATCATCAGCGCCACGCAGCACGACCCCGTGGAGCTCATCGCCAAGGGGAAGTTCCGCGATGACCTCTACTATCGCCTGAACGGCATCACCGTCCGCATGCCCCCGCTGCGCCAGCGCGCGGACATCCCCGATCTGATCCGCAAGCTGGTGCGCGCGGAAGCCGGACCCGAGAACGCCATCGACATCGACGCGGCGCTGCTCGAACGGCTGGCCAGGTATTCCTGGCCCGGCAACGTGCGCCAGCTGCGCAACGTGGTGCGCACGATGCTGGCCCTGCGCAGCACCAATCACCTGACGCTCGTCGATTTCAACGACAGCTGGCTCGCCGGCGCCACGCGTGCGGAGGAGCCGACGCTGCAGTCCGGCAAGCCGGTCGAAGCAGCCGTCGAGAACGTGCTGAGCAGCGCTGAATGCGACGCGCTGCGCCGAACGCTCGAGGCGTTCCACTGGAACATCAGTGCCGCTGCCTCGCGCCTGCACCTCAGCCGGCGCACGCTGTACCGAAAGATGCACCGGCATGGGCTGGTACGGCACGCCGCCGGGTACGGGGCGACTGAAGACCTTGAGCACCATTGCGCGCCGACGGCGCTCGCCATCGCGGGTCGCGAGCGCGACGGCGGTCATGACGACAGCGACGCACGGGCGCCGCCGAGGAGCCCGGCGGACACAGGCTCACGCGGGAAGTAATTAATTTTCAAGCGAGGCACGATCTATGGCAGTTTCAATTCATCCCTCCGTGGACAACGGCGTAAAGAAAGGCAATCCGAATTTCACCGGTGGTACCCTGACCTGCAAGTGCGCCCAGGCGCCGGTCACGGTCAGCATCGGCTCGAACGTGGCGTTCAATCATGCGTGCGGCTGCACCAAGTGCTGGAAGCCCAAGGGCGCGCTGTTCTCGGTCGTCGCCGTGGCGTCGCGGGACAAGGTCGCCGTCACGGCCAACGGCCAGAAGCTCAAGATCGTCGACCCGAGTGCGACGATTCAGCGCTACGCCTGCACCGGGTGCGGCGTTCACATGTACGGCCGCATCGAGAACAAGGGCCACCCGTTCCATGGGCTCGACTTCGTCCACGTCGAGCTGTCGAAGGAGAGCGGCTGGGAAGAGCCGAGATTCGCGGCTTTTGTCTCCTCGATCATCGAGTCCGGTGCCAAGCCCGAGCAGATGGGCGCCGTGCGCGCGCGGTTGAAGGAGCTGGGTCTTGAGCCCTACGACTGTCTGTCGCCGGCGCTGATGGACCTGATCGCGACGCATACTGCCAAGTCCAAGGGCGTCCTCGCAGCCTGAGCCCGAGGCGGCAGCGCGTAACGCGGTCCGCGCGCTGAGCGCGGGTGCGTGGGTCAGAACGTCCCGGCTACGGAGAACGGGCGCCGGCCGGTGGCATCCGGGGAGCCGAGATAGCGGATGTTGTTGACGAGCTCGGGCGCCGCGCCGGAGCGCGGCGCGACCAGTCCCTCGAGGTCGAAGCCGGGCTCACGCGTCAGGCGCAACGAACCCTCGACGGCGAGCGGGCCGTCGAGGTCGCGCAGCTTCCCGGTCGGTTCGGCGCTGCCGCCGGGAAAGGTCACCACGTAGCTGCCCAGCGGCGTCGCGAGACCCGAGCGATCTTCGAGGTCGTGCGCTTCGATGCGCCCCTGAAGGTCCGTGATGACGCCGTGCTCAATCTGAGCCAGCGCGAGATCCAGGTGCGCGCGGCCATGCAGATCCGCCGGCAGTCCGGGGATCAGCGCCGGATCGAGGGGCAGGTCGGCCACGAGATGGCGTAGCGTGACGCGCTGCCCGAGGCCGAGCTCCACCTCCGCATCGAGGTTGCCTGCGCCGCGTGTAACGGTGATGTGGGCGGCGAGCTTCCCGAGCAGGAGCCGCAACGGGTGCAGCTCCCAGCTGACATCCCCCACGGGCGTGTGCTGCACGACAAGACCGGTGCAGACTCCGCTCCACAGCGAACCCTCGACGCTGGCACAGGAACCCCGCGCGCCGCCCGCCGGGATGATCGAGGCGGCCGGCAGGCGGGCGAGGAGAATGGCGGCAAAAGCGACCACCGCCAGCAGCGCGATCCAGATCCCTCGCTTCACTTCAACCCGAATGCAGGACGATGGCGGCGTTCACCAGGCCGGGCGTATCGGTCTTTTCAATGGTGGCTGACTCCACGCTGAGGCCGTTCTGCTGGGCGAGACGGCCGAGCCACCCGACCACGGTATCGAACGGCGCCTTCGCGAGCCGTACCGACAGGCTACCGGGCCCGCCTGGTTCGCTGCCGGCGAGCGCGCCGCCCAACCCCGACTCGCGCGCCGAACGGTCGATGATCACGAGCAGCGATTCGCCCGTGGCCGCAGGCGCGGGTGCCGAGGCGGCCAGTTCGGGGGCGACGCCCTGCATCCAGGTGAGATCGGCACGCTTGTGGGCGAGTCGGTCGTGCGCATGCGCGACGCTGCGATCGAGGGGAATCAGCACACCGAAGATGAGGATCGCTGCCGCGAGCGCGAGGCCCCCCAGAACCAGGCGCCGCTGGCGCTCGGGGAGGGCGGCGAAGGAATCGAGCGACAGTGAATTGGGCGACAGTTTCATGGGTGAGATCCTAGGTGCCGCGGGCGCGCACCTGGATGTGTCCCTCGTAGCCCGAGGGCGCGTTGTTGCCGCCCGTGAGATCGGCCTGCCAGCCGTTGGTGCGCAGCGACTGGCTGACGCGGTCGAGACTGGCGGCATCCGGAGCGGAGAGCTTCATGTCGAGCGCGCCGCCCTGAAAGCTCAGAGCCTGCACGCTCATGCCGGGGGTGGCATCGCGCGCCTGCGCCAGCGCCTGCAGCGCGGGCAGAAGACCCCCGCCCGCCCCGCGCGCAGCGCTCAGGCGTTGCTCCATGCGGCGGCGCGCATCAAGGCTGTTCGGGTCCCCGGGCATGGCGGTGCGGAACGTGTCGCGAATGGAAGCGTCGAGCTGGTGTTCACGATTCTTCAGCAGCTGCAGCTCCCCGAACTTGCCTGCGAGGTGCAGGCTGATGAGAGACACCAGCAGGATCGCCGCCACCCGCCAGGCCCTGAGGCCGACGGCGCGCGCCGCCGTCTGGGCGTAGGCGCCCTGCAGCAGGTTGATCGGTGTCGAGGCCGGCAGTTGCTGCGCGAACAACGCCAGGGGCCCGCCGGTGAGCAGCTGGATCTTGATGCCGTCGAAATGCGCACGCGCCGCTTCGATCTGTGCGGAATGCCGCTGCCACTCGGCCGCTCCCGTGTAGAGAATCAGGCCGCGCGCGCCGGTCACCTGCGCATCGACGCCTGATTGCGCGATCTCCAGCGCCTCCGCCAGCGCATCCGCGGGCAGGGTCACCGGGGAGGCGCCGGGCGAGCGTACACACACCGCGTCCTCTTCCAGGAGCACCACCGCCTGTCCGGGATTGCGCGGCAGCAGGTCGCTGTCGGCGTAGATCGCCTCGGGCTCGATGCCGCTCGCGCGCAACATCGCCAGCCACTCATCGAGCAGTGCGCGCGCCACCACGGCGACCGGCGCGCGCGAGGCTTCGCCGGCCCGCCTGCCGATGGCGAAATGCAGATCGTCGATGTCATCGGCCAGGTGCTCTTCGAGCGCGTACGGCACCAGCTGCTGCAGCCTCGCGCCGGCCTTGACGGGCACGTCCGGTTCCGCCAGCAGCACATCAGCGCCGGGCACCAGTACACACACGCGCCGTCCCGCGGCCCGGGCGGCCGCGAGGCTCAGCGGTCCGCTTTGCGGCGGCCCCGCCGGCGCGCCGCGCGCATCGGCCACCAGCCAGGACGCCGGTTCCTCGGGAGCGCGCGGTAAGCGCAGCAGCAGCCAGTCAGCCATGGACGGATCCTGTCATCGTTTCGCCTGCGCTGATCATCGATCGTGTCACGGTGCGCTCAATCAATCCGGCGTGAAACTGCGCAGGATCGGGCGCACGGCTCCCCCGCCCTGCGGGTCCTGATACAGAAGACTGTACAAGTTGAATTCCGCGCTGCCAATAGTGATGAAACTCGTCAGGCGAAAGTAGCTTGAAACCTGCGCGATCTTTGGCCGCACCTGTGCGAGCAGCTTCGGATCGGCAAAGGCCCGTTCGAAGTCGGCCTGCGTCGGGAAGCACGCGGTGGCGTCGGCGCGGTTCTTCGCCAGGGAATCCGGATCGGAGCTGAAGTCGCGGTGTCCCAGATACGCATCCAGCACCTCTCCCGGAGCCGTGCAGAGGTTGACGGGTGTGGGAGGGAGCGCCGTGACATAGGGCGCGAGTTTCAGGTAGCGGTCACGACCGAAGCCCGGCAGCGCGAGCAACTCGCTGGTGCTGGTGATGTAACGGTTGGCGGTCCGGTACGGTGGCGTCTGGCCCATGTAGACGCTGTCTTCCGCGCCATCAGGAATTGACGGCGTGATGTTCCCATCGATCCAGTCGACGATGTAACCCGCCCATTTGGTCTCGAGGCCGCGCATCTCGAGCAGCACAATGAAGGCCTGCAACTGCACCGGGTCCGGTGTCGTGTCGTTCTTCACCAGGTTGTTGAGGTTGAAGCGCCCCTGCAGGTCCTCGAGCGAGGCTTCGAGCATCACGCCCGGAACCACCTCGAGCGGTCCGAGGGGCTTGCCCCAGCCTTGCCCGGGATAGGTATGGTTCTGGTCGTTCTGCCGTATCTGGCGCAGTCCGTAGGCCGCGAGAGCCTCGGCTCCTTCGGCGATGAGCCATGCCTGATCGAACGCGTACGTTGCGGTGCCGCGCCGCACGGCGGTGGCGTTCTCGTACGCCACCGCGGCGGCGATGATGGTGCCGAGCGCGACCAGCAGGATCGCCACCAGCATCGCAATGCCGCGCTGGCCGCGCGGCGCATGCCTCGGACGCTGGCGTCGCACACGCTGCGAGGCGACCCTCATCCGGCGATCTCGATGATCCGCACGACCTTGCCCCAGCCCTCGGTGTCGAGCGTGATTTCCACCGCCAGCGGACGCTGGCGCAGGGTCGATTCCTGCGCCCGGATAGTGGCCGTCCCCGGTGGCCACTGCTCCTGCCACTGATGGGCCTGGTCGAGATAACGCAGGGTCACCGCCTTGACGTGCCTCATCAGTTCGCGCTTCGTCGTGGTGCTGGCGAGCGTGGGATCGAGTACGTTCCAGTACTCGCGCCGCAAGGTCCCGTTCTCCAGGAAGTACGCCACCCGCTGCAACCCCGGGCGCTGCAGCCCGGCCGGGTTCGCCCAGCCACCCCGGGTGAGGGCGACGATCGGCTGCACGCCGGGAACCGCGCCCAGCAGTGCCGGCTGCGCGGGCTCGTCACCGATCGCCTGACGCACCGGACGCGGCGCCAGCTGCATGAAGTCCTGTTCCAGCACGCGCACCGCCGTTTGCAGCTCGAGCAGGCGCGCCTGTTGCTCCTTGAGCGAGTCGCGGCTGGTGAGTGCCTGGGTGATGGCGCCATAACCCATGGCGAACATGACCGCGGCGATGAACAGCGCCACCAGCAGCTCGAGCAGCGTGAACCCGCGGCCGCGAGGGCTCACGGCGACCCCTGCGGAGTTGGAGGTGCGGGCCGCACGAGGGGCGGGGCCGTAACCGGTGGCGCGGGCAGCCCGCTCGAAGTCTGCGTGCCCCAGTCGGGCTGGTAACCGTTGGATACGCCGATCGCATCGCCCCAGATGCCACTCACCGTGGTGAACCAGCCGTTGTCCTCGCCCGCCTTGACGTCCGCGGGGCGCACGCTGACGTCGATGCGCTCCACTCCCGGCACCTGGGTTGCGACCACCTCCTGGCGCCAGTGCCAGCTGCGCCCGGCAAAGTCCGTGTCGCCGTCGCTGTTGCCGCTCGGGGGCTGTTGGCCCGACAGGCGCAGGTTCGCGATCTGATTGAGCGCTACCCACTGGGCAAACGTCTTGTCGCGCAGGTAGGAGATGGTGTTCGCCGAGGAGGTCAGTGCGCCCATCACGGCGGCCATGCCAATCGCCACGATCGCGAGCGCCACGAGCACCTCGATGAGCGTGAAGCCGCGAGCGCGGTGGAGCGCGCGCCTCACGGCTTCGCCTCCACCATGGCCTGCTCGATCACCTGACCCTGGTCGTCCTGCGTGACGGTGACGCTGCGCGTGCCGCCGTTGCGCTCCACCGTGGCGGCGAAACTCGTCAGGTCGCCGTTCGAGAAGATCATGACCTGCGGAGTCTTGTCCTTGGCATCCGCGGGACGGGTCAGCACGACGGGGCGCGCCTCCACCGTGAGTTTGACGCCGAGCCCGTCGGGGAGCTTGCGCGCACTGAGCGCATCGTCCTCGAACACGCCGCGCCACGCTGCGCGGCGCATGTCATAGGTGAGAAACTCGTAACCATCGTCCTGGAACAGCACACCGTACTCGCGGGTCTGCAGCTCGGCCTGCTCGCGCACGTAGGTGAACAGCGCCAGGAGCCGATCACTCTCCTTCTCGAGCTCGCGGTCGCGTCCCGTCAGGCTGAACGACAGCAGCACCACTGCGGAGATCACGCCGATGATGGCGACGACGACCAGCATCTCGATCAGCGTGAAGCCGGCGCTGGCCGGATGAGCGCAGGCGGGTCGCATCGTCGTGCTACGGCACCTAGTCGCCGAGATTCCAGTTGCCGATATCGGCGTTGATGCCATCGCCCCCGGGCTGGCCATCGGCGCCGAGCGTGTAGAGGTCATACTGCTTGCCGTGCGTGCCGGGGAATGCGTACAGATAGGCGTTCCCCCAGGGATCCTTGCTGACCCGATCCAGGTAGCCGCCGGGCCTCCAGTGCTTGATCGAGGGGTCGGTGGGCTGCTGCGTCAGTGCCGTCAGGCCCTGCTCGGAGCTCGGATACTTCGAGTTGTCGAGGTAGTACATGGAGAGCGCCGCCTCCAGGCTCTGGATGTCAGCCTTCGCCTTGGCGACGCGCGCGTCATCCACCTTGCCCATGACCGTCGGAACGATGACCGCGGCCAGCAGGCCAATGATGACTATGACCACCATGATCTCGATGAGGGTGAAGCCGCGCGCGCGCCGCGCGCGGTGCTGTCTGCTAACCTGACCGATGTAACTCATGCGCTGTGTCCAGGCGGCGAAGCCGCCGTTGAGACCAAAAAACGGGTCGGGATCATAACAAATGGGGGTCGAGCGGCCTGTGAAGCCCGTGCGCGGGGTGCTCCAGTCTCTCAATTGCGACGGCCGCCTGGGACTGGCACTGCTCGCCGCCTGCGCTTTGCTGCTGCTGCCCACGCTGGCCGGGGAGGCGGGGCGAGGGCTGCTGCGCTATGACCGCGTCGCGCTCGCGGCCGGGCAGTGGTGGCGGCTGCTCACGGCGCATGTCGTTCATCTGGATATCCGGCACGCGCTGCTGAATGGTCTGGGGCTCGCTCTCATGTGGGCGCTGTTCGCTCGCGATTACTCCCCGCGCCAGTGGGTGCGGATCGTGCTCGGCGCGATGGCAGCCATCGACGCTGGGCTGTGGCTGTGCGATTCGACCGTGCTGTGGTACGTCGGTTCCTCCGGCGCGCTGCACGGGGTGATGGCGGCGGGTGCTCTGGCGCGCCTGCGTCGCGGTGAGGGCGAGGGGTGGGTCCTGGCGGGGCTGCTCGCGGTCAAACTGGCTTACGAGCACTGGCTGGGGGCGCTACCGTTCTCCGGGAGCGATCCGGTGGTGGTGAGCGCGCACCTGTATGGGGTGATCGGGGGCGCCGCGGTGGCCGCGTTCCTGAAGCCGCGCCGAAGGCCGCTATAATTTCGGCCCCGGGATTCTCCCCAGGAGTGGGCATGTCGTTTGCGTTCGTGTTTCCGGGTCAGGGCTCGCAGTCGGTGGGCATGCTCGGCGCGCTCGCCGCAGCGGACGCGTCCGTTCGCAGCACCTTCGATGAGGCTTCTGCGGTGCTGGGCTTTGATCTGTGGAAACTCGTGAGCGAAGGCCCGGAGGAGGCGCTCAATGCCACCGAGCGCACCCAGCCGGCGATGCTCGCCGCGGGAGTGGCCACCTGGCGCGTATGGCGCGGGCGCGGCGGTGCGCTGCCTGGGGTCGTCTCCGGTCACAGCCTCGGGGAATTCACAGCGCTGGTGTGTGCCGAGGCACTGCCCTTTGCCGCCACGGTGGATCTGGTGCGCTTCCGCGGACAGGTCATGCAGGAGGCCGTGCCGGCCGGCAGCGGCGCGATGGCGGCCATTCTCGGGCTGGATGATGAGGCGGTCGAAGCCGCGTGCCGGGATGCCGCGCAAGGGGCCATCGTGGAACCGGCCAATTTCAACTCCCCGGGCCAGGTGGTCATTGCCGGCGAGCAGGCGGCGGTGCAGCGCGCGATCGAGGCCGCCAGGGCGCGCGGCGCCAAGCGCGCGGTGACGCTGCCGGTGAGCGTGCCCTCGCACACCAGCCTCATGCGCGGCGCCGCCGAGCGCTTGAGGGAGCGGCTGCGCTCGTTCGAGGTGCGCGCGCCCCGTATCCGCTATATCAGCGCCGTGGATGCGGGCGCGCACGAGCGGCCCGACGAGATCCGCGAGCTGCTCGTGCGGCAGCTGTCGAACCCGGTGCGCTGGTCGGACACGCTGCGCGCGCTGAGCGCGGGCCCGCTCGCGCAGGTGATCGAGTGCGGGCCGGGCAAGGTGCTCACGGGCCTGAACCGCCGCATCGAGCGGCGTGCGGACCTGAATTTTCTCGCGCTGGAGGACCCGGACTCCATCGACGCAGCACTCACGGCGACCCGAGGGGGTTCCCATGCTTGAGACCGAAGTCGCACTCGTCACCGGCGCCTCGCGCGGCATCGGGTACGCCATCGCGCTCGCCCTGGGAGGGGCGGGCGCCCGGGTGATCGGCACGTCCACCAGTGCGGACGGCGCCGCGCGCTTAAGCGCCGCGCTCGCGTCGCATGGATGCAACGGCCGCGGGGCGGTGCTCGACGCCGGGAACGCCGCCTCGGTCGAGGCGCTTGTGGGCGAGCTTGAAAGCGCGGGTGAGCTGCCGACGATCCTGGTCAACAATGCCGCCATCACCCGCGACACGCTGCTGGTGCGCATGAAGCCGGAGGACTGGGACGCGGTCATTGCCACCAACCTCACGGGCGTGTTTCGCCTGTGCAAGGCGTGCGTGCGCCGCATGATGAAGGAGCGGCGCGGCAGGATCGTCAACCTCACCTCCGTGGTGGGCGTGACGGGCAATGCCGGACAGGCCAACTATGCCGCGGCCAAAGCGGGACTCCTGGGATTCACCAAGTCACTCGCCCGGGAGCTCGCCTCGCGTGGCATTACGGTGAATGCGGTGGCCCCCGGCTTCATCGATACTGACATGACACGCGCGCTCGGCGAGGCGCAGCGCGCCGCGCTCGTCGCGCAGATTCCCATGGGCCGGCTCGGGAGCGCTGCAGATGTGGCGGGCGCGGTCCTGTTCCTCGTCTCGGCGCAGGCGACTTACATCACCGGGGAGACCCTGCACGTCAACGGCGGCATGTACATGCCGTAGGCGGGGCCGTTGGACGCACGCCACAGCGCTGCGGGCACGACGGCGGGCGCGCGGAACCCGCCCGCGTGTTTTCGCCAGTAAAAACAACCACTCGCACCGGCGGTGGGCGAGTGGCAGCCCCGGGGGTGTTCCCCTACAATACCGCGCCCGCTACCGGCCTCACGGGGCGAACGGCGGGGCAGACCCTATAGAAGCCTACATAAGGACCAATCGCTAATGAGCACAGTTGAGCAGCAGGTCAAGGCCATCGTTGCCGAACAGCTGGGCGTCAAACAGGAACAGGTTACGAACGACGCCTCGTTCGTTGACGACCTGGGAGCCGATTCACTCGACACGGTCGAGCTGGTGATGGCCCTCGAAGAAGAATTCGAGATCGAAATCCCGGATGAGGACGCCGAGAAGATCACAACCGTCCACCAGGCCATCGACTACATCAACGAGCGCCGCAGCAAGTCCTGATCCGGCCAGGGCGCGATACAGGTAGCCGCGTGAGCAAGCGCCGTGTCGTCGTAACGGGCCTTGGAGTGGTGTCCCCGGTGGGGAGCACCGTTCAATCGGCATGGGATGCCATCCTGCGCGGGGAGAGCGGCATCGGTCCGGTGACGCGCTTTGATGTGTCCGCCTTTCCGGTGCGCATCGGCGGGCAGGTGCGCGATTTCGACGTCAGTCAGTACATCACACCCAAGGACGCCCGCCGCATGGACGACTTCATGCAGTACGGCGTGGCCGCCGGAGTGCAGGCCGTCGGCGACGCCGGTATCGATTTCGCCAAAACCGATCCCGCGCGCTGCGGCGCGGTGTGCGGGGCCGGCATCGGTGGACTCGGAACCATCGAGGCGGAATACGGCGAATACCTGAAGGCGATGAGCCCGCGCAAGATCTCGCCGTTCTTCGTCCCCGCGACCATCATCAACATGATCGCCGGGCACCTCTCGATCCGCTATGGCCTGAAGGGCCCGAATCTCGGTGTGGTCACCGCCTGCACCACCTCGACGCACGCCATCGGACTTGCGATGCGCACCATCCAGTACGGCGATGCGGACCTGATCATCGCCGGCGGTGGAGAAATGGCCACGACGCGCTGCGGTCTGGGGAGCTTCGGCCAGGCGAAGGCGCTCTCTACGCGCAACGACGCTCCCACCGAGGCGAGCCGCCCGTGGGACAAGGACCGCGACGGCTTCGTGTTGAGCGACGGGGGCGGCGCGATGCTCCTGGAGGAACTGGCGCACGCGCGCGGGCGCGGTGCGCACATTTACGCCGAGCTCGTGGGCTTTGGCATGAGCGGCGACGCCTATCACATCACGGCGCCCCCTGAGGACGGCGACGGTGCGCGTCTCGCGATGGTGAATGCGCTCAGGGATGCCGCCCTGAACCCCGCCGACGTGCAGTACGTCAACGCGCACGCGACCTCCACCCCGCTCGGCGATAAGGCCGAGACCGTCGCGATGAAGCGCGCCTTCGGCGAGCACGCCAGGCGCCTCGCCGTGAGCTCGACCAAGTCCATGACCGGGCACCTGCTCGGCGCCGCAGGCGTCGTGGAAGCGATCTTCTCGGTGCTCGCGATCCGTGATGGCGTTGCGCCTCCCACCATCAACTACCGCACGCCCGACCCCGAGTGCGACCTGGACTACGTCCCCAACACCGCCCGTCGCATGAAGATCGACGTGAGCCTGACGAACTCCTTCGGCTTCGGCGGCACCAACGGGTCGCTGGTGTTCCGGCGCTTCAGCGCCTGAGGGCGCAAGCCGAAAGGTGAGTCCGCCACGCGCGCACCCCTCGTCCGCGAGCTCGACGTTCCGCCTGCGGTGTTGCGTCGCCTCGCGGCGCGTTTCCCCGAGCGCTATCCGCTGCTGCTCGACAGCGCCGCCTCCGGGCCCCTGAGCCGCGCGAGCGTGCTGCTCGCGGAGCCCGAGGCGGCCCTGTGGCTCGGCGCCGACGGACGCCTGGGTGCGCAGGGCTTCGTGCCACAGGGAACGAGCTTCCTCGCCGCGCTCGAGAACTGGTGGCTCACCGAGCGCAGCGCGCCGCTCGCGAACTCGCACCCCGGTACCGTCACGGGGAAGCTGGCGTTCGAGGGCGGCTGGGCCGTGTTCCTCGGCTACGAGCTGGCGCAGGAAATCGAGCCGCACCTGGCCCTGCCGCGCTCACCGCTCCCGTGGCAGGCTTTCGCGCTGCGCACGCCCTGTGCCCTGGTGCACGATCTGGAGCGCCAGCGCGTATTCGCGGTGGCCGAAGCCCACGCCGCGGATGCCCTGACGCGCATTGCCGGCGAGGCGCGCGAGGCGGCCCTTGATGCGGATGCCCGCGACACGCTGCGCATCGAACAGGTGCACGAAGAGGACCCCCGGGCCTATCTCGCGCGCGTGCGCCGCGCCAAGGAGTACGTGCGCGCCGGGGATATCTATCAGGCCAACCTGTCGCGCCCGTGGGAGGTGCAGATCCGTGGCGGCGCGGCGCACGCGCCGGTGGCACCGGCCGCGGCGCTCTATCAGCGCCTGTGCGCCGCCAATCCGGCGCCGTTCGCGGCACTCGCCCAGTGGCGGGGAGTGGCCATCCTCAGTTCCTCGCCCGAACGGCTGGTGCGCATCGTGGGACGGCGGATCGATACGCGCCCCATC
>Ga0209626_1000060_pt1 | contig 26563 bp, 26 predicted proteins | sample JacPinW_OM1H0_M2_FD_187962 | JGI IMG/M metagenome (GOLD analysis project Ga0209626, IMG submission 187962) | Forest soil microbial communities from Algoma, Ontario, Canada - Jack Pine, Ontario site 1_JW_OM1H0_M2 (SPAdes) (version 2) | ecosystem: Environmental > Terrestrial > Soil > Boreal... | reverse complement strand
GGCAGGAGTCGAGTACTTCGACCTCCAGGACTGGGCGAAAACGGCCGAGTGGGCCCAAGCGGCTGCCGAATTGTTCGGGAATGACGATCCGTACCGACGGGCGCGAGCCGAAGCACTCCTCGCCGCGGCGTGGATGGAGATCGGATCGGCCGCCCAGGCTGGACGAGTTGTGCCAGGGTATGGTGTGCGTTCGACCGAGCTCCTCGCTCGTGCCCGGACCGAGCTGCAACGCTTGAGTCGTTTCCACATGCAGCGAGGCGAACGGTATGACGCCGGGTTGCAGCTCACGAACATTGCGTTGACCTATCTCTATGAGGGTCGCTACCCGCAATGTGTGACGGCTTCTGCGACCTCGAGTCAGTTGTTCGAATCCATCCACGAGACGCCGCGACGTGCGCAGGCATGGCAGAACCGGGCGCTGTGCCTCTGGGGCCTCGGGCGTTTGCCGGAAGCGCTGCGCTGGTTCAAGCGCGCGCTCAACGATATCGGTCCGGAGCCCTATCCGAGTCTTTACATCGCGGTGATCACCAACACCGCGCTTATGGATTACGCCCTCGGCCACTTCGATGAGTCGCTGCGCCTTTATGACCGCGCGCTTGCCTTCGCAGAAAAAGTTCAGGCTCAGCGGGATGAAGCGTACGGTCTCTACGGGATTGGTGTGAACTATTACGCGCTGGGCGACCGGACGCGCGCACGCGAATTCCTCGAGCGCTCGCTCGCGATTCGCACGGTGGCGCTCGATGGCCGTGGGCGCATGGCCACTCTGCGGGCGCTGGCGACCCTCGACGCCGAACAGGGGAGGGTGGACGACGCCATCGGCTCCGATCGGGAGGCGCTCGGCCTTGCCCTCGCCCCCTCGGCGATCGAGCGCATCAGGATTCAGCTGGCGGCCCACACCGCGCTCGCCGGCCACCTCGTGGAGGCGAAAGCGCAGCTCGATGAAGTTCTCGCGACGGGCGCCAGGGCCGATCCGCTCATTCGAGCGGAGGCGCTCCTGCAGCGCGCCGTGCTGCTTCGCGAGATGGGTCGGTCCCGCGAGGCCCTGGTGGACCTCGCAGCGGCTCGGCCGCGCTTGCACATCCTCGGCAGTGTCACGGAGGAGTTTGAAGCGGACCTCGAGCAGGCTCGGGCACTGCGACGGGTGGGTCAACCTCACGCCGCTCTCGCGGCCATCGAACGGGCCCTGGGACAAGCCGACGCCGTGCGCCTTCAGAGTGCGAATCCCGAGCTTCGCGCGCAGCTGCAAACGCCGCTGCGACCGGCCTACGACCTTAAACTCGAGTTGCTCCGGGAGCGGTACGAGCACGCGTTAGCGGCGGGTCGGGCGAGAGAGGCCGCCACGCTCGCAGCGGCCGCGTTCGCGACCGCGGATGCATCCCGCGCGCACTCCTTCGCCGACGTCGCGGCCCAGAAATACCCGCCTGCCGTCAGGCGGGCGCTGGCCTCTGAGTTTCGCCGTCGCGAGCAGCTCTATCGTGAGCTTTCCGCCCGTCGATTTGCCCTTGACGCTCGACTTGAACGTTCGGGCTCCGACGACCCGCGCGCACAGCATCTGCTGGGTGACATTGCCGAGCTCGGGCGCGAGGTGGACACGGTCAATACCCTCATCGCGACCCGCACCCTGCCCAGCGGTGCGTCCGCCCGGACGCGCAGCGAACAAAGCCTGCCGCCCCTTCCCGCCGATACGGCACTGGTGTCGTACTGGCTCGGGTCCGAATCCGCCTACGTGTGGGTGGTGTCAGCGACTGAAATTCGCTGGACGCTCTTGCGATCGCCGGCGGACATCGCAGACAAGGTCGCGGAGTTCCACCGTTCGCTGACGCGGCTCGTCGATATGCCCGTCGAGCGTCGACTTCAGGATGCTCGCGCTCTGTACGAGCTGATCATTCGGCCGGTTGAGCCGTGGCTGTCGGGCGTGCGGCAATGGGTTGTCATTCCGGACGGCGCCCTCGACTACGTGCCGTTCGCGGCCCTGCGAATGCCGGACCAGTTTGTTGCCATGCAGCACGATGTCGCTCTCACTCCGGCCGCGTGGGTGCTGGACACGAATGGGGCGCGGGCTCGACCGCGCGAACGGCGCGGCCTGCTGCTGGTCGCCGATCCGGTGTACGAGGCGGACGATCCGAGGCTCACGGCAGTGCAACACGTGGCGGTGACGCCGCAACTTTCCGCCAGGGGTGCGCTGGATCCCGCCCGTCGCGGCTATCGGCGCCTGCCGTTCACCGCCCGGGAGGCAGCCCAGATTGCGGCGCAGTTTTCGCCTGCGGACGTCGATCAACTGACGGGCCTCAACGCCACGCGTGACCGGCTACTGTCTCTCGACTGGTCGAAATACCGGTTCATCCACATTGCGGCGCACGGCCTCGTCGATGCGCAGGTTCCTCAGCTGTCCGCGTTGATTCTCGGCTCCTACGATGCGAGCGGAGCCGTGGTCGACGGTGCAGTCCGTGTTGCAGATCTGTCACTTCAGACCCTGACGGCGGACGTTGCGGTATTCAGCGCATGCGACACGGCCCTCGGCAAGGAGGTTCTCAGCGAGGGCCTGGTGGGCATCGCCTCCACGACGCTCGCCCGGGGTGCGCGAGCGGTCGTGGCCTCTCTTTGGCCGGTCTCCGATGAGATTGGCGCTCGTCTGATGACAGAGTTCTATCGACGCCTGCTGCACGACTCGATGAGCCCACCCGCGGCACTCGGCGCGGCAATGCGATCGGTCGTGTCGCAGGACGCGTCCGCGGATCCGGCACTTTGGGCTGCATTTCAGGTTTCAGTGGTTGCGCTCGGGCCAGGCCTGCCGACCCGCAACGCCGGGACAGCGAAGCTTGCAACGACAACGGGGCCCTGGGAACCGCCGTGAACTTCTGGATCAACAAGAGGGTTATGCTGAACGACAGCTGGGGACCTGGCGCCGCCCACACTCTCAGCACGCCGCTCGGGCGGCAGCCTGAATTTTCGTTGCGTCCGCGGTACCTGCGCGATGCTCAAGGCAACCGGCAACTGGCCCAGTTTTCAATCGATTTCCCGTCGGGATTTCTCGCGGACGGATGGGGGGGCGTCAATTTCACGCCGGTGGGTACGATCGCTGTCGCGGGAATCACGGGTCTTGCGCCGTGGGATCCGTCCCAGAGCGCCGCATATCGAAAGGCTATTGACGCTGCATCCGTGAGCCTCGGGGATTCGCGGACCGAGCGGCTCGAAGGTGTCATCCCCCATCTTGGGTCCCAGGGCGGCGTGGGGTACAGCAAAGTGGCGCTGTTCTACGTATCCAACGCGGTGCAGGGCCCAATACCGGATCTCGTGGTGATCAGGATTGCAACGCACCTAGCCATTCCGGGGACCGTGCAAGCACGTCAGGACGGCACCGGTCACGGACCGCCGCACTAGACGTGCGATGAACGTTGCCGCGTGAGGACCAAAGGAATCCAATCCATGGAAACGCGGCGGTTGCGCACCATCCAGCAGCCCTCCCACATAGAGAGACTGCTGGAGGCTCTGGTCTCACGCGCGGATCTCCTGCCGAAGGACGGTTACCAGATTCGGGACCCCGCCGCGCTGCCAGTCCCGCTGCAGACGGTTATAGCCCAGGCCGCTCGGGCGGGACGAGTCTGGGGATGTTGGGCGAACAGCTACGAGACCTGCCTGTTCACGTGCGAGATGTCGCTCCCCCGGTCCCGCGAGCGCGGAGTGCCCGTACTGCTGGTGAATCGCTACGGCGAAAGCGGCGAACTCCAGGATTCGGGAGTCTGGATGACTGATCTGGAGGGAAAGTGGCGGCAGTGTTCGGATTGACTCATCCCGGGAGCCGCGCATGAGCACGATCAGCATCGGGGGAGCCGAGCGGCCCCTCGCCGTTGCGGATGCCGGATGGATCGGACGAGCATTCGATGCCCACAAGCAAGCCGGAGAGCTGCCCTGCGTGCGAGTCATGATACGAGGCGGGAACGTTGACCTGACCCTTCAGACCCTGAATTGCGCAGCGGCTACTGGGCGTGGTGGCCGGCCACCGAGTAGCGACGAAGCGGAAATTTCCAGGCTATGGAACATGGAGGGCTTGGGCAGCATGCGCTTTGCCGCGGACCAGGTCGCGGTCTTCGTTGAGCGCGTGCGGCATCTGCTGCGCTGATCGCAGCGGCGCAGCCCGCAGACAGCCAGCATATCTTCGCCTGCGCTGAGGCCGCGTCGCGCCCGTCCAACATTTCCTGTTGCGTTACCCCCAATCGGGTGTCAGGTCGCGCACAGTGCGAAGAGTATGATTGCGACTGGCCATACGATTCCGCGGGTTCTCATGCGCGTACATGGCAGGATTCCTGTTGCATTTTTTATCCTGTGCCTATTGCGCATAGATGTGACTTGCGCTGGAGTCGACGTCATCGACGCGCAGGCCAGGTATCCCGAGGGCCCCTTGTGGGATCAGGGGCGACTGCTCTATGTCGAGTACGCTGGTGCTGACATTAGGACGTGGGACGGGAAGCAGTCGAAGGTCTATTGGCGCAAAGATCATTGCGGCCCGAGCGGATTGATTCACTTTCGCGGCGACCATATTTTGGTTGCCTGTTACGATGGAAATTACCTCGCGGAGCTCGATGCTCATGGCAAAGAGGTAGGTACGATTTCCAGGGACAGTTCGGGCAAGCCGTTCGTCGGTCCGAACGATTTCACAACAGACGGCCACGGCGGCATCTATTTTTCCGCTTCAGGCGTGTACGAAATCAAGGCGCCGATCACCGGAGCCGTCCTTCACCTGTCAGCTGACGGTCAGGAAACACGCGAAGTAGCCAACACCATACATTATTCCAACGGCTTGACTCTTTCGAAGGACGGCCGGCATCTGCTCGTCGCCGAGATGCTGGCAGGCAGAATCCTGTCCTTCCCGATACAGGCCAACGGGACTTTGGGTGCGCGAGTCGTATGGGTGCGTCTGCAGGACGTTGCGCCACCCACTCCACACGAGGACGCCTACAACGGTCCGGATGGACTTAAATTGGGTTCCGACGGCAACTATTACATCGCGCAAAACGGATCCGGTCGTGTGCTCGTCGTGAACGAAGAAAAGAAGCTGGTGCGGATGATCAAGGTGTCCACGCCCTGCGTGACCAATGTGGCCTTTGGTCCCAGCGGCGCTGACACGCTGTACATCACAGGAGCATTCGACCAATGGAAGCCGCCGTTTCCGGGGGCCGTATATCGCTGGACGCAATGAACCGGCGCGGAGCGACGCTCGATGCTGAGAACGAAAAGTGTCCGGACCCCCATCAATCGCAGGGCCGATGGCCTTCGAATTCTGGTGACTCGCTTTCGCGGCCGCGGCATGCCGGCCTCGCGCTATGACGTCTGGATGCCCAATCTCGGTCCGAGCGAGCGACTTCTAGGCGCCGGCCAGGATCGGCGAATCTCCTGGGCGGAGTTCTCAAAGCAGTATCGAAACGAGCTTTTCCTTGATGGCCCGATCGACGAGCGCAGCCGAACCATCAAGAATCATGGCCAGAAATTTACCCTGCGCCTGGTGAAGCAACTCGCGCGGCGGGGCCGGGTCACGCTGATGTGCCACTGCGCCGAAGATCAGCGGCAGTGCCACAGGCACGTCCTGCGAAGGCTCATTCTCAGCCATCGGGTGTAACGCGCCAGCGAGCCCTGCGACGATTCAAGGCCGGTCCCCTGAGCGCAATCGAGGCAGAGGGGTGTAAATGCCATTTGCTGCAGAGCACAGGAGTACGCTCGCCTAACGTCCCATAAAACCAAATCAAGGTGACATCCAATGATCGATCTCAGGAAGCTGGTAGTCCTGGCCGCGAGCCTGGTTGCGCTGGCGGCCTGTACCAGGACCGCGCCGCTGGCACCGGATACGGCCGCGGACGAGACCGCAATCCGTGCCGTCAACACCGCGTGGTTCAAGGCCTTCAACGCCGGCGATGGTGAGGCACTCGCTGCGCTCTACGCCGATGATGCCGTGCTCAGTGCTCCGGGTGCGCCCGCTGCACGCGGCAAGGCTTCGATCCGCGAGTACTACGTGAAGGCCGTCGCGGCGCTCGCAGCTGCGGGACTCGCGAACTCGGACGGCCCGACGAGCGACGTCGGGGCGTCGGGGGATCTCGCATGGCAGTGGGGGACCTACGTGGTCACCGACAAGTCGGGTGCGGGGGTGGACGCCGGGAAATACACCACGGTATTTCAGCGAAAGAACACGAAGTGGATGATCATCCGCGACACCTGGAATTCGGATGCCGCGCCCGCCGCACCGGCGCCGGGAACCGCGCCCAAGTAGTTCTCGGCTGGCGATCAGGGCGGGGCTCGCGCCGGCGCCGGCTTAGCGACTGATGGAACTAGGACCGCGGGGTGGTGGCGTGTCCGGTGGTGCCGCCGCGAGCGAACTCGAACCTCAATAGCCACTGTCGAGAGTCTTGCTTGTCAGCCGGAGCGAACCTCCATTTTCTGGCGGCTTCTCTTGCCACGCGCGCGAAATACCAGCTTGGCCCGGGGTTTTGCAGGAGCGCGTCGATGACATTGCCTGAGTGATCGACGATCACCAGCACCGCGACCTTGATATGGCCGTGGATCGTCCTGCGTGCGCTGCGCGGAACGCTGGGAATCTCTTCATGGACTACGGAGGGTGAGGCGTCCGCCAACGCTTGTGCGGGTTGATCCGACCGACGAGAAGCAGCGCGCGGGGGTGCCGGTTTGGATTCTCTGGGCTTCGCGCTGGCCGCAGGAGCGGAGACCTTGGGAGGCGCAGGCAGAGGCGTCTCGGCATTCGGCGCAGCGGCTGTCGGCGCGCCGGCAGTTGGTTGCGAAGAAGTCTGCAACGTACTTGAAGCCGATGGCTGGGGTTTGGGATGGCCCTGAAACAGGCGCAAGCCTGCCCAAACTGCGACCAATAGTATGAGGACTGCTACCGCTACGAGGGTCGGCACGCGCGAGCGTTGTCTGCGCGACTCCCGTGGAGGGGCGGCCCGGGCCGGCGCTTCGCGAACGACAGCCGGAGGAACCGGGACCACGGACGCGTGTGGCGCGCGTTTGAACTGAGCTTCCAGGGCGCTGGCGGTCGGACGGCTGGCCGGGTTGTGACTCAGGCACCGCTGTACGGCGTCCGCGAATGTTGCCGGAAGAGTCGTCGGCAGGCAGGTCGTTTCGGATCGTTCATCAGGCCACGGGAGGCTTTGGGTGAGAGCCTCAACCATGGTTATACCGAGACCCCAGATATCGCCGGCCGCGGAAATCCTGCCGTTTTTTGCTTCTGGAGGATCGTATAGGGAAGATTTAGCGATGCCCGCCCTGGGTTCGCCGGCGGGACGGATGGTATCGCTCGCCAGTTTCAGTTGATCATTGACCACCAGAAAGTTTGCCGGCTTCAGCTGGCCCTGCACCAGGTTTTGGCGGTGAAGGAAAGCTAGGGCATCCAGGGTGGGAAGGAGCATTTCCCGCATTTCATCGGACGTAAGGGCCCGGTTCGGAAGGACCTGAGCGAGAGTCTGTTCGGCGTATTCCATTACGACGAAGAGAAACGGGTGACCTCCGAGCTGGCAATGACCTGCGTCGAGAAGCCGGATCAGGTGGGGATGGGAGAGGCCGGCAGCCGTCATCCAGTGCGAGAGCTGTGCCTCTGTCAGTACCCGCTCAGCCCGGATGATCTTGATCGCGGCGGTGGGAACGTCTTGTGCCTTACACTCGGTAAGGAATACCGCGCTGTGGTCTGAGCCGCTCAGAAAGCGGCGCAGGGGATAGACCCCGTTGATGACCTCGCCCTGCCACTTCGGCCAGACCTCGGTCACCATCTCTCTTCTTGTCTCCACATTCACGACCAACGACACGCTCCCCGGATGTCCGTTAAGAAGATACCACTACGAGGGAGGCTGCCGGAGAACCAGATATGGAGACCTGGGTCACACTTTGGATCAGCGAACCCGTCTCGTTGCCAGCGACCGACAGGGGCGTGCGCAGATTTGAATACAGACTGTCAGAGTTGAGGCGTACAGACCGTTCGGCAACGTACAGACGCCCCATGTGCTTGCGAGCGGAGTAGCACCATGAACGTTCCATCAATCAAGCTGAAGCACATCGCACTTGCAACGCTCTTCTATGCGTTTGCACAGTCATCTACTTTTGGCGCGGGTTTAGCAACACCCGCCACCAACGCGGGGGCCAGGACCGAGGACGCGGCGCGGGCACAGGTATTGCTGAAACGCGCAGTCGCTCGCTACACACAATCCAATGCTCCGCAATTGGCCGACTTTGGTAGCAAGGGCCAATTCGTAGACGGCGAACTGTATGTGTACGTGGTGTCGAGCGCGGGCGTGATGCTCGCGAGCGGCGGCCCGTCATCCTCGTTGGTTGGTCGCGACGTGACGGACCTGGAGGATGCAGCGGGCAAGCGTTTCATCCGGGAGATGCTCGCGAAGGCACGTGCGCACGAGTCGGGAACCGTGCAGTATCGTTGGCTCAACCCCGTCGACAATCAGGTGGAAAACAAGGTCGCACGTTTCCAGAAGCTCGGTGACCGGATCATCGCGGTCGGCTATTACATTCCACGCGCGACCCCGGCGCAGGCGCGGGCATTACTTGCGCGCGCAGTTGACACGCTTCGCACGGATCCCGATGCGGCCATCAGGGCGTTCAACGAACCTCACGGTCCCTATGTGGAGGACGATCTGTACGTGTTCGTTGTGCGTATCAGTGACAAGCAATTCCTTGCCGACGAAGCCGATCGAATCCTGATTGGGACTGATGCGAGGCTGATCCACGACTACACCGGACGACCGTTGTTTGAGAAAATGATGGCCGCACTCGGCGGTCGGGATCAAGGCGAGGTGGACTATGCCTGGTCCAATCCGATCACCAGCAAGGGCGAGCACAAACATACCTTCCTGGCAAAAGCGGACGATATGCTGGTCGGCGTCGGTTACTACGCGCGATAACTGAGCTGAGGTTGCGTACCTGCGCGTCGACAGCGGGATCAGCCTGGCGCTCGAGGCACATTCGCGTGAGGACTCGACAGCAGCCGATCGGTTTCCTTCTTGACCACGGCATAGCACTCGCAACACAGCTGTTCCAGCTTTGGCCGGTCGAGCACCGTGAATTGTCCCCGGGAGTAACCGATCACTCCGAGCTTCTGCAACCTGCCGGCGGCTTCGGTGACGCCTTCGCGGCGCAGGCCGAGCACGTTGGCAATCAGCTCCTGGGTCATGGTCAGTTGGTTGGATGATAGGCGGTCGAGAGACAGCAGCAGCCAGCGGCACAGTTGCTGATCCACGGAGTGATGCCGGTTGCACACTGCGGTCTGAGCCATCTGCGTGATCAGGGCTTGCGTGTAGCGCAGCAGCAGGAGCTGCAACGGCCCATGACGATGGAACTCTTCCTGGAGCTGCCGTCCATTCAGCCGGTAGGCGTAGCCAGCACTCTGCACGATCGCCCGGCTCGGGGAGGTTTCACCGCCCATGAACAGCGCGATGCCGATGACGCCGTCGTTGCCCACCACCGAAATTTCCGCGGACGCGCCATCTTCCAGGACGTACAGCAGCGCTACGATGGAGTCGGTCGGAAAATAAACGTAGCGCAGGACATCGCCCGAGTCGTAGAGAACCTTGCCGAGCGGCATGGGGACGAGCCGCAGGTGCGGGTAGAGTCGTTCGCGCTCCGCGGCTGACAGCGCAGCGAGCAGGTGATTTTGTTGTGGATCGTGGGAACCGGGCATCAGCGGCCGACGACAGCTCAACGAATCTGCACTTATGAAACCCGCATTTCCGCCGCAAGGTCGGACTGTGGAGGAGTCCGGGTAATCTAATCGCTGTATGGCGGGCGGGCTGTCGGGAGCGGCCCGATGGCTGGTGTCGGGAATTCCCTGACACCGCCCCGCCTAGTCCAGGGTGATGAGGCCCCGCTGGATGGCCAGCTTCACGAGGCTCGCGAGGTCGTGAATCTCGAGTTTCTCCATGAGGCGCGCGCGATAGGTCTCCACCGTTTTCGGCGACAGCGACAGCACCGCGGCGATCTGCGCGACACCGGCGCCTTCGGCGAGCATCTTCAGAACCTGGCGCTCGCGTGCGCTCAGGCGATCGAACGGGTCCTGAGTGTCGGAGAGCAGCGCGTCGATAGTGGTCTCAACGAGGGATGTGCTCAGGTAACGCCGGCCGCCGTGCACGGTCCGGACCGCGTTCACGACTTCCGCCGCGGCTGATTTCTTGACTACGTATGCGGATGCCCCGGCCCGCAGCGCACGGCAAACATGCATAGGATCGGCATACATTGAAAGCATGATGACCCGGATCCCCGGCAACCGCTCGCCGATGAGGCGTGTGGCGTCGGTTCCATCCAGGCCCGGCATCGCGTAGTCCATCAATACGATATCCGGGCGTTGATCGATGCAGGCGCGTACGGCCTCGTTGCCGTTCGCGACACACCCGACGACCTCGATGTCGGGCTGCGCTTCGAGCATGTAGCGCAGGCTTTCCGCCACGACGCTGTGATCGTCGGCGATGAGCACTCGTATCTTCATGATGACAAGTTTGGAACGCGTACGCGCACGTGCGTGCCGCCTCCAGGTGCCACGTCGACCTCGAGCTGCCCGCCGATCGCACGGGCACGTTCGTACATCATATCGATGCCATATCCGAGCCGCGCGTCGCGCACCGGACCCCGGGACGCATCGATGCCGATGCCATTGTCCAGGACGGACAAGCCGAGCTCGGTGCCCACCTGGCGCAGACCCAGCTCGACACGCGTCGCGCGGGAATGCTTGGCGACATTGTTGAGCGCCTCCTGCACGATGCGGAACAAGGTGATCTTCTCGTTCGGGGTGAGGCCTGGCTCATCACCGCTGATCGTCACTTCGATGTCCGTCCGACGCGCGAACTGCTGGGCATGCCAGCGCAGCGCTGCGAGCAGGCCGTGCTCCTCCAGCATCGGCGGCCGGAGCTCGGACACGAGATCCTGGACTGCATCCGCCGTCGCATCGACGAGGTCGATGCAATCGCGCAGGCGGGGCTCGGGCACCGTACGGCTCTCGCCTGCGAACTGAGACATCAGGATGCCGAGATTGATACGGAGCGCCGTGAGGTTCTGGCCTATGCGATCGTGGAGCTTCCGGGAGAGGCGCCGCCGTTGGGTGTCTTCCACCTCGACCAGCTCCCGGTTGGTGCGTTCCAGCTCGGTAGTTCGTTCGGCGACGCGCGCTTCGAGTTGCGCCGCGTACATCATGGCATGCGCCGCGAGCCAGGCGTCGAACGCCGAGATCAGCAGCGTCACCGCAAGAAGCAGGAGCGAGAACACACTGACTACGACAGCAAGCACCACGTTGTCGATGGTGTGAACAGCAGACCCGGTTGGGTGTCCCGGCTCGAACATCGTCGCTGCCATACCTATGTAGTGCATGGCCGCGATCCCCGAGCCGGCGAGGACTGCACTACCGGCCTTGGTCCAGAGGGCGCTGAGGATCGTCTCCATGCGCAGCTGGAAGGCACTCCATAACGCACCGAGCGAGGCCGCGATCGCGATCAGGATCGACAGGGATACGAGTGGTACGCGGTAGTGGTGCACCATGCGCATGGCGGCCATTCCGCAGTAGTGCATCGCGACGATGCCGATCCCCAGCGCCACGCCGCCGAGAAGGAGGCGCCATGCGCTCACGGTGCGGCGGCTGACCGAATAGAGCGCAAACCCAGACACGAGTATCGGCAACAGCAGGGACAGCAGGGTCATCCAGACGTCGTACGTCACCTCCACCGGAAGGGTGAGCGCCAGCATGCCGATGAAATGCATCGACCAGATACCCGAGCCCATCGAGAACGCGCCACCGCCGAGCCACAGCCACGCCTTGCGCTCATCCCGTGAGGCCGTGACCCGTGAGGTCAAGTCGAGCGCTACGTAGGACGCCACTATCGCGACGACCACGGAAAGAACCACCACCCAGGCGTTGTAGTACCCGACTATCACGGCCAGGCTGAGCCGTTCCTCTATAGTTCTATCGTCACCGCTCGTAGCGTATGAAGGATGTGCGGCGGGCCAGAGTGTCGTACAACGCACGCCCTTCGGCGTTGAATTCCTGCGTCATCCAGTAGACCGACGCCGCCTTCATACGATCCGCTTCCCGGTACACGGCGTGTATCAGGGCACGACCGACTCCGCTTCCGCGTGTTGCCGGATCGACGAACAGGTCTTCGAGGTAACAGTTGTTGTGCAGCGACCAGGTGGTCGGATGAAACACGTAATGGACGAATCCGACCAGGCTGCCGTCCCGTTCGGCGACCAGGCCGTGGGGTTGCACACGCTCATCCACCAGTCGCGCAAAGGTGCCGTCGGTAACTTCGACCGAAACATGCTGGCGATAAAAACGCAGGTAGCCCGCCCACAATGCATCCCATTGCACACGGTCACTCGATCTCACAGGTCTGATTTCGGGCACGGGGCATGCCTCCTTAATTCTGCAGAACGACAGCCGCGCTTGGCTCTCACCGGAGCGCCACGCAATTATCCACGGAAAACGCTGCCGCGGGGACGCTCGGCGATTGTTCTGGCGGGCCTATACTGGCCTCGATGGTGCAGTGCCCGGCATCGATCGATTCGGCGAATCCGCCCCGGCGGCGCACGTGACGGCGGACCTCGGCCTTACGGCGCAGGCGATTTACACCCGCGCGTGCGCACCGGTGCAGGGCCAGCGGTCATGAGCGTGGCCCCGGCGGATCATCTGTCTGCGCGGTCCCTGCGGGCGGTGCTGTTCGACCTGGACGGCACGCTCCTGGATACCGTAGCGGACATCAGCGTCGCATTGAACCGCGCACTCGCCGAGCAGGGGCTCACCAGTCTCCCCGTGGCCGAGGTCCGCGTGCTCATCGGGCGGGGTGTGCCCACTCTGATAGAGCGCGCCCGTGCGCGGCTGGGAGCTGCCGGAGCATCGTCGGATGCGGCGCTGCTGGTTGAGCGATACCAGTTTCATTACGAGCGGATTCACGAACTCGATGAAATCCAGACGCGCGTGTACCCGGGAGTGACCGCGGGGCTCGCCGCGCTGCACGCGCTTGGCCTGGGCCTTGCCGTGGTCACCAATAAGCCGAACAAGGCGGCCGTTGACCTGCTGACTCACACGGGTTTGAGTCAATGGATTGCCGTGGTGGTGGGTGGGGACACCGGCGCGTATCGCAAGCCGCATCCGCAACCCCTGCTGGCCGCCTGTGAGGAACTTGGGGTTCGGCCGGCTCAGGCGCTGATGGTGGGTGACTCGTTGACCGACGTGCTCGCCGCGCGCGCCGCGGGGCTGGCCGTGGTTTGCGTGCCCTATGGATACAACGAGGGAGCTGACCCACGTGCGCTACCGTGCGACGCGTTCGTGGAGAGCGTGGCCGGCCTGCCCGCACTTCTCCTAGAGTGACCTTAAGAAGTTGAGCAGGTCCTGCTGCTGGGTCGCGGTCAACCGGTTGAAATTCTGGATCACTGCATTCGCCTCGGAACCACGGCCGGCGTGGGCCTTGATGGCCGCGAGCAAATCGGACGTGCGGCCATCGTGCAAAAAGAACAGTCGCTGTCCGATTCCCCACAGCGGCGCCGTGCGGAATTGGTCCGGTCCAGCGGCTCCCTGCGTGATGCCGTCGTTGAGATTCTCTCCCATGTGGTGAAGCAGTAGATCGGAGAACAGGTTTGCGGGCTGTTGACTCAAGCCCGGCGTGAAATCCGATTTGTCTGTCATCATCGATGGCGTATGGCACAACGCACACCCTGTCGCTTTAAATTGCGCCAGGCCGTCCTGGATCGAGGGGGAACAAGTGGGTGCCGGGCCGGATGTGGTGCAAGACGGAGTAGGTTGATCCAGGAACCGCATGAAGATCGAGAAGTCCTCAACGTCGCTTGGCACGTTTGACGTGTCGGTAGTGGAGCTGATCGGAAGGAAATTCGTTTCGTCCTCCGGCTGCAGATTGCCCAGGCACGCCGCCGGCGGAGGCACGCCACCGAAGCCGCGCTCGTTCGGAAAGAGTTCATTGGTAATTCCCATTTCTACGTTGTAGGCCTCGCCGGCGAACAGCAGTCCTGATTTATTCTGAGCTTTCCAGCCGAAGCGCGTTATCGTGCCGTCGTTTCCACTTCGGTTTGGCGAGCCGCGGATGCCGAGCGCGGCCCTTGCCGGCGCGGTCAGCGCGAAGCTATGCAGGATCGTGTAGTCGGAGATCGTTTCAATCAGACCCAATCCGAACACGGGTGTCGGAATCCTGAGCGTCAGGTTGTTGTCTGCCGCCGCCTGGTTGAAGTCCGGTTGCGGAAGAACCTGCGCCGTGCATCCTGCAGGAGCGTCGCTGCGCCCGGCGATGGTGAAGAGATCGTGAACGCCTCCGTCCGGATCGTCCAGATCGAGCGCTCCGCCGGATCTGGACCCGAAGAAGGATCCGAATGGGTTGGACTGCCCGTCTCCGGGGCTGCTGTAGAAGTATTTGAACCGAGCCTCGCGTACCGGTCCGTTCGCCGTCACAAAGAACGGCACCGTGTTCGGGTTCGATGGCCGAAGCAGTGTGGCTAGCGCCGCTTGTGGGTTGACGCTCGGACTCGTGCCACCGACCGCTGGCTGCGAGTGGCACATCGAGCAGGCGTTGCCGTTGAATGTGGGCCCAAGGCCGCCGTTGCCCGGAGAGGGTAGAGCGACGCCTTCAACCTCCGAAAACTGAGCTTGAGAAGTTGCGAAAAACCGCAACTGATCGTCACTGAGGCTGGCAATCGGCGCACCCGCGCCGGGGGTACCGCCTCTGGGTCCGTGATCAACCGGGGCCTGAGCGAAGGCGCTGCCGGCACCTATGACCATTGCAACCGTCGCCATCCAACCGAGGATCGTCGCGACGGCGGCAAGCGCGCCCGTCGAGTTTCGAGATTTCATAACTCCTCCCTGGATCCGGCTCTGGACCATGTGTGCCTGCAGGCTCGAGCAAAGCGCGTGCCATGCAGGCATGCGGGAACGGAGTCAGCGTGGCAACCTGTTGAATTCGCACTGCAAGGTTGTGTTGAGTTTGGTCCGACACGACAACCCAACACGTCAGGTTCTGTCGTGCGCGGCAGACGCACGCGAAGGCCTGGGCTCTGAACCTGTTGATTTGGCGAGAAGTGCGTTGTCGCACTCCGCTGACTCAGTCAGCTCAAACGCGGTTCAATAGCGGTGTGACGACAGCGGGTAGAGTGTGTTGACGGGCGCGCAGCCGCTCTCGAACCTGCCTGCGCACCGCGCTCAGCAGACGTCCCCGCGCACAGACGCTGCTCGCGCGCGACAACGGTGGGTCATATGTTGAAACCGGAGGCGCGCGACACCCTGTGGCGAGCCTCTAACTCGTCTCGGCAAGGTCCGCGAGCGCAACCGCATCCGGGCCGCCCGCCGGCATCGAGCCGCTACCGCACGCTCCGGATGAGCGTATCTGCCGCCTGGATCAGCTCGCGCGCCTCGTCTTCATTGATGTGCGCGTGATCGAACTCCGCCGACTCGAGAATGGCGATCATCCGCGCCGCGAGCGTATTGCGCTCGGCGGTTATGCTCGTGAGCTGCTCTTCCAGCGTTGCGTACGTCGCATCGTCGCTCACCAGGGCGCTGGTTGAGAGCTCGAGCGTCCTGCGGCCTAACTCACCGACCGGCGCATTGATCGCCTTGTAGGCGCTCGCCAGCTGCGTGAACGTGTCCCGTTGGGGTGTAGCGCTATCGAGCACTTCGACCAGCACGCGCCCGTCGTGACCGTAGTCGTCGCGCAGGCCCGTCAGGTACAGGAGGGTGGGGCGCACGTCGGTGTGATCCGAGAACACCTCGCCGCTGGCGCCTTCCCGACGCACGTGCGGCCCGACCAGTCCGAGCCAGGTGCGCGTGATGCTCTGCTGAAAGTCGCCGTGATTCCAGTTGAAACCCGGCTGCTCATCCGAGCAGGCGGACAGCGGCGCGCAGCTGCCGGGACTGCTGCTGGCAAAGATGAAGAAGTCGTCGTTGGCGAAGTAAGTGAGGGTCGGCGTGCGCGCCGGATCGCGGGTCACCATGTGCAGGAAAGACATCTCCACCGGATCGGCCATACGCTGCATGAGTGCCACGTTGCCGCCCTTGATCGGATCGAAGGCGAGGAGCCTGGCGAGATTGTGTTCCAGGCTCCTGGTGAGCGGATCGGCGGGGCCGGGGTTGCCGGTCACGTAGACGGTCGGCGCATCGTCGCTGTGCACCGCGAACGGCGTGGTGTCGTTGAATTCCGTCAATAGCAGCTGGCGCACGTCGACATCGACCTCGCCCAGATTGGTAGTCGTGCACGCTACCGAGTCGCCATCGCAACCTTGCGGGAGCCGCACGTAGGTGCAGGGCGTGTTAATGCCGTCACAGCCCGCCGGGGCGCCGGGCTGCCCGGCGAAATGGTCGTTTTCATCGGAGGTGATGATGAACAGGGTGTTGCCGGGGGTGATGCCGTCCGCCTTCAGACGCGCGAAGAACTTGCCGAAGGCTGTGTTGTAAGCGGCGAGTTGCGCGACGTAACCGGCTTCACCGGGCCCGTAGCTGCCCGAAAAAATGAAGTGGTTGTCGTGCGCGTCGGCGATGTAGGCGTACACCACCGGCACGCCCGCCTCGAGCATGGTGGCGACATAGCCCAGGGTCTGCGAGGCCGACGGATCGAAGCCGGGAAACCCGGGGTTGCCGTTGGAATCCGCGATGACGTTGCCGTCCAGGTCGTTGACCACCGCCTGCCCGCCGGTGATCTGCGGGGCGACGTACTTGTTGCCGTACAGCGCGGGGAAACCGCTATAGCCGCCGGGTTCGTCCGGCAGCAGATCCGGCTTGCCGACAGTTGCGCAGATGCGGCTGTGCCGGGCGCAGTGAATCGAGATGCCCTCGAAGTCGGCGACCGCCCTGGCCGGCGTCGCTTTCGCTTCCGCGGCCTCGGCGGAGCTGGCGCCGAAAACGTTGTTGATGTCACTGGAGATGTTCTCGAACTCGATATTCGCCGTCGAAAACGCGCCGACATCGCACCCGGCACGCGTGAAGGGCACCCACGGCGCGGGGTGCGTCTTGCCGCGCTCATCGATCATCTGCGGCTTACCGTCGGGAGCGGTGTCGGTCCAGTAGGCGAACGAGCTTGAAAATCCCACGCTACCGTTGGCGCGGAAGTAGCCGTAGCTATTGGCCACCGGCTGGCCGTGCCGATCGCCGTAGGTGCCGGTCAGCGTGGTGATGATGTCGTCGGCGGTATGCGAGATGAGCGGCGTGTGGTGATTGGTGAGCAGCACACCCTGGGTCTCGAGGAATTGCAGCAGATTGGGCATCTGCTCCAGATCCGAGGGCACGTTCGGGTTATCGCGGCGCAGGTGCACGTTGTCAAACTGGATTTGGACGACGTGCTTGAGACCGGGGGCGAGCCGGCAGGCCGCCGCCTGCTGCGAATCGTCGCCGCTGCCGGCAGCTTGCGTAACAGCCGGATCCGCGAGCAGGCTCGCGGCGAGGGTCAGCAACGCGCAGGCGCCCGGGATGTGCCGAAAACTTTCCATGTCGATCTCCCCTGTCAAAAGTCATTGCGAGCGCACACACCGGCCGGCGCTTTTCGCCGGCCAGACCCGTCACCCTAGGACCGAGCCACTACAGGCGCGCTTCCGTAAGATGACAGGGGGATTTCAACCGCTACGCTGACGTTCCCGCGGCAGGGGTGGTGGGAAGGGCGCGCGCGACTTGCAGGCGGGCCCCGGCGGCGCTATGAGTAAACGTACAAGTTAAATAACTTGATTGAAGGGGGAAGAGCCATGTGGATCACCATCCTGATCTTCGCCGTTGCCGCGGTCGTCGGTGTCACCATGGCGCTGGCTGTGTTCCAGGGCAGACTTCCGCCCCTCGCCAGTGCCGTCGTTCACGGAGCGCTCGCGGCGAGCGGTCTCGTGCTCCTGATCGTCGCGGTCTGCGTGCATCGGGTCGGCGGCCCTGCGCGCTGGGCACTCGGCTTCTTGCTGGTGGCGGCGCTGGGCGGATTGACCCTGGCTTTCGCTTACCACGCGCGCAAGAAAAACCTCCCCACCAACTTCGTCGTGGGACATGCGACGCTCGCGGTCATCGGATTTCTGCTGCTGCTCGCGGCAGCCCTGCATCTCTTTTAGAGACCCTGACGCTCGAGCCGGCCCAGCAGCAGGCCGAGCGTCGCGGCGAGCAACGAAGCCACCAACACCGCGAACTTGGCCGCGGCGAGCAGCGCCGGATCGTCAAAGGCGAGGTTCGCGATGAAGATCGACATGGTGAATCCGATGCCGCCGAGCAGGCCGATCAGAACCAGGTGACTCCAGCGCACCCCCGCGGGCAGGGCGCACAGCCTGAGGCGCACGGCGGCGATCGAGGCCAGCACGATTCCGATCGGCTTGCCGAGCACGAGCCCTGACACGATCCCTGCGCCCACCGCCAGCGGCGCCGCGGCGGTCAGATCCAGACCCCGGAGGCTCACGCCTGCATTCGCCAGCGCGAACAGCGGCATGATGCCGAAGGCCACCCATGGGTGCAGCATCGCCTCCACACGTACGACCGGCGAGGTGCTCGCGCGCCGCGTACCGGGGTCGCGCTGCGCGCGTCCGAATGCGCGGGTGGCGGGTGTCAGCAGGCCGAGCAGTACGCCGGCGAGTGTGGGATGCATGCCGGCACGCAGCATTCCGAACCACACCACCGCTCCCGGCAGCACATAGGCGAGCGCCGGTTGCACAGCCAGCCGCTGCAGCAGCAGCACCCCGAGCACCCCCATCGCGACGATCAGCAGCCCCCCGACCGCGATGCCGCTCGAGTAGACGAACGCGATCACCAGAATGGCCGCGATGTCGTCGATGATGGCGAGCGTCAGCAGCAACATGCGCAGCACCGGCGGTACCGCCTTGCCGATGAGGGACAGGACGCCGACCGCGAAGGCGATATCGGTCGCCGTGGGTATTGCCCAGCCGCGACGCGCTGCCGGGTCGGTGTTGATGAGCACGTAGAGCAGCGCGGGAATGACCACGCCGCCGACCGCGGCCACGATGGGAAGGGTCGCGACCCTGGGGTCCGACAGCGCGCCATCGTGCATTTCGCGGCGGATCTCGAGCCCGACGACGAGAAAGAAGACGCTCATGAGCCCGTCGTTGACCCAGAAGTGCAGGTCACACGCCGGCAGCAATTCCGCGACGCCGAGGCCGAGCTTCAGGTGCCACAGCGCCTCATACGCGCTCGCCCAGGGAGAATTCGCCCACGCGAGGGCGATGGCGGCGGCGGCGAGCAGTACGACGCCGCTCATTGCCTCGACGCTGATGAAGCGCAGCGGCCAGAGCGCCGTGTGAGCGGGGACGGGTGGAGACAATCCCGAGGGCCTTCAGTGACTTAGCGTGGGTGTAAAAATCCTGGCGGTCGTGTCGATTCTCACCGGTCTCGCTCGTCGTACAGACATATAGACGAGACAACGCCCAATTTAACCGACGGAGGAGTCAGTCATGCGAGTCATGGTGATCGTGAAGGCGAACAAGGAGTCCGAATCCGGCGTACTGCCCAGCCAGGAGCTTCTCACCGAGATGGGCAAGTTCAACGAAGAGCTGGTGAAGGCCGGCGTGATGCTGGCGGGCGAAGGGCTGCACTCGAGCGCCAAGGGCGTGCGGGTCAAGTTCGGTGGTGGCAAGAGCACCGTGACGGATGGCCCGTTCACCGAGACCAAGGAGCTGATCGCGGGCTTCTGGCTGTGGCAGGTCAAGTCCATCGAGGAGGCGGTCGAGTGGATCCGGCGCTCCCCGTTCCAGAAGGGCAACGAAGAGATCGAGATCCGCCGGGTGTTCGAGGCCGAGGACTTCGGGTGCAACCTGACGCCGGAACTGCGGGCGCAGGAAGCGCAGCAGCGCGAGCGCGCCGCAGGCAAACACTGACGCCGACCCGACACCCGCCGGCAGCCCACCCGACCAACACATCAAACGGAGCGAAGACCCATGCAAACCAGCACCCACCTGCACTTCAACGGCAACTGCCGCGAGGCGTTCGACTTCTACGCCAGGACCTTCGGCGGCAAGATCGTGTTCGCGATGACCTACGGCGAATCGCCTGCCGCGCAGAACAGCTCGGCGGAGTCGCGCAACAAGATCATCCACGCGCGTATCGATTTCGGCGGCCAGTTTCTCCTCGGCGCCGACACGCCGGGAGAGCACTACCACACGCCCCAGGGTTTCAACGTGATGGCGGCGGTCGAGCAGCCCGCCGAGGCGGAGCGCATCTTCAGGACCCTCGCGGACGGCGGCCAGGTCACCATGCCGGTCCAGGAGACCTTCTGGGCGCATCGCTTCGGCATGTGCACCGACCGCTTCGGGACTCCCTGGATGGTCAACTGCGCTAAGCCCGCGGAAGCCGTGACCGCGGCGGCCCGCAAAAGCGCGTGAGGGAACTTGGCTTGCACCGCGCACGCTCCGATGGTGTCATCCGTGGCCATGACGGCCACGGATGTCTATCGCACCATCGACGCGCTCTGGAGGATCGAGTCCGGGCGGCTGATCGCAGGTCTTGCGCGCCTGGTGCGCGACGTGGGCGTGGCCGAGGAGCTGGCGCAGGACGCGCTCGTCACGGCGCTCGAGCAGTGGCCGCGCTCAGGTATCCCCGACAATCCCGGCGCCTGGCTGATGGCCACCGCCAAGCATCGTGCCATCGATCATCTGCGACGCGAGCGCATGCTCACACGCAAGCATGAGGCACTCGGTCACGAGCTCGAGATGGAACAGCAGACGAACGGCGGGAAGCTGGAGGCGAGCGCGGATGACGAGATCGGCGATGATCTCCTGCGGCTCGTATTCATTGCCTGCCATCCGCTCCTGTCCACCGAAGCTCGCACCGCGCTCACCCTGCGGCTGCTGGCGGGACTGACCACGGAGGAGATCGCGCGCGCGTTCCTGGTCCCCGAGCCCACCATCGCGCAGCGCATCGTGCGGGCCAAGCGCACCCTCAGCGACGCGCACGTCCCCTTCGAGATCCCGCGGCGCGGCGAGCTCGCCGAGCGGCTGTCCTCGGTGCTCGAAGTCATCTACCTGGTGTTCAACGAGGGTTATTCCGCCACCGCGGGCGAGGACTGGATGCGGCCGGGGCTGTGTGAGGAGGCGCTGCGGATCGGTCGCATCCTCGCCGAGCTCGCGCCGCGCGAGCCGGAAGTTCATGGACTCGTGGCGCTGATGGAGATCCAGGCCTCGCGCATTCGCGCACGCCTCGGGCCGCAGGGCGAGCCGGTCCTGCTCATGGAGCAGAACCGCGCACTTTGGGACCGGCTGCTCATTCACCGCGGATTGATGGCGCTGGGGCGCGGCGAGGGGCTCGGTGAGGCGCGCGGACCGTACCTCCTGCAGGCGGCGATCGCTGCCTGTCACGCGCGCGCCGCGACCGCGGCCGACACGGACTGGGTGTACATCACGGCGCTCTACGATGAGCTGGCGCGCCTCATGCCCTCGCCCGTGGTGGAGTTGAACCGGGCGGTCGCTGTGGCCATGGCCTACGGGCCGGCCGCCGGCCTCGAGCTCGCCGACCAGCTTGCGGCGCAAGGGTCGCTGGCGTCCTATCACCTGCTGCCGAGCGTGCGCGGGGACCTGCTCGCGAAGCTCGGCCGCTACCAGGAGGCGCGCGGCGAATTCGAGCGCGCGGCGACGCTGACGCGCAACGCGCGCGAGAGTCGCTTGCTGCTGGACCGTGCCGCCGCCTGCAGGCGCTGACCCCTTTTAATCGGAGAGCTTCATGTCGTACATGCTGTTGATCGTGGAACCACAGGGCCAGCGGCGGCTGCGTTCGCCGCAAGAGGGTCGTGAGCTCTACGAGCGGATGCTCGAGTACACCGCCGGCCTGAAGGCGCGGGGTGTCCTGCTGGGCAGCGACTCGTTGCGCGCCGAGTCGGTGCGGCTCGACATGCGCGCCGGCAGGCGCAGCGTGACCGATGGTCCGTTCACCGAAGCCAAGGAGCTGGTCGGCGGTTTCTTCCTCCTCGACTGCGCGACCCGCGAGCAGGCGCTCACCTTTGCCGCAGAGTGTCCGGCGGCGCAATGGGCCACGATTGAAGTGCGCGAGGTCGGTCCCTGTTACGACTGACGCGCTTAGCGTCACGGCAGCGGCACCGCCGGCTCGCAGCCGCGTGGCTTTTGATCCTTCACATCTGCGGCGCCCACGCCGTGCACCACCCGGCGGCCTTCACCTGCTTGCCGGCGAACAGCTGGCACGGCCCCTGGGCGGAACCCGAGGAGCCCTGGTACAGGCCGCAGCTGGCGCAATTGCTTCCCGCAGTCGCGTCCCTCGCCTCGCGCGCGTCCTCGACGTATTTCACCGCCCGCGCTTCGGGCGCGCTGATCGCGAGCAGGGGCGCATCCGCTGCGAGCGCTGAGCGCACGCGGCTCGCCGCCAGCGGAGCGAGCGATACCGCGAGCGCGAGCCGTTTGAGCAGGCGCCGGCGCGAGAGACACGGTTGTGGGTTCATGCGAGGCCCTTGATGCGCGTCAATAGCGCGCCGCGGCCTCAACATCGCGCCGCGGGCGCGAGTGCGGAGGGTAGCAGACGGGGATGGTCCGATGGGGCAGGCGGCCGCGCCGCAGGATTCAGCTCGAGGCCTGGGCGTAGGTCTCCATCATGAGCCCGGTGCCGCCGCGCGAGACGTGCGCGACCACGGCCGTGCGCCGATGCAGCTTGGTGATCACGCCCAGACTGATGGCGAACGACAGCACGACCTGCTGCCCCTTGTGCAGCCCCAGGTTCGACGTCTCGATGAAAACGCCGGTCGCGCTCAGATTGACCGCCTTGCAGAGCTTGCGGCTTCCGCCCGGAACGGTGATGTAGACGATGGTCCGCGCGCGGTGTCTTGTATGCAGTCGGCGTTCCACTGCTGGCCTCGGAGATTCTGTTGTTTTAGTTTCGGCCTGCGCATTATGCCTTGGCCGGCGCGCTCTGCTGCGGTCAGTGAACTTATTTCGCGACAACCTTAAGCTTGCGCTGCGTGCGTCACATAAATAAGTAACCAGGGCCGCGCGGGCGTCTAGCGCCGCCCTTATCCGTCGCGCAGAAACGCGCCAATTTCGCGCCCGAAGGGGTCGAGGTCGATCAGAAAGGCGTCGTGTCCCTCGATGCAGGGGAGCTGGGCAAAGCGCGTGGCCACGCCTGCGGCCGCGAGCGAGCTCGCGACAGCCTGCTGCTCGGTCACCGAGAACAGCATGTCCGTCTGCACGCCGATCACCAGCGCGGCGCTTAAGCCAGCGCGCCGCAACACGCTCACCGGCTCGCCGTGCGCGCTGAGATCGAAGCGGTCCATGGAGCGCGAGATGTACAGGTAGCAGTTGGCGTCGAAGGCGCTGACGAAGCGCTGCGCCAGAGCTTCCAGGTATCCCTGAACCGCGAACTCGGACGCGAACGGATCGCCGCTCTTCATCTCCTCGCGGATCGGCTGGCGTCCGAAGCGCTGCTGCCATTCCGCAGCCGATCGGTAGGTCACCGTGCCGAGCTTGCGCGCCAGGCGCTGGCCCGTAACCGGCGGGCGCTCGGCGCTGTAGTTGCCGCCCCGCCAGTCCGGATCATGGGTGATCGCTTCACGCTGGATCGAGCGCAGCGCAATCGCGAAGGGCGCCGCCGCCGCGGTCCCCGAGATACACACCAGCCGCCGCGCGGCGCCGGGGAACTGCGCGGCGTACGCGAGCACCACCATGCCCCCGAGCGAGGGGCCCATGACGGTGTCGAGGCGCTCGATGCCGAGCGAGCGCACGGTCTCGAAGCCTGCGCGCGCGATGTCTTCGACCGAGAGATCGGGAAACGTCAGCGCATAGGGCTTGCCGGTTGCGGCATCGATCGAAGCCGGCCCCGACGATCCGAAGCAGCTGCCGAGCGAGTTGACGCAGACGACGAACAGACGCTCGGTGTCGATCGCCAGTCCCGGCCCCACCATTCCCTGCCACCACCCGTCGCTCGGGTCGGCAGGGGAGGCGGCGGCGTGAGCCGGAGGCGAGAGGCCGGTGAACAGCAGCAGCGCGTTGTCGCGCGCCGCATTCAGCCGGCCCCAGGTTTCATAGGCAATGCGCGCGCCGTGCAGCACCCCGCCGCGCCACATGGGAAAAGGGTCGGGCAACGATGCGTACTGGCGCGCATCCATGGGATCGGCCCGACCGCGTATGCTCTAAGGCTCCGGATCGCCGCCCTCGGCGATCCCTTCGAACAGCACCGTGGACAGGTAGCGCTCGGCGGTGTCCGGGAGCATGGCGAGAATCACCGCGCCCTGGGGAGCCTCGCCGGCGACCTTGACGGCCGCGGCAAACGTCGCGCCCGAGGAGATGCCGCAGAAAATGCCCTCGCTGCGCGCCAGGGCGCGTGCGCTTTCCACCGCCTCCGTGTCCGTCACCGTCACGATCCGGTGCGGCACATCGCGCTTCAGGACCGCCGGCACGAAGTCCGGCGTCCAGCCCTGGATCTTGTGCGGCGTGAACGGCTTGCCCGACAACAGCGCCGCACCCGCCGGCTCCGCGGCGATGATCTGCACTTCCGGCCGCGCCAGCCGCAGCATCTCGCCCGCCCCGGTCAGCGTGCCTCCGGTGCCCCAGCCGGTGACGAAGAAATCGAGCCGCCTGCCGGCGAAGTCCTGCAGGATCTCAGGTCCCGTGGTGTTGCGGTGATAGGCGGGGTTGGCCTCGTTCTCGAACTGCCGCGCGAGGAACCAGCCGTGCTTCTTCGCCAGCTCCGCGGCCTTGCGCACCATGCCGCTGCCGCGCTCGGCGGCGGGCGTCAGGATCACCTTCGCGCCCATCATGCGCATGATCCGGCGGCGCTCGACCGAGAAGCTTTCGGCCATGGTGGCGACGAACGGATAGCCCTTGGCCGCGCACACCATGGCGAGCGCGATGCCGGTGTTGCCGGAGGTGGCCTCGACCACCGTCTGGCCGGGCTTGAGCGCGCCGCTGCGCTCGGCGTCCTCGATGATGGCGATCGCGAGCCGGTCCTTGACCGAGCCGAGCGGGTTGAAGAACTCGCACTTCACGTACATGGTCACGTGCTTGGGCGCAAGGCGCTGGATGGCGACGATCGGGGTCTTGCCGATCGTGCCGAGAATGTTGTTGTAGATCATGATGTCCTTCTACGCTGCCTGTGCCTGCACCGACAAGACACGCCGGGGTATCTGCTTAAGGTCCCCGGTTATGATGGCATGATCAGACTGCAGAAGCTGCTGGCGGCGGCGGGCCTGGGTTCGCGCCGCACCATCGAGGAATGGATCCGCGCCGGCCGCGTGACCATCGGCGGGCGCGTCGCCCGCCTCGGAGATCGGGCCACGAGCGCCGACGAGGTGTGTCTGGATGGCGCGAAGCTTCAGCTCGGTGGCGCGCCGGGCGCTGCGCGCGAATTACTCCTTTATTACAAGCCGGTCGGCGAGGTGACCACCCGCAGCGACCCGCAGCGCCGGCCGACCGTGTTCCAGCGCCTGCCGCCGCCCGGCAACGGCCGCTGGATTGCGGTCGGGCGGCTGGACGTGAACACCTCGGGGCTGCTGCTGCTGACCACCGATGGGGAGCTTGCCCACCGTCTCATGCATCCCTCGGGCGAAGTGGAGCGCGAGTACCTGGTGCGCCTGCGCGGCCGGCCGGGGCCGCAGGTCGTGCGCCAGCTCCTTTCGGGCGTGCACCTGGACGACGGTCCGGCGCGCTTCGATCGGATCAGCGCTGAAGGCCTGGACGAGCCGGGTGCGGGGGGCCGCCACAGCGCCTTCCGGGTCGTGCTGCACGAGGGACGCAACCGCGAGGTGCGCCGGCTGTGGAGCGCGGTGGGTTTCGAGGTAAGCCACCTGCGGCGCATCCGCTACGGCTCGGTCGAATTGCCACGCGACCTGCGCCCTGGCGGGGTGCGCAGCGCCGACCCCGCCCTCATCGGGGGCCTCGAACGCTCGATCCGGGGCCCCCGGCAGCCCGGGCCGCCGTCCGGGCCCCGCGGTCGGCCCGCCGGGGTCGACCGCCCCCGCGAGGGCAGGCGGCGGGGGGTTCCGACCCCGCGCCGGGGGTCGGACCGGCCTCGCGGCAGCCGCCCCCCAAGCAAATAACGGGCCAGAACGCATTGACACTCCGGCACCCCGAAATCAAAATACGCGGCTCGTTTTGCGGAGGGGTACCCAAGCGGCCAACGGGAGCAGACTGTAAATCTGCCGGCTTACGCCTTCGAAGGTTCGAATCCTTCCCCCTCCACCAGTCGGTGCGGGGAACGGATGCGCGGCCTCGAGAGGTTCGGCCGGCAGATTGGGCGTCATCGGCGGGTGTAGTTCAATGGTAGAACCTCAGCCTTCCAAGCTGATGACATGGGTTCGATTCCCATCACCCGCTCCAGGCCAGTTGCGCGTTGTCGGGATCTGAAGCCGACGTAGAGCCCATGTAGCTCAGTTGGTAGAGCACGTCCTTGGTAAGGACGAGGTCACCGGTTCAATCCCGGTCGTGGGCTCCAGTCGACCGGGCAACCGGTGTTTGAGTTGAGAGTTGGTTTGTCGGGAACTTCGGCGCCGCGCTGCCAGCGCGTTGAGCCTTTTCGAGGGAACTTCCATGTCCAAAGAGAAATTCGAGCGCAACAAGCCGCACGTGAACGTGGGGACGATTGGTCATGTAGACCATGGGAAGACGACGTTGACGGCGGCGCTGA
>Ga0209626_1000059_pt1 | contig 26781 bp, 24 predicted proteins | sample JacPinW_OM1H0_M2_FD_187962 | JGI IMG/M metagenome (GOLD analysis project Ga0209626, IMG submission 187962) | Forest soil microbial communities from Algoma, Ontario, Canada - Jack Pine, Ontario site 1_JW_OM1H0_M2 (SPAdes) (version 2) | ecosystem: Environmental > Terrestrial > Soil > Boreal... | reverse complement strand
TTGATGCGGATGGTCTTGCCGATGGGATCCTCGTTGCCGAAGAGGTTGTCGACCACCGTCTGGCCGAGGACGCAGACCTTGGCGGCGGCGCGGTTGTCCTGGTCGGTGAAGAATTGCCCCGAGGAGAGGTTCCAGGAGCGGATGAGCGGCCAGTCGACCTCGGCGCCCTGGATCGACGTCGACCAGTTCTGATTGCCGTAGATGACCTGCGCCACGGCGCGGTTCGAGGCCGAGACGTAGGCCACGGTCTGCACCTCGCGCCGGATGGCGTCGACGTCGTCCGAGGACATTTTCGAGCTCGATCCCATGCCTGCCCGGGCGCCGGACGAGGTGACGCTGCCGGGGAAGATCATGAGGAAGTTCGTCCCCAGCGAGCGGAGCTGGTCCTGGGCCTGGACGCGGGCCCCCTCGCCGATGCCGATGGTGGCGACGACGCAGGCGACGCCGATGATGATGCCCAGCGTCGTCAGGAGCGAGCGCATCTTGTTGCGGCCGAGGGCGCCGAAGGCGACCTTCAGGATGTTGGTGGTCTTGGTCATCGCGGGGCCCCCGCGCCGCTGACCTCGCCGGCGCCCACCAGGGCGGGCTCCTCCTCATGGGCGAAGGTCACTTCCGCGCGCCGGCGGCTCTCGACCGGGTGGTCGGAGATGATCTTGCCGTCCCGGAACATCACGATCCTCTGGGCGAACTGGGCGATGTCCGGCTCGTGGGTGATGAGGACGACCGTCTTGCCCTCGTCGTTCAGGGTCTGGAAGATGGCGATCACCTCTTCGGAGGTCTTCGAGTCGAGGTTTCCCGTCGGCTCGTCGGCCAGCAGGATGGCGGGGTCGTTGACCAGACTGCGGGCGATCGCCACTCGCTGCTGCTGGCCCCCCGAGAGCTGCGCCGAGGTGTGGTCCCAGCGATCGGCCAACCCGACCCGCGCCAGGCAGGCGCGGGCCTTCGCCTCCGCCTGCGCCTCGGTGAGGTCGCGCCGCTTCGAGTAGAGGAGGGGAAGCTCGACGTTCTCGAGCGCCGACGTCCGCGCCAGCAGGTTGAAGCTCTGGAAGACGAAGCCGATCTTGTCGTTGCGGATCTCCGCCCGGCGGTCGCGGTTGAGCGACGAGACGTCGATCCCCTCGAGCACATAGCGGCCGGAGGTCGGCCGGTCGAGGCAGCCGACGATGTTCATGAGGGTCGACTTGCCGGAGCCGGAGGGGCCCATGACCGCCACGAACTCCCCGCGGTCGACGTCGAGCGAGATGCCGTCGAGCGCCCGCACCTCGGAGCCGCCCAGCTTGTAGATCCGCGTCAGGTCGCGGATCTCGATGACCGATCCCATGGCTACATTCGCGGCCCGCGGGACGCGCCTCCGGGGGCGCTCGGCGCCCGGCCGGCCGTCGACTCGCCCGCCTTCGCCGTGGCGAGGCCGATGACGATGGCGTCGCCCGCCTTCAGGTCCTTGGTGTCGACGGCGGTGAAGCTGCCATCGGTGATCGAGGTGCGGACGGAAACCGGCTTGAGCTTGCCCCCCTGGACCTCGACGTAGACGGTGGCAAAACGGCTGCCGCCGGTGCCGCCGCGGCCGCCGGGCCGGCCGGCACCGCCCCGGCCTCCCGTACCTCCCGCCCTGCCGCCGGCGGCGGCGCCGCCGGACCGCGGCCCGGTCGAGCCCGCACCGGCCGGCTCGGTCCCGGAGGATCCGGCGGCGGCTGGGCCGGCCGGCTCGGTGCCGGCCGGCGCGGCCGCACCGGCGCCGGGCGTCCCGTTCTGCGCCTTGGGGACGGCGATCACTTCGCTGGGGTCGGGCTTGAAGCGGAGGGCGGCATTGGCCACCCGCAGCACGTCGTGGCGGACGGCGACCGGGACTTGGACGTTGGCCGTCATTCCCGGCTTGAGCTTGAGATCCTGGTTGGCGACGTCGAGCACGACGGGGTAGGTCACCACGTTCTGCACCGTCTGCGGCGACAGGCGGATCTGCGAAACCGCGCCGTGGAAGGTCTGGTCGGAGAAGGCGTCGACGGTGAAGGAAGCCTCTTGGCCGACCTTGATGCCGCCGATGTCGGCCTCGTCGATATTGGTCAGCACCTGCATCTTCGTCATGTCCTGGGCGATCGTGAAGATGACCGGCGCCTGGAACGACGCCGCCACGGTCTGGCCGATGTCGTACTGGCGGTCGACGACGACACCGTCGATGGGCGATTCGATCTTGGTGTAGCTCAGGTTGGCGACCGCCTGCTGGAGGCTCGCCCTGGCCTGCAAGACGGAGGCCGCCGAGCTGTCCCGGTTGGCCTTCGCGGTGTCGTAGTCGGACTGCGCGATGAGCCCCTGCGCGAGGAGGTTCTTGGAGCGGTTCAAGGTGACGTCCATGTTGCGCACCTCGACCTGCGCTTTCTCGAGGTTCGCCTTCTGCTGGTCGACGGTGGCCTGGAAGGGGGTGGGATCGAGCTCCGCCAGGAGCTGTCCCTTCTTCACCTGCGAGTTGAAGTCGACGTGCAGCTTGGCGATGATGCCGGACACCTGGCTGCCGACGTGCACCGTGGTGACGGCGGAAAGCGTCCCGGCCGCCGTGACGTTCTGCGTCACGTCGCCGCGATCGACCTTCTCCGTCCGGAACTTCGGGGCGGTGGTCTTCGTCTTCTCGATGTAGGTCGCGCCGCCGACCGCTACGACGACGACCGCTGCTCCGATCATCCAACCGATTTTCGACATTCCGTGCCTCGCCAGAGTATGCCTTCCGCGATGGACGACAGACCTCGGAGGTTCAGACGGACCGGTGTGAGAAGCGGTTACAGCCGCTGCCTCCCACTCTAGCCAATCGTCTGGATCCCGCGCGGGTCCTCACCCAAGACCTAGCACACGCGGTGCCAAGCTCTTAGTACCCGTTTCAGGGCCGCGTCCGGGGGATCGTGCCTATTCGGCACCTCGCTCGGGCTCTTTCCTGACGCCCCCGGCGTCCTCGCCGTAGGCCGCCAAGGCCTCGCCGATGGCCTGGCGGACCCGCCGCTCCAGCTCCTCGAAGCTGATCTCCGGTAGGGTAGGCGGTGAGGCGGTGGCGGGTGTGTAGCCGAGGTCGGCCAAGCGGTCCCAGATCTCTTCCATCACCTGCTGCGATGAGTCGGCCAGACGCGCCGGCGGTGGCGGGGCGAGGATGCGATCGACCAGCCCCGGGTCGACGTCGAGGGCGCGCAGGGCCTCGCGGGCCGCCGCGGCCTTGCGCTCGAGGTCCGCGACCGAGCCGTCCCGCGCCGGCATCAGCTCGCCCAGGAGCTCGATCGCCCGGCGCACCCCCTCGTCGTCGAGCATGCCGGGGAGTCTACCGCACGCGATACACTGCGCCGGTGCTTGCCCGCGGACGGTCGCCATCGTGAAGTGGTTCGAGGAGCACCTGAAGTAGTGCCGCGCGGCCGTCTCCGGCGCCAGATCGCCCTCCTTGCCGCGGTCTTCGCGAGCCTCGCCGGGCCGGCTGCGCGCGCGGCCGACACCCCGCTGGCGCAGGCCGTCGGGCGCGAGGTGCAGGCGGCGCTTCACGGCACCGCCGCCCTCGGCGTCCACGTCGTCGAGGTGGAGAGCGGCGCCACCGTCTTCGCCTACGCCCCCGACGAGCCGCGGGTGATCGCCTCCAACACCAAGCTGCTGACCACCGCCGCCGCCCTGGAGGCCCTGGGCCCGGGCTTCTTCTTCGAGACCCGCTTCCTCTTCCGCGGGTCGGTGAAGGACGGCGTCCTCGAGGGCGACCTCGGGGTGGTGGGGGGAGGCGACCCCAGCATCTCCGGCCGCGCCAACGACGGCGACTCGCTCGCCGTCTTCCGCGGCTGGGCGCGCGAGCTCGCGGCCCGCGGCGTGCGCAAGGTGCGCGGCGACCTCTATCTGGCCGACGGTCTCTTCGAGCCGCTCGAGATCCATCCCGACTGGCCGCGCGGCCAGCTCGCCAGCTGGTACGAGGCGCCGATCGCCGCGCTGTCGTTCAACGAGAACTGCATGCTGGTGCGGGTTTCGCCGGGGAAGCGGGGGAGGGCGGCGGTCGTCGAGACGGTGCCGCCGGTGCCGCTCTTCCGGCTCGACAACACCGCCCGCACGGTCGCCCCGCGGAAGCGCGGGCTGCACCTGGCGATCAGCCGCGTCGACGACCTCCTGCGGGTGAGCGGCGCCGTGGCCGAGAATTCCGGGACCTTCGACACCTGGATCACGGTGCCCGACCCGGTGGCCTACTTCGGCGCCGCGCTCCGGACCGCCCTGGCGGAAGAGGGGATCGCGATCGCCGGGCGGCAGCGGCCCGTCGAGCAGCTCCCGGGGCCTCTCTGGGAGCGCGTCGCCGTCTACCGGAGCGACCTGGCGACGGCCGTCGAGGTCACCTTGAAGCACAGCCAGAACTTCTTTGCCGAGAGCCTGATGAAGCAGCTCGCGGCGCGGCGCTGCGGCCTGGGGAGCTGGCACGAGGGAATCCAGGCCGTCTCCGAGTTCCTCGTCGGCACCGGCGTGCCGGCCGGCACCTTCGCGCTCTCCGACGGCTCGGGGCTGAGCCGGCGGAACCGCTTCACCCCGCGCCATCTGACCCAGCTCCTGCGCTATATGTATTTCCGGCCCGACGGCGCCCTGTGGGCCCGCTCCATGCCCTACGCCGGGGAGGACCTGGGGTCGTGGAAGCGCCGGCTGGCGAACCCCCCCTACCGCGGCAACGTCTTCGCCAAGACCGGCACCTTGGAAGGGGTCTCGGCGCTCTCCGGCTACGCCCGGGCGGTGTCGGGGAAGCTCTACGCCTTCTCGATCCTCTTGAACGGCGCCCGCGGCGGCTGGAACCCCCACCGCGCCCAGGACCAGATCGTCATGGCGCTGGTCGACAACGGATAGGGGCTTCCGAGGACCGCGAAGCGGGCGGCTGATATCCTCCTCCTGTCAACGAGGAGCGCCCTTGTCCACCGCCACCGAAAGCCGGCCCGTCAACTACCGGGCCCTGATGAAGAAGGTCGAGCAGGTCGTCGCCGCCCTGGAGCGCGCCGAGGATCTGGGCACGACGATCCAGACCTCGATCGAGACGATCATCCGCAAGTTCCGGGCCGAGCTGGGGATCTACGGCGGCCGCCTGTACAAACGGCACGGCAGCTTCTACGTCCTCGAGGGCACCTTCGGCGACGCCAAGCCGGTGCCCCGCGGCTTGCGGATCCCCAAGTCCTACCGGCCGCTCGAGCTGGCGCTCGAGCAGGGCGCCGTCTACATGGACGACGCCGATCCGCGCATCGACAAGAGCCTGGAAGACCAGCTCGGGGTGGAGGGCTTCGCCGCCATCGAGGTCGGCGACGAGGAGTACATCCTGGCATTCAACGTCGCCGGCGGCCACCACCGCGACGACATCCTGTTCTCGCTCGGCATCCTCCGCCACAGCATCAACCAGAAGATCCGCCGCGAGCGCATGGAGGGGATCTTCGAGGAGGCGCGCAAGATCCAGGCCTCGATCCTGCCGCGCCGGGTTCCCCACTACGGCGACTACGACCTCTACGGCCACTCCGAGCCGATGGACAGCGTCGGCGGCGACTACTACGACTTCATCCCGGTGACCGAGAAGATCCTCGGGCTGGCGATCGCCGACGTTTCCGGGCACGGCCTGCCCGCCGCCCTGCAGGTGCGCGACGTCTACATGGGCCTGCGGATGGGGCTCGCCCGCGACTTCAAGATCGTGCGCACGGTCGAGCGCATGAACCGGATCATCCACCGGAGCACGCTCACCAGCCGTTTCGTGTCGATGTTCTACGGCGAGCTCGAACTCAACGGCGTCTTCATCTACGTCAACGCCGGCCATCCCGCCCCCTTCCACCTGGGGGCCGACGGTAACGCCCGCTACCTGGAGGAGGGAGGGCCGGTCTTGGGGCCGCTCTCCGAGGCCACCTACGAACGCGGCTTCGTGGTGATGAAGCCGGGGGACATGCTGGTCTTCTACACCGACGGGATCGTCGAGACGCGGGGGCGGGAGGGGAGCCACGGACCGCTCGAGGAGTACGGCAACGAGCGCCTCATCGCCGTGGCGCGCGAGAGCCGGGGCCGGCCGGCGCGGGCGGTCGTCGAGGCCATTTTCGCCAGTGTCGAGGCCTTCGCCCATGGCGCGCCGGCGCAGGACGACCGCACGCTGATGGTCGTCACCTACCCGATCGGCGAGGCCGTCACCCTGGCCTTCCCCCGCCCGACGCTCCCTTCCGGCCCCGAGAGCCGCTGAAGCTCAGACGTCTACTCCTTCCTCGCCGGCACCACCTCGATCTCCTGCCGCAGCTTGACGATGCTGTCCTCCGGGTAGATCCCGGAGCGGAGCTGGACCCCGGGATAGATCTGGGTGCCGCGCCCCACCACGACGCCCGGGTGGAAGACGCAGTTGCAGCCGGTCAGCACGCCGTCGCCCAGCACCGCTCCGAGCTTGCGCCGCCCGGTGCCGGCGCCGGCGATCCTGACCTCGCGGCCGTCGTGGCGGAAATTCGAGAGGATGGTGCCGGCGCCCAGGTTCACCCCTGCGCCCAGGAGCGAGTCGCCGACGTAGTTGAGATGGGGCGCCTTGGCGTGCGGCAGGAGGATGGCGTGCTTGATCTCGGTGCTCGCCCCCACCACGCAGCCGTCGCCGATCCAGACGCCGCCGCGGAGGTAGGCCCCGGGCCGGACCTCGACCTCGCGGCCAATCCATACCGGTCCTTCGATCACCGCCCCCGGGTGGATGCGGGAGCCGCGGCCGATGACGATTCCATCGCCAGACAGGTGGACGTCGGGCGACAGGCGAACGTCGATTTCGCTGGAGGGGAGGGCGTCGAGCAGCTCCGCCAGCGGCTCGCCAAGGAGGTCCCAGGGGGCGGCCGGGTCGTAGCGGCCGGCGAACACCGGGGGCAGCGCGGAGAAGAGCGGCGGCAGCGCCGGGAGCGAAGCGGTGTGAGCCCTGGGTTCGACGGCCATCCTGTGGGAGTCTCCTCGGTTCAGCGTTCAGGGTCAGATTCGGAAGCAGGACGATTATAGGGGGTGAGGCAGTGGTGTCCCGATTTGCCTCGCTCCGCTCTTTCGGGGGCGCGCCCCGGATCTCCCTGCGTTGGCAGAATTCGCAGGTGGGGCGCTGCCAATCGCTACGCGAGGCAAATCGGGACACCCCCGACCATCCCGCGGGGTATCCTTTCCCGCCACCGTGCGCCGATTTCAACCGCTTCGCCCTTCCTTCTACCGCCGCCCGGCCGAGGCCGTGGCCCGCGACCTCCTGGGCCGCTATCTGGTGCGCGAGCTCGACGGCGAGCGCCTGGTCCTCCGCCTGGTCGAGGCCGAGGCCTACCTGGGGGCGCCGGACCGCGCCAGCCACGCCTGGGGCGGGCGGCGGACGCCGCGCAACGAAAGCCTCTACCTGCCGGGCGGCCACGCCTACGTCTATTTCATCTACGGCATGCACTACTGTCTGAACGCGGTGACCGGCGAGGCGGGCGTGGGGAGCGCGGTGCTGCTGCGGGCGGGAGAGCCGATCGAGGGGATGGAGCGGATGCAGGCGCGGCGCGGCGCCGGCGCTCGACGCCCGGGAGAGCTGGCGGGCGGCCCGGGGAAGCTCTGCCAGGCGCTCGCCATCGACCGCGCGCTCGACGGCGTGCCGCTCGACCGCGCGCCCCTGTGGCTCGCCGCCGGGGAGCCCGTCCCCGACGCCGAGGTCGCCGCCGGCCCCCGGGTGGGCGTCGGCTATGCCGGAGAAGCAGCCGCCTGGCCGCTGCGCTTCGCCCTCCGCGGCAACCCCCACGTCTCGCGCCCGCGGCTGGGATGAAGGTGGGCTTCTAGAGGCCTTGGCAGTCGCAGCCCCTTACTTCCTCTTCGCCTCCAGCCGGATGTAGCCGGCGTCCAGGAGCTTCCAGAAGACGAGGAGGGCGTCGAGCTGCGACATGGGGGTGATCTTGACGATCGACTGGATGTCGTAGGTGCCGTTGATGCGGGTGAGCATGAAGCCCTCCTGCGGGGAGATCTTGGAGGTGGTGAGCTGCTCCATGCTGACGGCGAGCTTGGGGATGGAGGCGAGGGTGACGCCGGCGCGCTCGATCTCTTCCTTGATCGTCTTCTCGCCGACCTTGAGGGCTTCCTGGACCTCCTTGTTCTCGGGCTCCAGGCTGCGGGCGGCGCGCAGGTGGCGGAGGGCGTGATCGTAGATCTTCTTCTGCATGTACTCCCGGGCCGCCTGCAGGAGCGCGCCGGTGCCGACGCCGGAGCCGCCGGGGGCCGGCAGGTCGGCGGGCTTCGATTTCCAGCGCGGCTTGACGATTTTCATGCGCCCGGCCTGGTGCTGCTCGAAGAGCACGCGGCAGACGTGGTACTCGCTGGAGTGGGTCTGGAGCTGGATCTCCTCGACCGTCCGCTCGTCGTCGACGAGCTCGAGGATCTGCCGCGCCCCGGCGCTCAAGCTGGCGCCGTCGAGCTCGGCGACGGCGACGGGGATGGCCTCGCCGCTGGGGATCACCTTGCGGATGCGCCTCCACTCGTCGACCCGCTGCACCCCTTCGAGGACGATGGCGGTGACGTCCAGGTCCATCGGCACCATGGTGCTCTCGGGGAGCACGTCGTCGAGGAAGCGGAACTCCCCCTCCGACCAGGAGAAGATGTCGTAGATGCTCTCTTCGGCCTTGAGCCGCAGCAGGCGGTGGAGGTCCTTCTCCTCGATGGCGCCGGCGGTGACCAGGATCTTGCCCAGGAGCATCGCCGTCTGCTCCTGCATCTCGATCGCCTTGGCCAGCGCCGGCTCGTCGATCAGCCCGTGGCTGACGAGGAAGTGCCCGAGGTACTCCTCGGGGTTGTTCGAGGCGGAGGAGAAAATGCGGCCCTCCTTGAAGAAGACTTTCTTCTCGACCTTGCCGTTGTTGATCTGGAGGGTGCCGTTCTTCTTGCTCTGGGAGAGCCATTGCAGCACCTCTTCGAGCTGCATGGTCCTCAGGTTCCCGACGATACCCATGGCGGCGATTGGCACTGTTGCGCTGATTATAGTTCGATGCCAATAGGCGACAGCGCGGGCGGCGGCCGGCCCGGCGGCGCCCTCACTTCCGGGCCGGCGTCGTCCCCTGCTGCCCTTGATAGTGGCTCGACGAACCCGGCTCGCCGTAGGCGACCTCGGGTTCCGACTCCATCGAGATGAAGATGAGCTGCGCGATCCGGCGGCCGGCTTCGAGGACGAAGGGGGCGGGCCCGAGGTTCTGCAGCTCGAGGGTGATCTGGCCCTCGAAGCCGGGATCGCACCAGCCGGCCAGGGAGTGGTTGATCCACAGGCGCCCGAGGGTCGACTTGAGCTTGAGGTCGCAGGCCACGGTGCGCGGGATCTTCACGTGCTCGATGGTCGAGGCCAGCACCACCTCGCCGGGGAAGAGCTTGATGTGCGGGGCGCGGAACTCCTCGGGATCGCGGGTGGGGCAGATCCAGTGCTCGGAGACCCGCACGTCGTAGCTGGCGGCGTTGATCTGCCCCTCCTCGAAGGGGACGACGCCGCCGCTCAAGCCCCATTGGCGGATCCAACGGTCCGGTTTGATCATCTTTTCTCTCTCGGCTGGCAGGCCGCCGGCCGCCTCGCTATTGGAAGCGGACCGGCATCGTCACCTGGTCGCGATGGATGGTGTCGACGAAGCGGATGAGCTTACGCGACAGCGACATGAAGAGCGTCGTCGTGCGCGAGCCGCCGCCGAAGAAGCGCACCCCCTTGAGCAGCTCGCCGTCGGTGACGCCGGTGGCGCTGAAGAGGATCTGCTCGCCGGGCGCCAAGTCCTCGGTCCGGTAGATCTTCTGCAGGTCGGAGATCCCCAAGTCCTTGACCCGTTCCCGCTGCTTCTCGTCGAGAGCTTGCAGGCGGGCCTGGATCTCGCCCCCCAGGCAGCGCATGGCGGCGGCGGTGATCACCCCTTCAGGAGCGCCGCCGGTGCCCATGACGGCGTGGACGCCGGTGCCGCGCACCGCCGCGGCGATCCCCGCCGAGAGGTCGCCGTCGCCGATCAGGCGGATGCGGGCGCCGGCGGCGCGGATGTCGGCGATGAGCTGCTGGTGGCGCTCGCGGTCGAGCACCACGATGGTCAGGTCGCTCACCTTGCGGTCGAAGGCGTTGGCGATGTTGCGCAGGTTCTCGACCACCGGCGCGTCGAGGTGGATCGAGCCCCGCGCCGTCGGCCCGACGACGATCTTCTCCATGTAGACGTCGGGGGCGTGGAGCAGGCCGCCGCGCTCGGCCGCCGCCAGCACCGTGATGGCGTCGGGGGAGCCGGTGGCGCAGAGGTTGGTGCCCTCGAGCGGATCGACGGCGATGTCGACGGCGAGCGCGCCGTCCTGGCCGCGGGCGCGCCCCAGCTGCTCGCCGACGTAGAGCATGGGCGCCTCGTCGCGCTCGCCCTCGCCGATCACGATCCGGCCGTCCATCTCCAGGGCGTCCATCTCGCGGCGCATGGCCTCGACCGCCACCTGGTCGGAGCGCCGGCGGTCGCCGAAGCCCATGGTCTTGGCGGCGGCGATGGCCGCCAGCTCGGTGACGCGGATGAACTCCTGCTCGAGGCGGTCGTCCAGGGTCCTCAACGTCCGCCCCCCGTGGCCGCGGAGGCGGCCACCCCGGCCACGCTCGGAGCGGCGGGGCGCGCCGGCTTCTCCGGGCGCTCCGGCGGGTTGAAGGCGGGGATGCCGGTGATCGCCTCGCCGATGATCAGGCCGTGGATATCGTGCGTCCCCTCGTAGGTGTAGACGGACTCGATGTTGAGCATGTGACGGATGACCGGGTAGTCGTCGACGATGCCGTTGGCACCCAGGATCTCGCGCGCCAGCTTGGCGCACTCGCGGGCCACCCAGATGTTGTTGCGCTTGCCGAGCGAGATGTGCTGGTGCTTCAAGCGGCCGGCGTCCTTGAGCTTGCCGAGCTGCCAGGCGAGCAGCTGGCCCTTGGTAATCTCGGAGACCATCCACACCAGCTTCTCCTGCACCAGCTGATGGCAGGCGATCGGCTGGCCGCCGAACTGGATGCGCTCCTTGGCGTAGGTCAGCGCCGTCGTGTAGGTCTCCATCGCCGAGCCCAGGCCGCCCCAGGCGATTCCATAGCGGGCCTGGTTCAGGCACATGAGGGCGTTCTTCAGGCCGGTCGTCCCCGGCAGCAGGTTCTCCCCCGGGATACGGCAGTCGTGGAAGCCCAGCTCCGAGGTCGTCGAGGCGCGGAGCGAGAACTTGCCGTGCTGGTCGGCGGCGGTGAAGCCCGGCGTCCCCTTCTCGACGAGGAAGCCGCGGACGCCGTCCTCGGTCTGCGCCCAGACGACGGCGACGTCGGCCAGGGTGCCGTTGGTGATCCACTGCTTCGAGCCGTTCAGGACCCAGTCGCCGCCGGCGCGCCGGGCGGTGGTGCGCATGCCGCTGGGGTTGGAGCCGAAGTCGGGCTCCGTCAAGCCGAAGCAGCCGATCGCCTCGCCGGTGGCAAGCGGCGGGATCCAGCGGTCTTTCTGGGCCGGCGAGCCGAAGGCGTAGATGGGGTACATGACGAGCGAGCTCTGCACCGAGACGAAGCTGCGGAGCCCGGAGTCGCCGCGCTCCAGCTCCTGCATGATGAGGCCGTAGGCGACGCCCTTCAAACCCGGCAGGCCGTAGTCGGAGATGCTGGCGCCGAAGAGGTTCAGGCTCCCCATCTCGGGCACCAGCTCGAGCGGCGTGCGCGCCTCGCGATGGCACTCCTCGATGATCGGCTTGACCCGGTCGTCGACGAAGGCGCGCACGGTGTCGCGCACCATCCGCTCCTCGTCCGTCAGGAGCGCGTCGAACTCAATGAAATCCACGCCTGGAAAGCGGCTCAAGGGACCCCTCCTTTGACCTCGGTGGAATTTGCAGGCTTAGGTGTCGCGGCCGGAACCACCGCCCGGGGATGATAGCACGGGGGCGAAGGGGGCCCTGGGGTATCATCGCCGCCGACATGTCCTTCCCCGGAGGCAGCGCCTGGGCCATGGCCCGCGACATCGCGGAGGGCTACACGGCGATGACGGAGCGCACCTTCCGCACCCTCACCGGGCCCGACCTCCAGCAGCTCGCCTTCGAGCTCGACCGCTACCTGCGCGAGCTGCGCGGCGACCAGCCGGCCAGCGACGACATCCCCTCCCTGCAGCAGCGCAACCGCCGCATCCAGCGGCTGAACTCGGCGCTGACGATGCTGCGCAGCTACCGCCTGAAGAGGAAGCTGTGATCGCGGCCTCGCCGCCGGAGGCCCAAGCGGTCCAGCTCGCGCGGACCCTGCTCCCCGCCCTGCCGGCGCTCCTCGCCGCCTGGGCGGTCGACCGCCTGTGCGCCGTCCGCGGGCTCTCGCCCCCGGGTTTCCGGCAGCCGGGGCGGCGCGCTATCGCCTTCGCCGCCCTTGCCTTCGTCCTCTGGGTGGGAGTCTTCGCTCCTCTGGGGATGATCGGCTTGGCGGCGGTGCCCGACCTCGCGGGCGTCAGCACCCCGCGCCTCTTCCTGCTCCACGGCCTGATGGTGGGGGCGACCCTCCTGTGGCTCCTCGCCGGCTTCGCCGGCCTGCCCGCCGCACCTCCCGGTCCGCCTCCTATCGAGGCGGAGCTGCCCGGCCCGCAGCCGGCCCGCAACCGGCCTCCCCTCCTGCGCCTGCTGGGCCTCCAGCTCGGGCTGGCGGCGCCCGACGTCCCACGGGAGATCGGGCTCGGGCTGGCCATCGGCCTGGGGGCCTGGGTGGTGGTGTTGGGGGCGCTGGTGGTCCTCGCCCTCCTGCTCTTCGCATTCGGCGCCGAGGGACTGGTCCCCAAGGAGCCGCCGGCGCTCATCCCCTGGATCGCCGCCCTCCCCTTCGGCGTGCGCCTGCTGCTCAGCCTGTCGGCCGGGTTCGTGGAGGAAGGCTTCTTCCGCGGCTTCCTGCAGCCGCGGGTGGGCATCCTCCTGTCGACCTTCTTCTTCGTCCTCGCCCACGCCTCCTACGGGCAACCTTTCATGCTGGTTGGCATCGCCATCCTCTCGCTGATCTACGGCAACCTCGTGCAATGGCGCCAGAACATCTGGCCCGCCATCGCCGCCCACGCCCTCTTCGACGGCGTCCAGCTCCTCGTCATCATCCCCGCAGCCCTCAAGCTGATGGGCGGCCACCTCCCGGCCGCGGCACTCCTCGGGTTGTAGGACGGGGGCAGGAACGCAGCGCGAGCGCCACGGCCGTCGGGACATGCTCGTCGAAGTAGAGCGCGACGCTCAACGCGGTGTGCGACCGAGCTTTTCAGCGAGGGGCGAGGGTCCCGCTTCTTGCCGGGCCTGCGCAACATACTGAGACCAACGATCGATGTCAGCATCCAGCTCGTCCTTATGGTCCCAGTAGTAGGCAAGAGCGGCATGAATCTGGCCGAGCGGCAGGCCGGGGAACTGGAAATGAAGCTCCTCCGGGCTCCAACCGTGAGCACGCTGGGCCATCACTAGCTCGACGACTTTCATGGTGGTCTTTACTCTTTGGCAGGTCGCAAACATGGGGCGTCGGATGGCGCGGCGGACGGAGCGATAGCCTGGCCGAACTTGCGGCCCGAAGACGCCGACGGGTCAGCAGTCGTAGCAATCGATGGTGTAGTAGTCCGTAACGCATCCCGACGGGTAAACGCCACAGCTGCAGGTGATGATCTTGGAACCGCAGGAGACTGTGTAGGTCGCATCCGTGTAGTAGGTGTACTCGATTTGCTGAGGAGGACACGCTTGCACGGTTGGAGGCGTGATCAGGGCCGGACCCATGATGACGACGGTACAGAGGATGACCAGTAGACGAAGGCGATGGACGGGCTGGCGACGGCGTGACATAAGCGCTCCTTTCTGTAAATATACGAAAATGCTATCACAGATAGAGACGGGATAGCCAGCGGCGGACACGGACGAGAGAGCGTGCTCGAAACCGTGTGCGTTCAACCTGCCGCGGCGCCACCCCAACACGACCGGCTCGCGGCCAAGTCGTCCGGTTCCCGCCCGACTGACGAAAAGTGGCGCGGCAGTGCCGGGCCGAAGGATCGCCTGGCGCGGCTCTTCCTCTTTGACAGACGCTCAGGGCCAGCGCTCCGCCGCCTCCCGGCCCTACGGGATCGCTGCCGGCGGCCGCAGACCCTCTATGACAGGAGCTTGCGGCCACCTAAGTCGAGTGGCCGGCGTTTTGACGGCAGGACCGAGGGCGTCGCTCTGGCCGAGAAAGGTCTGCAGCAGATCGAGAGTTCTGGTCAGGGCCCCCTGATGCGCTTGGACCAGCTCCGCCGCGCACTTCCCCAGAGTCTGCGCCGCCTCGGGATTATCGAGCCATGTCGTCCAAGCTCGCGCCAGATCATCGGCATTCGTCACCCGGGTCCAGGCACCAGCGCGATCGAAAATTTCGGCAATCAACCGGAAGTTGCTCATGTTCGGGCCAACCGCTACGGGCACCGCTGAGCGGGCTGCCTCCAAGGGGCTATGCCCCCCTCCGCCGAGCATCATGCTGCCGCCGACGAAGGCAGCCGCGGCGAGCCTGTAGAGAGACGGCAGCTCCCCGATGCTGTCGAGCAGAACGACTGCCGGCCTTCCCTTCACGGGGAGCTTGGTGCGCTTCCGATAGTCGATTCCGCGCTGCCGCAGCAGGGCCTCGGATTTCCCAAGGGTGGGTACGCGAGGAGCGAGAAGCAACAGGGCGCGTCGTCCTCCCCCGAGCTGTTCGAAGGCATCGAGGACCGCGGGCTCCTCCTCGGGATGCGTCGAGCCGGCAATGAGGATCGGCCGGTCCCCGGCAAGCCCTCGCAGCGCCACCTCGAGGTCGCGCCGCGGCTCGAGAGCCAGCGCATCGAACTTCAAGTCACCGGTGACCCCGATGCGAGCTATGGGAATGCCGTGCTCGACCAGCTTCCTTCTATCTTCCTCGAGCCGTACTCCAAACAGCTCGACAGACCGGAGCAGGGGCAGGAAAAGCTCGATCTGCTGCTGATCGTTGAACATGCTGACGACGGCGGCGGGAAGGTTGGGCCGTACCGCCGCGAGCACGATCAGAGGGTAGAACTGCGTCTCGATGATGATCAGCCGTCGGGGGTCGAAGTGCTCGACGAATCGGCGCATGGCGAAGCGGAAGGGCGCCGGGAATGCGGTGACGGCCGCGCGTCCTCGAAGCAGCCGCTCGGCTGCCACCGCGCTTTCCACGTCGAAGGTGGTGATCACCAGCGGCAGCTCCGCGGGAAGCGATTGGATCACGCTCAAGGCGATCCTCACTTCGCCGATGGTGGAGGCGTGGATCCAGACTCCTCCCTTGGCGGAAGGTCGCCGATACCACCCCCAGCCGGTCGCCCAGAACTCTCTTTCTCGTCTGTCCGCCCGCGGCAGTCGTAGAAGGGTAAGGAGAACGATTCTTCTCCGGATCTGACGAAGGAAGGCCCGCAGAGGAGCGAACGCATCGGTTGGGGAAGCGCTTTTCATGGTACCTCCTTTGGAGGACGACAGCGAGGCGTTCGCCATACAGGAGCGTATTCTACCTATAGTTCTCAAGAATATAACAATACGACAATATATCCGACCTCGCAAAGCTCGGCAGCCTTCCGCAGCGCCGAGGGCTTCGCCTAGACGGCAGGAACTTTCCGCGGGCCCCAGAGGTCGAATTCGGTGGGCATCGGAGGCCCGGGAAGGGACGACCGCAGTCTGCTAGACTCCGCCGCGAGGCCGCGATGCCGGAAGACCACCGATTCCACCTCGCCATCGGGAGCCGCTTCGAGAACATCGAGCTGGTTCAGATCGTGCTCAACGACTCCCTGGAGCGCTTAGGGCTGGACGGCGAGGCGCGCCACTGGGTGGACATCGCCGTCCGTGAGGCGGTGGCCAACGCCATCAAGCATGGCAACTCCCAAGACCCCGAGAAGAAGGTGCGGGTGGACGCGGGGGTGGACGGCGGGGAGCTGGTCATCCGGGTGGAGGACGAGGGGACGGGGTTCGATCCCGCCCAGCTCGACGATCCGCTGGCTCCCGAGAACCTGCTCCGCCCGAACGGCCGCGGCATCTTCTACATGAAGAGCTTCATGGACGACATCCACTACGGTCCCCGCCCCGGCGGCGGGACGGTGGTGACCCTGCGCAAGCGGCTCACCGGCCCCCCGGCCGGCTCCGAAGCCGGTTCCCAAGCGATCGAAAGAGGAGGGCATTGATGAAGATCAACACGCGGCAGAGAGACGGTGCGACGATCCTCGACTTGAAGGGCAAGATCACCATCGGGTCGGGAGACCTGGAGCTGCGCAACGCCGTGCAGGAGGCGCTCATGAGCGGCGCGAAGAACATCATCGTCAACTTCGCCGAGGTGACGACCATCGACTCCTCCGGCGTCGGAGAGCTGGTGAGCTCGTACACCACGGTCAAGAACCGGGGTGCCAAGTTGAAGCTCGTCAACCTGCACGCCAAGGTGCGGGACGTCCTCCACATCACCCAGCTCATCAAGGTCTTTGACGTCTACGACACCGAGGACGAGGCCATCCGTTCCTTCTGACCCGGCCGCTCGGCAACCCGAGATCGACACCGGCGCGCCGGTCCGCAACCTGGCCGGCGGGCTCGCCGCCGCGGGCGCCCGGGTCGACGCCCGCCTGCCGGCCCTCCTGCCCGCTCCGGAGGAGCGCCCCGAGGCGGTCCACCGGGCGATGCACTACGCGCTCACCGGCCCCGGCAAGCGGGTGCGGCCGGTGCTCACCCTCGCCGTCGCCGAGCTCTTCGACGCCGGCTCGGACGTCGTCCTCGACGTGGCGTGCGCCGTCGAGATGGTGCACGCCTGCTCGCTCATCCTCGACGACCTGCCGGCGATGGACGACGCCCGGCTGCGCCGCGGGCGGCCGACGGTCCACCTGGCCTTCGGCGAGGACGTCGCCCTCTTGGCCGCTCTGGCGCTCCTCAACCGTGCCTACGCCCTGGTCGCCGCCAGCGCCCAACGGCTGTCGCTCAAGCGGTACACCGCCGAGGACATGATCCACCACCTGGCCGCCGCCATCGGCAGCGGCGGGTTGATCGGCGGCCAGGCGCTGGACCTCGAGAGCCGCCCCGAGGACCTCGACCTCACGACGCTCGAGTACATCCACAGCCACAAGACGGGAGCCCTCTTCATGGCTGCCGGCGAGCTGGGGGCCATGGCCGCCGACGCCCGCCGGCGCGACCTCGAGGTGATCTCCCGCTTCGCCAAGAACGTTGGGCTCGCCTTCCAGATCTCGGACGACCTGCTGGACGTCCTCGCCTCCCCGGAGGAGACGGGAAAGGACACCGGCAAGGACGCCGACAAGGTGACCTTCGTCAAGCTCTTGGGCGTCGACGGGGCCCGCACCCTGGCCGCCGAGCTCCTGGGCTTCGCCGTCGAGTCGCTGGCCCCGCTGGGCCGGAAGGCCGAGCCGCTCCGCCAGATCGCCCGCTTCGTGCAGCACCGTCGGCGCTGATCGGCGGCGGCGGCGATGGCGCCAGTCGTCCGCTACACTAGACCGGATGCAATCCGCCGAGACGAAGGCCGGCGAGCTCGACCGCGTGCGCTCGGAGCTGCGGCGGCTGGGCTACCTGAGCCACGGCTTCGAGCGCTTCCTGCTGCAGGACGCCCTGCGGCCCCGGCGGGTGGGCCGCACTCTCCTCCTGCTGACCAGCAAAGTCGCCCTGCTGGCCGGCGGGGCTCTCGCTTTCCTCTTCGCCTTCGCGCTTGCCGCGGCCAACGGCAACCTGACGGCGAGCCCTCTCGACCTGCTGCCACTCTTCCTCCATCTCTTCCCGCCGCTGGCGCTCTCGACCGGACTCGGCTTCCTCATCCTCTGCGGCGTCGTGGTCCTGCTCCTCAACCTCTACCACCCGCGCCGCATCGAGACGCTCTCCCTGGCCGCCGCCTCGGCGGGTGGGGTCGCCGCCCTGGGCGCCAACGTCTGGGCAGTGCGCAACCTGTGGGCCGAGATCCCGCCCTGGCAGCTCGCCGTCCTCGCCGTCGCCATCCCCACCCTCGTCTATCTCTGGATTCGGGTCGTCCACCACGGCCTCCTGACCCTCTCGATCCGGCTCACCCAGTCTTCTCCCCAGAGGCGGCTCTTCTCCCGCCGCTTCCTCGGCCTGGGGTCCGTCGCCGGTCTGGGGCTCCTCTCGATGCTGTTCGTCCTCGTCGCCGCCCGTCCCGAGCCGCCTCCCGTGCTCCAGGCGATCCCCACCGCCCCCGGGGAGCGGGTCGTGCTGGTGGGGATCGACGGCGTACTGCCGGCGGAGCTCGACTACCTGCTCGCCCTGGGCGAGCTGCCGGCGATGAGCCGCCTCGCCCGCGAGGGCGGCGGCGTCTTCAGCTACCGGCGGGAGCGCGAGTCTCCAGCCTCCTTCTGGACCTCGGTGGCGACGGGGCTCCCCACCGCCCGGCACGGGGTGAGCGCCCTCGACAACTTCCGCCCCCTGGGAGTGTCGACGCCGCTCGCCCGCACCGGGCCGCTGCGCCTCTACTGGCGGAGTGTCGAGGTGCCGCTGGGCTTGGCGGAATATCGGGCCGTGCTCTCCAACCGCCGCCACGCCTTCACCCTCTGGGAGCTGGCGTCGCGCGGCGGCGAGCCGATCCTGGCGGTCGACTGGTGGGCGACCTTCCCGGCCGATCCCCTGCCGGGGCTGGTGGTGGCGCACGACGCCTATCCGCTGCTCGGGCTGGGGGCTCCCGGCGTGGTGGCGCCGGCAGCGGCCCTTCCGGCTGTCCTCGCTGCGCGCGCGGCCGTGCAGTCTCCGGCTGTTGAGCCGTCCCCCGGCGAGCCGCCGGCGGCCACCCTTCTCGACAGCGGCCTCCTCGACAGCGCTCTCCTGCCCGACCGCTTCTACCGCCGGGTCTTCGCCGAGCGGATGGGCACGCGGCCGCGGGCGGCGGCGCTCTACCTTCCCGGGCTCGACATCGCCGCCGACCGCTGGCAGGGCGGCGAGGCGGCCTTCGGCGACCTCGTGCAGGCGGAGCTGGCGGCGACCGACGGGCTGCTGGCGCGCGCCCTGGGCGGCGTGGGGACGGTCGCCGTGGTGATCGACCCCGGCCGCCGGCGACAGGAGGAGGGCGCGGAGGGACGCATCCTCCTCTGGCGGCGGGCCGGATGCAGCCGCCGGGCGAGCGCCTCGCCGCCGCGAATGGCGCCGGAGGCGGTGGCCGCGGGTCTGCTTCGCGCTCTGGGGCTCCCCCAGAGCGCCGAGCTTCCGGCGCCTCCCGCCGGCTGCCGCTGGCCGGAGCCGCCGGCTCTCCTGCGGACCTACGGCCAACCGCTGCCGCGCCAACCCGTGGCGCAGGGAGGTGGCGAATATCTGAAGAGTCTGAAGGCGTTGGGCTATCTGTAGACCGGCGTTCCCGTCGGCAGCCGGGCGCTATACTCCGCGCGCCTCCGAGGCCGCTCCAACCTCCCGAACGCACAGTTAAGTAGTGATAGAGGGGAGGGGAGTTGCGACCCGGCTCACAGAGGCGCGCGGTGCCGAGAGGTTTTCTTGATGGCCGAGCTAGAGGAGGAGGAGAGCCCCATGCAGATTCGCAAGGCGCTGGCGTTGCTGGCGCTGGCGACGGCGTGCACCCCGGTGACGAGAAAGCCCGCGCAGCCCGAGGCCGCCGCGCCCCCGGCCGGCAGGCTTGAGGTAGCGAGCCGCGCCGCGCCGCCGCGCCTCGCCTATCCCGATACCCGGCGGGTGAGCCAGGTCGACGACTTCCACGGCGTCAAGGTCGCCGATCCCTACCGCTGGCTCGAGGACCTCGATTCGGCGGAGACCAAGGCCTGGGAGTCCGCCGAGAATCGGGTGACGTTCTCGTTCCTGGCCGCCATCCCGGCGCGGGACCGCATAAGGCGGCGTCTCACCGAGCTGTGGAACTACGAGAAGTATGGAGTCCCCTGGAAGCAGGGCGGGCGCTACTTCTTCGCCAAGAACGACGGCCTGCAGAACCAGGACGTCATCTACACCCTGGACCGCCTCGACGGCAAGCCCAAGGCGCTCCTCGACCCCAATGCGCTGTCGACCGACGGCACGGTCGCCTTCAAGGGCTCGGCGGTGAGCGAGGACGGCCGGCTCATGGCCTATGCCCTCTCCTCCGGCGGCTCCGACTGGGAGGAATGGCGGGTGCGCGACGTGGAGACCGCGCGCGACCTGCCCGACCGCCTGGAGTGGCTCAAGTTCTCGACCACCGCCTGGACCCACGACAACCTCGGCTTCTTCTACAGCCGCTACGACGAGCCGAAGGCCGGCGAGCAGCTCGAGCAGGCCAACTACTACCAGAAGCTCTACTACCACCGGCTGGGCGACCCGCAGTCCAGGGACCGCCTGGTCTACGAGCGGCCCGACCACAAGGAGTGGGGCTTCCAGAGCATCGTCACCGAGGACGGCAGGTACCTCGTCGTGCAGGTCTGGAAGGGGACCGAGACGGAGAACGGCATCTTCTACCAGGACCTGACCCGACCGGGCTCGCCGATCGTCGAGCTGCTCTCCGGCTTCGACGCCTCCTACACGTTCCTTGGCAATGACGGACCGGTGTTCTGGCTGCAGACCAACCTGCACGCGCCGCGCGGGCGGGTGATCGCCATCGATATCTCCCACCCGGAGCCCGCCAACTGGCGGGAGCTGCTGCCGCAGGCGGCCGATACGATCGAGGCGATGAGCGTGGTGGGCGACCGCTTCATCGCTCTCTACTTGAAGGATGCCCATTCGCAGGTCCGCATCTTCGACCTCGACGGGCGGCCGATCCGCGAGATCGACCTTCCCGGCCTGGGCTCGGTGACCGGCTTCACCGGCAGGCGCCAGGACCGCGAGACCTTCTACGACTTCACCAGCTTCACCACCCCGCGCACGGTCTACCACTACGATCTCGCGACCGGCGCGAGCAGCGTCTTTAGGCGGCCCCACCTCCCCTTCGATCCCGATCGTTACGAGACCCGCCAGGTCTTCTGCACCAGCAAGGACGGCACCCGGGTGCCGCTCTTCATCACCGCCAGGAAGGGGCTCGAGCTGAACGGCCAGAACCCCACGCTCCTCTACGGCTACGGCGGCTTCAACATCCCCGTCACGCCCGCCTTCGCGGTCACCCACCTGGTCTGGATGGAGATGGGCGGCGTCTACGTCGTCGCCAACCTCCGGGGGGGCGGCGAGTACGGCGAGGAGTGGCACCAGGCGGGGTCGAAGCTCAAGAAGCAGAACGTCTTCGACGACTTCTTCGCCGCGTCGCAATGGCTGATCGACAACCGCTACACTTCGCGCGAGAAGCTGGCGATCAGCGGCCGCAGCAACGGCGGCCTGCTGATCGGCGCCGCCATTACTCAGCGCCCGGACCTCTTCGGCGCCGCCTTGATCGGCGTCGGCGTCCTCGACATGCTGCGCTTCCACAAGTTCACCATCGGCTGGGGGTGGGTCTCCGACTACGGCTCGCCGGACGACGCGGAGGAGTTCAAGGCGCTCTACGCCTACTCGCCCTACCACAACCTGCGGCCGGGCGCGGAGTACCCGGCGACGCTCATCACCACCGCCGACCACGACGACCGCGTGGTGCCCGCGCACAGTTTCAAGTTCGCGGCCGCGCTGCAGAAAGCGCAGGGCGGCCCGGAGCCCGTCCTCATTCGCATCGAGACGCGCGCCGGGCACGGCGGCGGCAAGCCCACGTCGAAGCAGATCGAGGAGGCCGCCGACGAGTACGCCTTCGTCGTCAAGGCCCTGGGGATGAAGGACGCCGTATCGCTGGCTCCGGCGCCGTCGGCGGGCGCCCCGGGGTATTAGGAATCTTTGGAGGGGAGCGCCGGTTCTGATGCGGCTCGTTGCTGGAGCTTCCACCCGTAGGGTGCGCTCTGCGCACCGTCGCCCCGTGCCCGCCCGGCGCTCCGCGCCCTCACCCTCCGACCGGCCGCCGAGAGGGCATCCCATCGACTCCGTATCGTTTCCCGCCGAAAAACAGTGCCGCCCAGCCCGAAATAACGTTTCCGCCGCGAAGTTTCCCCCTCCCGGCCGCCGGGAAGAGAAACCCGAGGCAGGGAAGAGATCCGAAGCCGTCGGAGCGCTTCCCCCGCCGCCGGCAACGATTCCCGCTCATCGATCGTCAACGCAGGAGCCGCGCGGCTCGCGCAGACTCTGCGCGACTCCCGCAGATCCTGCGCGATCTCCGCGGAGTTCGCGCGAGCTCCGCAGACACTGCGCTGTTTCCGCAGACACTGCGTGAATCCCCCGAAGCGTGCGCGACTCCCGCAGGGTCTGCGTGACTTCCGCAAACTCTGCGCGAGCTCCGCAAGCGCTGCGCGAGCTCCGCAGCTGCTGCGCGAGCCGCGCAGATCCTGCGATCTCTATAAAAGGCAGGGAATCGACCCCCCGGCCGCGGGAGTGATCTCCCCAAGGAGGGAAAGGCCACCGCAGCGAGGGAATCTCTTCCGGCCGAGAAATACGCGCTCCGGAACCTCGGGAGCGCTTGCGGAGGCCGGGGAAGCGCTCCGGAGGCCGGGGCAACGCTTCCCGGCCAGGGGCTTGCACCCGCCCGGGCGGGGGCGCGCCGCCGACCGCATGATGGTAGGGGCAGGCCCCGTGCCTGCCCCCCGATCTGAATCGCCAAAACTGTAGGCTCCCCCCCGCGCACCGCCAACGGTCGTAGGGTGCGCTGAGCCAGCTGGGCGGTTTCAGTCTTCGTTCTCGTCGTCTTCCGCGAGGGCCGCCTTCAGCTCTTCCTCGATATCGGCGGCGATTCTTTCAAGTCGGCGGGCGAGCCGGAGCGCGAATCGGCACCAGCGCTCGCCGCGCGGTGTTATGAGGCCCTCATCGAAGGCACTCCGGTCGATGAATGCCGTGTTCTTGAGATAGCTCGCGAGGTAGCTTCAGTCTGCCGCGACGGCCTGCAGCTCCTCCGCCGTGGCCTCCGCCGGCGTGCCGGACCAGTGCCGTGCATCCGCGAGAGGGAGGAGAGCCAGATGCTTCGCGAACGCTCGGAAGGCGGCGATGGGCTCGGCTTCTCCAAGCTCGCGAAGGAACGTCTCACGAAAGACGGCGCGAGCATCTGCCTCTGGATCCCACTTGGGAGACTGGAAAATGGCTTGCTCGTCTTGTTCCTCGGATAGGGGCATGCTCGACATGCTACGGGACGGCGCTTGGCACGGCAAGGGCCATATCCCGTGGCCCTCTACCGCTGCGTCGGGGGCCGGCGGCCTTGAAGAGCGGGGGAATGGGTGGTGGCGGAGGGGTGCGGCGACCTACGGGCACGGGCGGCGAGCGACCGGTTCGGAGAACCGCTCGCGGGGGTGGTGGCCGTCGAGCTCTAGAAGACCTGGAAGCTCTGCGGAGTCGATCGCGGCAAGAGGAGGCGGTGGTGCGGTTGCGTAAGGGATCGAAGGGGAAATCCCCGAAGGGCGCTTTCTGCCCGAGGAGATTGGAACGGAGAGCCCGACCCCGGCTGCTTTCGGCCGGGGGCACGCCCGGCACGTCCTAAAGGTGGTATACGGTCGGCCGCTTCTTTCTCCGTCAGGAAGCCCCACGTGGCGCTAAGAGAGAGAGCCGATACTTGGTGCGGAACGCTTTCCGGAAGGCATCGTCGATGGAAGTTAAGAACGGAACTAGCGATTTTGGTTCTTTTTCTAGCGCTACTCTGAACTCTTGTTGATGAAACTGTACTACTACTTGTGCCCAGTCTGCTGGAGCGTTAAATGCCGGATTTGCAGCAAGGTTTGAGGCAAGATCATGAAACTGCCGAGACTCCAGGGTAGAACGAATCGCAGCGATCGTCTTAGCCTCAATGCTGGAACAGAGCTTCCTCTGGCCGAGGTATTCAAGTGCTACCGAGCCTTTGTCGTAAACACTGAGCGATGTCATCAGTGGCCCGTCTCCACCGGAGATATGGACAACGTTGACTAGCAGGGCCTCACCGGTACCACATCGAGCAGAGCAACAGCCTGCGGTGATCAGAAAGCCGAGGGCACTAAGGATTAGTCGTCTTGCGAATAGCATAGACGATCCCATGCTGGTGTTGAGGTCAACACTGGGAAGAACTTAACTTTCTCAAAGAATGATCCTATCGCACTGCGACGGGACCAAAGTTATAAAATATTCGCGATATTCAGACAAGCTGGATTTTTTGACGCGAATGGCCCCACAGAAAAACAGTTCATGGCAAAAGAGTAAGGCGGTAGAATGGGGCAAAATATTAGTACTGATCCTTATGTCTCCAAACTGATCTGTTCTGCCGATGAGAACCAGATGACCATCTTCAACAGCGAACGCCTCGACGTCTGGCAGCAGGATTGTAGTGTCCTGTGCGCTTGCAACCGTAATTTCAATGGCTGCCGAGGCCGCAGGTCTTACCGCCCCTTCGATCCGAGCTGATCGGCAGCCTGCTAAACTTGCGAGGACAATGATCTTGAGGGCTCCCATTTCATGTTGACGTCGGGGCCATGCACTCGCGACGACTCCGACGACTCCCTGCTCTTGGACATGCATAGAATTGCCAGATCTAATGCTTGCGACGTACATGAGTAACGATCATGGCGACGGACCACCACCATAGAAAAGAAAATACCGCAAGGAGGATCACAGTCAATATAGCCTTTGCCTGCGGAGCTTCGCGCACGTGTTTGACAATTAGGCCAGTGAGCAAGAATGGAGGTAGATTCAGCAAGAAGACCAATAACACGGAAAGCCTGTACAAGAAGGGAGGGTGTGTAATCAAGTGTGGGTTCGCGAACCCCTCCATGATGACCTCGCCAGGATTAGGCGCCAAGCCAAAGATGACGCAGGCGAGGACCAGGAGAAGGGTCAAACTGAAACCGAAGAAAAACAATCTCGTTTTCATCTTTAAGCGACGGCCCGGTCTCTTTCTTGTGCATCACGGAGCCTTGTGATACTGATCCTCTGTGCCTACAAAGAACCTGTAGTGGCTCGGTGAGCGCACGCCGTCAGAAACGCTGTCCCCCGTGGAGCCTGCCCACACCATGCCACCTCCTCCCCATCCAGTTTCCGGCAGCCGCCTGCGATTCCCCGTATTGTCACAGTAGAAGTACTGATCGTAAGCCCAGCCCTCTTCTAGGTGTGCGGAGGTCACTAAGTGGCCTGTCCTTGGTATTTGGAAGACGAGGTAAGCGCCTTCGCGCGCTGGAGGAGGCGCTCCGTTAACACCCATGTCGATTTGCACCCAGCCAACATAGCCATCGGGAATCAAGTACCTGGCCGGCATCCTTTTCTGCTCTAGAGCATTAAATACCGAATCGCAGGAACCTATGGTTATCGCAAGGCTCGCTACGATCGCGATCGATAAACAACGTCGGCTCCTGGCCTTCGACATCAGTTTCTGCTCCTACGCTATGTTGATTATCTCGGTGGCGGTGAGCATGTCCCGCTCCCTGAGCTAACGCCGGAGCATTGGACGCTCACATCCTGGTCACCAATGCCGTCGAACAAGGAAAATTCCGTGTTATTCACTGAGCTGGGGTCGAATTGTAGCATGGCAGTTGTTTGGCCTTGCTCATTCGTCACGTAGACCTCGGTCGCGGGGAAACCATCTAGAGTCCCGGTCATAGAGACCCTGTTGCCGTCAGTTGATGCAGTGATCGTCAAGCTGTTGTCGATGGCCGGTCCGAAGCCAGCGGGCGCGAACGGGTTTTTGGCGTGTGTCTCTACCTCGAGTACTACCTGCCCGGAGTCATCTCTTGTCGCGCCTACCGTCAGACCATCTTTCGGGGCCTGCTTGGACTTAACGTTACCATCTGAGTTTAGCTCCTGTGTTAAGCCTACGTCCCTTGAGCCAAACACCTTGTTAGCACCAGCCTTTGACGGGTCAGTTTCGATCCTGACAGTCTGCTTAGTCCTGTAGCTCGTGGCATTGAAGCCAAAGGACCTGTTGTCACCGCGGAACGACATCCCGAACAAACTGGCAGTGCGGCCGGGAATAAAGGTTATGAAGGTAAATTCCAGTGCAGCTTCCCCATTTGGATCCACCAATTTCATGGGGTTCCCATGCGCATAGGCATACCGATTCCATGACTGGGGTCGCTTAATCGTCCCCGAATGGCGATCTACGCTCAGGAACCTTCCGGTGAGCGGCGAGCAGTGCCGCGCATGCATGTAGTCCAGGTCATCCCCCGCCCCCGCCAGGCTCGCGAGGTCCCGCTCGTGGCCGGTAAACTTCATCCTCTCGCTGTCCTGGTTGAAGGCCGTGGCCTCCTCGCCGAAGGGGTAGTAGACGTGATAGGAGGTCTGGATGCCGTTCTGGTTGGTCACCAGACGCACCGTGCCGAGGTGGTCGACGTCCATGTGGTTGCGGCCGCCTGTGCTCAGGTAGCCGGCTAGGAGCTGGCCGCTGCGGTAGATGTAGTCCTCCCAGCTGTTGCCGGTGGCCCAGTTGTTCCACTGGTAGCCGCTGACGTCGTACTCGCGGCGCACCTTGCCGTCGAGGCCGCGGAGGGTCCAGCGATCGAAGCGGGGAGCGGCTCCCACCTTGAAAGACCAGGTCCGCTCGTCCTCCGCGTCGTACATGTAGAGCCACTCTTCGGAACCGTTCAGGTAGTGCTTGAGCTGGTTGAGCTCGTCGTAGTCGTAGGTGGCTCCGTTCCAGGTGCGGAGGTTGCCGGGGGCGTCGTAGGTCCCGAAGGTGAGGCGATTGGTGCCCGAAGTGGTGGGGGTGCTCCGGCCGCTCGAACCGGTGATCGTTTGGATGTTGCCGAAGGCGTCGAAGCTGTAGCCCTGGGTGAGCGAAACCGGGCCGTTGAGGGCCTGGGTTACGATTCCGGAATTGACGAGCCGGCTCACCCCGTCGTAAACGAAATACCCGTTGCCGATCTGCTTGACGTCGCCCACGCCGTCGTACTGGTAGGCGCCGGTCGCCCACAGGGTGGACGCTCCGAGGGTCGAGGTGATCGACGCCGGCCGCGCCATGCCGTTGGGGTCGTTGCCGTA
>Ga0209626_1000058_pt1 | contig 27960 bp, 18 predicted proteins | sample JacPinW_OM1H0_M2_FD_187962 | JGI IMG/M metagenome (GOLD analysis project Ga0209626, IMG submission 187962) | Forest soil microbial communities from Algoma, Ontario, Canada - Jack Pine, Ontario site 1_JW_OM1H0_M2 (SPAdes) (version 2) | ecosystem: Environmental > Terrestrial > Soil > Boreal... | reverse complement strand
GGGTGTCGAACACCGCGCCTGCCGGCACGCCGGTCGAGCCGCCGCGCTTGCGCTTGCGGCCTCCCCGGCGGCGCTTGCGCCCGCGCGGGGCCTCCACCTCGTCGGCGCCCTTCGCGAGAGGGTCGAGAGGGGCGGCCCCCGCGGCGGCGGCGCGCGGCAGGGCCCGTCGCAGGCGCGCCTCCAGGGTCGAGCGGAGGAGGACGGCCCGCGGCGGCGCGGCGGTCGCCTCGAAGGCCGGCGCCAGCGCCGCCAGAAGGGTCGCCCCCACGCCCACCGCCGCGCCCTTGGAGAGAGTGACGGCCGCGACGTCGAGCCATCGCACCGAGAGCACGAAGTAGAGGTCGTTGATGGTCTGCGTCACCAGCCGCACCAGCCCCTGGCCGAGCGCCACGCCGGCGAGGAGCCCGGCGGCGCTCCCCACGACGGCCATCGCCGCGGCCTCGGCGAGGACGAGGGCGAACACCTCGCCGCGGGTGACGCCGAGCGCGCGCAGCGTCCCCAGGAGCGTGCGGCGCTGGACGACCGAGAAGGTGATGGTGTTGTAGATGAGGAAGACGCCGCAGACGAGGGCGAGGAGCGAGAGCGCCGTCAGGTTCAGGCGGAAGGCGCGGGTCATGCCTTCGGTGGCGGCGGTGCGGCCGGCGGCGGAGACGAGGGCCGCGCCCGGCGGCAGGAGCGCCCGGATGCGGGCGAGGGCGCGGCCGCCGTCCGGCGGGACGAGGAGGTCGATGCGCGACAGCCGCCCCACCCGGCCGAGGAGCTCCTGCGCCGTCGCCACGTCGACCACCAGGAGGTCGGCGAGCGCGCGGCGGGCGTTGTCGCCGGCCGGCTCGAGGAGGCCGACGACGGTCACCGTCCGCAAGGCGCCGCCGGCGCGGAGGGACAGCGAGCCCCCCGCCACCACCCCGAGCTCGCGGGCCGTCTCCGCGGTCAGCAGGGCGGCGCCCGGGCGGGTGAGGAAGGCGGCAAGGTCGATCCGCTGCCGGCGGCGCGCGGCGCGCGAGCCCTCGCCCGCCGCCCCTCCGAGCGCGCTCAGATAGGGGCGGAAGGCGCCCTCGGACAGGGGATCGATCCCCAGGAGATGGAGGAGCCGTCCGCGTCCGCCAGCCGTCCCCTCGCCCGGCCGCGGCACCGTCACCCAGTCCTCGACGATCGGGGCCATGGAGAGGTCGACGTTCAGCGCCAGGTCGCGGAAGGCGGCGTCGGGGAGGCCCTCGGGGCCGCCCACGACCTGGTGGGTGGCACGGCCGGTGACCGCCTCGATCGCCAGGGAGAAGGCGCGGCTGGCGCTGCCGTTGGCGAGGTCGACGGCGACCACCACGGCCACCCCCAGCGCCACGCCGAGGATGGCAAGGCCGATCTGCCAGGGGTGGCGGACGAGATGGCGCAGGCTCGCCCGCCAGAGGAGGGGGCTCACGCGGGGCGCGCCTTCGAAGCCGGCTCCGTCGGGGCAGCGAGGGCGGCCGGTGGCTGCTCGACGAGGCGGCAGCTCTCGATGCGGAAGACGCGGTCGGCGAGCCCGATCACCTCGGGGCTGTGGGTCACCATCACCATCGTCTTGCCGGCCCGGCGGGTTAGGCGGTCGAGGAGCGCGAGGACGGCGAGGCCGGTCTCAAGGTCGAGATTGCCGGTGGGCTCGTCGGCGAGCACCAGGAGCGGATCGTGGGCGAGCGCCCGCGCCACCGCCACCCGCTGCTGCTCGCCGCCGGAGAGGCGATCGGGGTAGCCGCCGGCGCGGTCGGCCAGCCCCACCTCCGAGAGGAGGTCCATCGCCGCCTGCCGCTGCTCTGCGCTCACCCTCCCTTTGAGCTCCAGGGGGAGGAGGAGGTTCTCCTTGACCGTCAAGGTGGGGATGAGGTTGTAGGCCTGGAAGACGAAGCCGATGTGGTCGCGGCGGAAGAGGGTGCGCTCGCGCTCCCGCAGGCGCGAGATATTGACGCCGTCGATCACCACCTCGCCGGCGGTGGGGAGGTCGATGCCGGAGAGGAGGTTCAGGAGCGTCGATTTACCCGACCCGCTGCGGCCCACGAGGACGGCCAGCTCGCCGCGGCCGATGGCGGCACTGGCGTCCCGCAGAACCGCCCGCTCCCGGCCCCCCTCCTCGTAGACCCGGGAGAGGCTGCGCAGCTCGACCAGGGGGCTTCCGGGGGGCGCGGCCATGCTCCCGGGCAGGATACCGCAGAGAGTTGTCCCTCTTCGGCGAGCAAGCTGCACTGTGCAATTTAGAGTCGTCTACGAAGCCCCATCTCTCCAGTTTGCCCCGGGACCACCCCGAGTAGAGTGGGACCGGTGTGCCAGAAGGAGACTCTAGAGCGAACCGGCCTTCCGGTTTTCGAGCCTGCCTCGCCCCCTTCAAGGGCGGCGCAGGCTTTCTCCTCCGGGGCGCCTCAGGCGTCCCGATTTTTTTTCTGGGGAGCGTGCGCCGCCGGCCGGGCGTGACGCTTTTCCGTCGGGCGTCACCCTTTTCCATCGGGCGTCACGCTTTTCCGTCCGGGAGGCTCCGTTCGTCCTGTAGAGAGGACGCCCCACGAACGGCCGCCGCCATTTTGGCTCACGACAGCTCTGATCAGCAGCCGTCGTGCTACACTGCAGGTGTTGTTACTTCAATTGCGGACAGGATTCCCCGCGGGATCAAAGGAGGAGGGTATGAGCAAGGCCCGTCGTCACACCCTGTGGTGCATCGGCGTCCTGGCATTCGTGGCGCTTCCCGGTGCGCTCCTGGCGCTGCCGGCCACGCCGCGCCGGTTCGTGGACAACCTCGATGAGCGCTGCTACCAGATCCTGGCCCCGCAACAGGCCCTGAACCTGCCGCTGAACCTGACCTTCCTCGATCCGCTGCTGGTCAAGAAGGGGCTGCAGGCCGGGAGCGTGGTCCTCCAGGACCCGCAGAAGCTCTGCGTGCCGGTCAAGAAGGACGGCGTGGCGCCGCCGCCGGACACCCTGCCGTTCATCTCCGCCCTGGACTGGAAGTGCTACGGCATCAAAGGCAAGTCCCTCAACCTGGCCTTGAAGCTGACCCAGCTCAACCAGGTCATCGCCAAGGTCCTCGGCCCCGGCGTCGCAGTCACCGTGGGAGCGCCGCAGCAGCTCTGCGTGCCCGTGGTCAAGAACAACCTGGTGCCGAAGCCCGTGGTCCAGCATCTCGTGCAGTTCCTGGACGTCGAATGCTTCGGCGTCGAGAGCCAGCAGCAGATCGCCGGCAAGCCGATCACCCTGGCTCACCTGAACCCGATGTTCACCGGCCGCCCGCCCGAGAACTTGCAGTTCCTGACTCCGGGACCGACGCAGCTCTGCGTGCCGGTCGCCAAGGACGGCCAGACGCCTCCCCCGGACGTCCTTCCGTACATCCAATTTTCGGACGTCCTTTGCTACCCGATGGGCGGCATCAACCTGGATTCACTGCTGACGCTCACTCAGCTCGACCCGGTGATGTTGGCTCACAAGGTGCCGGCGGAGAAGGTCTCCGTGGGAGTCTCTAGGACCCTCTGTGTGCCGGTGGCGAAGGATGGCGAGCTGCCGCCCGGCGCTCCCTAGCGCCGCGCTGATCATCAGCGCTCGTTCATGACAGAGACGATGCTCGGCGTCGTCGTCGTCGATCTCGGCCTGCTGACCGCGTTCCTGGGCGCGGTCTCTCTCGTCAAGCCGCTCGCCTTCCTGGGAATCCGCACCCGGCGGCGGGCGGCTCTGCTGCTGGCGCTGGGCTTGGTCGTCGTGGTTGCCGGCGCGTCGCTGCCCGCCCGGGAAGTGCGCGTGGCCGTCCCGCGCACCGAGCTCGACCGTTTCGCGCCCGCATATCAGTTCAACGAAGTCCACTCCTTGATCATCGCGGCGCCGAGGGAGCGGGTCTATCGCGCGATCAAGTCGGTCAGCGCTGACGAGATCCTCTTCTTCCGGCTGCTGACGTGGATCCGCCGCTTCGGACATCCGGGACCGGAGAGCATCCTGAGCGCGCCCGAGCGCCAGCCTCTCCTCGACGTCGCCACGAGGACGTCCTTCCTCCTCCTGGCCCAAGAGCCGAATCGCGAGATCGTCGTGGGTGCCGCCGTCGTCACGCCGCCGGGATGGCGGCCGAGGAGGCGCGCCACGCCGGAGGACTTCAGGACCTTCCGCACGCCCGGTTTCGCGCTGGCGGCGATGAGCTTCCTCGTCGAGGACGCCGGTCCCGGCGCCGCCAAGGTGACGACCGAGACGCGCATCTACGCTACGGACGCATCCGCCCGCCGCCGCTTCGCGGCCTACTGGCGGGTGATCTACCCCGGCAGCGCCCTGATCCGCCGTATGTGGCTCCGCGCCATCGCGAAACGCGCCCTATCGCCCGGCGCTTGATCGCTGCCGATCACAGCCGGCCGCGAATCCTGCGCACGAACTCGAGCAGATCGTCGAGTCGGTTCTGGAGGACGTCCTCGACGACCCGCAGGTCGACCGTCTCGTAGCCGTGCACCAAAACGTTCCTGAACCCCACCATGTTCCGCAGGTTGGCAGCGAGGGTGGGCGGCAGCCACTCGTATCGTTCGAGCAGGTCGAACAGTTCCCGATACGTAGCCGGCTCGCCCATCCGCTTGTCGGAGACCACGTGAGAAGCGACGTCGAGGGCTGCCTGGATGGCGATCTGCAACGTGTACTCGGCAAAGCGCTCGTCGCGGACATTGCCGCGCAGGTCCGCCGGATGGCCGAGCGTCCGCAGCTCCTGCACGCAGGTCTCGATGCGAGCGAGCTTCTTGGCCACCAACTCGAGATCGGTCACCGGCCGTGGCCCTCGAACATTCGATAGCGTCTCAACACGGGCTGCAGATCAAAGAACTCGTTCCGCGACCTTACTTCGAAAGCGATGCGCCGGGACCGATCGCGCTCGTAGATGAGCTTGCCGTCCCGCAGCACGCGATGGACCAGATCGACAGGCGCGCGATTGAGAACCACGACCTGCACGTCCCTTCCGAGGGCGCGCTCGAGCTCGCCTTCGAGAGCCAGCCCGAGCCCTGCCAATCCAGAAGGGGGATCGGTGGAGTACAGAATTCCGACATCCACGTCGCTGTCTCGCCGAGCGGTCCCGCGGGCTACGCTGCCGAAAAGATACGCTGCAGCGATGTCCTCCGCTGGGTACGCGGCGAAGACATCAAGCAGTCTGGTCTCAATCGGCTTGCTGTCCACGAGCCGAGTATAGCGGTCGGACCCCAACGAGCTTTCTACGGACTGGCTCCTCCGGCTGGCGCGATCCTTCCGAGTCTGGTAAACAGGGGCCGCAATTCGGGGGAGGTCCGGACGGATGGTGGAGGAGACGGCGCGGCGGCGGGTGGTGATCGAGGGGGTCGAGCCGGAGGTGAACTGCGGGCGGTTTCCCATCAAGCGGGTGGTCGGGGAGCGGGTGGTGGTGGAGGCCGACGCGTTCACTGACGGGCACGATGCCTTGGCTTGCCAGCTCCTTTGGCGCCCCGAGCGGGTGGAGCGGTGGAGCGAGACGGCCATGAAGGCGCTGCCGAACGACCGCTGGCGGGGGGAGTTCACGGTCTCCGAGGTCGGGCGCTACGTCTACACGCTGCTTGGCTGGGTCGACCCCTTCAAGACCTGGCGCCGCGACCTCAGGAAGCGGGTCGAGGCGGGGCAGGAGGTCACGGTCGACCTGCTGGTGGGAGCCGCGCTCATCGAGGCGGCGGGGAAGCGGGCGGCGGCGGCCGGACGGCGCTCTGAGGCGCGCGTACTGGCCGGCCTGGCGCGCGACCTCGGCAAGGGGCTCGAGCAGAAGGCGCGGCTGCGGCTGGCGCTCGACGAGGAGCTGGGCGAGCTCATGGACCGCCACGCCGACCGCTCCTTCGCCACCCCCTACGGCCGCGAGCTGGGAGTCGTCGTCGATCGCCTGCGGGCGCGCTTCAGCGCCTGGTACGAGCTCTTCCCGCGCTCCTGCGCCGCCGCCGAGGGCGCCGGCGAGACCCAGCGGCACGGTACCTTCGCCGACTGCGAGGAGCGCCTGCCGTACGTCTCCGAGCTGGGCTTCGACGTCGTCTACCTGCCGCCCATCCACCCCATCGGCCACACCCACCGGAAAGGGAAGAACAACGCCACGCGGGCCGCCTCCGGCGACGTCGGCAGCCCCTGGGCGATCGGCGCCGAGGCGGGCGGCCACCGGGCCATTCACCCCGACCTCGGGACGCCCGCCGACTTCCGGCGCTTCGTCGCCCGCACCCGCGAGCTGGGGATGGAGGTCGCCATCGACCTCGCCTACCAGTGCTCCCCCGACCACCCTTACGTGCGCGAGCACCCGGAGTGGTTCCGCAAGCGGCCGGACGGCACCATCCAGTACGCCGAGAACCCGCCCAAGAAGTACGAGGACATCTACCCCTTCGACTTCGACACCGCCGACCGCGAAGGTCTGTGGGCGGAGCTCAAGGCCGTCGTCGACTTCTGGCTCGGCCTGGGCATCCGCGTCTTCCGCGTCGACAACCCGCACACCAAGCCGTTCGCCTTCTGGGAGTGGCTGATCGGCGAGGTCAAGGGCGAGCACCCGGAGACCATCTTCTTGGCCGAGGCCTTCACCCGGCCGAAGGTGATGTACCGCCTGGCGAAGCTCGGCTTCACCCAGTCCTACACCTACTTCGCCTGGCGCAACAGCAAGGAAGAGCTGACCGCCTACTTCACCGAGCTGACGCGGAGCACGGTGAAGGAGTTCTTCCGGCCCAACGTCTGGCCCAACACTCCCGACATCCTGACCGAGCGCCTGCAGTTCGGCGGCCGGCCGGCTTTCGTGCAGCGCCTGCTCCTGGCCGCCACGTTGGCTGCCAGCTACGGCATCTACGGCCCGGCTTTCGAGCTCCTCGAGCACGAGCCGCGCGAGCCGGGAAGCGAGGAGTACCTGCACTCCGAGAAGTACCAGCTCCGCCGCTGGGACCTCGAGCTGCCGGAGAGCCTGCGCGACCTCATCGCCCTCGTCAACCGCATCCGCCGCGAGAACCCGGCGCTCCAGCGCGACGCCGGGCTGCGCTTCCACGCGACCGACAACGAGCAGCTCCTCTGCTACAGCAAGACCTCGGAGGATCGAGCGAACGTCATCCTCGCGGTCGTCAACCTCGATCCCCACCACCTGCAGGCGGGATGGGTCGACCTCGACCTCCAAGAGCTCGGGGTGGACGCCCGCGAGGGGTTCCAGGTCCACGATCTGCTCACCGGCGCCCGCTACCTCTGGCAGGGGCCGCGCAACTACGTCCAGCTCGATCCCGCCTCCTCGCCGGCGCATCTCTTCCGGGTCCGCCGCCGGGTCCGCTCGGAGCGGGACTTCGACTACTTTTCGTGACGGGAGAGCCCATGGCCCGACGCCCGGCCCGACGTGACGGCCCCGCGAAGAAGCAGGGGGAGCGCGGCGATCCGCTCTGGTACAAGGACGCCGTCTTCTACGAGGTCCACGTCCGCGCCTTCGCCGACTCGGACGGCGACGGCATGGGCGACTTCCGCGGCCTGACCTCGAAGCTCGACTACCTGCAAGAGCTGGGGGTGACGGCCATCTGGGTGCTGCCGTTTTACCCCTCGCCCTGGCGCGACGACGGCTACGACATCTCCGGCTACACCAGCATCCACCCTGCCTATGGAACCCTCAAGGACTTCAAGGATTTCCTCCGCGAGGCGCACCGGCGGGGGCTGCAGGTGATCACCGAGCTGGTCGTCAACCACACCTCCGACCAGCATCCCTGGTTCCAGCGCGCCCGCCAGGCGCCGCCGGGGAGCAAGTGGCGGAACTTCTACGTCTGGAGCGACGACCCCCAGAAGTACGCCGACGCGCGCATCATCTTCAAGGACTTCGAAACCTCGAACTGGACCTGGGACCCGGTGGCCAAGGCCTACTACTGGCACCGCTTCTTCTCCCACCAGCCGGACCTCAACTACGATGATCCGCGGGTGCACAAGGCGGTGCTCGACGCCCTCGACTTCTGGATGGAGATGGGGGTCGACGGGCTGCGCCTGGACGCCGTCCCCTACCTCTTCGAGCGCGAGGGGACGAACTGCGAGAACCTCCCCGAGACCCACGTCTTCCTGCGCGAGCTGCGCGCCCACGTCGACGCCAGGTTCCAGGGCCGTATGCTGCTCGCCGAGGCCAACCAGTGGCCGGAGGACTCGATCGCCTACTTCGGGCAGGGCGACGAGTGCCACATGGCCTTCCACTTCCCCGTCATGCCGCGCCTGTTCATGGCCATCCGCATGGAGGACCGCTTCCCGGTGGTCGACATCCTGCAACAGACGCCGCCCATCCCCGCGACCTGCCAGTGGGCGACCTTCCTGCGCAACCACGACGAGCTGACCCTGGAGATGGTGACCGACGAGGACCGCGACTACATGTACCGGGTCTACGCCCAGGACCCCAAGGCGCGCATCAACCTCGGAATCCGGCGTCGCCTCGCCCCTCTCCTCGGCAACGACCGGCGGCGCATCGAGCTGATGAACGGCCTGCTCTTCTCGCTCCCCGGCGCGCCCGTCCTCTACTACGGCGACGAGATCGGCATGGGGGACAACTTTTACCTGGGCGACCGCAACGGCGTCCGCACCCCCATGCAGTGGAGCTCGGACAAGAACGCCGGCTTCTCGCGCGCCAAGCCGGCGCAGCTCTACCTGCCGGTGATCATCGAGGCCGAGTACCACTACGAGGCGGTCAACGTCGAAGCGCAGCAGAGCAACCCTCACTCGCTGCTCTGGTGGACGCGGCGCCTGATCGCGCTGCGCAAGCGCCATCAGGCCTTCAGCCGCGGCAGCCTCACCTTCCTGCAGTCGGAGAACCACCGGGTGCTGGCCTTCCTCCGCCAGACGGCGGAGGAGACGCTCCTCGTGGTCGCCAACCTGTCACGCTTCTCGCAGCCGGTCGAGCTCGACCTGAAGGAGCTCGCGGGCCGCACCCCGGTCGAGCTCTTCGGCCGCACTCGCTTCCCGCGCATCGGCGGCCACCCCTACGCCCTCACCCTCGGGCCGCACACCTTCTACTGGTTTGCGCTCGAGCGCGAAGAGGCCTCTGCGCGCGGGGTGGACATCCCGGTGATCCCGGTCGAGGACAGCTGGGAGGACTGCTTCGAGGAGCCGGCGCGGACGCTTCTCGAGCGCGCGCTGCCCTCGGTGCTTGCCACCCGCCGCTGGTTCGGCGGCAAGGCGCGGACGATCCGCGCCGTCCGCCTCGCCGAGATCATCCGTTTCGACGACGAGCCGGGGTTCACCGACGCCCTCCTCGCCCTCCTCGCCGTCGACTACGCCGAGGGAGAGCCGGAGACCTACGCCCTGCCGCTCGCCTACGCCGCCGGCGAGCGCGCCGCGGGGCTCCTCGCCAAGGTGCCGCAGGCGGTCGTCGCCCGGCTCGCCGGCGAGGAGGACGGCCTTCTCTACGACGCCCTCTGGGACCCCGAGTTCGCGGCGGGGCTGCTCGCCGCCATCGGCCGCCGCCGGCGCTTCCGCGGCGAGGGCGGCGGACGGGAGCTGGCGGCCTACCCGACCGATGCCTACCGCGAGCTCGCCGCCGGCCACGGTCCAGGGCGCTCGCTGGAGCCGTCGATCCTTGGCGCCGAGCAGAGCAATACGTCGGTCATCTTTGGCGATCGCTTCGTGCTCAAGCTCTTCCGCCGCCTCGACACCGGGATCAACCCCGACCTCGAGATCGGGCGCTTCCTCACCGAGGAGGCGGGTTTCCTCCACGTGCCGCCGGTCGCCGGGGCCATCGAGCTGCGGCGCGAGCGGGAGGAGCCGATGACCCTCGCCATCCTCCAGGGCTACGTGCCCAACCAGGGCGACGCCTGGCACTACAGCCTGGACGCCCTCGGCCGCTTCGCCGAGCGCGCCCTGGTCGAGCACGAGCACGAGGCCCCGCCGGTAGTCCGCCAGCCGCTCCTGGAGCTGGCGGAGGGCGAGCCGCCGGCCGCCGCCTTCGCGCTCCTCGGCACCTACCTCTCCTCGGCGCAGCTCCTCGGCCAGCGGACGGCGGAGCTGCACCTGGCGCTGGCCTCGCGGCCGCGGCGCCCGGGCTTCGAGCCCGAGCCCTTCTCGCTCCTCTACCAGCGCTCGCTCTACCAGTCGATGCGGGCGGCGGTGGGACGCACCTTCCAGCTCCTCGCCCAGCGGGCGCCGGGGCTCCCCGAGGAGACGCGGCGGGAGGCGGAGCAGGTGATGGCGGCGCAGGAGCGCATCGTCGAGCGCTTCTCCGCGCTCCTCAGCGCCAAGATCTCCGTCCTGCGCATCCGCACCCATGGCGATTACCACCTCGGGCAGGTGCTCTTTACCGGCAAGGACTTCGTCATCCTCGACTTCGAGGGCGAGCCGGCGCGCCCCCTCTCGGAGCGGCGCCTGAAACGCTCGGCGGTGCGCGACGTGGCGGGGATGCTGCGCTCCTTCCACTACGCCGCCTATGCCGCGCTCTTCGAGGAGGACAAGCGCGGCGTCGTCTCGGCGGCGTCCCTGCCGATCCTGGAGGGCTGGCTCCAGGCCTGGGAGCGCTGGGCCTCTGCCGCCTTCCTCGGCCGCTACCTGGAGACAGCGCGGGCGGGCGGCGCCGTCTTCCTACCGGCGGCGCGGGCGGAGCTCGCCCTCCTCCTCGACGTCTTCCGGCTGGAGAAGGCCGTCTACGAGCTCGCCTACGAGCTCAACAACCGCCCCGGCTGGGTCCGCATCCCCCTGGCGGGGATCCTCCAGATCCTCGGGGACGGCGAGTAAGGAGAAGACGGTGCGGCGGGAGCGGGAAGAGCTTCTGGAGCTGGCGCGGAGCTACGGCATCCAGACCTCCTATCACGACGCCTTGGGGGTCTACCGCGAGGCGAGCGACGACGCGCTCCTGGGGACCCTCCGCGCCCTCGACGCGCCCGTGGACGGCCCCGCCGACGTCCCGGAGGCGCTGCGGGCGCGCCGCGAGGAGCTGGCCGAGGATCTCGCCGAGCCGGTGGCGGTGGCGTGGGAGGGCGGCCCGCCCGAGCTCGTCCTCCGGATGGGCGCCGGCGACCGCGGAGCGCTCGCCTGCCACGTCGACCTCGAGGGCGGCGGCCGGCAGGCCTGGGTGTGCGAGTCCGAGGCGCTGCCGGCGGTGGATGCGACCGGGGGGCGGCGTCTCGCTCTGCCGGAGCGCCTGCCCCCGGGCTACCACCTGCTGACCCTGGAGACCCCCCGGCGCAAGTCAGAAACCCTGGTGATCTCGGCCCCGCGGCGGGCCTACGGCGCCGAGGGCGACCCGCTGTGGGGGGTCTTCCTGCCGCTCTACTCCCTGCGCACCGGGCGGAGCTGGGGCGCCGGCGACCTCTCGGACCTGGAGGCCTTCGGGCAATGGACGGCCGGCCTGGGCGGCGGAGTGGTGGGGACCCTCCCGCTCCTCGCCGCCTTCCTCGACGAGCCGTTCGCGGCCAGCCCCTACGCGCCGGCCTCGCGGCTCTTCTGGAGCGAGCTCTACCTCGATCCGCGGCGCCTCCCCGAGCTCGACGAGGCGGCGGGGGCGCGACGGTTGATCGAATCGCCGGAGTTCGCGCGCGAGGCCGCCGCGCTCGCCGCCGCTCCCCTCGTCGACTACGCGCGCCTGATGTTCCTGAAGCGGCGGGTCTTCGAGGAGATGGCCCACCGCTTCTTCTCCCGCCCCTCGCGGCGGCTGGCGGAGTTCGAGCGCTTCCTCGAGGAGAAGCCGGAGGTGCTCGACTACGCAGCCTTCCGCGCGGTCCTGGACCGCCGCGGCGAGGCCTGGCCGAGCTGGCCGGAGCGGCTGCGGGAGGGGACGCTGGCGCCCGCCGACTACGACGAGGAGGACCGCCGCTACCACCTCTGGGTGCAGTGGGCCGCCGCCGACCAGATGCGCTCCGTGGCGCTGGAGGCCCGGCGGCGCGGGCCGGGCCTCTACCTCGATCTGCCGCTGGGGGTCGAGGGCGCCTCCTACGACGTCTGGCGCGAGCGCGCGATCTTCGCCCGCGGCGCCGCCGCCGGCGCGCCCCCCGACGCCTTCTTCACCCAGGGCCAGAACTGGGGGTTCCCGCCGCTCGCGCCCGGGCGGCTGCGCGAGCGGAGCTATGGCTACTTCGTCGACTGCCTGCGCCACCACCTCGAGCATGCCGGCCTGCTGCGCATCGACCACGTCATGCAGCTCCACCGGCTGTTCTGGATCCCCGAGGGGATGGCGGCGGCGGACGGCGTCTACGTCACCTATCCGGCCAACGAGCTCTACGCCGTCCTCTCGCTCGAGTCCCACCGCCACCGCGCGGTGATCGTCGGCGAGAACCTGGGCACCGTCCCCCCCGAGGTGGGCGAGGCGATGGACCGCCACGGCGTCCTCGGGATGTACGTCGTGCAGTACGAGCTGCAGCCCGGCAGCACGGGCAGTCTGGAGGGACGCGTGCCCCCCGCCGCGACGGTCGCCAGCCTCAACACGCACGACATGCCCACCTTCCGCTCCTTTTGGACCGGCGCCGACGTCGACGACCTCGAGAGTCTCGGCGTCTTCGACGCTGCGCAGGCGCGGGCCGAGCGGGAGCGGCGAGAGGCGCTCAAGCGCGGCCTGGCCGAGCGCCTGCAGGCCCGTCCGGCCGGGGACGACGCGGCGCTCTGCGAGGCGGTGCTGCGGCATCTCCTGGAGTGGCTGGCGGCGAGCCCGGCGCGCTTGGTCCTCGTCAACCTCGAGGACCTCTGGGGGGAAACCGAGCCGCAGAACGTGCCGGGCACGACGAGCGAGCGCCCCAACTGGCGGCGCAAGGCGCGCCTCACATTCGAGGAGCTCTCCTCCCGGCCGGCGATCGCCGCCCTGCTCCAGAGCATCGACGCGCTGCGCCGTCGAGACCATCGCGGAGGTCCACCGTGAAGAAGAAACAGGGCAACGGAGGTGGCGCGGAAGCGACAGGCGCGGGCGTGGGGAGCCCGGCAGCCAGCGGTTCGCCGATCGGCGAGCAAGACCTCTACTTCTTCAACGAGGGCACCCACGCCCGTCTCTACGACCGGCTGGGGGCCCACCTCGCCATTCGCGATGGCGTCGCCGGCACCTGGTTCGCGGTGTGGGCGCCGGACGCCGAACGGGTCTCGGCGATCGGCGACTGGAACGGCTGGGACCGCAACGCCGACCCGCTAGCGCGGCGCGGCGGCTCCGGCATCTGGGAGGCCTTCGCTCCCGGAGCCGCGGCAGGCGCGCGCTACAAGTTCCATGTCGCCTCGCGCTACCGCGGCTACCGCGCCGACAAGGCCGACCCCTTCGCCTTCCACGCCGAGACGCCGCCGCGCCAGGCCTCGATTGTCTGGGACCTGGCCTACGAGTGGAGCGACGGCGAGTGGATGGCGGGGCGCGCGGCGCGCAACTCGCTCGCCGCCCCGATGTCTATCTACGAGGTCCACCTGGGCTCCTGGCGCCGGGTGCCGGAGGAGGGAAACCGCTCGCTCGGCTATCGCGAGATCGCGCCGCTTCTGGCCGCCCACGTCCGCACCCTGGGCTTCACCCACGTCGAGCTCCTGCCGATCATGGAGCACCCTTTCTACGGCTCCTGGGGCTACCAGACGACGGGCTACTTCGCCCCCACCAGCCGCTACGGCACGCCGCAGGACCTGATGTTCCTCATCGACCACCTGCACCGCGAGGGCATCGGCGTCCTCCTCGATTGGGTCCCCTCGCACTTCCCCGGCGACGAGTACGCCCTCGCCTTCTTCGACGGCACCCACCTCTACGAGCACGCCGACCCGCGCAAGGGCTTCCACCCCGACTGGAAGAGCTACATTTTCAACTACGGCCGCAGCGAGGTGCGGAGCTTCCTCACCAGCTCCGCCTGCTTCTGGCTCGACCGCTACCACGCCGACGGCCTGCGCGTCGACGCCGTCGCCTCCATGATTTATCTCGACTACTCGCGCCCGGCCGGCGAGTGGATCCCCAACCAGCACGGCGGGCGCGAGAACCTGGAGGCGATCGCCTTCCTGCGCAGTCTCAACGAGCGCGTCTACGCCGACTTCCCCGCCGTGCAGACGGTCGCCGAGGAGTCGACCGCCTGGCCCATGGTGTCGCGTCCCATCTACTTGGGCGGCATGGGCTTCGGTCTCAAGTGGGACATGGGCTGGATGCACGACTCCCTGGAGTACTTCGCCAAGGATCCCGTGTACCGCAAGTTCCACCACAACCTGCTCACCTTCCGCGGCCTCTATGCCTGGAGCGAGAACTTCGTCCTCCCCCTATCGCACGACGAGGTGGTCTACGGCAAGGGCTCGTTGCTCGCCAAGATGCCGGGCGACCGGTGGCAGCAGCTGGCGAACCTGCGGCTGCTCTTCGCCTGGCTCTTCGCCCAGCCGGGGAAGAAGCTCCTCTTCATGGGGGCCGAGATCGGCCAGCTGCGGGAGTGGAACCACGACGCCAGCCTCGACTGGCACCTGCTGGGCGATCCGGCGCACGCCGGCGTCTCGCGCTGGCTCGAGGACCTGAACCGCCTCTACCGCGACGAGCCCGCCCTCCACGAGCTCGATTGCGAGGCCGCCGGCTTCGAGTGGATCGACTGCACCGACGCCGAGAGCGGCGTCCTCGCCCTCCTGCGCCACGGCCGCCAGAAGGGGGAGTCGGTCATCGCCGTTTTCAACTTCACTCCCCGGGTGCGGCAGAACTACCGCATCGGCGCGCCGCGCGGCGGGCGCTGGCTGGAGCTCCTCAACAGCGACGCCCCGCGCTATGGCGGCGGCGGCCAGGGTAACTTCGGCGGCGTCGAAGCCGCCCCCCTGCCCCTCCACGGCCGCACCCACTCGCTCACCCTCACCCTGCCGCCCCTGGGAGCGCTCTTCCTGCGGCGCGGCGGGGCTTAGCGCTCTCCGCGGCGCCCGTCCCGGGCGGCCTCTTCCCGCCGGCGCCGGGCGCTGGCCGCCCAGGAGCAGATGGGGCAGGCCGCGAAGTCGTGATAGCGGGCCGGGCAGTACTCGCGGCCGAAATAGATGATCTGCAGGTGGACCTTGCCCCAGGCCGGGCGCGGGAAGAGGCGCTTCAGGTCGCGCTCGGTGATCACCACGTTCCTGCCCGAGGAGAGACCCCAGCGGGCCGCCAGCCGGTGGATGTGGGTGTCGACGGGGAAGGCGGGCTCGCCAAAGGCCTGGTTCATCACCACCGAGGCGGTCTTGTGGCCGACGCCGGGCAGCGCCTCCAGCTCCACGAAGCTGCGCGGCACCCGGCCGCCGTGCTCGGCGACGAGGATCTCCGACAGCCGCCTTAGGCTCGACGCCTTCTGCCGCGTGAGGCCGATGCGGCGGATCAGGAAGGCGATCTCGTCCTCGGAGAGGCGGGCCATCGCCTGCGGCGTCGCGGCGCGCGCGAAGAGGTCCGGGGTGACCGCGTTGACCAGTTTGTCGGTAGTCTGTGCCGAGAGGACGACCGCCACGAGGAGCCTGAACGGATCGGGGTAGGGGAGCGGGAATCTCAGCTCGGGGTAGATGCGGTCGAGGATCTCGGCGATCCGGCGTGCTTTGTCCGCTCGCGTCATTGGGCGCCGGCAGGATATCGCGGCGCGCGTTGACCCGCATTGGCCCGCATTGGGCCGCGAGCGTCCCGGCGCGCTAGGATCGGCCCCCCATGAGCCGTTACGTCTGCGTCCACGGACACTTCTACCAGCCGCCGCGGGAGGATCCCTGGCTGGAGGCGATCGACCCCCAGCCCTCGGCCGCTCCCTACCACGACTGGAACGAACGCGTCGCCGCCGAGTGCTACGGGCCCAACGCGGCGTCGCGGATCCTCGACGGCGAGGGGCGGATCGAAAGCATCCTCAACAACTACAGCCGCATGAGCTTCAACTTCGGGCCGACCCTCCTGGCCTGGCTGGAGCGCAAGGAACCGGAGGTCTACGCGGCGGTACTGGCCGCCGACCGCGACGGCCGCGAGCGCTTCGGCGGCCACGGCGGCGCCATCGCGCAAGCGTACAACCACGTCATCCTGCCGCTCGCCAACCGGCGCGACAAGCGGACCCAGATCGTCTGGGGCTTGCGCGACTTCGCGCGCCGCTTCGGGCGCCCCGCCGCCGGGCTCTGGCTGCCCGAGACGGCGATCGACCTCGAGAGCCTGGAGATCGCGGCCGAGCTCGGCGTCCGCTTCACCATTCTAGAGCCGGGGCAGGCGAAGCGGATGCGGCGGATCGGCGACGACGAATGGAGCGACGCGCGGGGCGCCGTCGACTGCCGGACGGCCTACCGGGTGAACCTCCCCGGGGGCCGGGAGATCGCCGTCTTCTTCTACGACGGCGGCATCGCGCGGGCGGTCGCCTTCGACGGGCTCCTGGAGAGCGGCGAGAGCTTCGCCGCCCGGCTGCTGGGGGCTTTCTCCGGCGCCGCCCGGCCGCAGCTCGTCCACATCGCCACCGACGGTGAGACCTACGGTCACCACCACCGCTACGGCGAGATGGCCCTCTCCTACGCGCTGTCGCGGATCGAGGCGGACGGTGCGACGCGCCTCACCAGCTACGGGGAGTTCCTCGCCCGCCATTCCCCCGAGCACGAGGTGGAGATCGCCGAGAACAGCTCCTGGAGCTGCGTGCACGGAGTCGAACGGTGGCGGAGCGACTGCGGCTGCCACACCGGCGGCGAGCCGGGTTGGAACCAGGCCTGGCGTCGGCCGCTCCGCGCGGCCCTGGACTGGCTGCGCGACGAGCTCGCCGTTCGCTACGAGGCGGCGGCGGGCGAGACCTTCGCCGATCCCTGGGCGGCGCGCGACGACTACGTCGAGGTCGTCCTCGACCGCTCGGCCGCCAATGCCGCCAATATCGACGCCTTCCTCGTCCGCTGGTCGGGCCGGGAGCTGGCGGCGGACGAGCGCGTGCGAGCGTTGAAGCTCCTTGAGCTGCAGCGCCACGCCATGCTCATGTACACCAGCTGCGGCTGGTTCTTCAACGACCTCGCCGGGCTCGAGACGGTGCAGGTGCTGGCCTATGCCGGCCGCGCCGTGCAGCTCGCCGAGGAGCTCTTTGGTGCCGGCATCGAGGAGCCCTTCCTGGCTCTCCTCAAGCAGGCGAGGAGCAACTCCCCCGAGGCGGGCGACGGCCGACGCATTTACGAGCGCCGCGTGCGGCCCGCGGTCGTCGACCTGCGACAGGTGGCCGCCCACTACGCCGTCAGCTCGCTCTTCGAGGACTATCCCGCGAGCGCCCGCATCTACTGCTACTCGGTTGAGCGCGAGGAGAGCCAGACCTTCCGCGCGGGGCGGGCGACGCTCGCCGCCGGCCGCGTGCAGGTCGCCTCCGACCTCACCGCCGAGACCGCCCGCCTCCGCTTCGCCGTCCTCCACTTCGGCGACCACACCTTCAACGCCGGGGTGCGCGACGTCGCCGGTGGCGGAGGGGGAGACCCGGCGGCGCGCGAGGAGGAAGAGGCCTACGAGCAGCTGCTGCTGGAGGCCGTGCGGGCCTTCGAGCGCGCCGACTTCCCGGCCGTCATCCGCCTCCTCGACCGCCACTTCGGCGAGGTCCCTTATTCCCTGAAGTCGCTCTTCCGCGACGAGCAGCAGCGCGTTCTCGACACCATCCTCGGTACCACCCTGACGGAGGTCGAGTCCGCGCTGCACGGCATCCATCAGCACCACGCCCCGCTGATGCGCTTCCTGGCCGACCTCGAGAGCCCGCTCCCGCGGGTGCTGAGGGCGCTCGGCGGGATGGTGTCGGCGGCCGACCTGCGGCGCGCGTTGGGCGGCCCGGCGGCCGATCCGGCCGCGGCTCGGCGCCTCCTCGGCGAGGCGGAGGAGCTGGGGATCGAGCTCGATGCCGCCGACCTTAGCTACGTTCTCGAGCAGACCCTGCAGCACCTGATGGAGCGCCTGCGCCGCAACCCGGAGGACGCCGAGGTCATGGAGCGCGTGACCGATTTCGCTGCGCTCGCCGGCGCGAGCCCTTTGAAAGCCGACCTCTGGCGCTCCCAGAACCTCTGCTACGACATGCTGCAGGCGGTCTATCCGATTTGGCGCGCCCAGGCGGCGGCGGGCGATCCCGCCGCCGCCGAGCGCGCGGACCTCTTCAGGACGCTGGGGCGGCGGCTGCGGCTGAAGGTCGAATGAGGGCCGGCGGGGCGGCGAGCGAGGCCGCCAGCGCGGCGATCTCCAGCCGCGCCCGGGTCTGGTGCTCCAGGAGCTCGACGGCGGTGGCCAGGTCGAGGTCGCCCAGGCGCTCGGCGAGGTCGATCTCGGCCCCCAGCTCGCGCAGGTGCCGGCGCGCCTCGGCGAGCTGCTCCAGGAGCTGCGGCGCGGGGAGCGCGCAACCCCGCACGATGGCCGCGGCGGCGGCCACCGCGGCGTCGCGCATGCGCGAGGCGAGGCCTCCGGCGGCCTGCTGGGTCAGGGGCAGGGTGGCCTCATAGAGGGCCAGGAAGAGCTGCTGGGCGGTCTGGAAAGCGGGGAGCTGCCGGTAGTCTCGCATCCGATCCTCCTCGAAGGGTTGGTGAAGCGTTCAACCCTCTAGGACGGAAAACGCTAGGACGCTCCACTACCGCCCCTATCGCCCCGGCCGCCACCCCGTCGCCGATCAGTGGCCAGCGTCCTTGCCCCAGAGCTCCTCGAGGCGCGCGTCGCGGCCGCAGCTCGTGCGGTAGAAGCGGTAACGGATGGGGTTCTTCCTGTAATAGTGCTGGTGGTAATCCTCCGCCGGGTAGAAGGTGGAGGCGGCGACGATCTCGGTGACGATCGGCGCCTTCAGGCGGCCGGATTGCGCGATCGCCTGCTTCGACTCCTCGGCCAGCCGGCGCTGCTCCTCGTCGTGGTAGAAGATCGCCGAGCGGTACTGGTGCCCGGCGTCGCAGAACTGGCGGTCCGGCGAGGTGGGGTCGATGTTGTGCCAGTACACCTGGAGCAGCTTGGCGTAGCCGATCTTCTTGGGATCGTAGACGATCTGCACCGACTCGGCGTGCCCGGTGCCGCCGGCCGAGACCTCCTCGTAGGTCGGGCCCTTCTTCTGGCCGCCGGTGTAGCCGGAAGTGACGGAGACGACCCCAGGCAGCTCGTCGAAGGGGTGCTCCATGCACCAGAAGCAGCCGCCCGCGAAGGTCGCGACGGCGAGGCCGGATGCCGGAGCCGGAGCGGCGGTGGAGTTGGCGGCGGCGCGGGCCTTGGCACCGTCGGCGCGCAGCATCGAGCCGGCGAGCAGCAGGCCGGCGACGAGCAGGCTCGCGAGCAGAAGTGTCCTGATCATGTGCGTTCTCCCTTTCTCATTCCAAGAGCAATACGGGGCCGGCCGGAGATCGGATCCAGCAACGCCCCCTCAGCTCTTGGTGATCGTCCCCCAGAGGAAGGCGGCGGCGCCCAGCCCCGCCAGCCAGCGCGCCCAGGGCCCGCCCGGGAGGTTGACGTGGAGGAGCGCGGCGCCCAGGAGGAGGGCGGCGGCGAGGATCGACCAGGTCAGGCGATGAGTGGCGCGCTCCAGGCGGTCGAGCGCCCGCCGGGTCTCCGGCGCGAGGGCGGTCTGCACCTCGAGCTCCCCGCGCTCGGCGCGGGTGAGGACCTCCTCGAGCCGGCGGGGAAGGCCGAGCAGGGCACGCCCCTCGACCACCGCCTCCTCCAGCCATTCGCGCCAGTTTCGCTTCAGCTCGTCGCGGGCCAGGCCCTCGGCGAAGGGCCGGGTCTCGGCCCAGGGATCGAACTCGGGGTCGAGGGTGGTCGCCATGCCGGACAACAGCCCCACCGCCCGCGAGACGAAGAGCAGGTCGACCTGCAGCTGGAAGGGGGCGTCGTAGAGGAGATCGCGGTACTCGCGGAGGAAGTAGGCGGCCTCGGAGAGGGCGACGTCGCGCATCTGCCCGATGCGCACCCCCCAGAAGCGCTCGAAGAGCACCCGGTGCACCTCCTCCAGGCGCTTCAGGTCGGCGCCCGGCAGGAGGACGCCGGCGGCGAGGTATGCCTGGACGATGCGCGCGGCATCGCGGGTGCCCAGGGCGATCACGTACTCGCGCAGCGCTCCGCGCAGCCGCGGGGGGATGGCGGCGACCATGCCGAAGTCGACGAAGACGAGCTGGAAGCCGCGGTCCGGGAGGTACGGGACGGCATCGCCGGGCCGGAAATCGAGCTCGCCGGGGCCGGCGAGCGGCTTGACGAAGAGGTTGCCGGGATGGGGGTCGGCGTGCACGAAGTTGTGGACGAAGATCTGCTGCATGTACACGCGGTAGAGGACGCGGGCGACCTCGGGGCGGCGGATCCCCGCCCGCGCCAGCGCCTCGAGGTCCGAGATCTTCAGATACCCGACGTCTTCCATCGTCATCGTCCGCCCGGCGCTCCACTCCCAGTAGACCTTGGGGACGCAGACCCGCGAATCGCCGGCGAAGTCTTTGGCGAAGCGCTCGGCGTTCTTCCCCTCGGCGGCGAGGTCGAGCTCGCGGCGGGTGGTCGAGCTGAATTCGTCGGCCAGCCGCCGGAGATCGACCCGGCGGCGCACCCGGCGCGAGAAACGCAGGAGGCGGATGGCGAGGCCGGCGGCGGCGAGGTCGGTCTCGACCAGCACGTCGATGCCCGGCCGCAGCACCTTCACCACCACCTTCTCGCCGGTGGGCAGGAGGGCTGGATGGACCTGGGCCAAGGAGGCGGAGCCCACCGGTTCGGGGGAGAGGAGTTCGAAGACCTCGCGAAGGGGCCGCCCGAAGTCGGCCTCGACCTGGCGCACGATGTCCGCGAAGGGCTCCGGCGGCACTTCGTCCTGGAGCCCGGAGAGCTCGCCGATCACTTCCGGCGGCAGGAGGTCGACCCGCACCGAGAGGAACTGGCCGAGCTTGATGAGGACGCCCCCCATCCCTACGGCGAGGGCGCGGTAGCGGCGGGCGATCCCCTGCCAGCGCTCGACGGGTGCTCGGCGGAAGCGCCGCAGCAGCGGCTGGTTGAGCAGCACGTCCCACCACAGGACGTGGACGAAGGTGCGGGCGACGAACCGCCGCAGCTTGCGGTAGCGATGGGGGTCGATGCGCTGCATGCCGCGCGTACGATGACCGAGCGGCGGGGTGGGGTCAACTGTGTGCGGAGACGCCGTCTTTCGAGGCGCGCCTATCCCAGGCGCTCGCGGTAGACGCGGTCGACCGCCCGGCGCAGGGCTTCGAGGCGGCCGAGCGAGGCGGCCTCGTCGGCGCCCACTACGACCGGCCAGTCGAAGTCGACGTTGTCGAGCACCTGGACGCGCCAGCTTTTCTTCTTGGCGTCCCAATTTCCCTGCGGATCGCCCGCGAGGTGCCAGCCGCTTGGCAGGTAGCTGCGGACCTCGGACTCGGTATAGCGAAGCGGCTCGGCGGCTTGCATGGCGACCCATTCTGTACCAAGTTGACCGTGCGAGCGAACCGGGTCATCCTTCCTTGACCCCCGAAGGGGCGGTTGCTACCATCCCGTGGCCCGCAGGTCCACGCGCACACCTACAAGGAAGGGACATGGAGATCGAGCTCAGCGACGAGCAGAAGCTCTTGCGCGAAACCGTCCGCCGGTTCGCCGAGGAGGTGGTCCAGCCGCGGGCCAAGGAGATCGACGAGACGGGGGAGTTCCCGCGCGCTTTCTTCGATCAGGCCGGCGAGCTGGGCCTCACCGGTGTCGCCATGCCGGAGGAGTACGGCGGGGCGGGCATGGACACCCTCGCCTACTGTCTGGTCATCGAGGAGGTGAGCCGGGTCTGCGCCACCTCTGGGGTGATCCTCTCGGTCAACAACTCGCTGGTCTGCGATCCTATCCTCAAGTTCGGCAGCGAGGAGCAGAAGCGCGAGTTCCTGACCCCGCTCGCCAGCGGCAAGAAGCTCGGCTGCTTTGCTCTCACCGAGCCCGGCGCCGGCAGCGACGCCGCCGGCCTGCGCTCGACCGCCCGCCGCGACGGCGACGACTACGTGCTGAACGGCAACAAGGTGTTCATCACCAACGGCACCGATGCCGACGTCGCCCTCGTCTTCGCCAGCGTCGACCTGGCGCAGAAGCACAAGGGGATCACCGCCTTCTTGGTGCCCACCGACACTCCCGGCTACAGCCACGGCATGCACGAGTTCAAGCTCGGGGTCAACGCCTCCGGCACCACCGAGCTCGCCTTCGAGGACATGCGGGTGCCGGCGCGCCAGCGGCTGGGGGGAGACGGAGAGGGCTTCAAGATCGCCATGAGCACGCTCGACGGCGGCCGCATCGGCATCGCCGCCCAGGCGCTGGGGATCGCCCAGGGGGCGTTCGAGGAGGCGCTCGCCTACGCGCAGCAGCGCGAGCAGTTCGGCAAGCACCTCTCGGATTTCCAGGCCATCCAGTTCTACCTGGCCGACATGGCGACCGAGATCGACGCCGCGCGCCTGCTCACCTGGAAGGCGGCATGGGCCAAGGACGGCCAGAAACGCTTCACCCTAGAGGCGGCACACGCCAAGCTCTTCGCCTCGGAGATGGCGCAGCGGGTCACCAACAAGGCGCTGCAGATCCACGGCGGCTACGGCTACACCAAGGAGTACAACGTCGAACGCTACTTCCGCGACGCCCGCATCACCGAGATCTACGAGGGCACGAGCGAGATCCAGAAGATGGTGATCGCCGACTGGGTCATCAACCGGGCCTGAAGCGCCGCGGCAGTTTCGCGACGATCGTGACGATGGTGACGACGCTGACCGCTCCCCCGGCCGCTTCCGCGGGCGGCGTCGACTTCTCTTTGAGCGAAGACCAGGAGCTCCTCGTCGAGCAGGTGCGGCGCTTCGCCGAGGAGCGCATCCTCCCGGGGGTTGAGGAGCGCGACCGCGAGCACCGATTCCCCTCCGAGGTCGTCGCCGAGCTGGGCGAGCTGGGGCTCCTCGGGATGCTGGTCGAAGAGGAGTACGGCGGCGCCGGGGTCGATCCTCTGACCTACGTCCTGGCGATCGAGGAGATCGCGCGGATCTGCCCGTCGACGGCGGTGACCGTCAGCGTCACCAACTCGGTCTGCTGCTGGCCCATCGCGCACTACGGCGACGAGCGTCTGAAGCGCGCCGTCCTGCCACGGCTGGCCGCGGGCGGCGAGATCGGCGGCTTCGGCCTCACCGAGCCGGGCTCCGGAAGCGACGCGGGAAGCCTGCGCACCAGCGCTCGACGGGACGGCGACAGCTGGGTCCTGAACGGCGAGAAGGCCTGGATCACCAACGCCGGTTTCGCCTCCTGGTACGTCGTGGTGGCGAGGACCGATCCCCAGGCGGGCAAGCGCGGACTCTCGGCCTTCGTGGTGCCGGCCGACGCCGCCGGCTTCGCGGTGGGGAAGCCGGAGGAGAAGCTGGGCCTCCGCGCCTCGCGCACCGCACCCCTGCACTTCACCGACTGCCGCATCCCGGCGGGCAACCTCCTGGGAGCCGAGGGCCAGGGATTCAAGATCGCGCTTGCCACCCTCGACCACTCCCGCCTGGGGATCGCCGCGCAGGCGGTCGGCATCCACCGGCGCGCCCTGGAGCTGGCCGTCGCCTACGCGCGCGACCGCTCGCAGTTCGGGGTGCCCATCGCCCAGCATCAGGCCATCCAGTTCAAGATCGCCCAGATGTCGACCGAGCTGGCGGCGGCCCGCGCCCTCACCCACTTCGCCGCTCTCGCCTCCGCAGCTCCCGCCTCCGCCGCCCAGGGCGACCGCGCCGGCCGCCTCGCCGCGGAGGCCAAGGTCTATGCCAGCGAGGCCGCCAACCGCGCCTGCGCCGAGAGTCTGCAGATCCACGGCGGCAACGGCTTCCACCAGGACTACCAGATCTCCCGCCTCTACCGCGACGTGCGCGTCACCACCATCTACGAAGGCACCAGCGAGATGCAGCGCCTGGTGATCGCCCGTCACCTCTTGCGCTGAGCGCCTCTTCCGCCGCCTCGCCGCCTCGTTTGCGGCCCTATCGGTTGTGGTATCCTTGGAACGAGGCCACAAGATGAAGCGCTATGGCTAGCCAGATCCTCACTCATGTCCTGGCGATGGGCGTCGGCGTGCTGGCCGCCTGGCTTCTGCTGCGCCTCCGGGCGGGCTCTTCGATCGCGGTCCTCGAGGAGCGGCTCCGGGGGGAGCGCAAGGCCGCGGAGGAGAAGCTCCGGCTGGTGGGCGAGGCGCAGGAGAGGCTGTCCGATGCCTTCAAGGCGCTGTCCGCCGAGGCGCTGCAGAGCAACAACGCATCATTCCTCCATCTCGCCAACGCCACCCTGGAGCGCTTCCAGGAGGGGGCGAAAGGGGACCTCGAGCAGCGGCAGCGGGCGATCGACGAGCTGGTGAAACCGCTCAAGGAGTCGCTGGGGAAGGTTGATCAGAAGATCCAGGACCTGGAGAAAGAGCGGGCGGTGGCGTTCGGCGGCCTGAGCGACCACCTGAAGGGGCTGGCGGCCAGCCAGTCGAACCTGGAGCGCGAGACGGCGAAGCTGGTCAACGCCCTGCGCAGCCCGGCGGCGCGCGGCCGCTGGGGAGAAATCCAGCTCCAGCGCGTCGTCGAGATGGCGGGGATGCTCGCCTATTGCGACTTCTACCCCCAGACCACGGTGATGACGGACGAGGGCCGCCTGCGTCCCGATCTCGTCATCCGGCTGCCCAACCGCAAGAACGTGGTCGTCGACTCCAAGGCGCCCCTCGAGGCCTACCTCGCGGCCCTCGAGGCCAGCGACGAAGAGACGCGCCGCGGCCACCTGCAGGCGCATGCCCGGCAGATCCGCGGACATCTCCAGAAGCTTGCCGCCCGGGCCTACTGGAATCAGTTCGAGCCCACCCCGGAGTTCGTCGTCCTCTTCCTGCCCGGCGAGACCTTCTTCAGCGCCGCCCTGGAGCAGGACCCGCAGCTCATCGAGCTCGGCGTCGGGCAGAACGTCATCCTGGCGACGCCCACGACGCTCATCGCCCTGCTCAAGGCGGTGGCCTACGGCTGGCGCCAGGAGCAGGTGGCAGAGAACGCGCGCGCCATCAGCGAGCTCGGCAAATCGCTCTACGAGCGCCTGCGGACTCTCTCCGGGCACTTCGCCGCCGTCCGCCGTGGCCTCGACTCGGCGGTCGACGCCTACAACCGGGCCGTCGGCTCCTTCGAGGGGCGCGTCCTCCCCGCCGCCCGCCGCTTCCAGGCGCTGGGGGCGGCGAGCGGCGAGGAGATCGAGATCCTCGAGGGGGTGGAGCAGGGGACCCGCGCCGTCAGCGGCGAGATGGAGCCGATCCCCCTGGCGGACGGCGAGGGCGCCGTCTCGCCTCTCCAACCCTCCTTCTTCAGATAAACGTCTCGACCTTCGCCTTGGCGCGAAGGGCCTGGATGCGGACCTGGACCTGCTCCTGCGACTGCTTCTGCTTGAGGAACTCGGCGATGCGCGGCTTGACCTGCTCGAAGGGCAGGACGCTGGCATCCTGGCGGTCGAGGAGCTGGATGACGTGATAGCCGAACTGGCTCTCGACGACAGGGCTCACCTCGTCCTTCTTGAGCGCCCAGGCGGCCTTCTCGAAGGGCTCCACGAACTGCCCGCGCTGCGCCCAGTTGAGGTCGCCGCCGTTGTCCTTCGAGCCCGGATCGTCGGAGTTCTCCTTCGCCAGCTTGGCGAAGTCCTCGCCCTTCTTGACGCGGGCCAGGACCCCGTCGGCCTTGGCGCGCGCCTTCTGCTTGTCGGCGGCGCTGGCGCTCGGATCGACCTTGACGAGGATGTGGCGCAGGTGGACGCGCTCGGGCTGCTTCATCTTGTCCTGGTTCTGGTCGTAGAAAGCCTTGATGGCGGCGTCGTTGGCGGCCGGCGCGCCTTCCAGGATCTTGGTCTGGATGTACTTGCGGACCGTCAGCTGCTGCTTGGCGGTCTGCAGAAACTGCTGCTCGGTGAGACCCTGGGCGGCGAGGGCCTTGTTGAACTCCTCCGGGTTGGGGAACTGGCCGCGGAGCTGGGCGACCTGGGTCTTGACCTCGTCGTCGGTGACGGTCACCCCCTGGGCGGTGGCCTCCTGCTGGAGGAGGTGGCGGGCGATCATGCCGTCGAGCACCTGGCGGTAGAAGGTGGCCGGCAGGGCGGGCGGCAGGTTGCCGTTCTGGCCGAGCTGGGCCTTCACCCCGTCGGCCTCCTTGAGGAGCTCGTCTTTCTTGATCTCCTGGCCGTTGACCTTGGCCACCACCGCCGGCAGCTTCTCCGGGGAGATCGCTTCAGGAGCGCCGGCGGGCTTCGCCGCCGTTCCCGCGGGAGCGGTCGCGGCGCCGGGAGCGCTGGCGCCAGGTTTGGCTGCAGTTGCGCCTGGGGCGGCGGTGGAGGGGGCGGCCTGCGCCTTCGCCTGCTCCCCTTCGGAAGCGTGCGAGCAGCCGCTGCCGGCCAGGAGGAGGGCCGTGGACAGAGCCAGGGAGAGCGACAAGAGCTTGGGACCGGTCGGCGAGCTGTGTCTCGTCATGGGATGGGTTCCTTGAGGGGGGCGGAAATCCGTCGATCGCCGCCGGGAATGGAGAATCCTGGGTGGGCGTCGGACCTTCCGCCGCCGCTTCCAGGGCTTAACACGGACGGAGGCGGCTTTATTCGCCCCCGTCGGCCCGAGCTGCCTAGTGTACATCGAGGACTCCGTACCGGCGGTCGCGGGCGACCCGTTCGTCTATACTTGCGGGCGGGAGCGGCCGGCTAGGTCCTGCCTTGCCCGCCCGCCGAAAAGGAGCCGGAATGACCGTCAAGGACCACGAACCGACCGTCCTCGCCACCCTCGCAACGGAGGCGGAGGTCCGCCAGGACTCCGTCTACAAGGAGGAGGCCCTGGAAACCATGGCCGAGGCGCGGCAACGGTGGGAGGCGGCGGCTGCGGGCGCGGAGGCCAAGGCCCCGTTCTGGAAGCGGGACTTCACGACCGTCTCCGGCCTCGAGGTGCCGCTCCTGGTCACCCCGGAGCAGGTGGCGGACCTCGATCCCCGGCGAGAGATCGGGATTCCCGGAGAGTTCCCGTACACCCGCGGCATCCATCCCACCGGCTACCGCGGCAAGCTCTGGACCATGCGCCAATTCGCCGGCTTCGGCACCGCCGCCGACACCAACCAGCGCTTCAAGTACCTGCTGGCGCAGGGGCAGACCGGCCTTTCCGTCGCCTTCCATCTGCCGACCCTCTACGGCTACGACTCCGACCACGAGATGGCGAAGGGCGAGGTGGGGAAGTGCGGCGTCGCCGTCGACACCCTGGCCGACATGGAGACGCTCTTCGCCGGCATCCCGCTCCACGAGGTCACCACCTCGATGACCATCAACTCGACGGCGCCGATCCTCTTCGCCATGTACCTGGCGGTGGCGGAGAAGCAGGGAGTCGACATCGCCCGGCAGGTGAGCGGCACGCTGCAGAACGACATCCTCAAGGAGTACATGGCGCAGAAGGAGTACATCTTCCCGCCGCGACCGTCGATGCGCCTCATCACCGATCAGTTCGCCTTCGCCGCCCGCCACGTGCCGCGCTGGAACACCATCTCCATCTCCGGCTACCACATCCGCGAGGCCGGCTCGACCGCCCTCCAGGAGCTGGCCTTCACCCTGCGGGACGGCATGGAGTACGTGCAGTACGGGATCGACGCCGGCCTGCCGGTCGACGAGTTCGCGCCCCGCCTGTCGTTTTTCTTCAACAGCCACAACGACTTCTTCGAGGAGATCGCCAAGTACCGCGCGGCGCGGCGGATCTGGGCGACGGTGATGCGCGATCGCTACGGCGCCAAGAGCCCACGCTCGTGGATGCTGCGTTTCCATACGCAGACGGCGGGCTGCTCGCTGACCGCCCAGCAGCCGATCAACAACGTGGTGCGCACGACGATCCAGGCGCTCGCCGCCGTTTTGGGCGGCACCCAATCGCTCCACACCAACGCCCTCGACGAGACGCTGGCGCTGCCCACCGAGGCCAACGCCCGGACGGCCCTGCGCACGCAGCAGATCCTCGCCCACGAGTCGGGGGTGATCCACACGATCGACCCCCTGGGCGGCAGCTGGTTCGTCGAGGAGATGACCCGCCGCATGGTCGACGGCGCCTTCGACTACTTCGCGAAGATCGACAGCTTCGGCGGCATGGTGGAGGCGATCGAGGCCGGCTTCCCCCAGCGCGACATCATGGACGCCGCCTACGCCTACCAGCGCGCCTTCGAGGAGGGAGAGAAGATCATCGTCGGCGTCAACGCTTTCCAGGTCGACGA
>Ga0209626_1000057_pt1 | contig 28514 bp, 21 predicted proteins | sample JacPinW_OM1H0_M2_FD_187962 | JGI IMG/M metagenome (GOLD analysis project Ga0209626, IMG submission 187962) | Forest soil microbial communities from Algoma, Ontario, Canada - Jack Pine, Ontario site 1_JW_OM1H0_M2 (SPAdes) (version 2) | ecosystem: Environmental > Terrestrial > Soil > Boreal... | reverse complement strand
ACCCGCCGCAACAAGCGCGCACAGCGGTTGCGCTACACTCGAAGGCGGGCCGCGAAGCTCGCCTTTTCTTTTTGGAACCGCATGACGTCAAGCCCGGCCGTTGCTGGCTCCTCGTCCGTGGAACGCGAGCTCCATCGGATCCGCAGCCTCCTCACGGAGCGGCGCTTCGGCGCAGCCGTCGCGGCGGCGGCAGTTCTCGAGGCCGAAGTACCCGAGAATCGGGACGTACTGTACCTGCTCGCGCTCGGTCAGCGGCAGGCGCGGCGCCTCGGGGACGCGCTGGCGACCCTCGAGCGCCTCGAGCGTCACCACCCGAACTTCAGCCGCCTGTACCAGGAGCGCGGCCACTGTTACGTCGCGATGAAGAACGCCGAGGCCGCGATCGAAGCGTACCAGAAGGCGGTGCAGGTGAACGGGGCCCTTCCCGCGACCTGGAGCATGCTCGAGGGGCTCTACCGGATGATCGGCGACGGTGCCAACGCGGCCGCCGCCGCCGCCCAGGTCGCGACCCTGAAGAGCATGGCGCCGGAGGTGATCACGGCGACCGGCCTGTTTGCCGATGGCGACATCGTGGGCGCCGAGAAGCTGATCCGCGCGTTCCTGCTGACCCACGGCGACCACATCGAGGCGATGCGGTTGCTGGCCCGCATCGGCGTGGCACTCGAGGTCTTCGACGACGCCGAGTACCTGCTTGCGGCGGTGCTGGAGCGCGCCCCGGACTACCTCGCCGCCCGCCACGATTACGGGTGCGTGCTGCTCGATCGCCACAAGCATGCGGCGGCCCGCGCGGAGTTCGAGAAGCTGCTCGCGCGCGAGCCCGGGAAGCGCGAGTACCTCACCATGTACGCGGCCGCAATCGTGGGTCTCGGTCAGCACAACAAGGCCGTCGAGCTCTACCGGGAGCTTCTGGCGATCCCTGCCAACGATGCCCGTGTACGGGCGGAGCTGCACCTGTCAATCGCGCATTCGCTGAAGACCGAAGGGCGCCGCGACGAGGCGATCGCCTCCTACCGGGCCGCGGCTGCGCAACGGCCGGACTTCGGCGACGCCTACTGGAGCCTCGCGAACCTCAAAACCTACCGCTTCACGGACGACGAGCTGGCGCGCCTGGTGATCGCGGAGGCCGAGCCGGGCACCGCCCCGGTCGATCGTTACCACCTGAGCTTCGCGCTCGGCAAAGCCTACGAGGACCGCCGCGACTACCAGCGCTCGTGGCAGTTCTACGAGCGCGGGAACGCGCTCAAGCGCACCGGAAGCCGCTATCGCCCCGAGCTGATCGAGCTCAACACCGCCAACCAGAAGAAGGTCTGCACCCGGGAATTCTTCGCGCACCGCACCGGCTCGGGCGTGCCGAGCCGCGAGCCGATCTTCATACTCGGCCTGCCGCGCTCCGGCTCGACCCTGGTCGAACAGATCCTCTCCTCGCACTCGCGCGTGGAGGGTACGCAGGAGCTTGGCGATATTCCCCGCGTGGCCATGGAGCTGCAGGGGCGTGATCCGGACCTCGACAACCCGCGTTACCCGGGCGTGTTGCAGGACATGCCGATCGAAGAGTTCCAGCGCCTCGGCGAGAAGTACCTGGCGGACACGCGGGTCTACCGAACGGGCAAGCCACACTTCATTGACAAGATGCCGAACAACTTCCGGCACATCGGCCTGATACACCTGATGTTGCCGAATGCGAAGATCATCGACGCCCGGCGCGAACCCCTGGCGTGTTGCTTCAGCAACCTGAAGCAACTCTACGCGCGCGGCCAGGAGTTCACTTATAGCATCGAGGGCGTCGCGCGCTACTACCGGACGTATCTCGAGCTGATGCGACACTGGGACGAGGTGCTTCCGGGCCGGATACTCCGAGTGCAGCATGAGGACGTCGTCGAGGACCTGGACGGCAACGTGCGGCGGATTCTCGATTTCTGCGACCTCCGGTTCGAGCCCGCCTGCGTCGATTTTTTCAAGACCGAGCGCAGTGTCCGGACCGCGAGTTCCGAGCAGGTGCGCCAGCCGATTTTCCGCGAGGGACTCCACCAGTGGAGGCACTACGAGCAGTGGCTGGCTCCGCTCAAAGACGCGCTGGGTGACGCGCTGGTCAATTACCGTCGCTAGAGCAGGCGCCGCGACGCCGTTGAGGGGTCCTTCGCGAAGCTCCGCGCTGAGCTTCAGGATTCCGGAAAGTCCAGCAGCGTCTCGCGGACCCAGGCGCAGAGGTGGTCGGCGTAAACACGATCGACCACCAGCAGCGTCTCACCCGCACGCACGCACAGCGCCAGCACCGGCACGTCGGCCACGCGGCCGCGCCGCGCTTCGCCGGGGCGTGGGATGGATCCCGTGCCGCCGAGGCGGCAGAGGAGATCCGAAATCCGCTCACCCGTGACCCGCAGCACTCTGAGGCCGCCGCTCAGGTTCACGAGACAGCCGTCCCCCGCGCCCGCGAGCTGTTCCTCGAGCTGCGCCAGGCGCGCCGCGCTCGGCGTCAGGAGCAGAGTCTCCGTGGGACTTCGCCAGGCGATGATGAGCTCCCCGGCGCCGGCCTCAACGGCCCCCAGCACCGGCGGCAGCGCCACGCCGGTCGCATCGCGCACCGCTCGCGCGAACCCTCCGCCGGCCTCGAAGTAGCGCAGCGCCGCGGCCTGCATCGGCTCGGCGGAACACACGGTGAGTCCGGTCGCCTCAGCCATGAACGCGCGCTCCGGCGGGATCGACGAACGGCAGCTTCACGACCCGCGCGGCGATCGTCGTTCCCAGATGGTGCACGCGCAGCTCCTCGCCCGTGCGCTGCGAGCCGCCCTTCAGCAGGGCGAGCGCGACGGGGATCCCAAGCTCGGGGCTCCGGTAGCTCGAAGTGACATGGCCCTCGGTGAGCGTGGGTGGCGGCCGGAGCGCAATCTGTGCGCCCACTGGCAGCTGGGTACGCTCATCGAGCGGCACCAGTCCCACGAGCTGCAGCCGTGTCGGATCGCGGGAGGCCGGGCGCAGGAGCGAGCGTCGGCCGACGAAGGGCGCCGCCTTGCGCTCGATGCCGCGCGCAAAGCCCACATCGCCGGGGAGCGTGGTGCCGTCGGTGTCGGTACCGATGTGAATGTAGCCCTTCTCCACCCGCATCACCTGCAGCGCCTCGACGCCGTAGAGCGCCGCGCCGAGCTCCCCGGCATGCGCCCACAGGCGGGCGAGGAGCGCTGCGGCGTGATCGGCGGGCAGGTTCACCTCGTAGCCGAGCTCGCCGCTGAAGCTCGCGCGCAGGACGCGCAGCGGCACCCCGTCGAGCGCGCTGTCGCGCAGCGTCATGTGCGGCATTGCCGCCGGGGCGAGCGCCGCCTCGAATCCCAGCTTCGCGAGCCACTCCCAGGCGCGGGGGCCTGCGACCGTGATGTTGGCCCAGCGCGAGGTCACCGGTGTGATGACGACCCTGAAGTCGGCATACTCGCACTGCAGCCATTCTTCGAACGCGGCCGCGGTGCGATCGAAGCCGGCGGTGGTGGTATTCACCCAGTAGCGCTGCCCGGAAAGGCGCGCCACGATGCCGTCGTCCACGAGGGTGCCGTTCTCGTTCAGCAACACTCCGTAGCGCGCCTGACCGATTCTGAGCGTCGACAGGGTGCCGACGTACATGAGATCCAGAAAGCGCGCGGCGTCCGGCCCGAACACTTCGAGCTTGCCGAGCGGCGAACCATCGAGGAGCCCGGCGCACTTTCTGACGGTTCGCGCTTCGCGCTGCGCGGCGGCCTCCAGCGTCTCACCGGGCCGGGGGTAGGCGGCCGGGCGGCACCAGTCGCCGAAGGTCTCGAACAGCGCGCCGTGCGCGGCGTGCCAGTCGTGGGCCGGCAGACGCTTGAGAGGCCGGTACAGTGCGCCCACGCGCCGGCCGGCGATCATGCCGAGCGTCACCGGCGCATACGGCGGCCGAAAACGCGTCGTCCCCACCTGCGAGGGGGCCTGGCTCGTGTATTCGCCCATCAGGATGAGCGCGTTGATGTTGCTCGTCTTGCCCTGGTCGGTCCCCATGCCGGTGGTGGTGTAGCGCTTGAGATGCTCCACCGAGCGGTAGTTCTCGCGGGCCGCGAGCGCCACGTCCTCGGCCAACACGTCGTTCTGCAAATCGACGAATTGCTTGCCCCTGACGTCCGGGACGCGCGTGATGGCATCCGACCTCCCTGCCCCGCCGACCGGCGCCTGAGGTGGCGCGCGGCCGAGCGCGAGCGCCTCTGCCGTTTCACCCGCGTGGCTCACCGCCGGCCCGCGCGCGAACACGCCGGCGCACGCACCCACGCTCACCAGACCCGGCGCGGCGCCGTCCGGCACGAACATCGCGCTCTCGCCAAGCCAGCGCAGCTTCCCGCCTGCCTGGGAATGCAGGTGCACGGCCGGCGCATAGCCGCCCGCATTCAGAATGAGATCGCAACGGAGCCGCTCGCCACGGCCGCCCGCCAGCGGCGCGACCGTGCAGCCCCGCACCGCACGGGTCCCGAGCACTGCGCTCAACGCCGCGCCCGTGATGACACGCAGGCCATGGCTGCGTTCACCCGCCGTTGAACCGTCGCGCCGATCGACGACGGCGACGATCTCCATGCCCGCATCGCGAAGTGCGACGGCCCGCTCATAGGCGCTGTCGCTGTTCGCGGCGATCACCGCGCGCCTCCCGCACGCGACGCCAAAGGCCTGCGCGTACTTGTGGGCGGCCGAAGCGAGCATGACGCCGGGGCGGTCGTTGTCCGGAAACAAGAGCGGCCGCTCGCAGGCGCCCGTGGCGGCGATCACGGCCCGGGCGCGAATCTTCCACAGCCGTTCGCGCAACACACACTCTGGCAGATCGGCGGCACCCTCGGGACTCACGCTCTCGCCGGCGCATACCAGGTTGTGGTCGTAGACGCCGAACGCCAGCGTGCGCAGCTGTATCCGAACGCCCAGCTGCCGTGCGCTCGCTGTGAGCGCGGCGACTTCCGCATCCGCGCCCCACGAGAGCGCTCCCCCAGGACGCTCACCGCTCGCGAGCAGCATGGTGCGCGCGCCCGCGCGCGCCGCCGCCACCGCGGCCGCAAGTCCCGCGATACCTGCGCCGACGACCAGCACGTCGGCCTCCGCAGCGACCTCTTCATAATGATCGGCGTCGGGCGCGGTCGGTGCCCTTCCCAGGCCCGCCATGCGCCGGATCGCCGGTTCGAACAGGCGCCAGTTCGGCCACTTGAAGGTCTTGTAGTAGAACCCTGCCGGCAGGAGCGCCGCGCAAGCCCCCGTGAGTGCGCCCACGTCGAATCCGACACTCGGCCAGCAGTTGACGCTCTCGGCGGTGAGTCCTTGTGCGAGCGGCAGGAGCGTGGCGCGCACATTCGGCGTGCGGCGCGCACCGCGGCCGATATCGACCAGCGCGCTGGGCTCTTCGACGCCGCACGACCAGATGCCGCGCGGGCGGTGGAGCTTGAAGCTGCGTCCCACCAGGCGCACGCCGTTCGCAAGCAGCGCGGAGGCCAGCGTATCGCCCCTGAAGCCGTACAGCTGCCGCCCGTTGAATGTGAAGGACACGGGATGCGAGCGATCGATCCACGTTCCCGCAGGTTCCGCCAGGCGTCGGCTTGCCATGTACGCGCGCCGCCCCTCAGGAAAGACCCGGCGGCGGGTCGGTCATGGCGTACACCGACAACACTTCGTGTGTCACGGTGTGGCGCGCGAGATTGAACCACCGTCCGCAGCCGTACGCGTGCCGCCAGCGCTCCCGGTGCAGCCCCTTGGGATTGTCACGAAAGAAGAGGTATTCGCCCCAGGTCGCATCGCTTGCCGCAAGGTCGGGCCGGATGAGGTGAGTGGTGCCGCCGCAGACGAACTCGCTCTCGTCGCGCAATCCACACCACGGGCATTTGAGCTGCATCATGGCTTCGATGGCCCCTCGAGCATCAGTGCGCGATCCCTGCGGCGGCGGCTTCATCGATCAAGCGCCCGGTGATGAAGCGCTCGAGCTGGAACGGCTCGGCGAGCTCGTGATTGCGCCCGGTTGCGAGCACGTGCGCCAGGGTCCAGCCTCCGGCGGGGATTGCCTTGAATCCGCCGGTTCCCCAGCCGCAGTTGATGTACAGCCCCGGGACCGGTGTGGGTCCGATGATGGGGCTGGAGTCGTGGACCACATCGACGATCCCGGCCCACTGCCGCAACAGCCGCAGCCGGCTGAAGGAGGGAAACAGCGCGAGGGTTGCGGCGGCGACGCCCTGCAACACCGCAAAGCTGCCGCGCTGCGCATACGAGGGGAACAGATCGAGGCTCGCCCCGATCACCATCTCGCCCTTGTCCGACTGGCTCACATAGGCGCCGGTGCCCGGAGACAGCACCACCGTGTCGAGCGCGGGCTTCAGGGGCTCGGTCACCATCGCCTGCAGGGCGTAGCTGGTGACCGGCAGTCGAAAGCCGGCGAGCTTCGCGAGCACCGAGCTATGGCCGGCGGCGGCGATGCCGATGCGTTCAGCCAGGATGCGGCCGCGGGGGGTCTCAACGCCGACGACGCGCCCGGTGGCACCGGTCAGGAAGCCCGTGACCTCGCAGTTCTGGATGATGTCCACCCCGAGCGCGTCCGCTGCGCGCGCGTAACCCCAGGCCACCGCGTCGTGCCGCGCCGTGCCGGCGCGCCGCTGGCTGAAGCCGCCCAGCACCGGGAAGCGGGCGTCGGGCGACATGTCAAGGAGCGGCGCGCGCGCCGCGACCTGCTGGCGCGTGAGGATCTCGGCATCGATGCCGTTCATGCGCATGGCATTGGCCCAGCGCGCCATCGAGTCCAGGTCGTGGCGGCTGTGCGCCAGCATCACCAGTCCCCGCTGGCTCAGCATGATGTTGAAATTCAGCTCGCGCGAGAGACCTTCGTAGCACTTGAGCGCGAACTCGTACAGCCGCGCGCTCTCGGGGAACAGGTAGTTCGAGCGCACGATGGTGGTGTTGCGCCCGGTGTTACCGCCGCCGATCCAGCCGCGCTCGAGGATCGCAACGTTACGGATGCCGTGGTTCTTCGCGAGGTAGTAGGCGGTGGCCAGCCCATGCCCGCCGCCGCCGACGATCACGACGTCGTAGGCGGGTTTCGGCTCGGGCGAGCGCCAGACCGGAACCCAGTTGCGGTGCGCCGAGAGCGCCCCGCGCAGCAGCGCCAGGGCCGAATAGTTCACGCCGGCTCTAGGCCTTGTCCTGGTAGTCGGTCTGGATCTTGCGGATCTTCTTGTCAGTGCCGAAAAACGCGTGCTTGGACATGTCGGCGCTGTAGCGACTGGCCGGCGGGTGCCTGCCGAGGCCCTCGGCGAGCGCGCGGATGTGGTGCGGACCGGCGCCGCAGCACACCCCGAGATAGCGGATGCCGAGCGCGAACGCCTCGCGCCCGAAATCAGAGATCTCCTGCCGGGTGCACACGAACGGATCGAGCCCCACCGGGAACGCACGCGCATTGCCACAGCAGGGATCGGTCAGGGACATGAACGAGGGCTGCGCGGGGACAGTGCGATACGGCACCGGCAGGGCCGCCACGTGACACTTCACCGCTTTGCGGATCTCCCTGAGCAGCGGCATCATGGTCGCGGGGCCGCGGTGGCAGTTGAGCCCGACCACGTCCGCCCCCGCCGCTTCCAGGCGCTGGCAGGCCTGCGCCGGGGTGAGGCCGTCCCGCGTCAGCTCTTCTTGGTGCATGGCGAAAGTGACGACCGCCGGCACCTTTGAGTATTTACGGATCGCCGCGAGCGCCATGAGCGCTTCGCCGGCCCACCCCAGGGTTTCCGCGACGAAGTAGTCGACGCCCGCTTCGACCGCCCAGCCCACCTGCTCGTCAAAGATCCGCGCGACCTCCTTGATCGAGCTCTTGTCAGCAGGATCGTAGATGTTGGTATTGCACAGGTCGCCGGCGAACAGGGTGCCGGTCTTGCGCGCCACCGATTTGGCGATTTTGAGCGCCGCCCGGTTCATCGGCACCAGATCCTTCTCGCGCCCGATGACCCGCAGCTTCTCACGATGCACGTAGTAGGTGAGCGCCTGGGTGACATCGGAGCCTGCGTGCACGAAGTCCAGGTGCAGCTGCTCCACCACCTCGGGGTGATCGAACAGCACCTCGGGCACGAAGGCGCCCGCCTGCAGGTAGCCGCGGCGCTCGAGCTCGAACACGTACCCCTCCGCGCAGATCACCGCCCCCCGGGTGAGGCGCGCCAGCAGATCCCGCTCCTCGCCGCGGGCCTTGCTCCCGCGTGCGCCTTTCGCGGACTTCCCCCTGGACTTGGCTTTGACTGCCATGCGGTGTCTCCTGATTACAGTGTGCAGATTGCGCGGCCTTCGGGCGCGCTATTCTAATCAGGGTCCCCGGTGCCCCAATGCCTCTTTTAGATGGGGCTATTCAAATTCTAGGCTTTGATGCCCTGCACGACTTAAGGAAGCTTAGTCCCATGAGCACCCCTGCCCTGCAGCGCGACCGCGGCACCTGGGAACGGCTGTCCGCCACCGTGCGGCCCGAAGGCCGCGCCTTCATCGCAGGCCGCCCGGTCGCGGCCCGCGACGGCCGCGTGTTCGATGACGTCAGTCCCATCGACGGCCAGGTCCTGTGTCAGGTGGCCCGCTGCGGGCCCGCGGATGTCGATGCCGCGGTGGCCGCGGCGCGCGCCAGTTTCGAGACCGGCCCGTGGCGGCGCATGGAGCCGAAGGAGCGCAAGCGGATCCTGCGGCGTTTTGCGGAACTCATCCGCGCCGACGTCGATCGGCTGGCGCTGCTCGAGACGCGCGACGTCGGCAAGCCGATCGTCAATTCGGTCGGCGTGGATGTCGCCAACTGCGCCGATTGCATCGAGTACTATGCCGAGTTCGCCGACAAGCTGTACGACGAGGTTGCGCCCACCGGGCCCAACGACCTGGCGCTGGTGCGCCGCGAGCCGCTCGGGGTCGTGGCCGCGATCGTGCCGTGGAACTACCCGCTCATCATCAGCACCTGGAAGGTGGGACCGGCGCTGCTGACCGGCAACTCGGTGGTGCTGAAACCGGCCGAGCAGTCGCCGCTGTCAGGGATCCGCCTCGGGGAGCTGGCGTGCGAGGCCGGCGTGCCGCCGGGTACCTTCAACGTCGTGCCGGGCTTTGGCGAAGAAGCGGGCAAGGCGCTCGCCCTGCACCCGGACGTCGATCTGATCACGTTCACCGGCTCGACCGAGGTCGGCCGGCTGATGTTGCGCTACGCCGCTGACTCGAATCTCAAGCGCGTGGCGCTCGAGTGCGGCGGCAAGACACCGCAGGTGGTGTTTGCGGATGCCAATCTCGAGGCCGCCGCCTTCGGGGTCGCCTGGGGGATCTATTACAACAGCGGTGAGACCTGCCACGCCGGCTCGCGCCTGATCGTGCAGGAGTCCGCCAAGGATGCGCTGCTGGCGGCCATCGCCCGCGTGACCGCGACCATCACCTTAGGCCACCCGCTGGACCCCGCCACCCAGATGGGTGCGCTGATCGATCGCCCTCACATGCAACGCGTGCTCGGCTTCATCGACAGCGGCGTGGCCGACGGCGCCCGCATCGCGCTCGGGGGCCGCCAAGCGTTCACAGAGAGCGGCGGCTTCTACGTCGAGGCGACCGTGCTCGATGGCGTGCGCCCGGATATGAGAGTGGCGCGCGAGGAGATCTTCGGGCCGGTGCTCGCCGTCATGACATTCCGCGACGAGAGCGAGGCGGTGCGCCTGGCCAACGACACGCCCTACGGGCTGGCGGCGGCGGTCTGGACCGCCGACATGAATGTGGCGCACCGCGTCTCGGGCGCGCTGCGCGGCGGCACGGTGTGGGTGAACGCCTTCGACCGCTCATCCATGGCCACGCCATTCGGGGGGTTCAAGCTCTCCGGATCCGGGCGCGACCGCTCCCCCCATGCCATCGACAAGTATTGTGATCTGAAAACGATCTGGACGGCCTACACATGAACGCATCACCCTCCTCCTCCATCGGCGCATCGCGACGCGCGGCGCCCGTTGCAGAGCCCCTGCGCCGGCACGTGGCATCGCTGCTCGCGGAGTGCAAGCCCGGGTTCGCCCTGCCCGGGGCGTTCTTCACCGATGAAGCGCTGTATGGGGCCGAACTTGAATACATCTTCGGCCGTCACTGGCTGTTCGTGGCCTCCGAGCCCGAAATTCCCGAGGGAGGCGACTACCGCACTTTCCAGATCGGTCCCTGGCCGATCTTCATAGTGCGACGCGATGACGGCTCGATCGCCGCCTTCCATAACACCTGCCGGCATCGCGGCTCGCGCATCCTGCTGCAGGACTCCGGCATTGCCGGGGCGACGCTGCAGTGCCCGTACCATCGCTGGACCTACGACCTGGACGGCCGGGTCATCGGTTGCGGCGCTACCGGGGAGGCCCCCGCCGCGCAGCGGCGCCTCAAGCCGGTGCACGTGAAGACACTCGCCGGCCTCGTTTTCGTCTGCCTGGGGGATGAGCCGCCGGACGATTTCGACGACATGTGTACGCGCATGACGCCCTATCTCGCACCCCACGGGCTGGCGCGGGCCAAGGTCGCGAAGCAGGTCGACATCATCGAACACGGCAACTGGAAACTCACCGTCGAGAACAACCGCGAGTGCTTCCACTGCGCCGGGCACCCGGAGCTGCTGTGTTCGCTGTTCGATTTCTTCGGCGAGATCGATCCGGGGCGCATGTCCGCGCAGGAGTGCGCCACCTACGCTCGTTACCAGAGCGCCCGCCCGGTGCAGGAGGCGCTCTGGGCGCGCGCCGGCCTGCCGTGGGCTGAGATCGAGCAGCTGCACGGTCGGCCTACAGCCTTTCGCACCGAGCGCCTGGTGCTCGATGGCGCCGGTGAATCGATGACCCCGGACACCCGCGTGGCCTCACGCCGCCTGTTAGGGGATCTCGAGGAGCCGCGTCTCGGCACCCTGCACTTTCATACCCAGCCCAACGCCTGGTACCACTTCCTCTCCGACCACGCGCTCACCTTCGCCACGCTGCCGCTCGAGCGCGGACGCACCCTGGTGCGCAGCACCTGGCTGGTGCACGCCGACGCGCAGGAAGGTCGCGACTACGATCTGGAGAAGCTCACCAGCGTGTGGAACGCCACCAACAGCCAGGACGCGGCGTTCGTCGAAGAAACGCAGCGCGGCGTGTCCAGTCCCGCCTACGAGCCCGGCCCGATCGCGGCGAGTGAGTACATGGTGAAGCTGTTCCACGTCTGGTACGAAGAGCGCCTGCGCGCGGAACTGAAGTTGTAGAGCGGAGCCTACCCCAATGGTTTGCCGGCCATGTCCAGGTGCAGCTGGTTGCCCCGGTAGGGGTGCCGCGCGATGAGCTCCTCGTTGAGCTCGACGCCGAGCCCGGGCTCCGTCGGCGGGATCACGTACCCCGCCTCCCAACGGATGGGTTTGACGAGAACATCGGCGTGAAATCCCTGCCAGCGCTCGATACCCTCGAGGATCAGGAAGTTCGGGCTGCAGGTGGCGAGCTGGATGTTGGCGGCGCCGACGACCGGCCCGCAGTACAGGTGTGGCGCGAGCTGCGCATGGTGCACTTCGGCGAGCGCTGCGATCTTCTTCGCCTCGAGGATTCCGCCGACGCGCCCCAGGTTCATCTGCAGGACGGCCGCAGCGCCTGCGCTCAGCAGGCGCGCGAAATCGTACTTGGTAGCCAGGCGCTCGCCGGCGGCGATCGGGATGTGCGTGGCGCGCGCCACGCGCGCCATTTCCTCGGGCGCATCCGGCGGCACCGGTTCCTCGAACCACAGCGGGTCGTAGGGCTCGAGGCGCCGCGCGAGGCGAATCGCGCCCGCGGCGGTCATCTGGCCGTGAGTGCCGAACAGCAGATCGGCGCGGGAGCCGACGGCGGCGCGCAGCTGGCGCATGAAGCGCTCACACAGATCGAGCGCGGCGAGCGACAGCTGCCGGCCATCGAAGGCCGAGTAGGGTCCGGCCGGATCAAACTTCAAAGCGGTGAAGCCCTGCGCGAGGTACTCGACGGCGCGCTCGGCCGCGAGATCCGGATCCTGATACACGTCGCTCCGGTCCCCGGGGCGTGCGTAGATATACGTGTAGGAGCGCAGCCGCTCGTGCACGCGGCCTCCGAGGAGGTTGTAGACGGGCTGGTTCGCTTCCTTGCCGATGATGTCCCAGCAGGCCATCTCGAGAGCGCTCAACACCGCCATGAGCGACAGGTCGGGATGTTGCGTGTAGCCGGCCGAGTACACGCGCCGCCAGATCTTCTCGATGTTGTGCGGGTCCTCGCCCGCGAGGTAGCGCTCGAAGACGTCGGTGAGCATGCGCGTCACCACCTCGGGATGGAACGGCACACAGTAGGCTTCGCCCACCCCGTGAACGTTGCCGTCGGTGGTGAGTTTCACGAACACGAAGTAGCGCCCGCCGTTGCCCGGGGGCGGGTTAGCGGCGACAAAGGTCCTGATGTCCGTCAGTTTCATCGCGCGATGCTTATCACACATGACCGAGTATGACTACATCGTCGTAGGCGCCGGCTCCGCCGGCTGCGTGCTCGCCAACCGCCTCACCGCGGGCGGTGAGCATCGCGTGCTGCTGCTCGAGGCCGGCGGAGGCGACCGCTCGCCGTGGATCCAGGTGCCGATCGGTTACGGCCGTACCTTCAACGATCCACGTTTCAACTGGATGTACCAGGCGCAACCGGATCCGGCGCTCGACAACCGCAGCGCCCATTGGCCGCGCGGCAAGGTGCTGGGCGGCTCGAGCTCCATCAACGCCATGGTGTACGTACGCGGGCAGCCCGCGGACTTCGATGACTGGCGCGCGGCCGGCAATCCCGGCTGGTCCTGGAGCGAGCTGCTGCCGTACTTCAGGAAGCTCGAGGATCACCCCTGGGGCGCGTCGGAATTCCACGGCGCCGGTGGTCCGGTGCAGGTGAGCGACGTGTCGGCGAGCGTGCATCCGTTGTGCGCGACCTTCCTGCAGGCGTGCGCGAGCGTCGGCATCGAGTACACGCGCGACTTCAACGGTGCGCAGCCCGAAGGCGCGGGCCTGTGGCAGGTGACCATCAAGGATGGGGTGCGCGTCTCCAGCGCCAATGCGTACCTGCGGCCCATCCGGCGACGAGCGAATCTCGACCTGCGCCTGCGTGCACACGTCACGCGGGTGTTGTTTTCGGCCTCGCGCGCTGTGGGGGTGGAGTACCTGCGCGGGGGGGCGCGGCAGCAGGCGCGCGCGCGCGCCGAGGTGCTGCTGGCGGCCGGCGCGATCAACTCACCGCAATTGCTCGAGCTGTCAGGCATCGGCGATGCGCAGCTGCTGCGCCAGTTCCACATTCCGCTCATCGCCGACTCACCGGCCGTCGGGCGCGGTCTGCAGGACCACCTCGCGGTTTCGTATTTCTACCGCTCGCGGGTGCCGACCCTGAACGATCAGCTGGCGCCCTTTTTCGGCAAGGTGAAGGCGGCGCTGCGCTACGCCCTCGGACGGCGCGGGCCGCTCGCCATGAGCGTCAATCAGGCGGGTGCCTTCCTTCGCAGCCGGGCGGAGCTGACGCGCCCGAACCTGCACATCTACTTCAACCCGGCCAGCTACAGCACCACCACCATCGGGCCCAAGCGGCGCCTGCTGAACCCGGACCCCTACCCGGGGTTTCTGATGTCGTTCAACACCTGCCGGCCGACCAGCCGCGGCACGATCCACATCCGCTCGAGCGATCCGCTGAGCAGTCCCGCGATTTTCCCGAATTCCCTGGCCACCGAGGCGGACGTGCAGGACGTGTTCGAGGGCGCCCGGGTACTGCGGCGGATCGCGGCGGCGCGGCCGCTCGCGGAGGTGATCGAGACGGAGCGCGAACCAGGTGCGCAGGTGCAGTCCGATGCCGAGGTGCTGGCGGACTTTCGCCGGCGCGCCGGCTCGGTGTTCCACGCCTGCGGGACCTGTGCCATGGGCGCAGATCCGCGCACTTCGGTGGTCGATCAGCGGCTGCGGGTGCGCGGAGTCAGCGGCCTGCGCGTGGTGGATGCGGCCATTTTTCCGAACATCAGCTCGGGCAACATCAACGCCCCGACCCTCATGGTCGCGGAAAGGGCCGCGGATCTCATTCTCGAAGACAGCTCTTACCCGGTGGCGTAACCTCCTTCGCATGCAGGGCAAGACCCTATGAGCGAGCTGCAGTCCACCGTGGCATCCGACACCGCGGGGCTGGGCGTTGCGCCGCTGCAGTCAGCCTCCCTGGTGGAGCGCTGGTACGTGCTCATCATGATGTGTCTCGTTTATACCCTCAGCATCGCCGACCGCTACGTGGTGTCGACGGTGCTCGATCCGATCCGGCTCGAGCTGCATCTCACCGACCGGGGCGTCGCGATTCTCACGGGTTTCGCGTTTGGATTGTTCTACGTCGTGTTGGGATTCCCGCTATCCTGGCTCATCGACCGCAAGAACCGCCGCAACATCGTCGCGGCCTGCCTGGTGCTTTGGTCGATAATGACCGCCGTGTGCGGGCTCGCGCGAACCTCATGGCAGTTTTTTTTCGCCCGCGTCGGGGTCACCATCGGAGAAGCCGGGGGCACGCCGGGTGCGAATTCGCTGCTCTCCGATTATTTCCCGGCGAACCGGCGCGCCATGGCACTCACGGTGTTCGCGCTCGGCGCGCCGATCGGCGCCTGGCTAGGCTACAACGTCGCCGGCGCCATCGCCGATCACTACGGCTGGCGCGCCGTGTTCTTCGCGCTCGGGATTCCGGGCGTGCTCGCCGGGATCGCGGTATGGCTCACGGTGCGCGAACCCAAGCGCGGTTGTCTCGATGCGGGTGATCAGGACACCCCGACCATTCCGGAGACCCTGCGCTTCCTGTGGCAGCAACGCTCCGCAGTGCACGTCATGATGGGCACCGCGGTGTGCGCGCTGTGGGGCTGGGGGCTCATGTTCTGGACACCGACCTTCCTGCAACGCACCTACCACATGAGCGTAGGCGAAGCGGGCGTCGTGACGCAGAACATGCACCTGTGGGGTGGAGGTATCGCGACCGTCGTCACCGGCTTGCTGATGGCCCGCAGGGGCATGGCCGATGCGCGCCGCATCGTGTGGCTGCTCGCCGGCGGCATCGGCATCGCCACTGTCGCCTCGTGGGTGGTGTACTACACCCGCGACCTCGCGGTTGCCAAGGCGATGTTGTGGATCTTCATCCCCGCAATCTACTTTTACATCGGTCCCGGCTTCGGGCTGCTTAACAATCTCGCACAGTGCCGCATGCGGGCGATGTTCTGCGCCATGGTTCTGTTTCTGGCGAATCTCGGCAATCTCGTCATCGCACCCCCGCTGATCGGCGCTCTGAGTGACTGGTTCGCGCCCAATCACGTCACCAATGCCGATTCGCTGAGGCTGGCGATGCTGTGTCTGGTGCCGACGGGCCTGTGGGCCACCGCGCACCTGCTGCTCGCGGCGCGCGACATCCTCAAGGACCAGGAGCGCGCGCGGAGCTTTCCGCTCTAGCGAAGCTCCCCTCGAGCGGGCGTACGCTCGGTACGACCATCGCGCGCGGCGACCAAGGCAAAGTGAGCGTTCAGAGGCGGGCGGCGCGGCCGCCCGTGATGCTCAGCCGCTGAGTGCGCGCCTCACCCGGATCCGGCAGGCTTCGCATTCCGCTGGTCAGGAACCAGCACTTCCGCGCGCAGCCGAGTCGCCCCGATCTGCAATTGAAAAGGCAGGCAGCTCGAGGTGTACTCGACGTTGCGGGTCGCGAACAGCGGCAGGATGCTCTGCTTGACCTGCTCAATGAGCTCGCACTCTCCGGCGGCCGAGACCGCGTCGCGATCGGGTGTGAGGTCAACCCTCTTCCAGTGTGCCGGCACTAACTGCGCTCCCGCGGCTGCGCTCTTATCGCCAGCCGGCTGGAGCACATTCGTCTTGATCCTGACACCCGGGAACGGATCTGGTCGTCCGAGTTCCGAGCAGGGCGTTTCCGTTACCTTGAGATCCTCGCGGGCTCCCAGTTCGAGCAGGATACTTCGCACCTTGTCCCGCAACCCGTCGCAGGAGTACCTGGTAGTAAACCCCTGGTAGACGAAGGTGAGCTCCTTGGGCGTCCAGACCGCGGATTCACTGTGCGCCGCTGCAGCCCCGGCCTCATCCGCGGCGGCCCACCCCGTCGCAGCCAGCAGCACGGCCACGGCCCCCGCCGCAACCACCCGTAGCGCAATTCCACCTTGATTCGAGAACCGCATAGGCCCTCCCGAACGCTGCCCGCACCCAGTTCAGTTAGACGCCGTCGTCCTGCGCTCGTTCCGACGCCTCATACGACTGGCCCACTCCCGGAAGACGACTGTCCTGGGCGAGCACGCCCAGGCTCTCGGCCGCAGCGTTTGCTTCCATGAGTCACAGGTTCAGACCCTGTTACGCCGACCAATAAACTCAATAGGTTATGTGCACCTTGTCGGAGATCCCTGACGGGGAGACCCGATATGAGCTGACCCTGTGACGGGTCTTTGCGGTCTTGGCGCACGGTACTGCGTCGCTATGCTTACTCCAATGGAAGGCACTACAACGGTCTGGCTCGTAAAACCGGAAGCGCCGCAGGACGCAGAGAGCGTCGCGATCATGCGCCGCGCCATCGAACAAGATGGTGCCCGCGAAGGCGGCTTAATCGGTGAATGCCTCGATGCCGCTCGAGCTCGCGGGCTCAGCGGCGAAGAGACCTACGTGTTTCTCGCTTATCAAGCGCTTCTGCGGCTAGCGGAAACGCATGAACGGCACATATACCTGAGCGACGTCGCGCCGTTCCTCGAATCAGCGCCCCGGCCCGGTGTCACGGCGCACACGGCGGCGGGCATCGCGGAACACGTGAGGTGGCTCGCACGCATTGCGGTTGATCTGGCTTTGCGCCTTGAGCGGCTTGCAGCGGATTTCGCGCGAATTTGCTTTGGCCGCGACTCGAAACTGAAGGGGCCCCTGAAGACGCTCGAAGTCTCGCGCGCTCGCCATACCGCAACCCGCTAAGACGTCGTACTGCACAGCCGCGCCGGGTCGAAGGCCCAGCTCGACCAGCCGTCGCTCGCGGACGTGCTCGTCAAGTGTTGGATCCGCGGCCGCACGCGCTACAACTCAGCCCGGGGATTTCCAGGGGCGGGTACGGATGCGCTGCCGGGAGCAGGCGTGAGTCCTCTCCTCACGGTAGTATTTACCCTACCCCGTTTCGTTGCGGCAAGAAAAAGCTCGCGTCTGTCGCTGATTTAAACGCCCGGATGTATTGTGCCGCGACTCGCGCCGGCACATATTTCACCTGGTCGCTCGCATTCCGCCCGCTGCGATTAAAGACACCGCTGATCAGCCGCCCAACCGTGCCGTTGGCGGCGCCACAACAGAAAGCGCACCCGATAAGCGACGGGGATGAGTTCATGAATCGGCCACCGAACGATGAGGGACAGGACGCCATCGCTCTGTATGTCATCAATCTCGACTCTTCCAGTATGCCGATGTCCCTCGATGTGCCGTTCCGGCATGAGCTGGTCGGCTTTACGGTATTCCGCTCGCGTTCGTTCGAACACGGCCGCGAGCGCTTTCGCCTGCACCTTGGCTATTTCGAATCGGAACGGCATGCCGAAGATGCGTTGCGCGTCGTTCGCAAGCACTACCCGGCCGCATGGATCTCGGCGGCCCCCGAGTCACAGCTAGGCTCGCTGGATAACACGGTCAATACCGAATTCCGCCTGCTGCGCGCCGCCTACGCGCGCGTGGCAACGCCCGCCAGCGCCCCGACGGCACCTGCAGCCGTGGCCGCGAAGGTCGCGGCGAGAGCCGCAGTCAAGGAGCCGAGCCTCGACGCTGCAAACCGCACTCCGGCGCCGGCGGTTCCGCCGCCACAACGCTACGCCGTGCAGCTCGAATGGTCGCTGGCGCCGCCCGCTGGAGCGCACGTTCCGCGGCTTGCGATCTTCGAGGAGTACCACCTGTACACGGTACGCATGCTGCGCGAAGGTTCTCCGCAGCAAGGCCTGCGACTCGGTTTCTTCACCAGCGCTGAGGCCGCCTTCCGGGTTGCTGAGTACGTTCGTCCTGAGTTCCCCGGGGTTGGGGTCGTGCCGGTGAGCCACAGGGAGTATTCACGCGCCATCGAGCTCGCTCAGCAACGCGCGCTGAAGGGGACCGCCCGCGGAGAAGCGCCGGACCCTTCCGACGTCAGGCGTTGATCCGAAGCGCTTCGAAGCGCTCGTCGCGCCCGCAGCGGGCAGCGGTCACAGTGGAAGCGGTTCATTAGAGCTTCGCAGCGACCTGGGAGAGAATCATGCAACGCGGGCTCCCCCGCATACTCAGCGTCAACGCCGGATTCATGGACACTGCGGCTTTTCTCGCGCTGAAAGGTCTCTTCACAGCCCACGTGACTGGCAATTTCGTCACCCTGGGCGCGTCACTCGTTTTGGGAACTTCAGGCGCGCTTGCCAAACTTCTCGCCCTGCCGGTGTTCTGCATCGTCGTGATCCTCGTAAGACTTTCCTCCTACCGCCTCCGCGCCCGCTCTTTTCCCGTAATGAGCACATTGCTGGCGGTGCAGCTCGCGCTGATGATTCTTGGTGCAGTGCTCGCCACCTTGTTTGGGCCCTTCGCGAACGCCGACGGGTATGCGGCCTTGCTGACCGGCATGACCTTGGTCGCCGCAATGGCGATTCAAAACGCCGCCCATCGAGTTCATCTGGCCAGCGCACCCCCGTCGACAATCATGACGGGTACTACCACCCAGATCATGATGGACCTCGGGGACGTAATGCACGGGTTGGCGCCTGAGAAAACAAAAGCCAGCAAAGAACGGCTGACCCAGATGACGATAAGCGTTTTGGCCTTCGCCGTGGGCTGCACCCTGGGTGCACTTCTGTACGCATGGCTCAGCGTCTTGTGCTTTTGGGGGCCGCCGGCTCTGGTTCTCGGTGCGCTCCTGATGCGCAAAGCGCTCGCCGACGCCGACGTGCAGCGATAATCCGCGGCTCGCAGCGTGTGAACACGCTGCATCCCGGCTCAGCGTCCCCTCGAAATGGGTCCCGACATTACGTCAGATGGACCTGCGACGCACTTCACGAGCCCGCGCTCTCGCCTATCCAGATGTGATGTAGGTCCGGCTGCCGGGCGTCTCTGGTGTGACGCCGCGCAACGGAGGCACTGCGCCTGCGCCGTATGGTGCCTACATCCTGGGACCGGTGCCGTGATCGAGAATCGGATGAAAAAATACCTCGCTCTCACTTTCCTGCCGTTGTTGGTAGCGTCTGCATTCGCGGATGTGTCGCCGACGTCGCAGGATGCCCAGCAGCAGCCGCGGATGCTTGGTCAAAAAGCGGTGCTGCATATCTACTACTACGCGCCGAAGACGCTGGAAATCACCTATGTGGATTCCTATCTGTTCAAGGATGAGAGCGCTTGTGAAAATGCAATTTCGGCGGCGCTGAAAATCGCCATGCCCTACGCTGGCGAGGGTGATCTGGTGAGCGCGAAGTGCGTCGGCATGAATCCACCGGACGCCATCACTAAACCCGACAAGAGACGGGAGTCGCCGGAAAGCACCGAGTTGTAGCGATCATCCCGCGCCTGGCGGCGGACTCCCCGAGATCAAACCAGCTCCACGGAAACGAGGCCGTCGAACGATAGGCAGGGACTGCGGCTGCGCGGCTGAGGAAGCGCTAAAGGACCGCACGGCGGTCGTGCTTCCGCGACGCACATCCTGTCGCGATCAACGCCACCGTGAGCAGGGCCACGTAGGGTCGCAAAGCGACTGCGCTAAACGATCTGCACACGATAACCTCCAGCGCCGCCCCCTTTGCGCGATCCTTCGCGCCGGGCCGAACGCTGCCCGGATCATGCTGGTCGGAGCTCAGCGATCGGCAACGTAAATGGCAACTCCAGAGCCTGCTTTTTGGAACGCCGCCGCGGACAATCCCGTCCCGACGCCCCATGCGGTGTTGCCGGATGCCGTAGCGCTGCCCGCTCCGGTGCTAACCGAACCGGCGTAGCGGTCGCCAGTACTTTCCAGGAGTATTCCGTTTGCGCCGAGCTTCGCGGCTTCAGCCTTTAGCCGCTCGACGACAACGTCCATCTTTCCCTGTTGTGTAAAGGAAAACGATCCCTGACTCGAGGTATCGAGGATCGCGATCTCCTCGTACTTCTCCGGCGGATGCAGATAGATCCTGACCTGGCTGGGTGAAATCGCAGGCCGGGCGTTGCCAACCATCACGTGAGATGTAGCGCAGCCAGCCAGGACGACGAGAAACGAAGCGACGAGAACGGAGCGCATGCGTACCTACTCCCCAAAGAGTGCCCAAAGGGCCGCCGAAGTGTCCGACCTCGATGGCGAGGCTTCTGTGCACTACGTCACAGCGCGGGTTCATCTGAGCGACCGGCGGGGCGATTCTTGGCCGTCGCGAGAGGCGGAGACGCTTCGGCGCCGTACAGCGGCCGCCCGTCGATGTCGTTCTGAGGTTCGCGATGGGAGAACGGTAAGCGATTGAGCCACGGCACTCTTACGCCGTCCAGACCGCCAGCGCCCGCGCGCGTTCCTCCCTTTGATGCTCCATAATTGTGTCTGTTCCCGGGGACGTGCTTTCTAACAGACATCCGAGATCGGCTGTATCGCGAGCTATTGTCCGGACACCCGCAGCGGCGATTGGGAGCAGGTGGGTGTCATGGACACGGAAGCACAAGGTCTCGAGACCTGGACTCATCGGTCTTATAAGAAAGCGCGTTGGCTGTTTGTGTTGGGCGTGGCGTGCGCGATCGCGCTGGCCCTTCAGATCGCGACGCCCGCGTTCGCCGGCCCTCGCGAGCAGGCCCAACGCATCTACGAACGCATAGCCGGCGTGCCGCCATCAGCCGCGGTCCTCGATCAGATGGCCGCCAAGACCGCGGCCGGAGATCTGGCGGGAGCGGCTGCCATCGCCACCGACGCATCCACGTTCTACAGCGTCACCCTCAAGAACTTCGTCACTCCGTGGACCAACCGCGACCAGACCGTGTTCGCTCCGCTGAATGACTATACGGCCACCGTAATCGGCATGGTCCGCGATGACGTGGCATTCAATACAGTGCTCTCCGCGGACATCCTCTATACGGTCAACGCCGGCGGCCTGCCAGCGCCTTCTGCGGCCAACAACGATCACTACGCGATGGCGGAGGCGAACGGTGTCGATCTGAAGGCGACGCTGGTCGCGACGACGCAGTCCACCGTTTACGGCCTCCCGGTCGAAGCGACCTCGGGAATCTGGACGACCCGGGGCGGCTCCTCGGCTTTCTTCATCATGGGCACGAACCGCGCCCAGTTTCGCTTCACGATGATCAATCACCTCTGCCACGACATGGAGACGGTGATGGACACGACGCGCCCCACCGACCGCATCCGTCAGGATGTGGCGCGTACCCCCGGGGGCGACAGCCGCATCTTTCTGAACAACTGCGTGGGTTGCCACAGCGGAATGGATCCGATGGCCCAGGCCTTCGCCTATTACAACTACGACACGACCAGCAAGGCGCTCGTCTACACGGCGAACATGGTGCAGCCGAAGTACCTGATCAATTCGCAGAACTTCAGCGACGGATTCGTCACCCCGGACAACAGCTGGTCGAACCGCTGGCGCGACGGGCCGAACGCCAACCTCGGCTGGGACAGCACGCTTTCCGGCAGCGGCATGGGCGCCAAATCCCTCGGGCAGGAACTGGCCGCGAGCGACGCGTTCGCCCAATGCCAGGTCACCAAGGTGTTCCAGACGGTGTGCTTCCGCGCTCCGACGAGCACGGCCGACCAGGCAACGGTCGCCGCGATCAAGGCCAACTTCAAGACGGGCAGCTACAAGCTCAAACAGGTCTTCCAGCAGTCCGCCGCCGCGTGCGCAGGGCAGTAGGCCCAGGGAAAAAGGAGAGCCGCAAATGAACGGGGAGCATCTCATGAATGGCCTCGAGCTCATTCCTGCCGGCCTGCGCGCGCTGAAGGCCGTACCAGCCGTTGCGTTGACCCTGGTTCTGATCACGGCCGTGGCCTGCACCCGCCTGCCACTCGCGTCCCCCGACGGCACCGTTACGGCTTCCGGGTCAGGTCCGGGAACGGGCCCGGGCACGGGTGGCGGCACCGGCAGCACCGGCAGCACCGGCTACAGCGGGCCCGCGGCCACGAATGCCGACGTGCTGTCGTTCCAGACCAATCTCTGGGCCAACATCAAGGGCTCCGATCGTTGCGGCGGCTGCCATAAGGCAGGCGGCCAGGCACCGATGTTCGCGCGCTCGGACGATGTCAACCTCGCGTACCAGGCGGTCGGCCCGCTGGTGAATTTCACCAACCCCGCCCTGTCGGAGCTCGTTCTCAAGGTCGGCGGCGGTCATAACTGCTTCCTGGCGAGCGCCCAGGACTGCGCCAACACGATGACCACGTGGATCACGAACTGGATCGGCGCTACATCGAGCGCGGCGTTGGGTATTGCTCTCACGCCTCCGCCCGACCAGAGTGTCGGCGGCAGCAGGCTCTTCCCGGCTGACTCGAGTCAGTTCCAGGCTTTGATCTGGTCGCCGATCCTGAGGCGGTTCTGCAGCGACTGCCACCGTCCCGATGCGGCTACACCACAGACACCGTACTTCGCGAGCTCGGATCCCGCCCAAGCCTATCTTGCGGCGCAACCGAAGATCGACCTCAGTACCCCGAGCCAGTCGCGCTTCGTCGTCAGGCTCCGTGACCAGTTCCACCACTGCTGGGCGATGGCTGCCGGCGGCGCGCCCGACTGCCCGGGAAGTGCCGCGGCGATGCTGGCCGCGATCACGTCCTATGCGAACCAAATTCCGGTAACGAACGTCGATCCGACGCTCGTGCTCTCGAGAGCGCTCTCCCTCAGGCAGGGGGTAGCTGCCTCGGGCGCCAGCCGCTACGAGGCGAACATCATTGCGAAGTACGAGTTCAAGACGGGCGCCGGCAACACGGCCTATGACACGAGCGGAGTCGCGCCGGCTGCGGACCTCACGCTCACCGCCGGCAGCGGCTGGGTCAGTGGATGGGGCATCAGCATCGGCGTCGGCGGCGCGGCGCAGGCGTCGACGTCCGCCAGCCAGAAGCTCGCGCAGATGATCCAGTCGACCGGCGAGTACTCCCTGGAAGTGTGGGCGACGCCGGCCAACATTGCGCAGACGGACGCCTATATCCTTACTTACTCGGGCGACAATACCCACCGCAACATGACCCTCGCACAGCATGCCATGCAGTACGAGGCTCGCACGCGCAGCACCAATACCGACAATAACGGCACGCCGGCGCTGCTCACGTCCGCGACGGGCATGTTCGCACAGGCGACCCTGCAGCACGTCGTGTTGACCTATGACGCCGTGAACGGACAGCAGATCTACGTGAACGGCACGTACACGGGCGATGCAGATCCCGGCAAGGGAGCGACCCTCGGAAATTGGGACAGCACGTTCGCGCTCGTGCTCGGGAACGAGACCACCGGCCAGAGGCAGTGGCAGGGCGTCATCAAGTTCGCCGCGATTCACAATCATGCGCTGACGGCTGCCCAGGTCCAGCAGAACTTCGCCGCCGGGGTGGGCGAGCGCTATTACCTGCTGTTCAACGTGAGCGCACTCACGGGGGTGCTGCAGTCGTTCATCATGCTGGAAGGCAGCCAGTACGACTCTTACAGCTATCTGTTCCGAAAGCCCCGGTTCATCAGCCTGGACCCGAATGCGGCGCCGGCGAACATTCCGATCAGCGCCATCCGCATCGGCGTGAACGGTACGATTGCACGTGTCGGGCAGTCGTATGCAACGCTGAACGCCACCGTCGGCTCTCCGAACTACACTTTCGCGGGTGGTCAGCTGCTCTCGAACGTCGGGGCGGTGATTGCCGCCGACAAAGGAGCGGACAGCGACATCTTTTTCCTGTCGTTCGACCAGCTCGGTTCCAACCTGCACCCGTTCGTCGAACCGACGATATCCAACCCGCCGATGACGGCGGACAACACGCCGCGAGCGGACTGGGGCATTGCGACGTTCGAGAGGGTAAATCGCTCGATGTCCGCTATCACCGGCGTGCCGATCACGAACACGACGGTCTCGGCCCTATACAACTCGGAGCAGCAATCGCTGCCGCCCGCACCCCAGATCGACGCTTTCCTGCCGGCCCACCAGACCGCCATCACGCAGCTGGCCACGGCATACTGCGGACAGCTGGTCGATACCCAGTCGCTGCGTGATGCATTCTTCGGAACCGGACTCGACGCCAGCATTACCGCGACCGCGGCGGCGTTCTTCGGCACGGCCACGCCGAATACGGCCAACCGCAGCATCGTGATCAACGCGTTGATCGCGAAGGCAATCGGTACGAACGTCGACACCACCGTGGCGACCGCCGCGAACAACGAGCTCGACGCGCTGCTCACGCGCGTTCCGACTTTGAGCGCCACTGCAACCGTCTCCCAGGCTACCAGGGCGGCCTGCACCGCCGTGCTCGCCAGCGCCGCGGTGACTCTGCAGTAACGGGAATAAGGAGAGAACCCACATGCTTATTCGCAAAAAGGCGGCGCGGCCCCATGCTCTCGGCGAGCCGATCCTGCACGAGAACCACAAGCGTCCCGTCACGCGCCGCGACTTCATTTCAGCGGGATTGCTCAGCGCTCCGGCGGTCGTCATGGCTCCCGCGTGGCTGGCAGCGGTGCTCAAGTCCGGTAACGCGAACGCGCTGTCGACCGACATGCAGGCGCTGCTCGCGGCGAATCAATGTAACGTACCATCGGCAGTAGCGGCGATCTCCGGTGTTCCCTTCATCTGTTTCGATCTCGCCGGTGGGGCCAACCTCGTCGGCTCCGAGGTGCTCGTGGGCGTGCAGGGAGGCCAGAGCAACTTCCTGTCGGCCGCGGGCTACGCGAAGCTCGGATTGCCCGGCAGCATGGTGCCGACTTCGAGCGGCTTCATCAGCAACGCGCTCGGACTGCTCTGGCACTCGGATGGCGCCATCCTCAGGGGCATTCTCAGCAAGGCGACCACTCCGGTGACCGCCGCCGGTACGAACGGAGCGGTGATCTGCGCCCTGTCGCAGAACGATACCGGCAACAATCCGCACAATCCGATGTACGGCATCGCGATGGCCGGTGCGAAGGGCAAACTCCTGACTCTGATCGGCAACCAGTCGACGGTGTCGGGCGGCAACTCGGCGGCGCCGACGGCCCTGATCGACCCGGCATTGCAGCCGACGAAGATCAGCCAGCCGAGCGACGCCGTCGCTCTGGTCAAGTCCGGCGGTACGGGCGACCCCCTTGCGGTGGCGGTCCTCGAGTCCGTCACTCGCATCAGCGGCGGCACGACGCCCTACAACCCGAACGCAACGGATCCGACCACGGCATTCACCGGGAAACTCGGCAACCCGGCGTCGAGCGGCGCGGGAGTCCGGTTCTACACGGACCCAGCCGCCGATGCGAACCTCAAGAACCAGGTCCGCTGCGCCTACGTGAAAACGGCGAACACGGCGGATGCATTCGGGAGTTCCTCGGCGCTGGATCCGACGCAGGATGTCAACATCATCGGCGGCGGCTCCCCGATCTTCACTGCGGCGGACTTCAAGGATTCAGACGTCGCGAAGACGGCCACTGTCATGAAGCTGGTGCTCAACGGCTACGCCGGTGCGGGTACCATCACCCTCGGCGGCTTCGACTATCATGACAGCACCCGGGCCACCGGCGAGAGCCGCAACTTCAAGGCGGGCCAGATGATCGGCGCCGTCCTCGAGTATGCGCAGCGGGTCGGCTCCCCGGTGATGATCTACGTGTTCAGCGACGGCTCGTTGAGCGCGAGCAGCACGATCGACAGCAGCACCGCCGGCCGCGGCAAGCTCGGGTGGCAAGGCGACAACCAGGACACGGCATCGACTTTCTTCCTCGTATACAGCCCGAAGGGCCGGCCGCAGCTCCTCAACGGCGCGGCGAGCCAACAGATTGGCTACTTCAGCGCCGATGGCTCGGTCGTGACGACTTCGAGTCCGGCGGCGAACGCCGTGAACCAGCTCGTGCAGGTGGTCATTCTCAATTACATGGGACTGCTCGGAACCAGCAGTCAGTTCTCCACGTTGTTGCCGATGCAGGGTCTGGGTTCGGCGGCGGCGCAGGCCGCCCTGACCGCGTTCGCGCCGATAGTGTGAGGTGTCTGGCCTCTCAGCACCCGTGCAAGAGGCGATGGGTCTGAAGCGCGGCCATCGTTTCCCTGCGCGCCTCATCGGCGATGCGCTTCACCCGGTCTCCTTCGACCCCGGGCGTTCCGATGACTCCGCCATGACTCTCGACGGTTTGTGAGAGCCGCTGCGCGGCGGCGCCATACTCTTCGAGCAGTCGATGCTTTTCCTTGCAGTTCACGGCACCATCTCTATGGGCCAAGTGAGTGCTGCACAAGTCGTGGCTTACCACAAGTGTGAGATCCGTCTCGCGCCGGGAGAGCCGGCCGATGATTTCGGGCTCGAGGAGCCATTCCAGATGAGACGCGGTTTGCACATCCGCGCCGCCTCTGCTACAGGGGTCGGGCGCAGCGTGATTGCGCGCCTCACGGCACTTACAGCTGTGACACCGGATGAGAGCAATATTGGCGCGACATCCTCACCCGGGAGCCGTTATGGGAGCGGAGCACATGTCTCGCAGGGTGTTCGTAAAAGGCGCATTGGCCGGAGCCGCAGGTAGCGTGATGCCACAAATTGCGACCCGCGCCGGTGGCGCTGCTGGCGCGCTCCATCGCTCCCTCGATGCGAGTCCCACCTCGCTCAGCCTCGCCGACGCAGCTCAGCTCGTGAGGCACAAAAAGATTTCCCCGGTGGAGCTGACGCAGGCCTGTCTGAGCCGCATTGAGAAGCTTAACCCCCGCCTCAACGCCTTCATAACCGTTAGCGCGGAATCGGCGCTGGCGGCGGCCCGTAGCGCCGAAGCGGAGATCAACCGGGATGCCTGGAAGGGTCCGCTGCACGGCATTCCGGTCGCGGTGAAGGATCTGCTGGACACAGCCGGTGTTCGCACCACGGCCGCGAGTGCCTTATTCAAGGATCGAGTGCCGCAGCAGGACGCGGAGGTGGTTCGCCGCCTCAAGGCCGCCGGCGCGGTGCTGTTGGGGAAACTCAACATGCACGAGTTCGCCTTTGGCGGCAGTTCGGCGTTCAGTTATTTCGGCGCGGTTCGCAATCCCTGGAACATCGCTTACAGCCCCGGAGGCTCGTCCGGCGGGTCCGCCGCAGCGGTTGCGGCCCAGCTGTGTTACGCCGCGATCGGGTCCGATACGGGTGGTTCAATCCGCGAGCCGGCCAGCTACTGCAGCATCGTGGGCCTGAAGCCGACCTATGGTCGCGTAAGCACCACGGGCGCCATACCCCTGTCGTGGTCGCTGGATCACCTCGGCCCGATGACGCGCACGGTGAGCGACGCAGCCCTGCTGCTGCAGGTCATCGCAGGCTACGATGCACAAGACCCCGGCAGCATCGACCTGCCTGTTCCGGACTACCTGGCCGGGATTGCGGCCTCGACGTCCTCGCTGCATCTGGGGATCCCCACCGACTACTTCTATGAGAATCTTCATCCCGAAATTCAGGTGGCCGTGCAGGATGCGCTGGGGGTTCTAAAGAAGCTGACGCGCACGCAGCGCGACATCGCGCCGCTGGCGGCCGATGGTACCTACGCCTCGGTAATGACTCCGTACGTTGCGGTCCTCAATGCAGAGGCTTACGAATATCACAAGGACTACGTTGCCAAGAGCCCCGAGCTCTACCAGGAGGCTACGCTCAAGAGAATCCGCGCCGCGGCAGACGTAAGTATCTCAACTTACATGCAAAGCCGTCGCCAGCTTGATCAGGTTCGCCACTCCGTTGCGCGCCTCTTCGACACCGTGGATCTCTTGATCACGCCCACAACGCCCGTGCCGCCGTTCGCGCTTGCCGAGCTCAGCGATCCAAGCGGCGCGCGGCCCCTGGAGCTTCGGATGCTGCACAACACTCGGCCGATCAACATGCTGGGGTTGCCGACAATCTCGGTTCCCTGCGGGTTCACGGCCGAGCGGTTGCCGATCGGACTGCAGATTAGCGGCCGTCCGGGAGCTGAAGCCGCCGTTCTGCAGCTCGCTCACGCTTACGAGCGAGCCACCGAGTGGCACCAGTTCAAGCCCCCGGATCCGCAGTAGGCAACTGCGCGGCACCGCCGCTGCCTGGCCGCGCCTGGCCTGGCTCGTGTGGACTCGGAGAGTCTGCGGTTCTTGAATCCCCCCGAATAGCCGTTCCCCATCCCCACGAATCCATAACTGACGTACCTCGCCAGATGGCTGTGCATGCGGCTGCCGGTAACTAGACTGCGCAGCCCGTAAAATACTTCATGGCTTTGGTGATTTATGGAATTTCTTCTCGTTGATATCGCTGCCACGTTGGTCCTGCTAGTCGGTTACCTCGCTATTGTCGTCTGGAGCGACCTCGCGCGCGCCGAATAGCCTCCGGACGCCCGGTCTCGGAGAACGTAATTTGGATCGACTGGGCGGGCACCGAGCTGCCCGCTTCGGGGGCGACGGCTCTTTTGTGGGCGGCTTTACCGGGACCTGAAATGAAAAGGTCGAGCCGATTCACTTGGCGTTGTATGAGGCTTCGATACCC
>Ga0209626_1000056_pt1 | contig 28753 bp, 20 predicted proteins | sample JacPinW_OM1H0_M2_FD_187962 | JGI IMG/M metagenome (GOLD analysis project Ga0209626, IMG submission 187962) | Forest soil microbial communities from Algoma, Ontario, Canada - Jack Pine, Ontario site 1_JW_OM1H0_M2 (SPAdes) (version 2) | ecosystem: Environmental > Terrestrial > Soil > Boreal... | reverse complement strand
GCGATCACGCCGCGGCGCCGCCGGGTGCTCGAGGAGCGCCTTGATCTCCGACCCGAAGAGGAAGAAGCCGCCGGCGGTGGCGTAGTAGAGCGGAGTCACGCCGAAGTGGTCCCGCGCCAGGAAGAGGACTTGGCGCCGGCGATCGAAGAGCACGAACGCGAATTGACCGTTGATGCGCGCCAAAAGATCCGGGCCGCACTCTTCATAGAGGTGGAGAAGAACTTCGACGTCGCTGCGCGTCGCGAAGACGTGCCCCCGCTCTTCGAGCCCGCGCCGCAGCTCGAGGTAGTTGTAGATCTCCCCCGTGCAGAGCAGGACCAGGCTTCCGTCCTCGCTCCAGATCGGTTGATCGCCGGTCTCGATGTCGATGATGCTCAGCCGGCGAAAGCCGAGGCCGACGGCGCCCTCGACGAAGAAGCCGGCCGAGTCGGGACCGCGGTGGACGAGCTTGTCGGTCATCCTGACCAGCAGCTCCCGGTCCGCCATGCGCTCGCCGCGCAGGTCGACATAGCCGACGAATCCACACATGATCGGGGTCGAGTGTACCCGATGTTCGAAGATGCGCAAGCGGCCTTGAATCGCCTTCGGCTAGTATGATATTCATCGTTTGCAGTTCTTCTCGGCGAAAGTCGGAAACCTACTTCACGACGGGGGTGCGAGGTGAAGAATTTCCTTGCTGGCGCGCTCTGCGCCATCGCGCTGGTCGCGATCGTTCTCGCCGCCTACCTGGGTCTCGGCTTCATGGAGGTGGCGGCGGATGCGAAGCCGTCGGCCTGCGAAGCGGCTCTCATGACGCCGTCGGTGCACGCCGCCGTCCGGCGGCAGGCTCCGGCGATGCAAAATCCGCTCCCCGATGCGGACGCTACCCGGATCGCGGGAGGCAAGCTCTACATGGACGATTGCGTCGGTTGCCACGGCGGTCCGGGGCAACCTCCGAGCGCGTTCGGACTGTCGTTCTACCCGCCGGCGCCTCAATTTGCGCATGCCGGATCGCAATACACCGAAGCCCAGCTCTTCTGGGTCGCGAGGCACGGCATCCGCATGAGCGGAATGTTCCCGCAGCCTCATTACTCGGATTCCGATCTCTGGAGTCTCGTGTCGTTCATCTCCCACATCCGAAACCTGCCGCCCGCGGTCGTCAAGGCCGTTCAGGCGTCGAACTAAGCTGCGCCAGCAAGGAGAACCTCGATGAAGAACTTCATTCTCGGTTTTCTCGCCGCGCTCGTGCTTCTCGTGGCTGGCCCGTTCCTGTACCTGCGGCTGGGCGCCGCCGACGTGAATGCCGACGTGCAGGCTCCCGGCTGGCTGAGCCGGCTGACGAGCTTCGCGGTGCACGCCTCCGTCGCGCGCAACGCACCCGATACGCCAAGCTCCACATCCCACACCGACGCCGATCTGATCGCCGGAGGGACGCTTTACATGGACGGTTGTGCCGGCTGCCATGGCAGGTTCGGCCGCCCTCCTCGCAAGCGCGTCTATTTTACCTCCCCACCCGAGTTCGCGCACGTCGGCACGCAGTATTCGGAGCCGCAAGTGATCTGGATCATCAAGCACGGCATCCGTAGGTCGGGAATGTCCCCCTACGGGTACAATGAGAAACAGCTTTCGAGCCTCGCGGGGTTCATCAAGCGGATGAAGGATCTGCCGCCGCCGGTGGTGGCCGCCCTCCAGCCGAAGAAGCCCTGATCACGGTGCTCTGAACCGGTTCGTGCTCTCGCGTCGTATGTATCAGTATTGAAAGGAGTCACCGTGGCGAAAAGGGTTGTCATCGTGGGCGGGGGAACGGCCGGCTGGATGACGGCGTCTCATTTGAAGAAGGCTCTGCCGGGCCTCGACATCACCGTCATCGAATCGTCCAACATCAAGTCGGTCGGCGTTGGGGAGGCGACCTTCAGCACCATCAAGCTCTTCTTCGATTTCCTCGGGCTCGACGAGAGCGAGTGGATGCCGAGCTGCAACGCCAGCTACAAGCTGGCCATCAAGTTCGTCGACTGGCGGGCGGCGAGCGGCCATTTCTTCCATCCTTTTCAGCGCTACGAGATCGTCGACGGCTTCAATATGGGCGAGTGGTGGCTTAAGCTCAAGCGCGACGAAGAGCCCTTCGACTACGCCTGCTTCCTCGTTCCCGCCCTCTGCGATGCCCAGCGGTCGCCCCGCTTCCTCGACGGCCGCGTCTTCGACGAAAAGGTGCAGGACTACTTCGCCGTCGACTTGCAGGGGAAGAAGAACATCCTCGCCGAGCACCGGGTGCAATATCCCTACGCCTACCACTTCGATGCCAGCCTGGTGGCGGAATTCCTCAAGGGATACGCCGCCCGCCGCGGGGTCCGGCAGGTGGTCGATGACGTGGACGAAGTCGTCCTGCGGGAGGACGGCAGCATCCACCACCTGCGCACCCGCGAGCATGGCATCCTGGAGGGCGACCTCTACGTCGACTGCACGGGATTCCGCGGCCTGCTGATCAACCAGACGCTTGGCGAGCCGTTCATCTCGTTCTCCGAATCGCTTCTCTGCGACAGCGCGATAGCGATGCAGGTGCCGCGCGACATCGAGGTCCATGGCATCAACCCGTACACGACGGCGACCGCCCTGAGCTCCGGCTGGGTGTGGAACATACCCCTCTACGGACGGATGGGAACGGGCTACGTCTACTCGCGCCAGTTCCAGTCGCGGGAGGACGCGGAAGCGGAGTTCCGCCGCCACTTGGGTCCTGCCGCCGAGGCGGTGAAGGCGTCGCACATCGCGATGCGAATCGGCCGCTGCCGGAGCTCATGGGTGAAGAACTGTGTCGCCATCGGCCTGGCGAGCGGGTTCGTCGAGCCTCTGGAATCGACGGGAATCTTCTTCATCCAGCACGGCATCGAGGAGCTGGTGAACCATTTTCCCGGCGACGTGGTCGACGACGAGACCGTCAGGAGCTACAACCGGGCGGTGAGCGACTGCATCGATGGCGTGCGCGATTTTCTCATCCTCCACTACCGGGCCTCGGACCGCGCCGACACCGATTTCTGGCGGGCCACCAAGGGCGTCACGGTCCCCGCGGAGCTCGGGGAGCGCCTCGAGCTCTGGCAGAAGAGGCTTCCGAACCCCAGGAACATCAATCCCCGCTTCCACGGCTTCGAGGCCTACTCCTATTCCGTGATGCTGCTCGGCCTCAACTACCGACCGGCGTCGAGCCTGCCCGCTCTCGATTATCACGTCGACCAGGAGAAGGCCGCCGCCGCATTCCGCCTGCTGCGCGAGAAGACCCAGCGGCTGGTCTCGACGCTGCCCTCCCAGCTCGAGTACCTGACGCACGTGCGGTCCAAGGTCGGCTCGCCCGTCGTCGGGACCGCCAACTCTCGGTAAGGATTGGCTCAGGGAAGAGAGTCAGGACCCCGCCCGGCCTCCCGGCGCCGCGCCCACCACCTGCTGGAGCAGAGCGGCGCCCAGGTTGGCATCCGCGAGGCGCTCTTCGAGGTCGGAGACCGCGAGGAGGCGGTCGACGACGACCTCCTGCTCCCGCGCCCGCTCCAGGGCCTCCACGTAGCTCATGCCGGTGAACGAGACGAGCGAGTAGAGGGGGGTGAAGCGGCCCGGGTAGAGCTCGTCCAACCGGCGTTCGACCGCTTTGCGCAGCAGGAACCGCGGCTCGCGCACTTCGTCACGGATCTCCCGGAAGTGCCGCAGCGAGAGATCGGCGATGGCATCGGCGTTGGGCTTTCGCCGGCGCTCGAAATCGGCGAGGGCGGCATCCCAGTCGCCGCCGTGCCGCTCGAGGCAGCCGTCGAGCACGGCGCAGTCCTCGAAGCCGGCGTTGGCTCCTTGGCCGTAGGAGGGCACGATGGCGTGCGCGGCGTCGCCCAGGAGCGCGACGCGGCCGCGCACCCAGGGGAAGCAGCGGACGGTCAGCATCGAGCTGACCGGGCGTCCAAAGAAGTCGCCCACCAGGTTGGGGATGTGCGGCAGCGCGTCGGGAAAGCTGTGCGCGAAGAAGCGCAGCAGATCGGATTCGTCGCGGACCGCGGCGAACGAAGGCGCCCCCTCGTACGGCAGGTGGAGGGCGAGGGTGAAGCTGCCGTCGAAGTTGGCGAAGCCGATCAGCATGTAGCGGCCGCGCGGCCAAATGTGCAGGGCCTCGGGGTCCAGTCCCCACGCCTGCACCGCCGGCGGCGGGACGCTGAGCTCCTTGTACCCCTGGTCGATGTACTCCTGGGAGTAGTCGAAGCGATCGGTCTTCTGCAGTTGCAGGCGGACGGCCGAGAAGGCGCCGTCGGCGCCGAAGATCATCCCCGCCCGCTCGCGGGAGGTCTGGCCGCTGTCGAGGTCCTCGAGGATCACCGCCGGCGCGCTCCCGTCGAGGCCGACGCACTTCTGGCGGAAGCGGATCTCGATGCCGGGCGTCTGCGCGGCGATGTCGAGCAGCACGCGGTTGAGGTCGCTGCGGGTGATCGAGAAGAGGGCCTCGCGATGAATCCCGTAGGGCTGATAGGCGAGCCCTCCGTCCTCGCCGTGGATGACGCGGCCGTAGGCCGGCATGGCGATCGCGCGCACGGCGTCGATGACTCCGGCGCGGGAGAGCGCCGCGAAGCCGCGGTGGCTGAGCGTCAGGTTGATGGAGCGGCCGGAGGAGGGGCCCGCGGTCCGGGGGTCGGGATTCCGCTCGAAGACCCGCACGGCGTAGCCGCGAGCGGCGAGGAAGAGCGAAAGCAGGGATCCGACCAGGCCGCCTCCGACGATCACGACTTCTTCCATGGTCTCCATTCCTCGGGCGGCTACCGGCGGCACGGCCGCGCTGAATTGTAGCAACGAACTGATCCACGAACCAGTGGCGCCGGGAGCCTTCTGATCGACGCGGGCGCGGATTGTTCGTGTATACTCAATCCCCAATTGCTGCCGGCATTCGACGGGCGAGGCCCCGCAGAAAGAGGAGTCGATGATCGAGAACAAACGGCTTCGTTTCAAGCGCTCCGAAATCTTGATCCCCGAAGGGCTTCCCGAGGCGGTGGAAGAGTCCGCGCCGGGCCGGGTGCTGCGTTGGTACGTCGCCCAGGCCGGCGCGGACGAGGTCGTCGTCGAAGCGACCATCGACAGCGAGCCCCTGGAGCGGTTCGACGACAGCGTCTTGGGGGAGCACTATCCAGGCAAGACCGTCGCCGTGAGCATCATCCCCACCGGTGTCGGCTGCAGCGTCGGCGGCTTTGCGGGCGATGCTGCCCCCGCCACCCGGCTGTTGTCGGCGGCGACCGACTATCTGATCACCAATCCGAACGCGGTCAATGCCTCCGACTTCATCCGGCTCGACGCCAATGTCCTCTATGCCGAAGGCTATTGCATCGATCTCTTCAGCCGCGGGTTGGTCAACCTCTACCTTCCGTATGCGAACCGCGTGGGAGTGATAATCGAAAGATCCAGCGAGGCGAAACTCGATCTTGCGTTCAATGTGATCAATGCGGTGCGCGCGGTGCACGGGGTCGACATCGAGCACTGCGTGATCACCGACGGTCCGATCGGCAGCCGCTCCTGCCGCAACGAGTCGGGAGCCTTCGTCGGCACGCTCGATCACCCGGAAGTCCTGGCCGATGCCTGCCAGTCGCTGCTGCGCAAGGGGGTGGACGCGATTGCGGTCGCCAGCAACGTTCAGGACCTGTCGCCCGCCGAGTATGCCCTGCACTTCGCCGGCCAGATCCCCAATCCCGTGGGCGGGGTGGAGGCGATCATCTCCCATTCGATCGTCAACCGCTTCCGGGTGCCGGCGGCGCACGCGCCGCTGCAGAACGTCCGGGACCTCGATCTCGAGTCGGCAGTGGTCGACGCGCGAGCCGCCGGCGAGATGGCGTCTCCGAGCGGGCTCGCCTGCGTCCTCCTGGGGCTGGCGCGGGCGCCCCAGATCGTGCCGCGGCCGGGCCGGCGGAGCCGTGACATCGTGAACCTCAACAATCTCCTCGCGGTGGTCGCGCCGGCGACCTGCCTGGGCGGCATACCGGCCCTCTTCGCGCAGCGGGCCGGCATTCCGGTCATCGCGGTGGCCAGCAACGAGAGCCTGCTGGAGATCACCGCGGAGCAGATGCGCCTGGAAGGCGTCGTGCAGGTCGCGAGCTACGCCGAAGCGGCCGGCGTGCTGCTGGCGCTGCGCCATGGCCTGGCGCTGCAGTCGCTGGTGCGGCCGCTGGCGACGCTGCGCCATGCGGCGGCCCAGAGATCGCTCTCCGCGCCCCGCCGCAGCGGCAGCGCCGTCGCGGCGCTGAGCGAGCGCTGAGCCCGATGGAGATCGCGGAGATCGCGGAGGGCGCGCGGACCGCGGGCGCCACGTGGTCGACCGCCAACCAGCGGCTCCTGGACCGTTCCCGCGGGCGACCGGCCCTGCGCCGGCGGGCCTCGTTCGCGCCCGTCCACCAGGGAAACCCTCTGCCCACGTACCCCCGGCTGCAGTCCTGGCCGGTCTTCGCCGACGGCCTGCGCGTCCGGGAGCTAGAACGGGTGGCGGTTGGATTGACCCGCCTCTTCAGGGGCATTCCGTCGCGTTTCTTCGCCGACGATCCTCGGCAGATGGCAGCGTTCTACAGCGTCGACCAGCCCGAGCTGCTGGCCGCCGTGATGGCGCGGCCCAATGCCATCGAGGCCGCCCTGGCGCGGGTCGATTTCCTCGAGGACGGGTCCGGGCTGCGCTGTCTCGAGCTGAACGCGGGCAGCTATCTCGGCGGGTGGTTCACCGAGTTCCTCGAGCCCCTCTACCTGAGCTGCCCCGAGCTGGCGGGCTTCCTGCGGGAAGACGGATTGGCGGCTCGTCACCGCCCCACCATCCGCCGGATGTTCTCCCATATCGTTAGGGACACCCGGCGCCGAGGCATCTGGCGGGAAGGCGAGCTCAATCTGGCCGTCGTGCTCTATCCGCAGGTGGATTCCTACCTGAAGTCTGTGGGCCGCCCCGACCTCCTGCAACGAGAGTACGAGGCCGCCCTGTCCGGCGAGGACGGCGCGCTGCGCGGCAGGGTCTTCATCTGCGGCTACGGCGACCTCGAGCCCGCAGGGGCGGCGCTCCGCTATCGAGGCTGCCCGGTCCATGCCCTCCTCGAGCAGCAGAGCGGACCCACGGATCGCGTCGCCTTTCGCTGCTTCAAGGCGGGAGGCGTGAACCTCTTCAGCGGACCGGTGACCATGCTGCTGTCGGACAAGCGGAACCTCGCGCTCCTCTCGGAGGCGGCCGACGGCGGCGGCGGTCTCATCGACGGGGAGGAAAAGGATCTGGTGAGACGGCACCTCCCATGGACGCGCCGGGTGGCGCGGGCAACCGCGATTTTCGGCGGGGAGGAGGTGTTCCTGCCCGACCTGCTCGCCGGCAGGCGCGAGGAGCTGGTGCTCAAGGGGGCGCAGTCGCTGGGAGGCGCGGACGTCCATATCGGACGGTTTCTCTCCGCCACCGCCTGGGAGACGGTGGTGCAGCGGGCGCTCGCGGAGCCCGGCTGGATCGTGCAGGAGGAGGTGCGCTCGCTGCCCTGGCTCTTCCCGGGCGACGACGAGGAGCTTGCCGTCTTCGACGTGGTCTGGGGGATCTTCGTCTTCGGTGAAGAGTACGGGGGCACGTTCGTCCGCATGCTCCCCCGTGAGCGGCGGGGCACGGTGAACGTACTGCAGGGGTGCGACGTGGGGATCGTGCTCGAGGTCGACGCGGGCTAGGCTGCCTGCCTCCACTTTTCCGCGATCCGCTTCACTTCCGCTTCGGCGCTCCGCGCGGCGTCCTGCGGGCTCAGCTTGCCGGTCACCGCGCTCATGAACATCCGGGGGATGACGAAGCTGTTGAAGGCCTCCATCGCCACCGGGTTCGCATAGCCGGGGAAGCCCAGGTTCGCCGTCCAATGCAGCGCGTCCTTCAGCTCTTTGTACTTGTAGGGAGGATCGCCCCGAGGGTCTTTCTCGAGCCGCACGATGAGATCGGGGACGGTCTTCTGGAAGATGGGGAAGTTGCAGCCCTGGCTGGTCTCGTAGACGTCCTTCGACCGGTCGATCAGGTCGGACAGGAACTGCTTCGCCCCTTCCCCGTTCTCGGCGAAGCTCCAGACGGCGGAGCAGTTGGTCACATGGGGGATTGCCCGCACCCCCGCGGAGCCGAGCAGCGGTGGGCTGAGACGGATTTTCTTGGCGATCTCCGGATTCTCCTTCTCCGCCGCGCGCAGGAGGGAGATGGCGTTCGTGGTGCAGGAGGTCTTGCGCCCCAGCATGGCCCGCACGTTGCCCGCGGGCCCCCAGCTGAGCTGCTCGGGAGCCCCCGCGTCCTGGTAGAGGGCTTTGACGTACTGGAGCGCCGCGACGGTGCGGGCGCCGCGGTTGAGGACGACGTCTCCGCCCGCGTCGACGACCGCGCTGCCGAACGCGTGCAGGAGGGTGTGCAGGGTGACGTTGCTCTCCAGGCTCGGCGCCAGCGCCAGACCGCAGGGTATCCCCAGCTTGGCGCGAATCCTCTGCCCGCCGCTGCGCAGACTGCCGTAATGCAGCGGGCCGAGGGGCATGTTGACGGCGCGCCAGTAGTCTTCGAAGTAGAGCAGCGGCGCCGGCATCCAGGAATCGGCGAACGCGAAGTACTTCTTGGTCTGCGGATCGAAGGTCGATTTGTGCCCCAGGCGATCGACGTTGCCGTGCCGGAAGCTCACCGCCTGATAGATCTCGGCATGATCGATCACCTGCCGCCGGTATTCCGCCGGCGGCCAGGGGAACATGAAGAGATCGTGGCCCCGGCGCGCTGCGGCCTCGGCCGACGCCCGCGCGCTGATTTCCTCCACCGGGATGCGGTCGACGATCACCTCGGTGTCGTGCTGCCGGCCCCATTCCTTGGCCAGCACGCTCTCGAACCAGGCGTCGTGCTCGGGCACGAAGTGAGCCCACTTGGCGATTTTGAGGGTCTTGAGGGTCTTTTTCTGGGCCTTGGCGCGAGCGGGAAAGAGGAAGAAAGGCCCGACTGCCGCCGCGGTGGCGGCCAGTTTCAGGAAGTCGCGGCGGGAGCCTGGTTTGCCACTGTCACTGGACATCGCGATCCACCCTCCCGGGGGAAAGACTTGACCCCTGGCCGGGCGCCGGCCCGGCCAGGGGTGTTGCTGCGCCTGGAGCCTATCGCGACTATTGCCCCGCGCTCCTCGCGGCGGCCTGCTGCGCCGGCGAGAGCTCGTTGCAGAAGGCGCCGAAGAACTTCAGACAGAGGAAGTTGGCGGTGATTCCCAAGTCGATCGGTAGGCCGCTGGGCTTGCGCACCTGATCGAGGAAGGCATCCTGAGCGACCGCCCCGTTGCGCGGGTCGGGGAGCGCCGGGCAGATCAGCCAGACCGCCCCGCCGTCGGCGCCCCCCACGTCCTCCTGGCCCTCCGCCGTGCAGGGCGGGTCCGGCGGGTTGGTGCCGAGGAAGCCGGGAATCGGGTTGGACCCGACCACCGTGCCCTCCAGGAAGTTGAGCTCGTCGGCAGTCTTGATGATGGGAGACCCGTCCAGGGTCAGGCCGTTCTTGTTGCCGAGGGCGGCGAGCATCTGATGGCACTGCGAGGTCTGGTGCGGGCCGAAGCCCGTGCTGGTGTACCAGAAGTAGGTGATGATCCAGGCGCCCAGGGTGTCGTCGCAGAAGTAGCCGAACGGCGCGCTGCCGTCGATGGGGTTGCGGTTGGCGGCGAACCGCCAATCCTGCCGGAGGGTGGGGGTGGCGACGCTGGTCACCGGGAAGCACGGCGTGCTGCCGTCCCCCATGCTGCCGCAGGCGGTACCGGCGAAGACACCGTGGGAGTCGACCTGCCGCGGCGCTGCGTAGGCCTCGAAGTGGCTGATGATGTCCGCCATCTGGATCCCGCGGGCGTTGGCGACGCCGGTGAAGAAGCTCTGGTCCAGCAGGAAGGCGAGGATGGAGATGAACTGCGTCGGGGCGCCGGTGCCGTCGTCGATGTAGCCTCCCGTCGTGGCCAGGATGCGGATGTCGTTGCGGTCGGGATCGTTGTTCGAGTGGTCGACCACCCAGTTCACCTGACCGTCTCGCGCCGGCGGGCCGGTCTGCCGGAAGAGCCCGAAGCGCGCCGCCCCGGGAGTGTCCAATACCGACACGTCGATGCCGTTCTCCGTGTAGAAGGCATCGTTGAAATCGAAGGGCGGCGGGTTGAATTCGGGAAAGTTGAGAAAGCCGTTGCTGGTCGCCGGCTGGCTCTGCGCCGACAGCCGGCTGAACGGCGCGATCAGCAGCAGGAGCAGCAGCGCACCCAACGCGAAGACGACAGCACCGGACGGTGCAGGGTTGTTCTTGTCCTTCACGACGTTATCCTCCTTCGGAATCCTCGGCACCGCCGCGGATCCCGGAATCGAGAGTTCTGGCGAGCTGGCATCCCCCGCGTCTCACGCCGAGGCGCGGCGGAGAGTCCTCGCGGGTCATCCCACCTTCGCCTCGGGCCGGATCATCCAGGAGACCGACTCGGCGATCCACTCGGCGCGGGCCATGCCCGGACAGGCCGACCACAACATCAGCGGCTCGTTCCCGTAGCGGACGTTGCCGATGTGCTGCGTCACGTCCTGGTCCACCTTCGGGTCCGGGTAGGTGAAGCCGAGGCTCCGCCGGAGCAGGACGATGTCGGCGGGCGCCCCGGTCAGGAAGGTCCAGCCCGGCTGCGCATCGAACATTCCGGCATAGTGCTTGAGCACCTCCGGAGAGTCGTGCTCCGGCTTCAAGCTGATCGAGTTCATGAAGATGTCCCGGCCCATCCGGTCGCCGAGCGCCTTCTGGACCTTGGCCAGATTGGCGGTGACGAGAGGGCAGAGCTCCTCGCACTGCGCGTAGAAGAAGTTGATGGTGACGACCTTGTCCTTGACCAGGTCGTCGTAGAAACGCACGGTCCTGCCGTCCTGCGTCCGCAGGGCGACGTTGGGGAAATTCCGGTTGCGGATCTTTTCGCGCGGTGACGGCTTGGTGGCGACCTCCGCCTCGGCGGTGCTCCTCGCCAGCAGCCCACCCGCGAAAGGAGCCAAGGCAGCCAGACGTAACAGATTCCTTCTCGATGGCTCGCGCATGACCTGACGGTCTCCTTTCTGCGTCCTGTCGTTCAAGATCGGTTGGGCGCTTTCCGCTACGGCACGAGGACGTCGTCTCCCTGCGCCTGGACGTGCCAGAGCCCCATCATGGCGTGGTCTTCGTGCACCACGTTGTGGCAGTGGATGGGGTACTTGCCGAGCCAGTCGCGGAAACGGAAGAAGAGGAGCGTGCGCTCGTTCGGGTGGAGCTGCGTCACGTCCTTCCGGGCGCGCTCGACGGCCAGGGGCGGAGGCATCCGGTTGCGGGTGAGGATCTGGTGCTCCTCGAGATGGATGTGGATGGGATGCGTCCAGTCGCCGGTCAGGTTCTCCAGGATCCAGTTCTCGACGCTGTTCTGCTGCACCTGGAAGCGGAAGGTGTGGCAGTCCATGAACTGGCCGTTGATCGACCACTGGCCGTTCAGCCGGTCGAACTTGAAGGTGCGGGTGATCCGCGGCGTCACGTTGGTGCTGGGGAGCGGGTAGAACGTCTGCGTCGCGGGATCGGCGCTGTGGTCGGTGACCGCCGTGCCGCTGACGCGGAACTGCAGCAGGAGGTTGCCCTGTCCGGCGGCGAGCGTCGTCGGCTCGGGATTGCCGTTGACGTCCGTGCACTGCCCGGCGTTCACCGGACCCATGCCGTTGAGCTGGTTCAGGCGGTTCTCCAGGTAGATGGTCTTGCCGGCGAACTGCCGGAAGTCGATGATGATGTCGACGCGCTCGGCGGGGCCGATGCGGACGTTCTGGACCTGCACGGGCGCCGGCAGGAGGTTGCCGTCGTTGGCGATCACGTAGAACGGGTTCACCGCCCCCAGGTTGTTGAGGTTCGTGAGGTAGTAGTCGTAGAAGCGCGACGGGCCGGTGTCCAGCAGTCGGAAGCGATACCGCCGCGGTTGCACCTGGAAGAAGGGCTGGATCTTGCCGTTCACCAGGAACTTGTCGCCCAGGATGCCGTCCAGGCTGAAGAGGTCGAAGGCCAGCTGGCCGTCCGTCGGGTCGTAGACCTTGTCCGCGAACACCAGCGGAACGTCGAACTGCGGATAGCTGGGAAGGCGGAAGCCGGTCGTCTCGTCGCCGGTGTCGAACTGGTTGAACATGAGATAGAAGCCTACCAGCCCCTTGTAGGTGTTCTGCGCCGTGAAGTCCACGCGGTGGTCGTGGTACCACAGCGTGCTCAGCGCTTCATTGATGTCGCCATTGGGCTGGTGGTCGGAGTTGAACCCGGCCAGCACGTTGGGATAGTACTGGTCGCAGAAGTGTCCGATCTCATAGAAGTCACAGGGGTTGCCGTCACTCTCCGAGGGATTGTGCGCGTTGTGCAGGTGAGTGGTGACGGAAGGCAGACCGAAGCCGTTGTTGTGGCTGACCGTCGGCAGCCCGTTGGTGTTCCGCGTCAGTTGGGGCACGCCGTAGTGAGCGACGTAGGTGGGCCCGGGGCTGACGGTATGGGCGCCGTCGCCGAAGGCCCAGAGGGCCTGCAGCGGGAGGGACGGCGACTGCGACGCCGAGATGGCCTTTTGGGTGAAGTGGTACAGCTTCGGCGGCGGGAACGGGAAGCCCAGGCCGGGGGCCTGGTGGGGCGCCGCGCGGACCTCGCCGGCCGCCGTGTTGGGGGCGATCGTCGGCGCCGGGCTCAGGGAGGCGACCGTCTGCGCGGTCGGCATGATGGTGAGCGGCTCGACGAATTTCCCGGTCGGCGGGCTGGCCGGCAGGCCCGCCCCCGCGCAGAGGTTGGCGATGCCCTGCTGAAACGGCTGTGCCCAAGCCCGGGAGCTCAAGCCGCTCTTAGCGACCAGCATCCCCGTCGCCGTCAGCAACCCCATCTTGAAGAGGTCTCGCCGGTTGGTCAGACCGGCTGAAATCAGCTCGCGGCGGTTCTTCGCCGCGTTGAGCATCTCCCGGTATCGCTTCCTCGACACTTTCTCGCCCAGACTGTTGTAGTACACCCGCTCACCTCCTTGCCTTCTCGAGGCTGTTGCATGACCGTCGACTCGGCAGCCGCCACCTCGCAATGACGGACGGTCAAGAGCGGTCGAGTTGTGCCGCCCCTTGGCCACGCAGGTACCGGCCCGGGCAGGGAGGCCCGGCCGGGCATGGACGCAGCAAGGGAACGGAGAGTGGAAACGGGGAGGGAGACCGGCCTGAAACCTGAACCCACGCTCAAGCCGGACGTAAACTTCGCCATGGCGATCCCTTTCGGACCTGGCGTCCCGACTACCAACTATGGTGCCTTGATCGCAGAAAACCATAAAATTTGGGCATTGTCAATAGAGAATTCCTTCTTGTGTTGTAAATGTTTTGTAAAATCCGGACGAGAAGCCCTCAGGAAGCGCCGGAAACGGCGGCTCTGGTGACGGGCAGGGCGGGGAGCTCCACGGTCAGGATCGCTCCCCCGGCCGGTCGATTGCCGGCGGCGATGCGGCCGCCGTGGTCCTCGACGATGCGCTGGACGATGGACAGCCCGAGGCCGGTGCCGCCGCGGCGGCGGCTGAAGAAGGGCTCGAAGAGCCGCGCCAGGTCCTCGGGCCGGAAGCCCGGTCCCGAGTCCTCGACGGTGCAGACGACCCACGGATCGCCCTCCTTCTTGACCTGCCGGGCCTCGACCGTCACCACGCCGCCGCGGGGCGAGTGTTGGATGGCGTTGGCGAGCAGGTTGCCGAAGACCTGCACCAGGCGCCCGCGGTCCATCGGCACCGCGGGCAGACCGGCGGGCAGGCGCGGCTGGACGGCCACGTGGTGGTCGTCGCCGAGCCGCAGGCAGAGCGCTGCCGACTCGGCGACGACCTCCTCGATGCGGTCCGGCGAGGCCTCGCCTTTGCCGGGCTTGCCGAACTCCAGCAGGCTGTTCATCAGCTCGCTCAGGCGGTGGACCTGGGAGCGGAAGATGTCGATGTACTCCAGGTACTCCTCGCGCTCGCCGAACGAGGCGACGAAGGCGTCGAGCGACGCCGAGATGCCGAAGAGGGGGTTGCGCACCTCGTGGGCGACGCCGCCCACCAGGGCGCCCAGGGAGTACATCAGCTCGCCGCGGCGCAGCGACTCCTGGAGGCGCAGGGTCTCCTCCTCGGCCCGCTTGCGCTCGGTGACGTCGCGCACCACGATCTGGCAGATCTGGTGCGCGTCGAGGAGGAACGTCTTGGCCGAGACCTCGGCGGGGAAGACCTCCCCCGACCGCTTGCGGCACTCCAGTTCGGCGTGCTCGAGACCGCGGGAGAGGATCTCGCGGCAGGTCCGCCCACCGGAGCGGGCGTGGACCTGCGGCGCGAACAGATCCTCGGGCCGCATCGCCAGGAGCTCCTCCTCGCCGTAGCCGAACAGGGCGCGGGCGCGCTCGTTGGCGTCCAGGCCGATTCCGGAGTCGTCGCAGATCAGGATGGCGTCGTTCGACTGGCGGAAGAGGGCGCGGAACTGCTCCTCGCTCTTGCGCAGCTCCTCGCCGGCGCGCCGCGACTCGAAGGCCAGCGTCAGCTGGCCGGCGATGAGCTGCAGGACCTCGCGCTGCCGGCGCGTGAGCCGCACCTCGGCCCCGCGCCCGGAGACCGCGAAGACCCCCAGCGGAACGCCGCGGGCGGTCAGCGGCAGGCCGATCCAGAAGGCCGGCGGATGGACGACGTGGATCTCGCCCCGCTCTTCGAGGTCGGCGATCTTCCTGGCGTTGGCGAAGAGCGGCGCGCCGGTGCGCAGGACGTACTGCGGCAGCCCGCGGCGCGGGCGAGCAGGCGCCGGCCGATCGCGGAAGCGGTCGACGAGGGCGCCGCCCGGCGCGGCGAGCTCGTAGAGCGAGACCGCCAGGCGGCCCCGCGGGAGGAGCTCGGAGACGAGATCGAAGACCATCGCCTGGAGCTCTCGCAGGCTGGCGACCTCGCGCGAGAAGTCGCGGATCAGGAGGGCCGCCGACTGGAGCTGCTCGAGAGCGACGCGGGAGGTGACGTCGCGGACCTGGAGGACGACCTCCGCCGCCTCCGGTTCGGCCGCGAGGGAGCGCCCCAGGCTCTCCAGGTAGACCCAGGTGCCGTTCTTGTGCCGCAGGCGGATGGGCTCGCGCCAGTCGATCGGCTCCCGGTCCTCCGAGTCAGGGGCGGCGAGCCGGCCCAGGTCCTGCGAATGGACGAGCTCGAAGATCGTCCGCCCGCGGACCTCGTCCGCGCTGTACCCGAGATTCTGCCGGACGGCAGGGCTGGCATAGCGGATGACGCCCCGCGGAGAGAGAGTTAGGGTAAGGGAAGGGCAGCGGTCGACGAGCGAGCGGAAGAAGCCAAGGCGCCGGTGCACCAGCTCGCGGTCGACGAGGAGGAGGACGGCGTTGGTGAGGTGGCCCAGGAAGAGCTCCGCCATTGCCACTCGCTCGGCGCCGAAGGCGTCCGCGCGGGGCGACAGCGCCACCAGCTCGCCGATGACCGAGCCGGCCTCGCGCAGGGGGAGGAGGGCGAAGCCGCGGACCCTGCCGCCGGCGAGGAGCGGGCGCAGCCGGGCGGGGACTGCCGAGGGACGGACGTCGCTGCGAAGGATCAATGGCGTTTCGCGTGCCGGCCGGCCATCGCTGCGGCGCCAGGCCGGCCGCCAGCTCGGCGGGAAGGTGTACCGGGCCTGGTGGTCGAGCAGGCCCGCGCCGCCCAGGACGAGGACGGCGCGCCGGGCTCCCAGCACCGCCGCCGCCCGCTCCAGCCCGAGCTGCGCGAGCTCTTCGAGGCTGTCGACCCGGTACAGCCGTCCAATGTCGTCGAGGAGCGCCGGCGCGAACGCCGGCGGCGGTAGGGTGGCGCCGGCCGCCGGCTCCGGCGAGCGCGGAACGAGCTCTCTCTTCTTCATCGTGCCTGTTAACTTTCGGCTTCAGGATAGAGGCGGCAGCGTAGCAGAGCCGCGGGAGCCGGTCCATCGCCGGCGGGAGGTCCGCCCAGGGAATCTCCCGTAGAATGCAGCCTTCCATGACGCCCTATTCCGTGCTGCTGGTCGAAGACGAGCCGGCGGTCCGCAAGGCCGTCGCCCGCTTCCTCGAGCGCAAGGGCTACGAAACGCGGCAGGCGGGCTTCTGCGCCGAGGGCCTGGAGGCCTTCCGCGCCGACCGCCCGGACGCCGTCCTGCTCGACTACAGCCTGCCGGACGGCGACGGGCTCCAGTTGCTGCGCCAGCTGCGCGAGATCGATCCCACCGTGCCGGTCCTCGTGCTCACGGCGCACGCTTCGATCGATCTCGCGGTGCGCGCGATCAAGGAGGGCGCCGAGCAGTTCTTCACCAAGCCGGTCGAGCTTCCCGCCGTCGAGGTGGTGCTGGCGCGGCTGATGGAGAAGGCGCGCGATCGCCAGGCCCGCATCGCCGGCAGGTCCCGCGACCAGCGCACGGCCTTCGATCCTTTCCTGGGGGAGAGCCCGGCCATCCGCGCCCTCGAAGCCAGGGCTCGCCGGGTGCTGGCGGCGGCCAGCCCGGTGCTCCTGCGCGGCGAGACCGGCACCGGCAAGGGGGTCCTCGCCGCCTGGCTCCACCGCCACGGACCGCGCGAGGCGGAGCCCTTCGTGGACCTGAACTGCGCCGGCCTGGCGAGCGAGTTCCTGGAAACGGAGCTCTTCGGCCATGAGCGCGGCGCCTTCACCGGCGCCGCCGTCGCCAAGCAGGGCCTCCTGGAGGTGGCGCACCGCGGCACGTTGTTCCTCGACGAGATCGGCGACATGCCGGCCGAGGTCCAGGCCAAGCTCCTGAAGGTGCTCGAGGAGCAGAGGTTCCGGCGGGTGGGCGCCATCCGCGACCGCCAGGTCGACGTGCGGCTGATCGCTGCCAGCCATCACGACCTCGAGCGCCTGACGGCCGAAGAGCGCTTTCGCAGCGACCTCTACTATCGGGTGAGCACGCTGCCGCTTTTCGTGCCGCCGCTGCGCGAGCGCGGACGGGACGTGGTGCTTCTCGCCCGCGCCATCCTCGTGCGCATCGCCGCCGACCTCGCCCACTCCCCCCTGACTCTGTCGGCCGGTGCGGAACGCGCCCTCTGCGCGCACCCCTGGCCGGGCAACGTCCGCGAGCTCCGCAACGTCCTCGAGCGCGCCGTGCTGTTCGCCGACGGCAGCGTCCTCGAGGCGCAGGACCTCTTCCCGGTCGCCGCGCCGGCCGCCCCGCCCACCCTGCGGACGCTCGCCGAGGCGGAGGCGCAGCACATCGGCGACGTCCTCCGGGAGGCGGGCGGGAACGTCGAGCGCGCCGCCGAGATCCTCGGCCTCTCCCGCAGCTCCCTTTACGAGCGCCTGCGCAAGCTCGGCCTGGCCGCGCGAGCGCATCGCAGCGGCGCCTGAAGCCGTCTTCCGGATTTCCGGACGCCTTCCACGCCGCCCGTCCGGAGAGCCGGACGAGGCCCGCCGTGGGACCCTGATTCCCGCTGACGTTTCGCCACCGAGGCCCGCGGCACAACGCTTGCACTGGCCCACCGCCGATCCACGAAGTTACCGCGGTCGATGCTTTCTCATTTGACGCCCTGCTTGGGCGAGGCTCCGGAGGGCGCGTTGTCGCACAAGATCCTGATCGTCGAGGACGAGGACTCGATCTCCTTCGCCCTCCGCCGCTTCCTCTCGATGCGCGGCTTCGACGTCGACTGCGCGAGCGAGCTCGAGGAGGCGCAGGCGCTCGTCGCCCACGTCCCTTACGCCGCCGTCGTCGCCGACCTGCGCCTGACCTGCGTGCACGGCGCCGAGGGCCTGGAGATGATCAGCCACGTCCGCAAGCACGCGCCGGGGACGCGGACCATCCTTCTCACTGCCTACGGATCGCCGGAGATCGAGGCGGAAGCGCGCAGCCGCGGCGTCGACGCCGTGCTGCCCAAACCGCAGCCGCTGGGCGAGCTGGCGGACCTCCTGACCGCGCTCGTCGAAGCCGAATGAGCTCGCCGTCGCTGCTCGACGTCCTCCTCCGGCCGGGGAGCCTCCAGGCGGTGTTCCAGCCGATCTTCGCCCTCGGCGAGGATCGCGGCGTGCGTTTCGTCGAGGGGCTGATCCGCGGGCCCTTCGGCACCAACGCGCGGGAGGCGAGCGTGCTCTTCGAGTACGTGCGCCGCAAGGGCAAGGAGGTCGAGTTCGACCGTCTGTGCGTGCGGCAGGTGGTCGCTTCCGCCGCCGGCCTGCCCGCGGGCCTCGGCCTCTCCGTCAACATCCATGCGTCGACCCTCGAATACGACCGGTCCTTCCCCGATTTCCTCCTCCACCTCGCCGAGGCGAGCGGCATCCCGGCGCCGGGCCTGATCGTCGAGATCGTCGAGCACGGCCAGGGCTTCTCGGGCGCCGGCTTCTCCGCTGCCGTCCGCAGCCTGCGCGACCGCGGGGTGGGCGTCGCGCTCGACGACGTCGGCTGCGGCCAGTCGAGCTACCGCCGGATGCTCGACTGCCAACCGCAGTACTTCAAGGTCGACCGCTACCTCGTCCACGGCTGCCACGGTGATCCCCGCCGCCAGGCGATCCTCGACTCCATCGCGGGCCTGGCGCGCACCTTCTCGTCGCGGGTGGTGGCGGAGGGCGTCGAGCGGACGGCAGACCTGGAGACCCTGCGGCAGCTCGAGATCGACTTCGCGCAGGGCTTCCTGCTGGCGGAACCGGGGCCGGCGTCGTGGCTGGCCGTCTGGAGTACGGACGTCAGCGGATATACCCCAGCGATTTCAGCCGTCGCCGCTCCTCCGGAGTGAGGCCGCGGGCGGCCTCCCGGTCGGCGGGCAGGCGGTGGGCGAGGCAGCTCTGCCGCCAGTCGGCCACCAGGCGGGCCAGGCGGGCGACTTCCTGGGGGTGGAGCGCGGCGAGGTCGTGGCGGTCGCCGGGATCGGCGCCGTGGTCGTAGAGCTCGAACTCCGGAGCGCTGGCCGGCCGCAGGCGGTTCCAGATCAGCTTCCAGCCGCCGTCGAGGACGGCAAAGGACTCGCGGTCGCGCGGGTAGGGAGAGGCGAAGTGGGAGGCGGCCGGCCGGTCGACGAAGACGGGGCGGGGCTTCCAGGCGGGCGCGTCGCCGTCTCCTGCCGCCAGGCGCAGGACCGGCGCGTCGCTCTGCCCCTCCGCTGCCGCGGGCGGCGCCAGACCGGAGAGGTCGAGGAGCGTGGGCAGGAGGTCGAGAAGCGGCACCGTGGCGGCGACCTTTTGCCCCGCCCGCACGACTCCCGGATAGCGCAGGAGGAGTGGCACGTGGGTGAGCTCGCCGTAGAGGCTCTGCCCGTGGAACTCGAGGCCGTGCTCGAAGAACTCCTCGCCGTGGTCGGCGGTGAAGGCGACGAGGGTGCGGCCGTCGAGCCCCAACTCGCGGAGCCGCTCGAAGATCCGCTCCACCTCGGCATCCATGCCGCGGATCGAGCCGTCGTAGTCCGCGAGGTCGCGCTCCGCGAAGGCGGTGGGATCGACGCCGGCGGCGGCGAACTCGCCTGCCGTCGCCAACCCCTCCAGCTGGCGCAGCGGATCGGCGATGCTGCCGGCTGCGCGGCTGCGCTGGCGCTCGTGCCCGTCGCGGGTGGCGGGATCCGCCCACAATCGATCGTAAGGAGGGTCGGGCGGGTAGGGGAAGTGGGGGTCGAAGAAGTGCACGAGAAGGAAGAAGGGCTCGTCGCGATGGGCGTCGAGCCAGGGGAGCAGGAGGTCGGTGAGGAAGCGCGCGGTCTTGCTGCTCTCGCGGTCGAAGGGGACCTCGAAGAGCTCCTCGTAACCCTGGTGAAGGTTGCTGAAGGCGCCGGTGAAGGGCGCCGACGAAAAGCCCATCGTCGCGTAGCCGGCCCGGCGGTAGACCTCCGCCAGGGTGGTGGCGGCGCTCGGCAGGCGGTCGGGGAAATCGCGCACGCCGGTGGTCAGCGGCGACAGCGAGGTGAGGATTGCGGGCATCGACACCTTGGTCCAGGTGGCCTGGGCGATGGCGTCGCTGAAGAGAGCGCCTTCGCGCGCCATGCGCGCCAGGGTGGGCGCCGTCGGCCGCCGGCCGCCATAGGCCTCCAGACGGTCCGCGCGCAGGGTGTCGGCGAGGATGAGGATGACGCCCTGGGGCCGAGGCGTGGGGGATGCTGCAGGCGGCCCCGCGCCAGCGGGGGCCACCCGGGCGCCGGCACGCGGCGCGCGCCGGCGCACCACCGGCGAGCCCCACAGGCCCAGAGCTCCCGGCTCGGCGGCGGCCAGCGACAGGGTGAGGACGACGCGGCGGCCGGCGAAGCGGTCGAGGTTACGGGCGACGTCGTCCCAGCGGTGCGGGGTGGTCAGGGTGCGCTCGACGAGGGTCACGGCGGAGCCGCGGTCGCCGGCGGGCCGCAGCTCGACGCGGAAGGTCACCGGGCGCTCCTCGACGGTCCCCAGGGCGAGGGTCAGGCGCGGGCGGTCGGGCAGGGTCATCTCCCAGCGGATCGCCTCCGGCGCGCGCGCCACCACCGCCTCCCGATAGAAGCCCGCCAGGCCGTTCCAGCTCACCCCCGAAGGGACCGCCGCCAGCTCCTCGCGGCGGAAGACGAGGCGGACGGAGGCGATCTCGAAGCGCGCCCCGGGGACGTCGACGGGCCGCAGGAGAATCTGGTCGACGTCGGCGCCCGGCAGCGGGAAGATGGGGCGCAGGACGACGGTGGCGAGCTCCTGACCGGGACGGACCGGTCCCTGGTTGGGCCAGGGGAGGGGGGCGCCGGTCAGGAGGGCCTGGTCGAAGCCGTTGGGGTGGGGACCGACGAGGTGGACCCCGAAGCTGCCGGCCGCCGAGACCCGCATCTGAACCCTAACCTCCGCCAGGAGGTCGCCGGGGTCGACTCCGCGGATCGCCGTCAGGCGGAGGGCCGCGGTGGCGGTCGTCGTCACGCCCGTCAGCCGCTCGCCAGCGACCTGCAGGCCGCGGACCCCGGCCAGCGGCTTCCAGCCGGCGGCTCCCGTCCACTCGAGAGCCGGCGGCGGGGCTCCTCCGCGGGGGCTGCCCGTCAGCAGGGCGGGCGAGAAGCGATCGACCAGGCGCTGGGCGGCGGGCGGCGGAGGCGAGGGGTTGCAGGCGAAGAGGAGGGCCGCCAGACCGGCTGCGAGAACGCGGGCGTTTCGGTAGGTGGCGGGCTGCGGCGGAGGCATCAGGAGCTTCCCGTCATAGACGGGAAGCTATTAGATCATCTTCTGCTTCAGCGCGTGTGCTGGTGGCCGGAGGCGAAGATGGCGCGGACGGTGTCGATGGTGTCGGCCTCGGCCGCGGTCTTGTCCCCGCGGTAGCCCTTGACGCGGGCGAAGCGGAGAGCCAGGCCGGCGGGGTACTGGGGGCTCTCCTGGACGTCGCTGAAGGCGACCTCGACCACCACCTCCGGCCGCAGGTGGACGGTCCAACCGTCGGTCCCGAGCGCCAGCTCCTGGAACCTCGCGGTCTGCCAGGCGAGCATCTCGTCGGTCAGGCCCTTGAAGGTCTTGCCGAGCATCACGAAGCCGCCTGCCTGCGGATCGCGGGCGCCCAGGTGCAGGTTCGACAGCCAGCCGCGGCGCCGGCCGTGCCCCCACTCGGCGGCGAGGACGACGAGGTCGAGGGTGTGGGCGGGCTTGATCTTCAGCCACGAGAAGCCGCGCCGGCCGGCTTCGTAGGGGGCGTCGAGGGCCTTCGCCACGATCCCCTCGTGCCCGCGCCGCAGTGCTTCGGCGAAGAAGGCCTGGGCGGCCTCGGGGTCGGCGGTCACCCGGCGCGGCACGGTCAGTCCCGGGGCCGCCGCGGCCAGCGCCGCGAAGCGCTCGCCGGCGGGCCGGTCGATCCAGTCCTCGCCGTCGGCGTGCAGGAGGTCGAAGAGGAAGGGAGTCAGAGGGAGCTCGCCGCGCAGGCGTGGGACGTCGAGCTTGCGGCCGAAGCGCCGCATGGTGACCTGGAAGGGATGGGGAGTGCCGTCCGCCTGGAGGGCGATCACCTCGCCGTCCAGCAGAAGCTGGCGGGCCGGCAGCGCCCGCACGGTCTCGACCAGCTCGGGCACCGCCGGGGTGACATCGTTGCCGCGGCGCGAGTAGACCCGCACTTCGTCGCCGGCCTTGTGAATCTGCACCCGCGCGCCGTCGAGCTTGAGCTCGAAGGCGGCCTCGCCGAGGCGGTCGAGCGCCTCGGCGGCGTCGCCGGCCGTCTGGGCGAGCATCGGCTGCAGGGGGCGGAAGAGCTGGAGATGGAAGCGGGAGAGGCCGGGCCGTCCCTCGGTCAAGACCGCTCGTGCCACCGCCGGCAGCTCGCCGGCGAGCATCAGCGCCCGGCGGACCTCGTCGGCGGGGACCTCCGCGGCGGCGGCGAGCGCCTCGGCGAGGAGGCCGGCCAAGGCTCCCTGCCGGAGCTCGCCGAAGAAAAGGCGGACGAGGAAGTCCTCCTCCGCGGGGGTGGCGCGGGCGAGGAGCGCCGCGAGCAGGCGCGACCGCTCGCCCGCCGACCCCGCGCCGCTGGCGCCGGCCATCCGTTCGCAGGCGGCATCGACCTCGGCGAGGGTGAGGGAAGGCTCCGCCGCGCCGGCCGCCGGGCGAGCGGCGGAGATGGCGGCGGGTCCGAGCCCGATCCGCCCCTGACGGAGATGGCCGGAGAGGTAGGCCGCGGCGACGTCGATCTCCGCCGGGGGGAGGCGTCGCAGGAGGTCTGCCAGGGCGCCGATCTTCTCCCGCCGCGAGCGGGTCGCGGCGACGCGGCGCGAGGTTTCGGCGAGCTCCGCCAATCGCATGGCGGGCTCAACCGTCGCGGCCGAAGAGGAGGAAGCCGTTGGCCGGGATGACGATCTCGGCCGAGGCGGGCAGGCCGTCCCTAGGGCCGAGGCCGGCGAAGACGGCGCCGTCGTTGCCCGCCGGCGCCGGGTTCGGAAAGCCGTCGTAGACGTCGCTGTTGAAGAGCTCCCGCCAGTGGCCATCGCCCGGGAACCCGACCCGGTAGCCGTAGCGGGTCGACTCCGCCAGGCTGCCGACGAAGAGGACGTCGCGGCCCTGCCCCGCGATCCAGCGGTGCACGGCGATCACCCGGCCGGCGCTGTCGGCGAGCGAGACCCGGAGCGCGTCGCCGGCGAGCGCCGGCTGCGCGCGGCGGAGGCCTAAGAGGTCGCGGCAGAAGCGCAGGTGGTCGCGCCGCGCCGGCTCGGTTGCCAGCGCTTCCCAGTCGATCAGCAGGCGGAGGTGATCGCGCACGTCGTCGTCCCACGGCATGCCTTCGAGGATCTCCTGGCCCATGAACAGCATGGGGATGCCGGGCGAGGCCAGGAGGAGGCCGGTCGCCAGGCGGGCGCGGCTCCGCGCGCCCCAGGAGCGCGGGTCGGCGGGGTCGGCCAGGGTGGCGAGGCGGGGCTCGCGGCCGGCGAAGACGACGTCGTGGTTCTCGAGGCAGGTGACGGCCTGCCAGGCGGAAAATCCGGCGGGAGTGGCAAGAGCATCTCCCAACGCCCCCATGTCAACGAAGGCGCCGGCGGCCGCCTGGGCCACGGCCTTGCGGACGCCGTCGCGCAGACGGTCGCTCCAGGCGGCGTCGAAGCCCAGCCCCGAGGCGCCGCCGGCGGGGTGCCGCACGGCTGCCGCGCGGTCGGCGTTCCAGTACTCGGCGATCTGGATCGCCTGCGGCTTGACGAAGCGGACGGTCGCCGTCAGGTCGCGGCAGAAGCCGGCGCCGCCGTTGTTGGCGATCACCGATACCTCGTCGTAGCGGATGCCGTCGGCGTGGTACTCGGCGAGGCAGGCGACGGCGTTGTCGATGAGGAACTGGCGGACGTCGCGGCTCCAGTAGGCGAAGATGCGGCCGCCCACCCACTCGTGGTCGGTGAAGTAGAGGCTGCGGTTGTCGTCCCCCGGGAGCTGGCGGTCGAAGAACCACAGGCTCTGGTCGTCGAAGCCCGGTCCGGCGTGATTGAAGACGAGGTCGAAGAGGACGGCGATGCCATGCAGGTGCAGGAGGTCGATGGCGCACTTGAGCTGGTTGGGGCCAGGCTCCAAGTCTTCCGGCACGAGCGGCGGCTGGCCGGCGCGGGCGAGGAGGGCGTTGGCCTTCTGGAAATAGCGCTGGCGCTCGCCGGGGTCGTTGACCTCGTAGTGCGTCTCCGGCGAGAAGAGGTCGAGGCCGTTGTAGCCCAGGCTGGTCTCGGTGGGGAACTCCTGGATGGGGAGGAGCTGGACGGCGTTGATCCCCAGCTCGACGAGGTAGTCGACGCGGTCCAGGAGGTCGAGGAACTTCGCGACCTCCCGGCGCTTGTCGCGCCCCGCGCCGTCGACGCCGTAGAACGAGCCGACGTGGAGCTGGTAGAGGAGGAGATCGCGGAACTCGGGCGGCCGGAATCCGCCGTCGTGCCAGGGGTACGAAGCGGGGGAGCGGACGAGGCTGTCGCAGTCGGGGGCGGGAGGGTCGTGGCCCATCTCGCGGGCCCGCGGATCGCGCTTGAGGCCGGCGCTGCCTTCCCCCACCACCCAGAAGCGGTAGGCCGCCCCCTCGCCGAGGCCGGGGACGAAGGCGGCCCAGGTGCCGTCGCCCAAGGGGGAGAGAGCCTCCTCCGGGCCGGTCGTGAAGCCAGGCCGCGCCGCGGCGGCGAGCGACGCCCCGGTGAGGACGTACATCTCGAGCGCGGCCGGCGCCCAGGCTCGAAACGTCACCCCGTCGGCACGCAGGCTCGCCCCCATCGGCGTCGTGCGATCGACCTGCGTCCCGTCGGTGGCCATCGGCGTTCTCCCGAATTTAGCAACGATCACGCCAAAAGGGCGCCGTTGGGCCGATGGGAGGACCGTTGGCCCGATTTTCCGTACATCGGGCCGATGGGGCGACCATCGGTCCGATTTGAGAAAAATCGCGCCGATTTGGCGGCCATCGGGCCGATTTTCCGGAACGCTGGCTGGATTTGCCAAAATTTGTCCCGATTTCTCGAAATTCAGCCCGATGAACGGAAAATCGGGCCGGTGAGCGGCAGATCGGGCCGATGGTCGCCAGGTCGGCCCGATAGTCGCCAGGTCGGGGCGAGGAACGCGAGGTCGGGCCAGTGGCCGCTACCTGACGCGGCGGTGCGGCAACCGCTACTCTTTCAATAGTTATTTTGCTATAATCGAGTTGACGGTAGAACACTGATCCATCCCTGGAAGGATCGGCCGGATGACGCAGTCCAGAGTACAGTTCCATCGCGATCCGCTGCGGTTCCTCGACCAGGCTTTCCCCGCCGCCGGCGACGCCTTCTGGCTGCCGGGGAGGCAGCTCTGCCTGGCGGAGCCGGCGGCCGCCCGAGCTGTCCTCGCCAACGACCTGGGCCTGTACGAGGAGCACTCCGACTTCTTCCAGACCCGCCAGGGCACCTTCGGCCCGCGCTCGGTGCAGGTGGACATCGGCCGTGCGTCGCGGGCGCTCTTGCGCGGCCATCTCGAGGCGCACGCGGGCGAGCTGGCCGGCGCGGTGCGGCGGGCCCTGGTGCCCACCAGCGAATGGCCCGACGCCGGCAACCGGCTCGTCTATCGGCATCTCGCGGACGCCCTCCTCGCCCCCGACAGCCCCGCCCGCCTTCGTCTCAGGGTCGACGAGATCGTCGAGCGCGCCGTCCTGGCGGGGGTCCGCGGGCGCCGCTCGCGCCTCGCCCGCGCGGTGTTCCGGATGCGGGTGTCCCGCGATCTGGCGCGGGCGGTGGAGGAGCGCCGGGCCCGCGGCGCCGTCCCCCCCGCCGACCTGCTGGACGCCGTCGCCGGCGCGGCGGACCGCCAGGTGCCGGCGGCGGATCTGGCCGAGGTGTACCTCTCCTTCGTGTTCGCCGTCGCGGGCTCCGTGGGCTTCGCGCTCGGCTGGTCCGTCTACCTGCTGGGCACCCACCCGTCCGCCATTGCCGCCGAGCCTGCCTGGGTCGTTCGCGAAGCGCTGCGCCTGTGGCCGGTGGCGTGGATGCTGGCGCGCCGCCCGGCCCGCCGCCACGAGGTGGCCGGCGTCGCCGTGACGCCGGAAGACCGGGTGGTCGTCTGTCCCTACCTCGTCCACCGCCATCCGCGGCACTGGGACGAGCCGGCCGCCTTCCGGCCGGAGCGCTGGGCCGCTCCCCAGGATCGGCAGGCGTTCATCCCGTTCGGGTGGGGGCCTCATACCTGCGCCGCAGCCGCGCTGACCCTGGAGCTGGTCGAGGCGATCCTGCGGATCATCGTCGACGGCTACCGCCTCAGCCTCACGAACTATGACGGCCGGCCGTGCGTCGGCCCCGCGCTCGCGCCGCCGCGGTGCACGCTGGGCCTGGCGCCCTACTGGCCACAACGCCCGAAGAAAGGAGGTGATTGACATGGCGAAGATCGCCCACGCGGTGATGACGGCCCTGGCCATCCGGCGCCGGGACGACCGCTACTGGTGGTACGTGTATCACCACATCTGACGGGAGCAGCGCGGGGTGGGGGGCGGCGGTCCTGCGCTCCCCACCCGGCCTGCCGGAGGACGTATGGCCACACCCGTGGAAATGGATTCCCTGCGCGGCATCCGCTCCCGCAGCGCCGCGGAAGGCGGCGTCTTCTGGATGGACGACGGCGAGCTGGGCGTGTTCGATCCCGAGGCGGCCCAGCGGGTCAACGCGGAGAATTTCAGCGACCTGACCCTGCCCGACCGGCTCGTCGACCTGCTGCGCCGCCGCAAGAGCAAGGCGTTCTCCTGGAAGCAGGTGCGGGAGGCCTGGATCGCGCAGCTGCGGCGCCTGTCGGACGAGGAGGGGATCGGGCAGCTCGCCCTACGCATGAGCGAGCTCCTCGACGACCGGCTCGATCGTCCCCTCGACCTGGTGTGGGCGGCGCAGGAGGTGTGCACCCGCGCCCTGCTGCCGGTCGTGGTGGCGGGACTGCCGCCCGCCGACGTCGCGCGCCTCCACCGCGACCAGACCTACAAGCTCAACCGGCTGGTGGCGACCAGGTCGACGCCCGAAACCTTCCGCAAGGCGACCCGCTCCATCCGCATCCAGGTCGCCGCCGGTTGGGCGGTCCGCCGCGAGCTGCGAGGCCGGGCCAACGGCCGCCGGCCGCGCCGCCTCGACCTCACCGACCCCATCGTCGACCTGCTGCCGGGGCTGGGCATGGACCGCGCCGTCGACGCCGTCACCGCGGTCCTGACGGCCATCGCCGGCCCGCCGGGCGCTGCCGCCGCCTGCCTGCTGTACGAGCTGACCCGGCGCCGCGACTGGGCCGAACGGCTGGAAGCCGAGCTGCGGCCGCTGCCGCTCGCCGCCCTCCACGAGGCGCCTGCCCGCATCGCCCCGGTGACCCACCGCTTCGTCAAGGAGACGCTGCGCATGTGGAGCCCGCCGCTCCTCATGACCCGGCCCGTGCGCACCGACATCTGCCTCGACCAGGCGCGCCTCCAGGCGGGCCAGCGCTACGTCGTCAGCACCTACCTCATCCATCACGACCCGCGGCACTGGCAGGACCCCGACACCTTCGACCCCGACCGCTGGCTGCCCGCAGCGGCCCACGGCCCCTGCTCCGGCGCCAACTACGTCCCCTTCGGCTGGGCGCCCAAGGCCTGCCTCGGCGCCGGCCTGGGGACCACGCAGCTCATGCTCCTCTGCCACTTCCTGTGCACCCGCTACCGCGTGGAGGTCGAGGAGCCCGCGGCCGTGGGGATGGCGCTCGCCGCCGTGCCGCTGCCTCTGAGGTTCCGCGGCACGATCACGCGACGCTGACTTAAAACGGGGTCGTCGGAGAGGCGCTGCGCCGGGCGAGGCCTGGCAGGAGCTCGCCGGCAGCGCCTGCACCCCGGATGGGATTGACGGTCCCGGCACAAGGGCGGTACCTTGCGGGCGGCACATCTTCTGCGCAACGACGCGCCGTGAGGTCGAACATGGTCGAGACGGTGAACACTCTTTCCCGCCGCAGCTTCGCGCAGCTCCTGGGCGCCGGCGTCGCCTCCGCGGTGCTCTCTCCCGCCGCCGCTGCGGCGGCGGTCAACCCGGCCCTCCGCCAGGACAAGGAGCAGCCGCTTCCCGACCGCGTCATCCGCCTGAGCTCGAACGAGAACCCGCGTGGGCCTTCGCCCGCCGCCCTGGACGCCATGCGCGCCGCCTTCGGGCTCGCCTGGCGCTATCCCGACGAGCATGGCGAGGCGCTGGCCAAAGACATCGCGGGCCTCCACGGCGTCGATCCCAAGCAGGTCGTCCTGGGCGACGGCTCGAGCGAGATCCTGAAGCTCTGCGCCGCCGCCTACACCGGCCCGGACCGCGGGCTGGTGATCGCCGAGCCGACTTTCGAGGCGCTGGCGCACTACGCCGGCGCCAGCCGGGCGGAGACGCGCCGGGTGCCGCTGACGAGCGACTACCGGCACGACCTGCCGGGAATGCTCGCCGCCGGGCCGCAGGCGGGCCTCTTCTATCTCTGCAACCCCAACAACCCGACGGCGACGGTGACCCCGGCGGCGGAGGTCAAGGCCTTCCTCGCCAAGCTGCCGGCCGGCGCCATGGCGCTGGTCGACGAGGCCTACCATCATTTCGCGGAGGGGGGCGGCTACGAGAGCGTCATCCCCCTGGTGGCGACGACACCCGGCCTCGTCGTCGCCCGCACCTTCTCGAAGATCTACGGCATGGCCGGCCTGCGCTGCGGCTATGCCGTGGCCTCGCCGGAGGCCGCCGAGCGGCTGCGGGCCGAGCAGTCTTGGGACAGCCTGAACATCATGGCCATCGCGGCGGCGCGGGCGAGCCTCAAGGACACCGCCCACGTCGAGCGCGGGCGGCGCGAGAACTCCGAGGTCAAGGCCGAGCTCTGCGCCCGGCTCGATAGCATGGGCTACCGCACCATCCCCTCCTTCGCCAACTTCCTGATGATCGACCTGCGCCGCCCTGTCAAGCCGGTGATCGAGGCCCTGCGCCAGCGGCGGGTGGAGGTGG
>Ga0209626_1000055_pt1 | contig 28841 bp, 27 predicted proteins | sample JacPinW_OM1H0_M2_FD_187962 | JGI IMG/M metagenome (GOLD analysis project Ga0209626, IMG submission 187962) | Forest soil microbial communities from Algoma, Ontario, Canada - Jack Pine, Ontario site 1_JW_OM1H0_M2 (SPAdes) (version 2) | ecosystem: Environmental > Terrestrial > Soil > Boreal... | reverse complement strand
GGCCGCGGTCCTGCCGAGAGGTCTCGCCGGTCGCGTTCTCCCGAACGCTTGGGCGGGCGCCTGCGTCGCTGCATCCGGGTCCGCGCTCCCGCGCGGTGCCTTGGTCGCTCGCCGCTCCCCGCGGCTTGCTCGATACGTGACGGGCGGCCCGAGCCTACGCCCGAGGGCGCAGTGACGTCAATTTCGCCGCGCGCGACCTTGCGGGTTATCTGGCAACGGTTGCCAGATGCGGGCGGCGTCAGTTCCTTGCGCAGATTCGCGACGAACAGATGCGTCACCGCGCAGCGCCTGGCGATTTCGCGGTCGCTTCACTGCGACCACTCGGCGTCGCGTGTTAGTTCGCCCGCTTTTCCTCAGCGTCGGCGGACGCGGCGAGCGCCTCGAGCGCGGTGGCGACGAATGCCTGACAATCCGCCGCGCTGATCGGCCCTCGCACCATCCAAAACTTTCCGCGGCATAGATACACGCCGCCCGAGCTCGTCTCGGGCACATATCGCGAGTAGGCAATCAGCTTGCCCTTGTACGTGTGAGCTTGCAGTTGCGGCGCATCCCCTGGCGCGATGTCGAGCCGCGGCGGCGGTGCAATGACGTCGTCGTCGTCGGTTTCAACTGGCGTTTGGGTCATGGTTGTTGCCTCTGTCGAAAATCTCGATCTAACACTTGCCCGCGGCCGCGCCGCCATCCGCGCGAATGGCTCAGAAGGTAGCTTGGGTGCTCGGCGCCGGCGGCCATCGTGCTTACGTTGGGCAGGGTCATTTCGGCGTCTCGTCGGTCGGTGGCTTGTTGGATGCGGCCGGTGCGAGCGCGTCGGCTTGCTTGCGTCGGTGCTGAACCTCGGGACTCTCCTCCCTTAGCGCGCGCCCGCGGGCCTTCCGGCCCGCCGGAGCGGGCGTGCGCTCAGTGGTCATAGACTGGTAAGAACTGGTCGGCGCACCCTGCGTCAACACCTCACGTCCCCACGGTGCGCACCTATCTGCGCCAGGGTGCGCACCGTGCGCACCGTGCGTCGGCACCTCGGCAGGTGTGCACCCTGCGTCAGCACCTGCGCCGTTGAACTGTGCACCCTGCGTCAGCACGTCCGGGATAGTCAGCACATACCGAAAGCCGCACCCAGCCGCGTTACCGACCTTCCATTCGCGCAACAGAAATCCACGCCGGACCAGCGTGTCGAGCGCTTCGCAGATCGCTCGCTGCGATAGATTGCATTGGCGTGCGAGGAGCCGGATGCCGGGGTAGATCCGCGAGCCGTCGGGGTTCCCATTGAGCGCCAGCGATATGCGCACGAGGCGCGCGGTCGCGGATATGTCGCCGGCGGGATTGCCGACGGCCCGCAGCCAGCTGTTGCGCGCCCCTTTGCCAATGACCTGATGCGGTCGGAACGTCTTACCTGCCTCCCTCGCGGCATTCCATTGGGCGACCCGCTGGTCGCGCGTAAGGCGATTGCGCGGCGTGGTCACTGTGGCCCCCCTGTTGGTTTCCGGCTGCGCACCGCCCTTCGGTACGCCTGGCACCGTGTCAGGATCGCTGCCCACTCGTTGCACTGCCGACAGACGTGCTCGTCGGCCGTCTGTTCAAAGCGCGAGCGGCACAAAGTGCAGTTCGCGAAGCGCGGCGCGCGGTTAGGTTGCGTCGGTGTGTTGGTGTTGGTCACGACGCCCGACCTAGTGCGTCGCGCACCGCGTCGTCGATGGCCTGAATGGCCCGCGGTGGTATGGCGAAAATCTGCCGGCGCCGCTCCTTGAGCGCGATCCAGTCCTCGCAACTGTCGAACGCCGGCGTCGTGGAGCCGCTCGAGGGTGGTCGGGCTCAGTAGGTCGAGCGGCAGCGGTGTTGGAATGCGGGCGCCCAAAACAAGTGCGCCCCGTTAGGCCACCCGACCGCGTGCGCCGTGCCGGCTCTCGGTGCGCTTCCCCTGCTTGACGAGCGTCGTGACGGTCGGCGGCTTATCGCTCTCGACTTGCCGCTCGAAGTCCTCGGCCGTGGAGTTGCGCCGTCCGCGCGCGATCCAGGCGTCGAGGTCCGCCTGTTCGTAGAACACACGGTGCCCGAGCTTGTGAAACGGCGGCCCTGTGCCTTGGGAGCGCCAGTTCGCAAAGGTTTTCGGTTTCAGACCACCCGAGTATTCCGCGGCGGCGCGCTCGTCGAGGAGCTTCATAGATTCCTAACGCCTCCCAGTGATGTGGCAGGAAGCGCGATAGTTTTACCTCAAGGACGGGCCGCGTTGCTCGGCGAAAAGGGCAACTTCGGCGAAGTTTCCATGTTGGAAAGGGAAACTTCGGCAGAGTTTCCTACTTCGATCTTGACAGCCGTGGGTGCGCGTGCTCTGCCTGTCGCAGTCCCTGCGGAGTAACCCCCAACAGCGATGCGAGTTCGGTTCGGTTGCGGGCTTTCCGTTTTGCCGCGCGGTAGGCGGCGGGGGTAATTTTGCGGTGCGCCTTCGACGCACGTTTCAGACTCGCGGTGCTCTTTTGCCCGCGCTTGACGTCCTTCTCAAGGTGAAGTTGTGCAAAAAGCCGATTTTGCAGCGTTCCGAAATGCACACCGATGGCGAAGGCCGCGGCCCACTCGTCGCTCGCCAACTCTTCGGGCGCTCGACCGTCGATGGATTGCAGAAGTTGCATCGCGTATTTCGCTGCGGGTTTAAGTCGGCGCGGCGGGGCGGCCTTGCTCACTGGTGTTGGGTCCTCCACTGACAAACCGTGATGGCGGAGCACCATTAACGCGAATTGCTTCGCACTGTCGAGTCGCTCTCGCACCGCTGCACTGGGAGAAAACCCGGCAGCGGCGGCTGCGCGCAGGAATTCGAGTTCTTCCGGGGAGCCTCTGTCCGGCAACACGGGCTCGACGAACAAACCAACTTTGCGCCGTAGCGGGTGAGCCTTTGCGAGTGCGCGAATTTCCGCGGCGCGGCTCACGCGCGGCGCCTGCCGGCCATGAGCCGCTCGACCGCGTTCACCGCATCGCGCTTGGATTGATCCCCGAGCGCCATGTACACGCGGCTCGTGATGTCCGAGCGGTGCCCGAGCGCGGTGCCTATCTGTTTGCTCGTGAATCCGGCATCGCCGAGCCACGAGCCGAAGGTGCGGCGCAGGTCGTGAATCCGAAGGTACGACAGGCCCGCCGCCTTGCGGATGCGCTGCCATGCCTTCGCGACCTCCTGCAAGTGCCCGCCGGGCGTGCGGCCGGGGAACACGTAGGGGTTGCCCTCGAACTGCGGCAGCGCGCGCAACTGTTTTGCCGCGTGGCGGGAAAGCGCGACGGTATGATCGCCACCGGGCTTGGTGTCGCGGAAGGTCGCAGTCGCCGCGGTTTTGCTGCCCTTCGCCGGCAGCACGACGTCGGCCCACTTCAGCGCGAGCGCCTCACCGCGCCGGCAGCCTGTCGCGAGCACGAACCGAAAGAACGCCCGCAGGAACGGGTCATCGGTTCCGGCGTCGATGGCCGATTCGAGCTTCGGAAGCTCGGCAAGCTCAAGGCGCACCCGGCGCACCGTTTCCGGTCGCAGGTCGATGCCCGCGCACGGATTGCGCGTATCGCTCTCACGGCGACGGTGGCCGGGCGAATCGTCCTCCTGCCACAGTCGCCAGTAGAACGCCGCGCGCAGCGCCTGGAGCGCCCTATTCGCGTTGTACGGCTTTGCCAGGCCGGCGTGCCAGTCGCGCACTTCCGAGCGGCGCACGTCGCGCCAAGGCCGCGAGCCGAAGCGCGGGAACACGAATTTCTTGCCGTACCACAGCACCGCTTCCGGCCGCTTCATCGGCCGGCGAGCGTCATGCGTGCGCGCCTCGACGTAGGCGCGGAACATCGCCTCGACGGTCCCGGTGCGCGCCTCAAGCCGTTGCTGGCGCTTTTCCGCAGCCGGGTCGCCTTGGTCCTCGACGCTCACCAGCAGCCGGCGGGCTTTCTTGCGCGCCGCATCGAGCGTCAGCACGCCTAGGTCCCCGAGCGTCGAGAGGCGCCGCACGCCGTTGGCGTTGCGGTACTGAAGCACGAACGCCTTGCGCCCGGACGGGTAGACGCGCAGACCGAGGCACCGCGGGTCGTCGTCCCATCGGATGTCGCGTAACTTGCGCGCGCCGATATACTCGGCGGCGTCGATTTCGCGCTTGGTCAGGTGAGGCACGGCCGACCTTCAGGTGTCTTTAGGTTGCTGCTGTCGCTGCGGGAGTCTCCACAGCGTCACCACGCGGCAGAGAATAGCCGGGAAGTGGCGGGAGCGCTAGGGTACTAGAAATCTAGGCTCGTCAGAGACTTGGGAAGTTCCGGGAAAACCGAGGGGTCGGGCGAAAGCGACTTCGAACCTGAGGGTCGGGAGTTCGAATCTCTCCGGGCGCGCAAGACCCAAAAGGTCCCGACGCCGCCGCAGGCGGTGCGGGAGTTCGACAAGCCGGCGCAGCCCGCGAGCACGCCGCCGTGCCGGCGACGATCCGATGGCTCAAGCCCGCCAGCAGACTGGCGGCTTCTCTAACGCTGCAGGAGCGCGAGAACGCGTCTCTGGATTTCTTCATCGGTAAGGGCTTCGAGCGACGTATCCGGTTCAGTGCCAGCCCCGCGCCCGCCGGCCGAAGGACGGGACACGAAGATTCCCACCTTGCCCTTGTGGGCTTGGCAGGACAACTGCAGTTGCACAGTAGCGTCGGACGGTCGCCTCCCGCTACTGGCCAACCGGCCATCGTCAGTGAACGCGTAGAAGCCGATGGTAGGTTCTGTGAGCCGGCCCCCGGAGTTGACCTCCGATTCAATGACCATGGCCTCGATTCCGTTTTTCTGTAGTAATTGCGTGAGCGATTCAAGCGTCGGTCTGACGACTCGCTCCAGGTGCTCGCGAAACGCCTCACGGAACGCCTGTTCGCGAGATGTGGTGTCCTGCCTCTTCTGATTTGCAAGTCGCTGAGTCTCTTCACGCGCGCGGAACACTTGAGCGAATGCGTCTTCGATCTCTTTCTTCATAGGCTGCGTTCCCCTACCAGAGCGGTGCGTTCCGTCCGTCCGTTCAATGTTTCCCAGCCGACCGCGGCCGGGGATGCTACCACCGTGCTACCGGCCTCAGCCGAATGAACACGAACTTGCCAAACGGAGAGGGGCCGGAACCGTCAGAAATCAGCTACTTGTTGTGCGGCTGATTTCAGCTAGTTCCGGCGAGAGCTACCTCGAACCTGAGGGTCGGGAGTTCGACAACCCGGCGAGTCCGCGAGTCGGTCCCGAGCGTCAGCGAGGGACGAGCGGGCGCAGCCCGCGAGCACGCCGCCGTGGCGGCGAACGCCCGCAAGGGCGGCCCCGCAGGGGCGAGGCGTGCAGCGCCGAGTAATCTCTCCGGGCGCGCTGGTACTGAAGACAATCTCGAGTCTGCTGACCTGCTTGCGCGCGGTCAGGAGGGTTCGCAGTCACTCATGCGGCCGTCGGCTCGCTCGGCTTCTGCAGTCGTCGCGTCGACTCGGCGACACGCGCCTGCTGCTCTTCCTGCACCTCAACAAGCGTCAATCGGGTGTCGCCGGCAATGACTTCGAGGATGGGGTGGGCTGAATCGGCCGGCATACGCAAGCCGTGCACCTTCTCCCACGCCCGGATGCGCACGTTGGGTGGATTCAGATCCGAGCGCTGCTCTTCCAGGTCGATGCGCCTTCGCTGCGCGCGCTCCTCTTCTTCGAGGGCTCGACGCGCGCGGTAATCGCTGATCAGATCACCGGCGGAGCGGTGCGGGGCACTATCGTTTGCAAAAGGCAAAGGCGTTGGATTCACTAGTTTCTCCTATTTGGCGCGACCTAAGGTGGTTGCGCCTGACATCATTCGCACAGGCCGACGCTTGATCGACTCTCGACGAGAATCTTCATCAGGGTTGACGCTCACGGTGCGGGATTCGCGCGAGCGGGCTGTCGGCTCTGAGCGAAGCGTGCCCTCGACAACCTAGCGAGTCTGCGCTTGCCGCGCGAACATTGACAGTGAAATCCTCAGGGAGGGTTCGAAACCCCCGGGGCCGCCGCAGGGAAATAGCCGACATGAGCGATGTGACGCGTGCCACAGTTCTCAAACGAAAGCGACGAGTGACTGCCAAACCTCAGGCAGCAGCGCGCGCCACCGGGCGCCACGCCGGCAAACGGCGCTGCGGGTGGGCGGACAGCGCCGACCCGGACTATGTCCGCTATCACGACGAGGAATGGGGACGGCCGGTGCACGACGACCGTCGGCTGTTCGAGATGCTGACCCTCGAGGGCGCGCAGGCGGGCCTGTCGTGGTCGACCATCCTGCGCAAGCGCGCCGGCTACCGCCGCGCGTTCGCCAACTTCGAGCCGCGCACGGTAGCGCGCTTCGATGCACGCCGCCGCGCGGCCCTGCGGCGCGATGCCGGCATCGTGCGTAACCGCTTGAAGATCGAGTCCACCGTGACCAACGCGCGGGCGTTCCTCGCGCTGCAGCGCGAGTTCGGCTCCTTTGATCGCTACCTGTGGTCGTTCGTCGGGGCCAGGCCGATCGTGAACCGCCCGCGCAGCGGCGCGGTACCGGCGCGCACGCCACTGAGCGACCGGGTTTCCCGGGACCTCGTAAAGCGCGGCTTTCGCTTCGTGGGTACGACCATCGTGTATGCGTTCCTGCAGGCGGTCGGAGTCGTGAACGATCACGCCCGGGATTGCTTTCGGTGTCCGCCGCGGCGCGCACCCGGGGCCCGGCGCGCCGCGCGCCCCAGGCCACAGTAGCCTTGGGCGGCTGGCGCCTCTTAAGATAGCGGTCCGATTCACGGGTTTTCACAGGATCCGGTCATGAAGGCACTTTTCGCGATGGCGCTCACCGCGGCGCTCACGGCGGCACCGGTGTACGCCGACTGCCCCTACCCGGCTGCTCCGGAGAAGCTCCCGGACGGCTCCTCCGCGACCCTCGAGGAAATGGTCGCGGGACAGAAAGCGGTCAAGGTCTACGACAAGGCGATCAACGACTACGTGGCCTGCATCGACCGCGAGCTCGATGAAGCCATCAAAAAAGGGGGCGACCAGCTCAAGCCGCAGCAGAAAACGGACATGCAGCATGTCGAGGCCCAGAAACACAACGCCGCAATCGATCAGCTGCAGAGCATTGCCGACCGCTTCAACGAGCAAGTGAAGGTGTTCAAGGCGAGGACCGACAAGAAGAGCTGAGTGCTCACACCGGCTGAGGCGGACCTGTTGATCGGGCAGCACCTGCAGTGCCTGCCGGTCGAGTCGCTGCCGCTCGCGCAATGCGCCGGTACGGTGCTGCGCGAGAACATCTACGCCGAGCGCGACCAACCGCCGTTCGACCGCGTCGCTATGGATGGCGTTGCGCTCGACAGCCAGGCGGTCGGCGCCGGCACGCGCTCGTTCCGCGTTCAGGCGACCCAGGCCGCCGGCGACCCGCCGCTGACCCTCGCCGCCGCCGCCGACTGTATCGAGGTCATGACCGGCGCGGTGCTCCCGCTGGGCTGCAACAGCGTGATACCCGTCGAGGAACTCAGCGTCGCGCGCGGGCAGGTGGCGCTCGCGCCGGGCGCGCGTGCCGAGCCCTGGCAGCACGTTCACCGCCGCGGCAGCGACACGCGCCAGGGGACGCTGCTGCTGTCGTCGGGCGTGCGGCTGCGCGCCCCGGAGATCGCCATCGCCGCGTCCGCCGGCATGGCGCGCATCCGCGTGAGCAGTCAGCCGATGCTCGCCGTGATCTCCACCGGTAACGAGCTGGTCGAACCCGGCGAGCCGGTGCTCGCTCACCAGGTGCGGCGCTCAAACGCCTACGCGATCGTGAGTGCGCTGCGCGAGCGCGGCTTTCAGCGCGTAGCCGACGATCACATCCAGGACGACAGCCAGGAGCTGCGCGAGCGGCTGCGATTCCACCTCGAGACCCACGACGTGCTGGTGCTGTCGGGCGGCGTGTCCATGGGCAGGTTCGACCTCGTGCCCGAGGTGTTGGAAGAGCTCGGCGTGCGCGCGATTTTTCACAAGGTGGCGCAACGGCCCGGGAAACCGCTGTGGTTCGGCGTCGCACCTTCGGGAGCGGCCGTGTTTGGCCTGCCCGGCAACCCGGTCTCAACGCTGGTGTGCCTGATACGCTACGTCCTGCCGGCGCTGTGCGGCAGCCTCGGTCAGAATCCGCCCCCGGCGGAACGCATCGCGCTCGCTGCACCCGTGACCGTGACGCCACCGCTCACGTACTTCCTGCCGGTGCGCTTCGAGCAGGACGACTGGGGCCGGACCTGGGCCGTGCCCGCTCCCACCAACGGCTCCGGGGACTTCACGGCGCTCGCCGGGACGGGTGGCTTTGTAGAGCTGCCGCCGGGCCCCAACACCTACGCCAAGGGGTTCGTGACGCGGGTCTATCGCTGGTCGTAACGCCTTGAATGCCCGGGGGAACCCCGCCGGGCACCTCCCCTTCGACCGATAGCCATTGCCCCCTGCGGTGCGCATACTCTGCAAGACCATGTCCAACCGCGAAGTCATCGTCCCCCTGAACGCGCTGCCCGCGCCGCGGGACACGCTCGCCCGCCCGGTGCGCGACCTGCGCATCTCGGTCATGGACCGGTGCAACTTCCGTTGCCCGTACTGCATGCCGCGCGAGACCTATCACGAGCAGTACCGCTTCCTGGGATCGCAGGAACGACTGTCGTTCGATGAGATCGTGCGCCTGGCGCGGCTGTTCGTGCACCTCGGGGTGCGCAAGCTCCGCCTGACGGGCGGGGAGCCGCTGCTGCGCGCCAACCTCCCCGACCTGGTCGGCGACCTGACGACCATCCCGGGCGTCGAGGACGTCGCGCTCACCACCAACGGCGTGCTGCTGGCGCGCTACGCGAGCGAGCTCAAGGCGGCGGGGCTGAAGCGCGTCACCGTGAGTCTCGACAGCCTGGACGCCGCGGTGTTCGCCCGCATGAGCGGGGGTTTCGGCGGCGTCGATGAGGTGCTCGCCGGCATCGAGCACGCGCAGCGCGCTGAACTGACCCCCATCAAGATCAACGCCGTCGTGCAGCGCGGGGTGAACGATCACACGGTGCTCGAGCTGCTGGAACGCTTCCGCGGCACCGGCGTGATCGTGCGTTTCATCGAGTACATGGACGTCGGCAACCGCAACCATTGGCGCTCCGAGCTGGTGGTGCCGTCGAAAGAGCTCGCTGCACATATCGGCCGGCGCTGGCCGCTCACCGCGCTCGAGCCCGGCTATCGCGGTGAAGTGGCCCAGCGCTACGCGTTCAGCGACGGCCAGGGTGAGGTGGGATTCATCTCGTCGGTGTCGCAGCCGTTCTGCGGCGATTGCTCGCGTGCGCGTCTGTCGTCGGACGGCGCGCTGTACACCTGCCTGTTCGCCACGCACGGCACCAGCCTGCGCGACGCCCTGCGCGGTGGCGCGAGCGATGACGCGCTGCTCGAGCTGATGCGCGGCGTGTGGTTGAAGCGCTCCGACCGCTATAGCGAATTGCGCGCCAGCCGGCGCCCGGCGCCGCACGAGCAGCGCAAGGTCGAGATGTTCTACATCGGTGGCTGATGGCGCGCCGCCGCCTCACGCATCTGGATGCCCGTAACCGCCCCGCCATGGTAGACGTTGGCGCGAAGCCCGTGACGCAGCGCACTGCGGTCGCCGAGGCACGGATTCGTCTGCCGCGCACCGTAGCGCTCGCGCTGCGCGCCAGCGGTCACCGCACCAGCAAGGGGCCGGTGTTCGACACCGCCATCGTCGCGGGCGTCATGGCGGCGAAACGCACGCACGAGCTGATCCCGTTCTGTCACCCGCTCGGGCTCGAGGACTGTCAGATCGAGATCGCCCCTGTTGGGCGCGCCGAGATCGCGGTTCGTTGCCGGGTGTCGGTTCATCACCGCACCGGCGTGGAAATGGAGGCTCTGACCGGCGCTACCGTGGCGGCACTGACGATCTACGACATGTGCAAGGCGCTGTCCCACGACATCGAGATCGCGGGCGTGCGCCTGCTGGAAAAGTCCGGCGGCCGCCGGCACTTCGCCCGCGCCACCGGCCGGTAGTCCGATGGATCCGCTTGTCTCCGGGCGCTTCGCTCCCCCGCCGCTCTACGGCCTGGTGCTCGCCGGCGGGCGCAGCACACGCATGCGCCGCGACAAGGCCGCGCTCGCCTACCAGGGGCGCACGCAGCTCGAGCGAGCCATGGCGCTGCTCACTCCGCACGTGGCGCGCGCCTTCGTGTCGGTGCGGGCCGACCAGGGGAGCGATGCGGTGCGCGCGCGCTTTGCGCAGATCACCGATGCGCACGAGAACATCGGTCCGCTCGCGGGCCTGCTCGCCGCGCAGGCGCAGCACCCCGAGGCCGCCTGGCTGGTACTGGCGTGTGATCTGCCGTTTCTGGATGAGGCCACGCTCGCGCACCTGCTGCGCGCACGTGCCCCCGCGCGCACGGCCACCGCCTACTGCTCGAGCCACGACGGGCTGCCCGAGCCCCTGTGCGCGATCTACGAGCCGCGCAGCCGCGAACCCCTGGCCGCGTATGCCGCCGCCGGCAAGCAGTGCCCGCGCAAGTTCCTGCTGGGCGCGGACACGCTGCTGCTCGATCAGCCGAACCCGCGCGCGCTCGACAACGTCAACACACCCGAGGAGTATGGGTCCGCCATGACGACGTTGACTGCTCAAAGCTCTGCGACCACCCGGCACATCACCGTGCAGTACTATGCGCTGCTGCGCGAGCAGGCCGGGCGGCGCGAGGAAGCGCTGCTGACCGCGGCGCGCACGCCGCGCGAGCTGTACGCCGAGCTTAGCTCACGCTACCCGTTCTCGCTCGCGCCGGAGGTTCTGCGGGTTGCGATCAACGCCGAGTTCGGCGAGTGGTCAGCGCCGCTCGCGGACGGCGATGCGGTGGTGTTCATTCCGCCGGTCGCCGGCGGTTGATAACGCGCGCCTCGGCAAGCCGCTGTCCGTGTTCCGCTTCACCCGCACGTCCATCGAGCCGCAGGCGCTGCGCGCACAGCTCGCCGACCCGGCCTGCGGCGGCTACGCGGCGTTCGAAGGCTGGGTGCGCGATTCCCACGAGGGGTTGCGTGTGCGGCACCTGGAGTACGAGGCCTTCGAGGCGCTCGCGGTGCGCGAAGGTGAGCGCATCCTCGCCGAGGCGATCGCGCGCTTTGGCGTGGCGCACGCCGCGTGCCTGCACCGAGTCGGAGATCTTGCCATCGGCGAGCTGGCGGTGTGGGTGGGAGTGAGCGCACCGCATCGCCACGAGGCGTTTCTCGCCTGCCGCTACATCATTGACGAGGTCAAGCAGCGCGTGCCGATCTGGAAGAAAGAGCACTACGTGAGCGGGGACTCCGGCTGGGTGAATTGCGAACGCTGCGCCGCCCCGTCCGCGCACGCTCACGGCGCGCACCGGCATGACTGACGGGCCTCATGGCCGCACCTGTCCCGCGCCGCGCACGATGTACTTGTAACTCGTGAGTTGCTCGACCCCGACCGGTCCGCGGGCGTGAAAGCGGTCGGTGGAGATGCCGATCTCCGCGCCCATGCCGAACTCGCCGCCGTCCGCAAACTGGGTGGACGCGTTATGCAGCACGATCGCGCTGTCGACGCGCTGCAGGAAGCGCTCGGCGGTGGCGTGGTTTTCGGTCACGATCGATTCGGTGTGTGCGGAGCCGTAGCGCGCGATGTGCGCAATGGCCGCATCCACGCCCTCGACCACGCGCGCGGCGATGATCGCGTCGAGGTACTCGGTGTACCAGTCGTCCTCGCTCGCCGGGCGCACGCGCGGGTCCACCTCCAGCACCGTCGCATCGCCGCGCACCTCGCAGCCGGCGTCGAGCAGGTCACGCACGATCGGACCCAGGTGCGTGCCCGCGCAGGCGCTATCGACCAGCAGCGTTTCGGCGGCGCCGCAGATGCCGGTGCGCCGCATCTTGGCGTTGAGCGCGATGGTGCGCGCCATGCGCACATCGGCGTCGCGGTCGATGTATACGTGGCAGTTGCCCTCGAGGTGTCCGATCACCGGCACGCGCGCTTCCTTCTGCACGCGTTCCACCAGGGTCTTGCCGCCGCGGGGCACTATGACATCGAGGTACTCGCTCATGCCGGCGAGCATGTAGCCGACTGCCGCGCGATCGGTGACCGGCACCAGTTGAATGCATTCCGCCGGCAGCCCCGCGGTCTGCAGGCCTTGCGCGAGGCACTCGTGCAGCGCGCGGCTCGAGTGCTGGCTCTCGGAGCCCCCGCGCAGGATCGCCGCGTTGCCTGACTTCAGGCACAGCGCGCCGGCGTCAGCGGTGACGTTGGGGCGGCTCTCGTAGATGATGCCGATGACGCCAAGTGGCACGACCACGCGCTGGATCCTGAGTCCATTGGGCCGTTCCCACTCCGCGGTCGCGCTGCCGATCGGATCCGGCAGCGCGATCACCACGTCGATGCTGGCGGCGATCGCCTCGACACGCCGCTCATCCAGGCGCAGCCGCTCCAGTCGCGGTGCGCTCAGGCGCGCCGCGCGCGCCGCCGACATGTCGCGCTCGTTGGCCGCGAGAATCCCCGCACGCCGCGCGCGCACCGCGGCCGCGGCCGCCGCCAGCGCGTCGTTCTTCTGCTGCGCGGGGGCGAGCGCCAGCACCGCCGCAGCGCGGGTGGCGGCCTTGCCAAGCCCCTCCATCAACTCCCCGATGTGGTCCGCGTCCACGGCGCTTCTAGGGTGCCGGTTGCGGGGCGGGCACCGGCGCGGCGGCGGTGGAGAGTTCCTGCCGCATGAGCACCAGGTCGTCGCGATGGATCATCTCGTCACGGCCGCGAAACCCGAGGATATCCGCGATCTCCGAGGACTTGCGTCCCATGATGCGGGCGGCGTCCACGTCGGAATAGGCGACCATGCCGCGGGCGATTTCCGCGCCGTCCGCGGCCAGCACGCTGACGGTGTCGCCACGGTCGAATCGTCCGCGCGCCCCGGTGACACCGGCGGGCAGGAGGCTGCGGCCCTCGAGCAGCGCGCGCAGTGCTCCGGCGTCGATGGTGAGGGCGCCGGCGGGGCGCAACGTGCCGGCGATCCACTGCTTGCGTGCCGCGGCCGGCGTCGCGCTCGGAACGAACCAGGTGCAGTCCGCCCCCTCCTCGATGCGCCGCAGGGGGTGGCGGTGGGCACCGGCGGCGATGCACATGTGGCAGCCGGCCGCCACCGCGATCCGCGCCGCAGCAATCTTGGCCGTCATGCCCCCGGAGCCCACCTGGGAAGCGGAGCGCCCGGCCATGGCCTCGATCTCGGGCGTGATCTGGGGCACCTCGTGAATGAAGCGTGCACCGGGCTCGCGGTTCGGATCGGCACTGTACAGACCCTCGACGTCCGACAGCAACACCAGGCAATCCGCGCCCACCATCTGCGCGACGCGCGCGGCCAGGCGATCATTGTCGCCGTAGCGGATCTCGGCGGTGGCCACGGTGTCGTTCTCGTTGATCACCGGCAGCGCGCCGAGCGCGAGCAGCGCTTCGAGCGTGGCGCGCGCGTTCAGGTAGCGGCGGCGGCGCTCGCTGTCCTCGAGAGTGAGCAGCACCTGCGCCACCGTCACGTCGCACCCTTCGAGCAGCTCCTTGTAGGCATGCGCGAGCCGGATCTGTCCCACCGCGGCGGCGGCCTGACTCTCCTCCAGCCGCAGCGTGCCGTGCTTCAGGCCGAGCCGGCGCCGGCCGAGCGCAATGGCGCCTGACGACACCAGGATCACACGCTGGCCGCGTTTGCGCAGCCGCAGCAGGTCCTCGACCAGAGTCTCGAGCCAGGCGCGGTTGACACGCCCGCTTTCGCCATCCACCAGCAACGCCGAGCCCACCTTCACGACGACGCGCCGTGCCTGCGTGAGGGGCGCTGCCAAGTCCGCACGGCGGGTGTTCATGAAGGAAAACTATACGCAATCGAGCTGCGTTGCCCAACCCGACCGCAGCCCCTACACTTATCGGGCGGCGAAAGGATGACAAGGGTGGCTTCGCGGTGAGCAGAGATTACGAGCCCGTGCCCTCCCAGTGGTACGAAAACGTCGAAGAAGAAGAATCGTTCCGAGTGCTGTCGGTCGACGAGGACTCGGAGCTGATCGAGATCGAGTACCTCGACGGCGACATCGAGGAACTCGACCTGGAGGCCTGGCACGAGATGGACCTCGAGCGGATCGAGCAGCCTGAGGGCTGGTCCGAATCCGATGACGAGGACACGGACGAGGATGAGGACGACCTGGACGAGGATGAGGATGAGGATGACCTGGACGATGACGAGGACGAGGACGACGTCGACGAAGAACGGGATGAATATTGACCGCGTCCGGCCTCGATAGCTGGTACCACGAGAAAGAATCGGCCTGGCTCTACCGGCGGGTTGCCGCCGCAGAACCCGATCCCAGAAAGAGCGAGCTGTTCGTGAAGCTCGCCGCGGCCGCGGAAGAGCAGGCGGTGAAATGGCAGCTGGCCGCCCGGCGCGGGCACCCCGGCGCACACGGCAGCGAGCGCGTGTTCGTGCCCTCGCTGCGCGCGCGCATCGTGGCGCGTCTGCTGTCGCGGTTCGATCCGCGCTCCCTGCGTGCGGTGCTCGCCGCCATGAAGCTGCGCGGCCTGTCGGTCTACAGCGCCCCGGCGAGCGTGGCCGGGCACCCGATGCCGACCTCGCTCGCGGAAGTGGGTGCGCGCCATCGCAGCGGCCTCGGCGGCAGTCTGCGGGCCGGCGTGTTCGGGGTGAACGACGGGCTGGTGTCTAACGCGAGCCTGGTGCTCGGTGTCGCGGGCGCGGGCGCGGGCGCGGCCGGCGGCTACGTGCTGACCACCGGGGTGGCGGGACTGCTCGCCGGCGCGCTCTCCATGGCGGCAGGGGAATATGTGTCGGTGCGTTCGCAGCGCGAGATGTACGAATACCAGATTGCGCTCGAACGCGAGGAGCTCGCCGAATACCTGCAGGAGGAGGCGGAAGAGCTCGCGCTCATTTACCAGGCGCGCGGCATGGATCTCACCCGGGCGCGCGAGCTGAGCCAGGCGTTGCTGGCGCGCCCGCAACAGGCGCTCGATGTGCTCGCGCGCGAGGAGCTCGGCCTCAACCCCGATGACCTGGGCTCCCCGTGGCGCGCGGCCAGCGTGTCGTTCGTCGCGTTCGCAGCCGGCGCCGCCCTGCCTCTCATCCCGTTCCTCGCAGGTCTCGCCGGCGCGCACGCCATCGCGACCGTGGCCGGGGTCACGCTCACCGCCCTGTTCGCTGTCGGCCTGGGACTGTCGCTGTTCACCGGCCGCCATGCGCTGCGCGGTGCACTGCGCATGGTGCTGATCGGCGGCGGCGCGGGCGCGCTAAGCTTCTTCGTCGGGCGGGCCCTCGGCGTCGCGATCGGCTGAGCGGCTCGGGGCTTGAAAACGTCGCTCCCGGCCCCACGCTGGCGAGGGTAAGGCTGTAACGGTAGAGTGCCGTTGCCAAATCCTTTTAGCCTCAACCCCTTATCTTCACCCAAGGTTCCACAGCCGCCATGAAGCGCATCGTCTTGTTCCTCGCGACCAACCTCGCCGTGGTCCTGGTGCTGTCGGTCGTGGCGCGCCTGCTCGGGCTCGACGCCTGGCTGGCCGCGCACGGCAGCGACCTCGGGGGCCTGCTGGTGTTCGCGGCGTTCTTCGGCTTCGCCGGCTCGTTCATCTCGCTCGCCATGTCGAAGTGGATGGCGAAGATGACCATGGGCGTGCGCGTCATCGGCCCCTCGGGCGATGCCACCGAGCAATGGCTGCTCTCCGTGGTGGAACGTCACGCGCGCGCCGTGGGCGTCGGCATGCCCGAAGTCGGGATCTTCGATTCCCCGGAACCGAACGCCTTCGCCACCGGCGCCAGCCGTAACGCCGCGCTGGTCGCGGTCAGCAGCGGACTCCTGCAGCGCATGAACCGCGAGCAGGTCGAGGCGGTACTCGGCCACGAAATGACGCACGTCGCCAATGGCGATATGGTGACCCTGACGCTGGTGCAGGGCGTGGTCAACACCTTCGTGATCTTCCTGGCGCGCGTCATCGGCAACATCATCGACCGCGCCCTGTTCCGCTCCGAGGATGGACGCGGCATCGCCTCCTTCGTCACCATCATCGTCCTGCAGCTGTTGCTCGGAATCCTCGCCAACATGATCGTCATGTGGTTCTCACGGCGGCGCGAATTCCGCGCCGACCGCGGCGGAGCGCAGCTCGCGGGCACCGGCAACATGATCGCCGCGCTCGAGGAGCTCAAGCGGGTGCACGAGCCGCTGCCCTCGCGGCAGTTCGCCGCCTTCGGAATCGCCGACGGCAGCGTGGCCGGCGGCCTGCGGCGCCTGTTCATGAGCCACCCGCCGCTGCAGGAGCGCATCGCGGCGTTGCGCGCGCTCGGGTCCCCTTGACGCCGGCGGCGGCGGACTTCCGCGAACCGCTGCGCGAGATCCTCGGCGCCGACGGATTGCTGACGGCGGCGGCGGATTGCGCGCCCTTTCTCACCGATCACCGCCGGCTCTATCAGGGCGCGGCTCTCGCCGTGGCGCTGCCGCGCTCGGTCGCGCAGGTCTCGCAGCTGCTGTCGCTGTGCCATGCGCAGCGCGTGGGCGTGGTGCCGCACGGCGGCAACACCGGCTACTGCGGCGGCGCGACCGCGGATGAGTCCGGGCGGCAGCTGGTGCTGTCGCTGCGGCGCCTGAACCGCATCCGCAGTCTCGAAGCCGCGAACTACTCCCTCGTTGCGGAGGCCGGCTGCGTGCTCGCGCAGGTGCAACGTGCGGCGGACGAAGCGGACCGCTGCTTCCCGCTCAGCCTCGGCTCGGAGGGCAGCTGCCAGATCGGCGGCAATCTCTCCACCAACGCCGGCGGGGTGAGCGTGCTGCGTTACGGCATGATGCGCGACCTGGTTCTTGGCCTCGAGGTGGTGCTGGCCGACGGGCGCGTGCTGCCGGGGCTGTCGGCGCTGCGCAAGGACAACACCGGCTACGACGTGCGCTCGCTGTTCCTCGGCGCGGAAGGCACCCTTGGAGTCATCACCGCGGCGAGCCTCAGGCTGTTCCCGAAGATCCGCGCCCGGGCCACGGCGCTCGCCGCGGTCCCCGAGGTGCGCGCGGCGGTTGAGCTGCTGGCGCGGCTGCGCGAGGCCAGCAGCGATCGCGTGAGCTCTTTCGAGCTCATTCCCCGCATCGGCATCGAGCTCGCGACGCGGCACATCGCGGGCGCGAGCGAGCCGCTCGACCGGCCGTATCCGTGGTACGTGCTGTGCGAGCTCGGTGCCAGCCGGGCCGCGGAAGCGCTCGATGCCGTGCTGGAGGAAACGCTCGGCAGCGCGCTCACCGAAGGGCTGGTGCTGGACGCAGCCGTGGCGCGCAGCGAGCGCCAGCGCGCCGCGCTCTGGAAGCTGCGCGAGAGCATTCCGGAGGCGCAGCGCCTGGAGGGTGCGGGCCTGAAGCATGACGTCTCGGTTCCGGTCGGGGCGCTGGCGGAATTCGTGACGCGCGCCTCGCAGTGGGTGAGCGCCAACGTTCCCGACGGGCTGCTGGTCGCCTATGGCCATGTCGGCGACGGCAACCTGCACTTCAACGTGAGCGCCGCGCCGGGAGCGCAGCGCGAACGTTTCCTGGCGCGCGAGCAGCCGGTACGGCGCGCCATCCACGACCTGGTGAGCGAGTTCGGCGGCAGCTTCAGCGCCGAGCATGGCATCGGGCGGCTCAAGGTCGGCGAGCTCGAGCGCTACACTTCCCCGGTCGAGCTCGCGCTCATGCGCGCCGTGAAGCGCGCGTTCGACCCACACGGCATCATGAATCCGGGCAAGGTCCTGCGCGAACCATGAAGGAGCGATGGATGGTTTACGCTCGCGTGGCAGGCTGCGCCTGGCTGCTCAGCGCGCTGGCGGCCTGCAGCCAGCACGGCCCCGCGGGCGCGGCTCCGGCGACCGCCACCGCGGCCGCCGGTGAGGACGAAGGTCCGCGCATCGCCATGTCCCCTGACAACGTGCACATCGAATACCGCCTCTACGGACACGGCGACCCCGCCGTGGTGCTGGTGCACGGCTGGGCGAGCGACGCCAATTACTGGAGCGCCCAGCTCGAGGCTCTCAAGGCACACTACACGGTGGTGGCGCTGAACCTCGCCGGCCACGGGGCTTCCGGCAACAACCGCAGCGACTGGTCGATTGCCAACTACGCGCAGGACGTCGCGGCGGTGGCGAGACAGATCCCCAATTCGCGCCTGGTGCTCGTCGGGCACTCTATGGGGGCTGCGGTGTCGCTGGCGGCAACCCCGCTGATCGGTACGCGCGTGATCGGCGTGATCGCGGTCGAGGCGCTGCGCTCGGTCGGGCTGCCACCGCTCACGCCGTCTGAAATCGAGCAGAGCATCGCACCGTTCCGCGCCGACTTCGTAGGCGCGACGCGCAAGTATGTCACCGGCTCACTGTTTGCCAAGGACGCGAATCCGCTACTGGTGCAGAAGGTGGCGTACGACATGTCACTCGAGCCCCCCGCGATCGCCATCTCCAGCATGCGCGCGCTTCTGTCGATGGATTTCGCGGCGGTGCTGCCCGCAGTTCACGTGCCGGTGTTCGCTATCAACTCCGATCTGCTGCCGACGGACGCCGCGCGCATCCGCAAATCACTTCCAGACTTTAGCCTCGACGTGCTCGACCACAGCGGCCACTTCCTCATGCTGGAAGCGCCGGCGCGCTTCAATCCCCTGCTGCTGAAAGACCTCGACGCCCTCAGTGCCCGCGCCGCTCACTGAGTGAGCTCGTCCGAGTCCGGTACCATCGGGCCGCAACGCACCTCCAGCCAGCCTAACGCGAGCGCGATCTGCTGCGCGCCGATCTGCGCCCACGCGGTCGCGAAGGGGGTGTCGTGGCCCTGCTCCTGCAGCAGCAGGATGAGAGCTTCGCGGTCCAGGGCGAACGGCCAGTCGCGACCGTGCAGCGTCAGCTCGAGCGCGCGTCCGTCCGGGGTCACGAAGCGGCTGCGTCCGCCTTCCTCATAAAGGTCGAGGGTCACGAGCGGCCGCAGATCTCGCGCCGCTCCGCTGGCGGACCAGGCGACGCGGCAGGTGTACAGGCGCGCCTCATTAGGCTCGAAGCGATTGAAGCCGATCACCTCCTCCTGCAACTCACCATCGTTCTGGCGTACCGTGCGCCGCCGGTACCAGTACAGCTCCTGGCTGATCACCAGCTGGTAATCGAGGTAGCGCGAGTCGCCGGGGCTGCCATCCACGCAGTAGCGCCCGAGCGTGCCGCCCTGAAACTGGTCGCCGGCGCGCGTCAGAGTCAGATCACAGCCCGGGGAGGCAACCAGGTCGCGCCACGCGAGTCTCGCCATCAGCGGCGGCCGGTAATTGAGATGCCGCCAGTGGCGCGGGCGCGCGAACGTGAACAATCGCACCCGCACCGCGTGCTCTGGCGTGCCTGCCGGCTCGAGCTCGAGCAGCAGCTGGCGGCGCTGGTCGCCGGGATCGTCCGCGAGAAACTCCTCCAGATACAGCACGTGCGCGCCGAGCCAGGCGACGCTCACGGGGGCGACGATGGTGCGCACGCGCCGCTCGCTCGTTTGCGGCCACAGCGTAGCGCCGCGGTCGACGCTCATCACCACCTGCTCGCTGGAGTCGCGCACCCCGGACCACAGTCGCTGCAGGGCCTCGACATCGGCGCTGTCCGCCGCCGCCGCCGCGGCAACCAACACTCCAAGGAGCGCAGCCATGACTGTGGCGGCCTGTGGTCGGGGAGTTAAGATTCCTTCCTGCTGCGGACCAGACCTTCCTGGGCCGCGCTCGCCACCAGCCGGCCATCGCGCGCGAACACGCTGGCCCGGGCGAAGCCGCGCGCGCCGGAAGCGCTCGGGCTCTCCATGGCGTACAGCAGCCAGTCATCCACGCGCAGCGTGCGGTGAAACCACAGGGCGTGATCGATGCTGGCCATCACCAGGGTGGGCTTCAGGAACGAGGTGCCGTGCGGCAGGGTCGCGGTATCGAGCAGGAAGAAATCCGACACGTACGCCAGCAGCCGCCGGTGCAGCATCTCGTCCTCAGCCAGGGCGTCGACGGCGCGGAACCAGATCTGGCGCTCCGGCGGCGCGCGCTGCGGATGCAGGTAATCGATGCTCTGCACCATGCGGAATTCAAATGGACGCGGCTGCTCGAAGAAGCGCCGCACCCGCTCCGGCAGGCGCTCGAGCAGCTGTGCCGGCGGACCGCTCGAGTCCGCGAGGCTCTCCGGCGCCGGCACCGGCGGCATCCCGATCTGGTGATCGAAGCCCGCTTCGCCCGCCTGGAACGAGGCGGCCAGGTTGAAAATCTGCTGCCCGTGCTGAATGGCCACCACGCGACGGTTCGAGAAACTGTGGCCGTCCAGACTGCGATCGACCTGATAGACGATGGGCGCGTTGCAGTCACCCCGCCGCAGGAAATACGCGTGCAGCGAGTGCACCACGCGTCCCTCGACGGTGGCGGCTGCGGCGCTCAGCGCCTGCCCCAGCACCTGTCCGCCAAACACCTGCGGACTGCCGATGTCGCGGCTCGCGCCGCGGAACAGATTGACCTCGAGCTGCTCGAGCTCGAGCAGCGCCAGCAGATCGGCCAGACGCTGATCCATGGGGCGGTTCGCGCCTGCGCTTCTCTTCAGCCGAACTTGAAGGTGCCGTGCATCAGCGCATTATGGCCCGGGAAGGTGCACAGGTACTGGTAGGCGCCGCCTTTCTTGAGGATCGAAGTCGGAAACGTCACGCTGGTAGTGTCGCCGCCGCCGATGGTCTTGGTGTGCGCGAGCACGCGCTGGTCACCCGGCGCCACGTAGTCGCTCGCCAGCCCCGCTCCCATGCCCGCGGTGGCGACCGCAGCAAGGTCGGGCGCGTTCACCAGCACCCAGTTGTGCCCCATCGCTTCCTTGGGAAGCTTGCCGGTGTGATGCAGCGTGACGGTGATCTCCTTGCAGGTCGCCGGCGCGCTGAGCTCCGGCTTGTCGTACTGCATCAGGTCGTTGCCACTGATCTCGAGCTTGCACGGGTCGGCCGCGTGTGCGTACGGGGCCGCGGCGAGTGCGCCGAGCACGGCGGTGGTGGCAAGGGTGTTGCGCATCAGGTTCATCGTGGCGTCCTCCTTTGGGGTCAACATCAGTCCGGCACTCCCAGACGTTTGTGCATCACCGGGCTGGTGGTTGTGTACTGCAGGAACTGTTTCTTCTGCGGATACAGATGATGCTGGATCGCGAACGCGGCCAGTGCCGCCTCGTGGAACCCGGACAGGATCAGCTTCTTCTTTCCCGGGTAGGTGTTGATGTCGCCCACCGCGAATACTCCCGGCAGGCTGGTCTGGAACTTCTCGGTGTCGACAGTGAGGGCCTTCTTTTCCAGCGCCAATCCCCACTCCGCGATCGGTCCGAGCTTCGGGTGCAGGCCGAAAAACACCAGCAGCTGATCGGCTGCCAGCGCCTGGAGCGCGCCGTCGGGGGTGCGGATGTTGACACCGCGCAGCGCGCCATCGTTGACGATCAGCGAGTGCGGCAGCGCCTCGACGCAGCGCATACGCGCGGCCGCCACCTGCTGCTGCATCCGGGCGACCGAGGCGGGTGCGGCGCGGAACTCGGGCCGGCGGTGCACCAGCACCAGGCTCGCGGCCCGTGGCAGCAGCTCGAGCGTCCAGTCGAGCGCGGAGTCGCCACCACCGAAGATCACCAGATGCTTGCCCGCCAGCTCGGCCGCACTCTTCACGCGGTACTGGATGGTGCCGCCTTCGAAAGCGTCCGCTCCCTCGAGTCCTATGCGCCGCGGCTGAAAGGAGCCGACGCCCGCCGCGATCACGACGGTGCCGGCGTCGAAGCTGACGCCGCCCGCGGTGCACAGGTGGAAGCGCCCGGTTTCGCGAGGCGCGAACTCCACCACTTCGTGGCCGAGATGCAGCTGCGGTTTGAAGGGCCTGATCTGTTGCATGAGCCGGTCGACCAGCTCCTGGGCGCCGCACACCGGCAGCGCCGGAATGTCGTAGATCGGCTTGTCGGGGTACAGCTCCGCGCACTGTCCGCCGGGGTGCTGCAGCGAATCCACCACCTGGGCGCTGATCCCGAGCAGCCCCAGCTCAAACACCTGGAACAGCCCGCAGGGACCTGCGCCGATGATGACGACCTCGGTGGTGATCGCGGTTGCGGCGGTGGCACCGGTTGGAATTTGGCTCAAGGCGCTCGCTTTCGCTTGGGGAAGTTGCGGCACGGCATTGTAGAGGGTCTGCTGCCCCCTCGCATGAGGCCTATCCCGGAAGAGGCGCAAAGGGTGCGCGCCGCTCGCGGCCGGCCGTATAGTAAGCGCTGCCGCGCGGCGAGCGCGCGCCAACTCCAGCGGCGCGCTCATTTCGCGGGATGCTCCGGTGCAGGGGGTGCAATGATCAGGCTCAGCGTCAACGGCAAGGACACCGAAGTCGATGTCGATCCCGACACGCCGCTGCTGTGGGTGCTGCGCGACACGCTGGGCCTGACCGGCACCAAGTTCGGCTGCGGTATGGCCTTGTGCGGTGCGTGCACCGTGCACCTGGATGGGCAGCCAATCCGCTCGTGCGTCACGCGCGTGAATGCCGTCGGCGCGAAGCGCGTAACCACCATCGAGGGTCTGTCGCCCGATCGCAGCCATCCGGTACAGAAGGCCTGGATCGAGCTGGACGTCCCGCAATGCGGCTATTGTCAGTCCGGTCAGATCATGTCGGCAGCGGCCCTGCTGGCGCACACCGCGCAGCCTTCGGATGCCGACATCGACACCGCGATGTCCGGCAATGTGTGCCGCTGCGGCACCTACCAGCGCATACGCGCCGCTATCCATCGCGCCGCACGACTGAAAGCCGGCGGCTGATCTGCACTACTGAAGTCTCACCCGCCAGTCTCAAGCCAAGCTAAAGGGGAAGCGCCTTGACGTCGAATGCCGAACTGCACGCCCGCCGCCAGCAAGCCGTCCCGCGCGGCATCACCAACTCGCTCGCCGTGTACGCCGAGCGTGCCGCCAACGCCGAGATCTGGGACGTCGAGGGCCGCCGCTATATCGACTTCGCCAGCGGCATCTCGGTACTCAACACCGGTCACGTGCACCCGAAGGTGCAGCAGGCGGTCGCACGGCAGCTGGAAAAGCTCATGCACGCCTGCTTTCAGGTGACGCCGTACGAGAGCTACGTCGCGCTCGCGGAGCAGTTGAACGCGCTCGCCCCGGGCGCCAGTCCCAAGAAGACCATATTCCTGACCACCGGAGCGGAGGCGGTCGAGAACGCCATCAAGATCGCGCGCTTTCATACCAAGCGCTCGGGCGTGATCGCGTTTTCGGGCAGCTTCCACGGCCGCACGCTGGCGTGCGTGAGTCTCACCGGCAAGGTGCAACCCTACAAGGCCGGCTTTGGGCCGATGCTGCCGGAGATCTACCACCTGCCCTACCCGATGCTGTATCACGGCGTCACGCCCGAGCATTCGCTGCAGGCGCTCGAGCAGCTGTTCAAGGCGGACGTGGACCCGGCGCGCGTGGCGGCGATCATCATCGAGCCGGTGCTGGGGGAAGGCGGATTCTATGCGGCGCCGTCCGAGTTCCTGCGGCGGCTGCGGAGCCTGTGCGACAGCCACGGCATCGTCCTGATCGCCGACGAGATCCAGAGCGGATTTGGCCGCACCGGGCGCATGTTCGCGATCGAGCACGCCGGGGTTGAGCCGGATCTCATCACTATCGCGAAGAGCGTGGCCGGCGGCGTACCGCTGTCGGCCGTGACCGGCAAGGCCGACATCATGGACGCGCCGGGCCCGGGCGGGCTGGGCGGGACCTTTGCCGGCTCGCCGCTCGGCTGCGCCGCGGGGCTGGCGGTGCTCGAGGTGATGCGCGAGGAACAGCTGCTGAAGCGCGCGCAGGAGATCGGGCGCTTCCTCAGCTCGCGCCTGAAGGGGCTGCAGGTGCGCTTTCCGTGTGTCGGCGACGTGCGTGCGCTCGGCGCCATGGTGGCCGTCGAGTTGGTGAAGAACTCGCGCGCCGATGCGCCGGACCCGGATCTCACCAAGGCACTGGTGCAGGCCGCCGGCCGGCGCGGGCTGGTGATTCTGTCCTGCGGGATCTACTCCAACGTGATCCGCTTCCTCGCACCGCTGACGATCTCCGACGCTCACCTCAAGGAAGGCTGCCAGCTGTTCGAGCTGGCGCTGGACGAGGTGGCGGGCGCAGGGTTGAAAGCGAAAGCCGCGGTCTGACTCGCCGCCACTCAAGCGCGCGGGCGTGGCGCCCCTCAGGCGCGGCCGGCGTTAGCGTCGGTGGGGGTGTGGAAGTACTCGCTGTCGGAAGCTAACTGCCCGATGAGGCGGTTCAATTCCGCCATGCGGCCCTGCGCGGTACTGATGGGCATGCAGTCCTGACAGCGCGGATCGCCGCACGGCTGACGCGAATACAACCAGTACTGGATCGCACCCGCGAGCAACCCGTCGGCGATGTCCCACAGGTCGGCGTCCTTATCCTTGTCTGCGATCCGGTTGCCCAGATCGACCGCCTTCGAAAAGGCCGCGTCAAAGGTATCAGCAAGCTCGGTCATGCTCTCGGCCGCCCTCCATCGTTGGCGCCTAGTATATGGCAAAGAACGTGACGACCGACACGGACCCAAGCCGCACGGGCCTGATCCGCCGCCGCACGTGTGCTTTATGCGATGCCGGCCACGGAAGCGCGGCGACTGGCGCGCGCATCATGCGGCAGTTGCACAGACTGAGAACACGTTCTCAGCTGCCGGCAGCGGCTTATGTCGCATGCACAAACCGATCACTGAAACCGCCCGGCCCGGCGCGCCGCGCCCGACGCCCGCGCCACCGGTGGCGCGCGGCTGGCGCTGGCGCGGCCCGCGACTGGGGATTGGCTGGCGCCTCGGCTTAGGCCTTGCCGCGGTCACGACCGTGCTGGTGCTCGGCGAGGTGCTCGCCGCGCGCACCACCCGCGAGGCGCTCGCGGCGGTTCGCAGCATGCAGAATGAGCACGAGCCGCTCGCCAACAGCGCCAACGCCGTACTGGAAAAACTCCTCGCCTACGATCGCGCGGTCGATGAGGACATGCAGGCGCACAGCCCGGACGATTTCAGCACCCTCACTCGGGCAGGGGATGCGCTCGAGGCGGCGGTCACCGCGTACTTCGGCAGTTCGCCGGCACCGCCGGTCACCGCGACCGGCACCGCGCTGCGCCTGCAGCTCACCCGCCACATCGCCAACGCGCGCCAGCTCGCCAGCCGCGCCGCGCAGCGCGCGCAGTGGGTCGCGGAGCGCCAGGCGGCCCTCAACCAGGTCTACCAGCGCATCACCTCCGCGGGCGGCTCGGGACTGGCCATCAACGGAACCCAGGTGGTGGCGCGGCGCTCGCTCGCCGAGCTCGGGGAGACCTTCAACGCCGTGCGCGGCAACGTCGCCACGCCCGCCGTGATGGCGGAGCGCGAGCGTGACTTCAGGGCGGTGGTGAATGCGCACTCCGCGGAGTTCGAGAGTTCCCCCGGCCGGGCCTGGCTCGGGCTGGTGCGGCAGGACTTCGCGCAGGCCGCGCACCTGCGGCGTGAGATCGAGAGCTATGACGCGCAGAGCGGACCACAGTGGCACAACCTGCGCGAGGACAGCGCCGCCCTCACGCTCGGCGTGCAGCAGCAGTTGCAGATGCCCGCGCGTCTGGGCCTGCTGCAGGCGGCGCAGCACGCCGCCACCGCGGCCGAAGGGGCCGAGAATACGCTCAGGATTACCGCGGCCGCGGTGCTGGGGTTGGTGCTGCTGGTGTCGCTGCTGCTGGCGGTGAGCATCAGTGTGCCGGTGCGCCGCCTGACCGCGGCCACGCGGCGGCTCGCCGGTGGCGACCGCGCCGCACGTGCGCCGCGCGGCGGCTCGGCCGAAATCGACGAGCTCGCCGAATCCTTCAACACCATGGCCGACCGCATCGCGCACGCGGAAGCGGAGCTGCGCGCCCACCAGGCGGAGCTCGAGACTCACGTCGCCGAGCGTACCCAGCAGCTGCATCACCTCGCGCACCACGACCCGCTCACCCAGTTGCCGAACCGCCGCAAGCTGGCGGCGCATCTGGAGAGCGCGCTGGCGCGCGCCGGAACCCAGCAGCGCCTGGCGCTGCTGTTCGTGGATGTCGACAACTTCAAGTCGATCAACGACACCCTGGGTCACAGCTTCGGCGATCGGGTGCTGCAGACCATCGCCGAACGCCTGCACGCCGCCACCGGGCCGACCGGCCTGCTGGCGCGCCTGGGAGGCGACGAGTTCACGGTGCTGCTCGAGGATGTGCAATCGAGCGATGAGGTCGAGAGCCGCGCGGCACAGATCGTCGCCACGCTGCAGGAGCCGCTCATTGTCGACGGCCGCGTGCTCACCACCAGCGCCAGCGTCGGCGCAAGCCTGTACCCCGATCACGCGGCGGACGCGGAAGGGCTGCTGCGCGCCGCGGACGTGGCCTTGTTCCGCGCCAAGGAGCTGGGACGCAACCGCTTCGCCCTCTACAGTCCGGCACTCTACGATGCCGCGGCGCAGCGTTTTCGGCTCGAGCAGTCGCTGCGCCGCGCGGTCGAGGCCGGCGATCTGCTGCTCATGTACCAACCCCAGGTCGCGCTGCACACCTTCGAGTCGACGGGCGTTGAGGCGCTGCTGCGCTGGCGCAAACCCGACGGCCGCATCGCCACCGCCACCGAGTTCATCCACGTGGCCGAGAAGACCGGCCTCATCCATGAGCTGACCGACTGGGTATTGCACACTGCGGCTTCGACCGCCGCCGCATGGCGCGCGGCCGGGTGGCACCGCGCCAGCGTGGCGATCAACGTCTCGGCGCCGCAGTTTTTCGAGAGCGACTTCGTGGAGCACGTGGCGCGCACGCTGGAAGCCACCGGGCTGCCGGCCAGCGCGCTCGAGCTGGAGATCACCGAGACGGTCTTTCAGACCGGTGCCGCCACCATCGATTCGCTGCGCCGGCTGCGTACGCTGGGCGTGGCGATCGCGCTGGATGATTTCGGCATCGGCTATTCCTCGCTCACCTCACTCGAGCAATTGCCCATCTCGCGAGTGAAGCTCGACCGGCTGCTGGTAGCGGGGGTGGACACCAACCCGCGCTCCGCAGCGATCGTACGCTCCGTCGTCGCCTTGTGTCATGGCCTGGGTCTGCAGGTGGTGGCGGAGGGCGTCGAGAGAACGGCGCAACTGGAGTTTCTGTCGCGCTGCGGTCCGATCAGCGCACAGGGCTTCCTGCTGGGCCAGCCGGTCGAAGCGAACGCCGCCCAGGCCGAAGCGCAGGCCGCCAGCGTGCGCGCGCGGCTGGCCCTGGAAGCGGCCGCGCAGCTGCCGCGTCGCGAGGCGGGTGAATCGCTGGTGTTCGTCGGCAGCTCGGGTCGGCGGCGCGCCACCTGAGGCTCAGGCAACCGCCGGCCGGGCGGGCGCGTCAGCTGCCCACGGCCGCACGCGACTTGCTAGACTTCCCGCGTGCTGCTGACGGAACAGGACATCTATCACTTCCGCGAGGGCACTTACTTCCGGGCGTACGAGAAGCTCGGAGCCCACGCGATGCGCGCCACGGAGGGCGCGCTTTACGGCACGCGCTTCGCCGTATGGGCGCCGAACGCGGCCGCGGTCACGGTCGTCGGCGACTTCAACGGCTGGGATACCCGGCGGCATCCGCTCAGCGCGCGCGCGGATTCCTCCGGGATCTGGGAAGGGACGGTGGCCGGTGTGGGGCCGGGCGCGCTCTACAAGTACCACATCGTGTCGCAGCAGGCCGGCTACACGGTCGATAAGTCCGACCCGTACGCGTTTCGCACCGAGCTGCCGCCGCGCACCGCCTCGGTGGTGTGGGATCTGGGCTTCGAATGGCACGACACGGACTGGATGCGGCGCCGCGCACGCGCCAACGCACTCGGCTCGCCCTGGTCGATCTACGAGCTGCACCCGGGCTCGTGGCGGCGGATGCCGGAGCAGGGCAATCGTTTCCTGAACTACCGCGAGCTCGCGCACGCGCTGGGCGACTACGTGACGGCGCTCGGTTTCACGCACGTGGAGCTGCTGCCAGTGATGGAGCATCCGTTCTACGGCTCCTGGGGCTACCAGGTCACCGGCTTCTTCGCGCCCAGCAGCCGCTACGGCACGCCGCAGGACTTCATGTACTTCGTCGAGCACCTGCACCAGCGCGGCATCGGCGTGATCCTCGATTGGGTGCCGTCGCACTTCCCCAGCGACGAACACGGCCTGGCGTGGTTCGACGGCACGCACCTGTACGAGCACGCCGACCCGCGCCAGGGATTTCATCCGGAGTGGAAGAGTTCCATTTTCAATTACGGCCGCGCGGAAGTGCGCAACTTCCTCGCCAGCAGCGCGCTGTTCTGGCTCGCCACCTATCACATCGACGCGCTGCGCGTGGATGGGGTGGCCTCGATGCTGTATCTGGACTACGGGCGCAGCGCCGGCGAATGGATCCCCAACCGCTTCGGCGGCCGCGAGAACCTCGAGGCGGTGGAGTTCCTCAAGCAGCTCAATCTCGCCGCCTATCGCGATCACCCGGATACCCAGACGATCGCCGAGGAATCGACCGCCTGGCCGATGGTGTCGCGTCCGACCTACCTCGGCGGGCTCGGCTTCGGCCTCAAATGGAACATGGGCTGGATGCACGACATCCTCAAGTACTTCCAGCAGGATCCCTTGAACCGCAAGTATCACCACAGCCGCCTCACCTTCAGCCTCTGGTACGCCTTCAACGAGAACTTCGTCCTGCCGCTGTCACACGATGAGGTGGTGCACGGCAAGGGCTCGCTCATCGGCAAGATGCCCGGCGATGAGTGGCAGCAGTTCGCCAGCCTGCGGCTGCTGTTCGGCTACATGTGGACCCATCCGGGCAAGAAGCTGCTGTTCATGGGCGGGGAATTCGGTCAGCGGCGCGAGTGGCAGCACGAGGAGAGTCTCGAGTGGCACGTGCTGCAGTATCCGCTGCACGCGGGCGTGCAGC
>Ga0209626_1000054_pt1 | contig 28955 bp, 25 predicted proteins | sample JacPinW_OM1H0_M2_FD_187962 | JGI IMG/M metagenome (GOLD analysis project Ga0209626, IMG submission 187962) | Forest soil microbial communities from Algoma, Ontario, Canada - Jack Pine, Ontario site 1_JW_OM1H0_M2 (SPAdes) (version 2) | ecosystem: Environmental > Terrestrial > Soil > Boreal... | reverse complement strand
CCCGCCCCAGCCGCTGGCTCCGCGCCCGAGAGCGTGACGTTCTGCCCGGAGACCGAAAGACCCACCCAGCCGAAGCTTGCGGCGTCGAGCTGAGCACGTGTCTCGCGCTGCACGGAGCCTTCGATCCAGTTGCGCGCCACAGGACCTAAGGCGAACGAGGCCGCCAACGCCAGAGCGAGCAGTGGCAACAGGCCGCGCCACACGAAAGGCCAGACGGGCGGGTCGCGCCAGATGAGCAGATGAGGGTGCACGACAGCCACGGTTTCCATCGCAACCTCCCAGGGAAACGTCAGTTCGGTGAGATCGGCCGGATACCGGCGATGAGTTTGTAGTGCCGATGAGGAGCCCCAGCGCGAGGGCGAGGGGCGTCAACTCGCGACAATGAGCTAGAGTGCATGCGGGCCGTGGGTCACCCCCGTTCATGCCTTTGTGCGGCGTACCTTATCATCATCCCGTGACGCGCACATTCTGTAACATTGTGGCACCGCCGCGCGCGGGTTGGTGAGGGACCCATGCATCAAGGACACCATCAGGCCACCGGGGCCGCAGCGCAGATCTGCCGGCGGGGAGGGCGCCCGGGTGCGCGCCGCACCGCCGGTGTCGAGGGAACCTATCGCTGGAACCCGGGGCGCTGAGGCGATCACGCCCGTGCAATGGCGTCAGGCGACAGGCCGATGCGCCGCGGCCTGCGCGCTCGCGCTGCTGGTCGCCGGATACGGCGCGCGTGCCGACGAGTCTGCACCGGTGCCGGCGGCCGGGCCGGCTGCCCCGGTCGCGCCCCCGCCCGCGGGGCTCGCGCGCTGGCTCGATCCCGCCACGGCGCCCTTCATCCCGATCCCGGAGTTCGACACCGAGCCACACAACGGACTGACGCTGGGCGTCATTCCCACCTGGCTGCACACCAACAGCCGCGATGAGATCGAGCGGATCGTCGCTCCCGACATCATCCACAGCCAGTATTTCGGCCTGGGCGCCCGTATGCGGGTTCTCGGCTACCCGTCCGCGGATACGCAGTGGTCGGTGGTGGGGGGCCTGAAGCAGCGCGTCGAGCGTGAGTTCGACGGTCGCTACCTGACAGGCCAGACGCGCGCCGGCGCGCTGTCGTGGTCGATCGAGGCGATCTACGACCGCAGCGGCACGCCGCGCTTCTTCGGTCTCGGCAACCAGTCGCTGCGCACGAACGAGACCTCCTATGTCGACAACCAGGCTCTGGTGGCCGCATCCATCGGGCACAATTTCAGCCCCAGGCTGCAGCTCGCCTACCTGGTGCGCCCGCGCTATGTCGAGGTGCTGCCGGCGGCGCTGCGCGGACTGCCCTCGATCGGCATACTGTTTCCGGGACTCAAGGGCATCGGCAGCGAGCACGAGCTGCAGCACACCGCAATGCTCACCTACGACACCCGTGATGCGCTGCTCATCCCGCACAGCGGGGCGCGCTACATCATTTACGACGGCTTCGTCAGCCGCGCCGTCGGCAGCTCGCTCTCCTACAGCTTCTTCGGCGCGGAAGCGCGTCACTACTGGGCGCTCGGCCCGGACCTCACGCTGGCCTGGCACGCGGGGGCGCGCTACATGCCCTCGGCGGGCAACGCGCCGTTCTGGGCACTCTCGAGCCTCGGCGGTGACCGCAGCGTGATCGCCGAGCGTGAGCCGCTGCGCGGCTACGGCGCCGACCGCTTCATCGACCGCAACATGTTCGCGACCGGCGTGGAGCTGCGCATGTGGGTCGTGAACCTGAACGCCTTCGGCACCCGTATGAGCGTGGAGGTGGCTCCGTTCGTCGATGCCGGCAAGGTGTTCGCGGCGCTCGGCGCGAGCCCGTTCTCGAAACTGCACGTCACCCCGGGGTTCGGCCTGCGCGGCGTGGCGAATCCCTTCATCGTCGGCTACCTGGATTTCGGTTTTGCCCGCGGCAAGGCCGCGATATTCAGCGGCATCGACTATCCGTTCTGAGCCCCGGCTCGTAGAATGAAGGATGGGGGCGGGTGTAGTTCAATGGTAGAACTGCAGCTTCCCAAGCTGCTAACGTGGGTTCGATTCCCATCGCCCGCTCCATCCTGAGGCAGCGAGCCGAGATCAAAGGCCCGGGAGGACCTTGGTGCCTTCGATGTGCACCGACTTCAGTTCCCTGGGGTCGATGCCTAAGGACCAGAGGATGGTCGGTGCAACCTGAGAGCTCAGCACCAGAGTCTTGATGGTCTGCGCCGGCAGGCGCGGGTTCGAGACGATCAGTCCTACATTGGTGTCGCCGAAGCTGAAGCCGCCGTGCTCGGCGTTCTTCTTGGTCGAACTCGTGTACACGGTACCGTACTGCGGCTGGACAATGATGTCCGGTGTGCGATTGTCGTGCATGGGGTCGTTGAACTTCAGTTTGATTTCATCGCCGGCCATGACTTCGTCGACGAACAGTTCCCGGGCGTGGTTGTTGATCAGCGCGGCCAGGTTCGCGGTCTGCGTCTGGTCCTGCAGCCAGATCAACGCGATGTCGTCATCCTGCGCGAAGCCGCAAGGACCGCTGCCGCAGTTATTGGCGACGTTCAACGCCTTCATTGCGGCCGTTTCAGCGCTGTTGGTCGCGGTCAGGCCGGCCACGAGATCCGCGAAATGGCCGGGCTTGTTGATCTTGACCGGGTTGATCGGCGACTGGCCGTGCTTGGCGGTGAGGATGATCAGGGTCGACTCGTAGAGGTTCTGCTGCCTCAGCGCCTCGACGATGAGCCCCAGATCAGCGTCAACGGCGTCCAGGGCGTAACTCAGCACCTCGGTCGGCGCGCCTGAGCCGTCGATGTATCCGCCAGGTTGCCCGGACAGGCGCGCGGCATCGGCGGCGGTCGAGGAGTTGATGCAGGAGCGGTCCGGTGTGTCGTGGGAGACTTTCTGGCCGACGCTGACAGCCTGGTAGTCCGAGCCAAACACCGCCGGGACACCCTTCAACCGCGTGCCGTCGTGGGCCACCCCACGAATCCAACCGATGATACCGAGCGTCTTGAGGTGGTCGTTCTCATGCGTGCAGATCACGCTGACGGTGTTGTCGAGGCCGCCGACGTTGGTAACCTCCGGGGTGTAGAGGTCATCCAGGCCGGCGCCTGATGGACCGCGAACCAGCTCATAGGCGGGATGTTTGTCTGCCCAGGCGGTCACGCCGCCATGCCGCCTGACGACTTCAAAGATCGTGTTCGTCTTCAGCGCATTGTGCGGATAGACCGGCACGCACCGCTTGTTCGAATCGATCTGGTACGGCAGGGAATTTGGATTGATCACGTTCCTTGACAGCGGCAGCCCGGTCACAGGGTCCGTCCCATAGAGGTCGATCGATTCGTCGAAAGCGATCGTGCTGCCCTTGCCGGCAGCTTGGCTGGCCCCCGGCGCGGGGTCGTTCACGATGCCCGAGCACGTCGAGTCGCCGTTCGCGAAGTAGCTGCGGTCATAGCTCACGTCATAGAAGAGGCCGCCGGTGACGGGCGAGCCGCCGGTCACCAGCGCCAGCAGACCCGGAAAGGAGTCCGAATTCGCCGGCGTGCGGGCATTGCTATAGGTGATGCCGTGCCCCGCCAGTTGCTTCATGGTCGAATCCGGGTGGCTGTCGAGGTAGCGCGCCACGTCGAGCGCGTGCAGTCCGTCCACGCTGATCAGCAGGACGTGCTCGATCTGGTCTTCCAGCCCATCGGCGTGCGCTTGCGCGGGAATCGTGGACAGCGACACGGCGAGCGACATCGCGGCCGCGAGTCTAAATAGTCTCATCGGGTAAGACCTCCAGAGTTGGCGGCAGTGGTAACTTCCAGGCAGATCCTTAGGGCCGCGCCGGGAAGCTACCACCCGGTTGTGACAGATTCGTGGCCGACAGTTTGCAGTTCGGCTCGCGCGCCGCGGACAGCTCTGATCCTTGTTGCTTGCGCCGCAGGTGTCGGCACGGCCCAGCATGCGGTCTGCTTGACCGGCCGGCCTCGACGCGCAAAGCTCGTCCTTCAGCAGCTGAGGGGACAGCCATGGCAGGAATGCGCGCGATGGTCATTGCACAGCCGGGCAGTCGATTCCGCGCGGAGGAGCGCGCGCTGCCCGAGCCCGCTCGCCACGAGGTTCGAATTCGCGTGCACGCCTGCGGCGTCTGTCACAGCGACTCGATGGTCGTGCAGGGCCGCATGCCGGGACTGGTGTACCCCCGCATTCCGGGGCACGAGGTGATCGGGGCTATCGATGCGATCGGTGCGGATATCGAGGGTTGGCAGCTCGGCACCCGTGTCGGGGTCGGCTGGCACAGCGGTGCCTGCGGCCACTGCGGCCGCTGTCGGCACGGAAACGCGTTCGCGTGCGAGAACGTTCAGGGAGCGACCGGCATCACGCGCGACGGGGGCTATGCCACGCACATGCTGGCGCGCGCTTCAGCTCTGGCACGCGTACCCGAGGAAATGGATTCCGTCGAATCGGCGCCTTTGCTGTGCGCCGGGATCACGACATTCAATGCGCTCAGGCACTGCGGTGCACGTCCCGGGGATCTGGTTGCCGTTCATGGCGTGGGCGGACTCGGCCATCTGGCCATTCAATTTGCCGCCCGCCAGGGTTTCCGTACCGTGGCGGTCAATCGCGGTCGCGAGAAAGAGCCGCTGGCGCGCTCGCTGGGTGCGCAGGACTATATCGACGCCGAGCGCAGCGACCCCGCGGGGGCACTGCAGTCGCTGGGCGGCGCCACGGCGATCATCGCCACGGTCACGAGCGCCGAGTCCATGCAGGCGATAGTCGGCGGACTGGGTGTGAATGGAACGATGATGGTGATTGGCGCAGTGGGCGCCCTTACGGTCAACTCGCTCGATCTGCTCGGCAAGCGCGCCGCCGTCAAGGGCTGGTACTCGGGGACGGCCGTGGACTCGGAGGACACGCTGCGTTTCAGCCAACGTAACCGTGTCGTGTCGACGAACGAGATCTATCCTCTCGAGCAGGCCCAGACGGCGTACGAGCGAATGATGAGCGGCAAGGCGCGCTTTCGCGTGGTGCTCAAGGTCGGGGAATAGGACCTTCAGCGCCAGCCGGCGCAGAAGGGTTCGGGCTTCATATCCTCGGGAGCGCCAAGCTCCCCAGGCGGTGGGTAGCGCCGATTGAACGTGAACGCCTGCGGCGTCGGTCCATGCCGGCGCAGGTGATCGAGCCGCTCCAGCGCTTCGCGCACGCTCGGAACCTGTCCGGCGGGAACCCACCACAGAACCTGGTACGCTTCGGTCGGCTTCTCGAACCACTGGCGACGCCGGGCCATCACGGCGGTGTGGGCCGAGCGATAGACGAAATCAAACAGCGACTCGATCGTCGCCCACACCGACATGTTCACCAGAAAACTCGGGTCTGCGGAGACCCGGATATCGGTGGCGTTACCGCTGTCGGACTGCAGTCGCCAGACGAAGCCCGGCGTGGCTTCCGCCCGGGCATTGATCTCATCCAGCGCGGCCATGAATTCGGCCAGTTGCGCGCTGTCCGTCGGCGCGAGGATGCGGCCGACGTTGAGTTGGGCCAGGTGCCATCCACTCATATGTTGCCTCGCTTCGGGTGCGTGTCGCTTTGGGAAAATAACACTGATTATGCCGGCTGGCAGCGTTCCCGCAGCCTGTGACCGTTCCGTGACACTCGCCCCGGGTCCCGGCAGGTAAGCTCCCGCGATGCACCAGATCGGTGTGGTCGGCCTGTCCTATCGCCACGCAGGTGTCGAGGAGGTGGCCCGCTTTGCTGTGCCGAGGACGGAGGTCCCGGCACGCCTGCCGGAGCTGCGCACGCTGTTGAAGGCCGCGGAGATTCTCTACGTCGGCACCTGCAATCGTGTCGAAGTCGTATACGCCACCGATGACGGCAGTGCCGCCGGGGATTCCCGCCAGGAGGTTTTCCGCATTCTGACCGGCCGCGACCCGCAGCCCGGGGAGGCATCGCGCCTGCTGCGCGCCTGGACCGGTGAGGCGGCGGTCGAGCACCTGTTAATGCTCGCCTGCGGACTCGATTCCGCGCAGCTCGGCGAGCACGAGATTGCCGCGCAGCTGCGCGGCGCGTGGGAGGATTCGCGCGCGGCGCACACCTGCGGACCGCTCCTCGACCGGCTGATGGGCGAAGCTCTGGGAATGGCGCGGCGCGTGCGCCGCCTGAGCGCCGGTGTGCGCTCCCCGTCCCTCGGGGATCTGGCGGCCGACCGCGTGCTGCAGCACCTCGGCGGCCGTCTCGGGCGGGTTGCGTTGCTGGGCGTGTCGCCCATGACGCGCCGTTGTGCCACCGTCCTGCGCGAGGCGAGGATTCCGCTGCTGATCGTCAATCGCACCCTGCAGGCGGCGGAGGAGCTCGCCCGCAGCGTGTCCGGGGAGGCGATGCCGCTGGATCGGTTCCGCGCGCAGCCCCCGGCGCTTTGCGCGCTGGTGCTGGCGACGGGCGGGGGCGAGCCGGTGCTGGACGCGCAGGCACTCGGGCAGCTCAGGACAGCCGCCGCGCCCGCGCCCCTGATCATCGATTTCGGCGTGCCTCCCAACGTCGATCCCGCGGCGGCGCAGCGCGCCGGAGTGGCGCGCGTCGGCATGAACGATCTCATCGAGGCGGCACAGGGGCGCCGGCTCGCCCAGCTGATGCGCCTGGCGCCGGTGCGCGCCGCGATCGACGAGCGCCTCACCCGCCTGCGCTCCGAGCTGGCGACCCGCGCCATCGGTCCGCGGCTGGCGGACCTGCGCGGCGCCTTCGAACAGATTGCCGCCGAGGAAGTGGCGCGTGCGCTCAGGCAGGAGTTGCGTACACTGGACGATCAGCAACGCGGACAACTCGAGCGGCTCGCCTCCACCGTGGCGCACCGGCTCGCACATCTGCCGCTCGCGGGACTGCGAGCCGCCGCGGTGCATGGCCCGGACGCGATGGACGCGTTCTTCGATGCGGCCAAGGCGGGCCGTGCGCGAACCGAGTAAGCCAAGAGAGACTCATGACAAATCCGCGGCCCAACACCCTGCGCGAGTCCCGGTATCCGCGCTCCACCGAGCTGTACCAGCGCGCCTGCCGCGTGATTCCCGGAGGCGTCAATTCCCCGGTGCGCGCATACCGGGCGGTCGGCGGCACGCCGCTGTTCATCGCGCGCGGCGCAGGTGCGCAGGTGTTCGACGCCGATGGACACGGTTACCTCGATTTCGTCGGCTCCTGGGGTCCGTTGATCGCGGGGCACGCTCACCCAAGGGTGCTTGCGGCCGTGACCGAGGCGCTGGCGCGCGGCATGACCTACGGGGCGCCGTGTGCCGGCGAAGTGGAGCTCGCCGAGCGGGTGGTGGCCTGCTACCCGGCCGCCGAGCAGGTGCGCTTCGTGTCCTCGGGCACCGAGGCGGTCATGAGCGCCATCCGCGTGGCGCGCGCGTTCACGGGCCGGGATCTCATCGTCAAGTTCGCCGGCTGCTATCACGGTCATGCGGACCACCTGCTGGTCGCCGCGGGCTCGGGGCTCGCGACCTTTGGCCGCCCGTCCTCCGCCGGTGTGCCCGAGGCGTTCACGGCCTGCACGCGCGTGTTGCCGCTCGATGATGAAGCGGCGCTGCAAGAGTTGTTTCAGCGTGAGGGGGCGCGCATCGCGGCCCTCATCATCGAGCCGCTGCCGGCCAATCACGGCCTGCTGCCGCAGCGGCGCGAATTCCTCAGCCGCCTGCGGCAGCTCACGAGCGAGCACGGCGCGCTGCTCATTTTCGATGAGGTGATTTCCGGATTCCGGCTGGCGCGCGGCGGCGCCGCGGAGCTCTTTGACATCGCCCCGGATCTGGCGACCTTCGGCAAGGTGATCGGCGGCGGCATGCCGGTCGGGGCGTTTGGCGGCGCGCGCCGCATCATGGCGCGGCTCGCCCCCGATGGCGACACCTACCAGGCCGGCACCCTGTCGGGCAACCCGGTGGCGATGGCGGCGGGACTCGCGACGCTGGAGCTCCTGCAGCGCGAATCGGGATGGGAGCGCCTGGAGGTACGCGGCGCCGAGCTCGCAGCCCTGTTGAAACCGGTGCTGGCGCAGGCGCCCTTTCCGCTGCAGCTGGTGCGCGTCGGCTCGCTCTTCTGGATGTCGTTGCACGAGGCGGGCGCGCCGCGCACGGCTGCGGCGTTGTCGGCGCGCGAGAGCGCGCGCTTTGCCGCGTTGTTTCACGCCATGCTCGAGCGCGGCATCTACCTGCCACCGTCGGCCTACGAGGCCTGCTTCCTGTCGCTGGCGCATACCAGTGCCGATCTCACGCGCTTCGCGCAGGCGCTGCGCGAGGCACTGGCGGCAATCGAATGAAAGCGACGCGCGTCTTTCAGCTGACCGTGCTGGTCCTGGTGGTGGTGTCCGCCGTGCAGGTGGGCTGGTGGCTCCTCGACCAGCACGCCTACACCATCGAAAAAGTGCGTGGCGCTCGCGCCGCCTACGCCGAACAGACGGCCGCCGCGCAGGCGCTCCTCGATGCGGGGGTGAGCGCGCAGCGCGTGCACGAGCTGCTGCCGCAGATCGTCGTCGCCGGCGGGCACGCGGCGCTCGCCTCGCAGGTCAACGAGACGCTGCGCACCGAAGAGCGCCACCGCTACAATCAATACGCCTGGGAAGGCTCGTTCTTCCTGCTGGCCCTCGGGGCCTGCATCGCGGCACTCGCGCGCGCGCTGCGCGCCGAGGCGCGGGTGCTGGAGCAGCAGGACAGCTTCCTCGCGCTCGTGTCTCACCAGTTCAAGACCCCGCTCGCGAGCCTGCAGCTGTCGCTCGAGACCATGGCGCTGCGCACGCTGTCGCCGGAGCAGTCACGCACTCTCATCGATCGCATGCTCGCCGACCTCGCCCGCATGGAGGCGATGGTCACGCAGATCCTGGAGAGCGCGCGACTTGAGCGCGGCCGGGTCGAGTTCAAGTCCGAACCGCTGGAGCTGGGCGCGGCGGTCGCACGCGTGGTGGCGCACCTGGAGGAGCGGGCGCGCCAGGAGCGCATCAGGATCTCCTGCGACATCGAGCCGGGTCTGTACGTGGTGAGTGATCCGCTGGCGCTCGATGTCGTGGTACGCAACATCCTGGAGAACGCGCTCGCCGCGGTGACGCCGCTCGGCGGCGGCAGCATCGCGCTCAGCGCGTGCGCGCTCAACGGCGAAGTGGAGCTGTCGGTGCGCGACAGCGGCGTGGGCTTTCGACCCGCGGACGGCGCACGGCTGTTCGAGCGATTCACGCGCCTGCATCCCGGTGGCGGCAGCGGCCATTACGGCACCGGCCTCGGGCTCTTCATCGTGCATCGCCTGATGCACCTGGGGCAGGGCCGCGTCAGCGCACACAGCGAGGGCGTGGGCCAGGGCGCGCATTTCGTGCTCACCTGGCCGGCGGCGCAGGGGCAGCGCTCATGAACGCCATCCTGGCTGCCACGCACGTGCTGGTGGTGGAGGACGATCCGCACCTTGCCGCCGGCGTCATGGAGAACCTGCGCGCGGAAGGGTACGAGGTGAGCACCGCTGGCGACGGCGAGCAGGCGCTCGCCTGGCTGCGGGCGCAGGCCTGCGCGCTCATCGTGCTCGATGTGATGTTGCCGGGGATCGATGGCTTTGGCGTGTGCCGCACCCTGCGCGAGCAGGGTAACAACACGCCGGTGCTGTTTCTCACCGCGCGCGGGGACCCCGTGGATCGCGTACAGGGCCTGGAGTCCGGCGGCGATGACTATCTCGCCAAGCCCTTTCATCTGCAGGAATTCCTGCTGCGCGTGCGCGCGATCCTGCGGCGCTGGGACTGGTACCGCAGCGCCTCCTCGACCGCGGCCACCGCGGTACTGCACTTCGGCGGCAACGAAGTCGACTTCCGCGCGTTCCGCGCCCGCGCCTGGAACGGCGAGGCGCAGGAGCTCACCGAGAAGGAGGCGATGATTCTCAAGGTGCTCGCCGAGCACGCCGGCGAGATCGTCTCGCGCGAGGATCTGCTCGAGCGCGTCTGGGGCTACGACGTGTTCCCCTCCACCCGCACCGTAGACAATTTCATCCTGCGGCTGCGCAAGCGCTTCGAGAGGGATCCCGCCCGGCCGCGCCACTTCCTCACCGTCTGGGGCGTCGGTTACCGCTTCCTGACCGAGGGCGAGCCGTGAGCGCACGGCAAGCGCTGCGCATCGGCACGCGCGCTTCGGCGCTGGCGCTGTGGCAGGCGCGGCACGTCGAGAGCCTGGTGCGCGCGCAGCCGGGCGCACCGCCCGTGGAGCTGGTGCACATCAAGACCGAAGGGGATGTGCAGAGCGACGTGCCGCTGTGGCAGACGGGGGGACGCGCGTTCTTTACCAAGGAGATCGACCGTGCGCTGCTCGCCGGCACGGTGGATGTCGCGGTGCACAGTCTCAAGGACCTGGCCACCCAGATCGAGCCGGGTATCGAGCTCGCCGCGACCCTGCCGCGCGAGGATTCGCGTGACGCGCTCGTGAGCCGCAGCGGCGCGGCTCTGGCCGCATTGCCGCGCGGCGCGCGTATCGGCACCAGCAGCCTCCGGCGTCGAGCCTTTCTCGCGCGTGCGCGCGCAGATGCGGTGCTGGTGGAGCTGCGCGGCAACGTGCCCACGCGCATCAAGCGTCTGCGGGAGGGCGACTACGACGCCATCATTCTCGCCGCCGCGGGACTGAAGCGCCTGGGACTTGCGGACCAGGTCAGCGAATATCTTGCGCCCACGGCGTTCCCGCCGGCGGTGTCGCAGGGGGTGATCGGCGTGTGTGCCCGGGCCGGGGATGCGGCGACCCTGCGCTGGCTGACGCCGCTCGATGATCGCACCGCGCGCCTGACCAGCACGGCGGAGCGCGCGCTGCTGAGGAAGATCGAAGGCGGCTGCCAGGTGCCACTCGGCGCGTTGGCGACGCTTCACGGGGACACGCTCGAGTTGTCGGCGAGCGTGTGTGCGCTCGATGGCTCGCAACACCTGAGCGCCGGGGATGTGGCGAGCGCCACCGCCGGCGCACAGCTCTCGCCCGAGGACGCGGTCGCGCTCGGCGAGCGCGTCGCGGACGAGCTGCTCGCTCGCGGCGCCGCCGATCTGATCGCGCGCGAGCGCGAGGCGCGTGCGGTGGAGGAGCCATGAACGCGGACCTCCAGATCAAACCGGTCGTGGTCACGCGCGCCGAATCGAGCGACGGCCCGTTGAGCCGCGAGCTGCGCAGCCTCGGGTTGCGTGCGCTCTTGTGGCCGGCGGTGAGCGTCACGAGCGCGGACCTGGGGCCCCTCAGCGCCGCACTCGCGGCGGTCACCTCGTTCGGCTGGATCGTATTTGCCAGCCGTCATGCGGTCGCCGCGGTGCTCGAGCGGCTGGCGGCCGCGCCCGAGGGCGTGCGCATCGCGGCCGTCGGCCAGGCGACCGCGCAGGTGCTGCGCCAGCGGGGTTGGCCGGTGGACCTGGTGCCGGATGAGGCCAGTGCGGCCGCGCTCATCGACGCCTTCGCCGCGCAGTGGGCGCCGCGCGATGCCGGCGTGAAGATTCTGTATCCGGCGAGCTCGCGCGCCCTGCCAACCATCGCCGCCGGGCTCACGCAGCTCGGAGCGCAGGTCACGCAGGTCGAGGCCTACCGCACCGAAGGCGCGGCGCTCGATGTGGCCGACTGTCGCGCCTGGATCGCGCGCGGCGCGATCGGAGCGGTGACGTTTGCCAGTCCTTCGGCCGTGACCGAGCTCGCGCGCGCCCTCGGAGAGGAGGACTTCCAACGGCTGCTCTCGGGCGCCGCCGCGGTGGCCATCGGGCGCACCACGGCCCGCGAGCTTTCCGCGCGCGGTCACACGGCGGTCGTGGCGGAATCAGCGACCCTGCAGGGACTGGCGCGCACCACCCTTCGCCTGTTGCAAACGAGAGCTTAAGACCATGGGATTCCCTCAAGTCAGACCGCGACGCACCCGCCAGTCGGACGCCTGGCGCCGCATGGTGCGCGAGACACGCCTGACGCCCGATGTGTTCATCTATCCGCTGTTCGTCGTGCCCGGACGCGCCGTGCGCCATGCGCTCGAGAGCATGCCCGGGATCTTTCAGCTGTCGGTGGACGAGGTGGTGAAGGAGGCGAAGGCCGCCGCCGCGGCGGGCGTGCCCGCGGTGCTGCTGTTCGCCGCGCCCGCTCACAAGGACGCCCGCGCCACGAGCGCGACCGATCCCAAGGGGCTCGCCGCGCAGGCCATCGCGGCGATCAAGGAAGCCTGTCCACAGCTGCTGGTGTGGGCGGATGTGTGCCTGTGCGGCGCCACCGATCACGGGCACTGCGGTCACGTGCTGGCGCACGGCGCCATCGACAACGATTCCTCCGTTCAAACCCTCGCCGAAGTGGCGTTGAACTACGCCCGGGCCGGGGCCGATGCGGTGGCGCCCTCTGACATGATGGACGGGCGCGTCGCGGCGATCCGCGCGCGGCTGGATGCGCAGGGCCACGCCGCCACACCGATCGTCTCCTACGCCGCGAAGTTCGCGTCCTCCTTCTACGGCCCGTTCCGCGAGGCCGCGGAGTCGGCTCCCGCGTTCGGTGATCGCCGCTCCTACCAGATGGATCCGGCGAATGCGCGCGAGGCCTTGCGCGAGGTGCTGCTGGACGTCGAGGAAGGCGCGGATCTGGTCATGGTGAAGCCCGCCGGACCCTATCTGGATGTCATCCGCCAGGTGCGCGACGCGGTGCGGGTGCCGGTGGTCGCCTACCAGGTGTCGGGGGAGTTCAGCCTCATCAAGGCCGGTGCGGCGCGCGGCTGGATCGATGAGCGCGCCGCGGTGCTCGAGACGCTCACCGGGATCCGGCGCGCGGGCGCGGATCTCATCATCAGCTACTTCGCACCGCAAGTGGTGCAGTGGCTGCGCGCGTGAGCGCACCGGGCGCGCGCGTGGAGACGGCGGCGTTCCTCGCCGCCTGCCGGCGGCAAGCGGTCCCGCACCGACCCATCTGGATCATGCGCCAGGCCGGGCGCTATCTGCCCGAGTACCGCGCGCTGCGCGCCAAGGTCAACTTCGAGGCGCTCACACGCACGCCCGACCTGGCCGCGGAAGTGACGCTCCAGCCCCTGCGGCGCTTCGAGCTCGATGCCGCCATCCTCTTCAGCGACATCATGACACCGCTCCAGGGCATGGGCGTGGATCTCGCCTTCGAGCCCGGACCGGTGGTGCGCGAGCCCATCCGCACCGATGCACAGATCGAGGCCCTCCCCGCGCTGATGAGCCAGCGTGACGTGCCGTTCGTGCTGGAGACCATCCGGCTGGTGCGTGCGAACGTGCCGCGCGCGACGCCCCTCATCGGCTTCGCCGGCGCGCCTTTCACGCTCCTGTGCTACCTCGTGTGCGGCAGGCCCTCCAAGGAGTTTGCGGCGGCGCGCACCTTCCTGTATGCGCGGCCGCACGCCGCGCAGCGCCTGCTCGAGCGGCTCGCGGACGCCATGGCGGAATATCTTGCGGCGCAGGCGGCAGCGGGGGCCCAGGCGCTCATGCTGTTCGAGTCATGGGCGGGGCTGCTCGGCGTGCGCGAGTTCACGCAGTTTGCGTTGCCCGCCGTGCGGCGCACGGCCGCTGCGCTACGCCGCGCCGGCGTGCCCCTCATCTACTACGTCAACCAGGGCTCGGCTCTCATGCCGGCCGTGGCGCAGCTCGATGTGGACGTAATCGGGGTCGATTGGCGCTCGGGTCTGTCCGAGGTACGGCGCGTGCTCGGGCCCGGCAAGGCCGTGCAGGGCAATCTCGATCCGGCGGCGCTGTTTGCTCCGCCGGCCGAGTTGCACCGGCACGTCGATACGGTGCTCGATGAAGCCGGCGCCGCGCCGGGACACATCTTCAACCTCGGACACGGCATCTGGCCCGACACCGACCCCGATGCGGTCGCACGCCTGGTGGATTACGTGCATGAGCGGCGCTAGCGATTTTGCTGCCACCGCGACGGCGTACTTCCGCGACCTGCAGGCGCGGCTGTGTGCCGCGTTCGAGGCGTTCGAGCCGCAGAGCCGCTTCGAGGCACGCAGCTGGACCAAGCCCGAAGGTCACCGCCTGCACGGCGGCGGCGAGTCGCGCCTGATGCGCGGTGAGGTGTTCGAGAAGGTGGGCGTCAATGTCAGCCACGTCTGGGGCGTGCTCGCGCCGGAAGCACACGGCCAGGTGGCGGGGGCGCAGGCTTCCGACGGCCGCTTCGTTGCCTGCGGGATCTCACTCGTGGCGCACATGATGAATCCCTACGTGCCCGCGGTGCACCTGAACCTACGCTACCTGTGCACGAGCCGCGCCTGGTTCGGCGGCGGCTCGGATCTCACGCCGACCTTTCCGTTCGCGGAAGACACCGAGGCGTTTCATGGCGCGCTGCGGCGCGCCTGCGATACCTACCGGCCGGACGCGTACCGGGAGTTCAAGGCGTGGTGCGATAAGTACTTTTATCTGCCGCATCGCCAGGAGCCCCGCGGCGTGGGCGGGATTTTCTTCGACGATCTCGCGGGCGCGGACCCGGCGGCCGACTTCGCGTTGGTCCGCTCGGTGGGGGAGGCGCTGCTTCAGGTCTACCCGCTCATCGTCGCGCGGCGCAAGGACATGCCCTTCGACGAGGCGGCGCGTGAGCGCCTGCTCGTGAAGCGCGGTCGCTATGTGGAGTTCAACCTGGTCTACGACCGCGGCACGAAGTTCGGCTTCAGCACCGATGCGGACCCGGACGCCTATCTGATGAGCTTGCCCCCGCTCGTGAGATGGTGATCCGGCGCGCGCTGGGCGCGCGGCCGCATGTCGTGGACGGTCAGCCAGCTCACGGATGTGGGCCAGAACAGCTGCTCCGGGGGGGCCGCGCCGGCGCGCCAGTGCTCACCCAGCACGGCTGCGATCGCCTCGAGCGTCTCGCCCGAGGGCTGCCAAAGGCGCCGAAGGCGCTTGCGACTACCCACAACCCCCACTCCTTCCCGTTGCTTCTACGTGATGGGAGTGTTGCGGTGGCGCCCGAGTTCCACTAAAAAGTGTTGCCGATCAGCGACTTCTGCGATTTAAACGTACCGGGCGGACTCCGTCTCTAAGGAACAGATGACACAGGCGCAGGCCGAGGACACGCAGATTGACTGGGAGGCGGCGCTGGTTCAGCGCGCCTGCAGCGGAGACACGCGTGCCTTTGAGCGGCTGTATCGCGAGCACGCGGGCCGGGTGTACGGCCTGTGCCTGCGGATGACCCGGGATGTGCACCTGGCGGAGGACTGTACGCAAGAAACTTTCATCAACGCGTGGCGGGCGCTGCCGAGGTTCCAGACGCGCAGCTCGCTCTCGACCTGGCTGCACCGGATCGCGGTCAACGTGAGCCTCGCGAAGCGCCGCAAGGCGTCCCCGGTCGAGGCGAGCCTCGAGGACGAGGAAGGCCCGCGCGGCGCACTCGAGTGGACACTCGAGACGCCGGTGGAGGTGCGGGAGATCGAGGCGGCGATCGGCGCGTTGCCCGACGGCGCACGCGATGCGCTGGTGCTGCACGCGTTGTATGGTTATTCGCACGGGGAAGCGGCGCAGATGCTGGGTGTGGCGGAGGGCACGTGCAAGGCCCAGCTGCACCGGGCACGCAAACTGTTGCGCGAGAGATTGAATGTGGAGGTGAGCTGACATGAGCGGCACCCGCGGTGGTGACGAACGCAAAGTGAGCTCGCTGCGCGAGCTGTCGCCGGCGATCGAGCCGGCGCGCGATCTGTGGCCGCAGATCGAGGCGCGCATCAACGAGGAGCGCAGAATGGCGCCCGGCGCGATGGCGGCGCAGCCGCGCCCGCTGCGAGCGCGCACCGTGCCGCTGCGTTGGCTCGCGGCCGCGGCCGTAGTGGCGAGTGTCGCGCTGGGCGTCTGGATCGGAAGGAGTCTCCTGCCGGCTGCCGGCCGCGGGGCGGGCGTTGAGTCGCCGCTGAGCGCTTCCCGCGGGACCCCGCCGACGGCCGATGCGCCGACGGCGCTCGATGTGGCGTACGTGTCCGACCCGCGCTACCAGCGTGATCGCGCGGCGCTCATGCGCACGCTGCAGGCGCGGCTGGAGGCGCTGCCGCCGCCGGCCCGCGCCAAGGTCATGGCGAGTCTCGCGGCCATTCAGAGTGCCAAGCAGGATCTGGAGAGCGCGCTCGGCAAGGACCCGGGCAATGCGCTGCTGCAGGAGCTGCTGGTCAACACTTACCAGGATGAAATGCGCGTCCTCACGGACGTCCACGAAGCCGGCGACGCTGGCAGGGGGATCTGAATATGAGGGTTTCCAGGCTGGCGGCTGCGATGACCGTGCTGTTTGCGAGCGCGGCCGCCTGCGCCTCAGGCGATAAAACCTTCGAGCGCCAGGTGCCGGCGGGGGCTCGCGGCGTGGTGGACATTTCCAACGTCAGCGGCAGCATCGAGGTGACCGGCTGGGATCGCCCCGAAGTCAGCGTACGCGCCGAGTTGGGCGAGGGCGTCGAGCGCGTGGACGTGGACTCCGATCACGGCCGCACCACCATCAAGGTCATGCTGCCGCACCACTCGGGGCGCGACGGCGAGGCCCGCCTGCAAGTGCAGGTGCCGAAGGACAGCGAGCTCACCGTCTCGGCGGTGAGCGCCGATGTGACCACCACCCGGGTGCTGGGCGTGCAGCGCCTCAATACGGTGAGCGGTGATATCACGGCAGAGCTTGCAGGCTCGGACCTCGAACTCAAGTCCGTGAGCGGCGATGTCAAGCTCAAGGGCCACGGCCAGCCGGCGCGGCTGCACATGAGCACGGTCAGCGGGGATGTGCACCTGGAGCACGGGGCTGGGGATCTGGAGGCCGGAACGGTGAGCGGGACGCTGGTCGTGTCGCTCGACAGCACGCGCTCGGTGCGCGCGCGCACCACCTCGGGCGATGTGCACTTCGAGGGCAAGCTGGCGCGCGGCGCGGACTTCGATGTCACCACGGTCAGCGGCGATCTCAAGGTGCGGGCGAGTGCGGAAGGGGGCTACGCCTACGAAATCTCGACCTTCAGCGGCGACATCTCCAGCTGCTTCAACGCAACGCCTAGCGAGCACGGCCACATGCCGGGTCATACGCTGCAGGGCACGCGCGGGGATGGTGCGGGCCACATGCGCCTGAAAACCATGAGCGGGGATGTGCAGCTGTGCGACCGCAACTGAGCCGCGACTAAACCGGCCGCGGCGCGCTGACCCGGGCTGCCGGGGCGCGCGCGGTGAGCGCCCCGCAATGCCGCTAGAATGCGCGGGTGTCCGTCAGCGCCGAAGCCCTAGCCCCCGCGCTCCTTGAGTGGCACGCCCGCGACGGGCGACACCACCTTCCCTGGCAGCAGGACCGCACGCCGTATCGCGTGTGGGTGTCCGAGATCATGCTGCAGCAGACGCAGGTCACGACCGTCGTTCCCTACTTTGAGCGGTTCATGGGCCGCTTCCCCGACGTGCGCTCGCTCGCCGATGCGCCGGTCGATGAGGTGCTGCATCTGTGGTCGGGGCTCGGCTATTACGCGCGGGCCCGCAACCTGCATCGCGCGGCCGCGCGCATCCGCGATGACTACGGCGGGGAGTTTCCCCGCGAGTTCGCGCAGCTCGCAGCCCTTCCCGGCATCGGGCGCTCGACCGCGGGCGCGATTCTCGCGCTCGCCCTCGGAGCTCGCTTCCCGATTCTCGACGGCAACGTGCGGCGCGTGCTGGCACGTTACTTCGGCGTGGCGGGAAACTCCGCAGAGCGCGCGGTGGCGCAGCGGCTCTGGCAGCTGTCGGAGCGTTGTACGCCGCAAGTCGAGATCGATGCGTACACCCAGGCGATCATGGATCTGGGCGCCACGGTGTGCGTGCGGCACAAGCCCCTGTGCACTCACTGCCCGCTGTCGGAAAAGTGCCTCGCCCGGCGCACCGGCCGGCAGCACGAGCTGCCGGCCCCGCGGCTGAGTCGTGCGCGGCGCGTGCGCCGCGTGTTCATGGTGGTGGCGCTGCAGGATGACGGCAGCGTACTGCTCGAACGCCGGCCCGAGAGCGGCGTGTGGGGCGGGCTGTGGTGCCTGCCGGAATTTGCGACCGCCACCGCGGCCGGTGCCTTCGTGCGCGCCTCGTTACGCACCGCGGCGATCGAGCCGCAACCCTTGAGCCAGGTCGAGCACGCCTTTACCCACTTTGATCTCTCGATCACCCCGCTGCTGGTGCGCTGTGCGGGCGCGTCCACCGTCAGGGAGGAGGGAGCGCAGCCAAGCCTTTGGTATAACATCCGTGCACCGGCACGCATCGGCCTGCCCGCTCCCGTCACGACGCTCCTGTCGAGCCTCGCGAGCGAGTCCCTGTTCGATGCCCGCACGGGCTAGTTAGGCGGCGAGGGAGATTTGCGTGTCACGTATGGTGCAGTGTGTTTTGCTGAAGCGCGAGGCCCCGGGACTCGAGCGGGTCCCTTATCCGGGCGAGCTCGGGCGGCGCATCTACGAGAGCGTTTCCAGGGAGGGCTGGGCGCGCTGGCTGGCGCACCAGACCATGCTCATCAACGAGTATCGCCTGACGCCGATCGAGCCCAAGGCGCGCAAGTTCCTGGAGACGGAAATGGAGAAATTCTTCTTTGGGGCCGGCTCGCAGGCGCCCGAGGGCTATCAGCCTCCCAAGGAGGGGAGCTAGCCAGGGCCACGCATGTTGATACACGGCAAGTGCCACTGCGGGAACATCGCTTTTTCCCTGACCTGGGAGCCCGAGCCACGCGAGATCCCGGCCCGCGCCTGCAGCTGCTCGTTCTGCACCAAACATGGCGGCGTGTGGACCTCCAATCCAGGCGGCGCTCTGAAGGTGCGGGTTGTGGATCCGTCGCGGGTCTCGCGCTACGCATTCGGCACCCGCACCGCGGAATTTCACGTCTGCACCCGCTGCGGCATCGTGCCCGTCGTCACCAGCCGAATCGATGACCACCTCTACGCCGTGGTCAGCGTCAACGCATTCGAGGCTGTCGATCCATCGCTGCTGCGGCTTGCGCCGGCGAGCTTCGATGGTGAAGGGGAAGGGTCGCGCCTGGCGCGCAGGAAGCGCAACTGGATTGCGGAGGTTGAATTCCTCGCAAGCGGCGGCTGAGCTGCGTTACAGGTGGATCAGGCCGCGCTTGTGCGCCACCGCGACCGCTTCGGTGCGGCTGATGGCGTCGAGCTTGGTTAGAATGGCCTTCACGTGCGTCTTGGCGGTGCCTTCGGTGATGGACAGCCGTCGCGCAATGTCCTTGTTGCTGCGGCCCTGGGCGACGAGCTGCAACACGCCGAGCTCGCGCTGCGTGAGGCTCGGCTTCGCCATGCGCTGCAGCGCCTTCGCGGCCACGGTGGAGGACGTATAGGGACGGTCCTCGCTCACGGCGCGGATGGCGGAGAGGATTTCCTGCCTGGGCGCGTCCTTCAGGAGATATCCCTTGGCGCCCTGTGAGAGGCACTGAAAAATGTCCTCATCGCCATCGTAGGTGGTCATGATGAGGATGCAGGCCTTGGGGTAGAGCTCGAGCACGCGCTGCACCACCGACACGCCGTCACGCTTGGGCATGCGCAGGTCCAGCACCATCACATCGGGCCGGTGCTGCTCGTAGAGCGCGATCGCCTCATCGCCATCGCTGGCTTCCGCCACTACTTCCATGTCGGCCTGCTGGTTGACCATGGCTGCCAGGCCGTCGCGCACCACCGGATGATCATCGGCGAGCACGACGCGGATCTTGGTCTTCATGACGGCGGCCACTAGGAGGCTCGCTTCTCGATGCGCACGCTCACGCGTGTGCCGGCGCCGGGCTGGCTGTCGATCTGCCACTCTCCGCCGATCGCGCCGGCGCGTTGGCGCATGCTGGTGAGGCCAAAGCCCTCACGCGCGTACACATCGGGCCGCTCCTGCATGCCCACGCCGTCGTCCGCGACCGCGAGCTCCCAGTGGGCGGGCTCATCGGTCATGGTGATACGCACGGTGTGCGGGTGGCCATGCCGCACGGCGTTGCTCACGGCCTCCTGCGCGATGCGCAGCAGCTCGTGCTCGTGCTCCGGACGCAGCCCGGTCGCGATGCCACCGCCTTCGAACGTGCAGGTCACGCCGCCGGGCACGGTGGAGCGATCGCACAGTTGCCGCAGCGCGATTTCCAGTCCCGGGCGCCGGGTCTGATCCAGGCGCAGCGCCATCACCGAGCGGCGCGCTTCAGAAAGCCCGTCGCGCGCCAGTTCCCGGATGCGCGATAAGGTCACGGCGAGCTCCGAGCCGCGCTTCTTGCAGGAGGGGAACTCCTCCACCGCGCCCAGCTGCAGCAGAATGCCGGTGAAGGACTGCGCCAGCCCGTCGTGAATCTCCTGGCCGATGCGCGTGCGTTCCACGAGCACGGCGGCTTCCTTGGCCGAGTAGGCGAGGCGTGTCAGCTGCACCGCCAGCGTCGCCTGCTGCGCGAGCGCCACCAGCAGCTCGCTCTTCTGCACATCCTCGGCGTTGCGCTTAAAGGTCAGCACCAGAAAGCCGACGCTGCGCGCGCCGAACACCAGCGGATAGACCACGGTGCCGACCGCGCCCTCACCGCGATGAAAGGCGAGCACGCCCGGCCAGAGCTCCGTGTCCTGGCGGGCGACCTCAAGATACATGGGCTCGCGCAGCTCCGCGAACCGCGCGGTGAAGGGCGAGCCATTCACCGGCACGCTCGCGGCGAACGGCGGCTCCCCGAGCTGCCCGTCGCGTACGTGCGCGACGATGCGCCACTGTTGCAGCGAGTCCTTCAGCACGATTACCGCCCCGGAGGCGGCATCGAACTGGCGCGTCGCCTCGAGCAGCATATGACCCATGAAGCTGTGCAGGTCGGTCTGACCGGCGAGGCGCTCGAGGTTGGCGCGGATCACGGCGTTGGCGGTGGCGAGCCCGGCGACGCGCTCCTCCGCGGCGCGCTCGCGCTCGCGGCGCACGTCATCGACGAGGCGCTCGCGGTGCAACGCGGCACCGATCACACCGGCGGCCGTCTCGAGCGCGGCCAGCTCGGAAGAATCGATGGCGCGCTGCTGGCGGGTGTTGTCGAAGCCGACCACCCCGATGAACTCGCTCGCCACGAAGATCGGCACGATTGCCTTGGTCTTGGTGTCGACACCCTCGATGCCCGAGGTGGCGCGGCTGCCGGCAATCTCGCTCGTGCTCAGGCAGACGCTGCGCCCGGCGCGCAGTTGCGCGAACACGCTGGAGAAGTCACGCTCGTCGCAGGAGAAACTGCACGCCTCCGTCAGGTACGGCGTCACGCCAGGCCCCGTCCACTCGCTCGCCACCACGAGCAGCGGCTCCCCTTCCGGACCCTTGCGCGTCTCCATGACGCTGACGCGATCGACATGGGCAGCCTCCCCGATCAGCCCCAGCACTCGCGGGATGGCGGCGCGCACGTCGGAGGCCTCGAGGAGCAGGCGGCTCGCCGTGGCGGAAGCGGTGAGCAGCCGCTCGCGTGCCCGCAGGGACTCGTTGATCTCGCTGAGCTTTTCCGCACAGGGGGCGGCTTGGACTTCCGGTTCCAGGAGGGCCACATTCGCGTTCATATCGGGCGGTACTCGCAGGCTTTCCAATGGCAGATCGGAAAGTCTAGCGCGCCGTGCACGTGTTCTGCCGCTACGGACCGCTCTCTCTATCTTAAGAGGGAGCGAGGCGGAGTCGCCCTCGGCCCCTGCCGCGCGCGCCTCGAGGGCTATTTCCCGCCGCATACGCTTGTGATCCTCTTGCGAATCAAAGGCTTACCCACCTGCCTGCCGAACGTAGCGTGGCAGGGGCGCCATTTCCCAGCCCCCGCCCAGGGACTTGTAGACGGCGATCAGGCTGGTCGCCGCATCGGTGCGCACCTGCGCGAGGCGGTCTTCGGCGGCGAGCTGGGTTCGCTCGGCATCGAGCACTTCAAGAAAATCCACCATGCCGCCCTCGTAGCGGGTGCGTGCAATGCGCGCTGCGGTGAGGCTCTCCCGGGCCGCGTCCTCAGCGTCCTTGAGGCTGTCGCGGGTGCGGGCATGGGTGACGAGTGCATTCTCGGTCTCTTCCAGCGCGCGCAGCACCGTCTGCTCGTAGCCGGCGAGCGCCACATCCGCACGCGCCCGGCTGCCGGCGATCTGGGCTTTCACCCGCCCCAGATCAAAGGCCGGCCAGGAGATGGCCGGTCCGATCAGGTAGCCGCGGCTGGAGGCCTGGCCCAGGTAACCCGGCTCGGTGGCGGTGTAGTTGAAGTTGCCCGTGAACGTGACCTTGGGGAAGAGATCCCCGATCGCCACACCGACGCGCGCGGTCGAGGCGGCGAGGGAGCGCTCGGCGATGCGGATGTCGGGCCGGCGGCGCAGGAGAGCGGCGGGGTCTCCCACCGCGGTGATCTGGGGCAGCTCCGGCAGCTCGCGCGCCGGGGTGAGAAGGTCATTGAGCGCATTGGGCTCGCGGCCGGTGAGTACCGCGAGGCGGTGAATGGAGCGCGCGATCTGCGCCTGGAGCGGCCCGATGGTGGCGAGCGTCGTCGAGAGCTGTGAGCGTGCGCGGGAGGTGTCGAGCTCGGTGCCGCGGCCGGCATCGAGGCGCACCTGGGTGAGGCCGGCCGTCTCGCGCTGGTTGTCGACGTTGCGCCGCGCGACGGCGAGCTGCGTCTGTGCGCCGCGCAGCTCGAAGTAGGTGCGGGCCACCTCCGCGGTGACCGTCACCTGCGCGTCGCGCAAGGTGGCCTCCGCGCCCCCGACTTCCGCGTGCCGCGCCTCAACGCCCCGGCGCACGCGGCCGAAGAAGTCGAGCTCCCAGAACGCATCGAACCCACCCTGGTAGAAATGCCCCGCCAGCGGCGCGCCGGTCGGACTGTCGACCGCGGGGAATTGCTCCTTGGTGTAGCCGCCGGCGGCGGTGACCGTGGGTGCGAGATCGAACTCGGCTTCGCGACCTAGCGCGCGCGCCTCGACCAGGTGACCCAAGGCCATGCGCAGGTCGTGATTGGCGTCGAGTGCCTCATCGACCAGGCGGTTCAGAGTTTCATCACTGAACTGCCTCCAGAACTTCCCCTGGGCGTCCGCGGTGGAGAAGGCGCCGTCCCTGGCACCTTCGAACTGCGGCGCGACCTTACTGTCGGGCTTCACGTAGTTGGGTCCCACCGCGCAGCTGGCGAGCAGCGCGCTCAACACCGTGACCGCCGACGCGCGCAGGATATTGAGAGTGCTCGGGCTCAGGTAGCTGAGGCTCACATAGCTCATGTTGAGGTAGCTCATGCCTCAGGACTCCGGGGCGGCGAGCGGTGGCATGGGAGCGGGCGCCGCCGCGTGCGCCGTAGCGCGCCGCACGAATACGTAGAACACCGGGGTGAGCAGCAACCCGAAGCCGGTGACGCCGATCATCCCGGCGAACACCGTGACGCCGAGCGCGTGCCGCACCTCGGCTCCGGCGCCGAAGGCCAGCACCAGCGGCACGACGCCCATGATGAAGGCCATGGAGGTCATGAGGATCGGGCGCAGCCGCAGGTGCGCGGCCTCGAGCACGGCCGCTTTCGCATCCCGTCCATGCTCCTCCTGCAGATGCTTGGCGAACTCCACGATCAGGATCGCGTTCTTGCAGGCGAGTCCGACGAGCACCAGGAGGCCGATCTGCGTGAAGATGTTGTTATCCCCGTGGTCCAGCTTGAGAGCCGTGACCGCGGGCAACATGCACATCGGCACGATCAGGATTATCGCGAGTGGAAGCGAGAGGCTCTCGTACTGCGCCGCGAGCACCAGGAACACGAACAGTACGCAGAGCGGAAACACCAGGAGTCCCGTATTGCCCGAGATGAGCTGCTGGTAGGCGAGATCCGTCCACTCGTACGACATGCCGCGGGGTAGCGTCTCATCGAGGATCTTCGCCATCGCGGCCTGAGCCTGGCCGGAGCTGAACCCCGGTGCGGGTCCGCCGTTGACGTCCGCCGAGGTGTAGGCGTTGTAGCGCTGCACCACATCCGGTCCGAAGGAGCGCGAGACGTTGATCACGGAGCCGAGGGGCACCATCTCGCCGTTCGCGTTGCGGGTCTTGAGCGGCATGACGTCATCGAGCTGGGCGCGGAACGGCGCATCCGCCTGCGCGACTACCTGGAAGGTGCGGCCGAAACGGTTGAAGTCGTTGACGTAGAGCGAGCCCAGGTACACCTGCAAGGTCTCGAACACGTCCGTAAGCTTCACGTTCTCGCGCTTGGCCTTGACGCGATCGACGTCGATGTTCAGCTGCGGAACGTTGATCTGGTAGGTGCTGAAGGCGCCGCCGAGGGCCGGGTTCTTGTTGGCCTTGCCGAGGGCCTCCGACAGGGCGGCGAACAAGGCCTGCGGTCCCGCGTCCACCCGGTCCTCGACCTGAAGCTTGAAGCCGCCGAGAGTCCCGAGCCCGATCACCGGCGGGGGCGTCACGACGATCACGAAGGCGTCCTGGATGGACGCCATCTTCTGATTCAGCGCCGCGGCGATGGCAGGACCGGACAGCGCCTTCGAGGTGCGCTGCGAGAAATCATCGAGCGGGAAGAAGATGAGCGCGGCGCTCGAGCTCTGAGTGAATCCATTGACGGACATGCCCGAGAACTCCACCGCGTGAGCGATGCCCGGCTGCTTGAGCGCGATCTCGGCGATGCGCCGCGTGACCGCTTCCGTTCGATCGAGCGATGCGGCGGGGGGCAGCTGCGCGACCGCGACAAGGTACTGCTTGTCCATCGCCGGGATGAAGCCCGCCGGCACGGAGTTGATGCCGAGCCAGGTGAGGACGATCAGCCCGCCGTAGATGGCGAGCGCGATGCCGCCGTGGCGCATGGTGATGGCGAGCCCACTCGAGTAGCCGTCGCCCGCCCGGGCGAAGCCTGCGTTGAAGCGCTTGAAGAAACGGCCGAGGAGGCGGTTCATGCCGCGCATCAGAAGGTCGGGCTTGGCTCCATGCGGCTTCAGCAGCACCGCCGCGAGCGCCGGCGACAGGGTGAGCGAGTTGAAGGCCGAGATCACCGTGGAGATGGCGATGGTGAGCGCGAACTGGCGATAGAACTCACCCGTCAGTCCACTCACAAACGCCACCGGGCCGAACACCGCGACCAGCACCAGCGTGATGGCGATGATCGGACGGCTGACCTCGCTCATGGCCATCTTGGTGGCCTCGCGGGGAGAGAGGCCTTCGGCGATGTGGCGCTCGACGTTCTCCACGACCACGATGGCGTCGTCGACCACGATGCCGATGGCGAGCACCAGCCCGAACAGCGAGAGCGTGTTGATCGAGAAGCCGAAGGCGAGCAGCACCGCGAAGGTGCCGATCGCGGAGACCGGCACCGCGATGAGCGGAATGAGCGAGGCGCGCCAGGTCTGCAGGAAGAGGATGACGACCAGCACCACCAGCGCGATTGCCTCCAGCAGTGTGTGCAGGACCGCTTCGATCGACTGGCGCACGAACTGGGTAGGATCGTACAGAATCCCGTAGTCCATCCCTTCGGGGAAGTTCTTCTTCAGCTCCTCCATGGTCTTGCGGACGGCCGTGGAGAGCTCGAGCGCATTTGCACCGGGTGACTGGAACACCGGGATCGCGAGCGAGGGCTTGTTGTCGAGAAGGCTGCGCACGCCGTAGGCCTGCGCGCCCAATTCGACGCGCGCGACATCACCGAGGCGCACCACCTGCCCGTCCGCACCGGTCTTGATGATGATGTCGCGGAACTGCTGCTCGTCCGTGAGACGCCCGGCGGCATTCAGCGCAATCTGGAATTCGGTGTTGGGGGAGGGCGGCGCGCCCAGCTGCCCGGCCGCCACCTGCACATTCTGCTCGCGGATGGCGGTCACCACGTCGCCTGCGGTCAGGTTGCGCGCGGCGAGCTTCTGCGGATCGAGCCATACGCGCATCGAGTAGTCGCCGCCGCCGAAGACCTGCACATCCCCCATGCCCGGCAGCCGTGCCAGCACGTCCTTGATGTTCAGTACCGCGTAGTTGCGCAGGTACAGCGAGTCGTATCGCCCGCTGGGCGAGGTGAGGTTGACGACGAGTGTGAGGTTGGATGAGGCCTTGACGGTGTTGACACCGAGACTGCGCACTTCCTCGGGCAAGCGCGGCAGCGCCTGAGCCACGCGGTTCTGCACCTGCACCTGCGCTCGGTCGATATCGGCGCCGATCTTGAAGGTCACCGCGAGGGTGAGCGCCCCGTCCATGGTGGACGTCGAGGACATATAGAGCATGTCCTCGACGCCGACGATGGCCTGTTCGAGCGGAGCGGCCACCGTGTCGGCGATGACCTTGGGATTCGCGCCGGGGTACGAGGCGTGCACGACGACCTGCGGCGGCACGACCTCCGGATACTCGCTGATGGGCAGCTTGAAGAGCGCGAGGAGGCCAGCGATCGTGATGAACGCCGAGATGACGCCGGCGAAGATCGGCCGCTCGATGAAGAAGTTGGAGATGTTCATCAGGGTGCCGCGGAGCTGGAAGCCGGATCGGTGGTGTTGCGGGCCAGCAAGGCCGCGTCCTCAGCAACTCGGGGCTTGCCCATAGCGATGCGTTGCGGGGCGACCTGCGCACCCGGTCGCACGCGCTGCAGGCCATTCACCACGATGGTCTCCCCGGGCGCGAGTCCGGACTGCACGACGCGCAGCCCGTCGACGACCGGACCCAGCTGCACCGGCCGATACTCGACCTTGTTGCCGGCGCCCACCACCAGCACGTAGCGTACGGTCTGATCGGTGCCGATCGCGCTGTCGTTGACGAGGACGGCTTCGTGCTGAGCGCTACCCATAAGTTTTATGCGGGCGAAGAGCCCCGGGGTGAAGATGCGATCATGGTTGTCGAGCAGTGCCCGACTGCGGATGGTGCCCGTGGTCGGATCGAGCGCGTTGTCCACGAATACCATGACGCCCTGGTGCGGATAGCCGTTCTCATCGGCCAGACCCACCAGCACTGGGCTGTGCGCGTCGCGCGAGCTCCGGCTTGCCGGGTCGCGCGCGACCTTGGTGTACCTGAGGTACTCCTGCTCATCGCCGTCGAAGCTCACGTAGATCGGATCGAGGGAGACCAGAGTGCTGAGCGGCGTCTGCCCGTTGGTGACGAAGTTGCCGCTGGTGACCAAGGCACGGCTGATCCGCCCGGAGATGGGAGCCGTCACGCGCGTGAAGGTGACGTTGAGGTCGGCGGCATCAAGCGCCGCCTGCGCGGCCTCGACGTTGGCCTGCGCCTGCTCGCGCCCGGCGGTGCGGGTGTCGTACTCCTCCTGCGAGATGGCGTGCTGGACGAGGAGACTAGTCGCCCGGTCGCGCTCGGACTTCGCCAATACCAGCTGCGAGCGCGCCTGCGCGAGCCCGGCGCGCGCCTTGTCGCGCTCGGCTACGTAAGGGCGCGGATCGATGACGAACAGCACGTCGCCCTTTTTGACTTCGCTCCCCTCGGTGAAGTTGACCGAAGAGATGTAACCCGAGACGCGCGGCCGGATCTCGACGCGCTCCACCGCCTCGAAGCGGCCGGTGAACTCATCGAACTCCGTCACCTTGCGCGAGATGACCGGCGCGACGCTTACCTGCGGCAGCGGCGCGGCTTTGGGCTCGGCCGCTTCATTGCGGGCGCAGCCGCTGAGTATCAACGCAGTGGCGGAAGCGGCGGCGAGTAATATAAAGGAGTGGCGCATGGGTTCTCCCATTCGTGGTTGTGGTTCCAGGTCACCGTCGCCGCCCGTGGGTCAGCGCCGAGTAGGTATTGTTGTGTTCCGGGCACCGTCCGCCTATGCATCGGCAGGAGAGCCCGGGACGTGTCCGCAGAGGGGCGCGCGACTGCCTCGCATGAGTGAGTACCGACTCGCGACAAGGCCGCGGGGAGACCTGACGCGCCCACGACCCGGGACGGAGGAGCTCGGGGAATCAACGGGTTACGCCGGCGATTGCTTGACGGCCTCTCCGCGGGCCGGTCTAATACGCGCCCTTCCGTCCCCGGCGGCCAGGTAGCTCAGTTGGTAGAGCAGCGGACTGAAAATCCGCGTGTCGGTGGTTCGATTCCGCCCCTGGCCACCATCGGATCAAAAACTTAGCCCTGCCACACCAACATCAACTGTGAAATATCAAAGCAATCGTGAAATGAGTATTTCACGACCTGAGAAAGTTGGCCCTGGTAAGTCCTTGCTCGGAGTCGATAACTAGCCGGGGGACGCGAGCGAGCACCGGACAAAAGCACCGCTCGCCAACTTGCCGCATCCCCAGAGGCTAGTCCAACTTGGACTTGGGCGATGGGCGGATCCCTCGCGGCATGCCGTCTGCCAGTGTCGTCTCAGTACGGGCCATGAGCCGAACTTCAAGCTCGCGGGATGGCTGCCCAAAAGCCGACATCCCGCTGTCCTGGTTCGGGTCTGTTGCTAATGCAAATAGCATCCGCGACCATTCCTGACACTAGGGGGAAGGGCCATGGCTGAAAGCTTGCTCGGCGCGGTGCTCAGCGGCGAGGACGAGGATAAGGCTGAATCGACCAAGGTCGGGTCGGAGGCGATCGCGGCGGCCGTAGCCGCCAATCTTACGATCCACAGCCCGGAGGTGGCAGCCGAGGCAGCGGCGTTTTTTCGAGAGCAGGTCGAGGTGCTGAAGATCCAGAAAAAGATCCTCGAAGCCGAACACGAATACTTCGAAACGGAATGGCGACCCCGTCTTCTCGGCATACGGCTGCGGGTCGGCTTCCAGCTGTTTCTGGTACTCGTCGCGACCGTGATCGGGATTTTCGCCGCCGTGCTTATCCGGGACGCGATCACCTCACGCCGCGTGGTCATCGAGCCATTCGATATCGCGCCGAACGTCGCCCCCAGGGTCCCCAGCGGAAAGATCGTTGCCGGTGGACTTCTCGACGAACTCAGCCGCCTGCAGGATGCCACCCGAAGTAGTGTGGAAAGGCTGGACTTGTCCAGCGCCTGGGCGAGTCAAGTCAAGCTGGAAGTGCCGGAGACGGGCATCTCCTTGGACGAGATCTCGCGTCTTCTCAGGGAGCGGTTCGGCCACGACGTGCACATCGACGGGGACCTCGTCGGGACCTCGGCGGGGGGCCTCGCGCTGACGGTCCGGGGCAACGGCGTACCGCCCAAGACCTTCACCGGGTCGGCCACGGAGCTTGATACGCTCACCGTGAAGGCGACCGAGTACGTGTACTCGAAATCCCA
>Ga0209626_1000053_pt1 | contig 29603 bp, 23 predicted proteins | sample JacPinW_OM1H0_M2_FD_187962 | JGI IMG/M metagenome (GOLD analysis project Ga0209626, IMG submission 187962) | Forest soil microbial communities from Algoma, Ontario, Canada - Jack Pine, Ontario site 1_JW_OM1H0_M2 (SPAdes) (version 2) | ecosystem: Environmental > Terrestrial > Soil > Boreal... | reverse complement strand
CCCCGCCCGCTACGAGCAGGCGAAGGACCTCCCCGGCGCCCGCCGCTGGTCGCGGCCGGAGGAGAAGGTGCTCGTCCACATCTCGAACTTCCGGCCCGTCAAGCGGGTGCTCGACGTGGTGGCGGTGTTCGAGCGCGTCCTCCGCCAGGTGCCCAGCCGCCTGCTGATGGTGGGCGACGGGCCCGACCGGCCCATCGTCGAGCAGTACTGCCGCGAGCACGGGATCTGCCAGGCCATCACCTTCGTCGGCAGCCTGCCGCTGATCGAAGAGGTGCTGGTCAAGGCCGACCTCTTCCTCCTCCCCTCGGAGACCGAGTCCTTCGGCCTAGCGGCCCTCGAGGCCCTCGCCTGCAAGGTGCCGGTCATCGCCACCGAGGTCGGCGGCCTGCCCGAGGTGGTCGTCGACGGCGAGTGCGGCTTCCTGCGGCCGGTGGGAGACGTCGAGGGGATGGCGGCGGCGGCGCTCCGCTTGCTGACCGACGACGACCTGCGGCAGCGCTTCGCTGCCGCCGGCCGGCGGCGGGCTGTCGAGGTCTTCGCTCAGGACGCCGTCGTCGCCCGCTACCGCCAGATCTACGAGCGGGTCCTGTCTCCGACGCCCCCGCCGGCTCCGGCCGCGCCGCGGTGAGAGTCGCCGCGCTGCCGGCCGAGGGCGAGATCCGCGAGAAGGGCTCGCGCTTCTTAGCCGTCCTGCGCCCGGTCGCCGGCGAGGAGGAGGCGAAGAGCGCGCTCGCGGAGCTGGCGCGCCGCTTCCCCGACGCCACCCATCGTTGTTGGGCCTGGCGGCTCGGCCAGCCGCCGCGCGAGCGCAGGTCGGATGCCGGCGAGCCGGCGGGGACGGCCGGCGTCCCCATCCTGCGGGCGCTCCGCGGCGCCGAGCTGTGGGGCGTGCTGGCGGTCGTCGTACGCTGGTTCGGCGGCGTCAAGCTCGGCAAAGGGGGGCTCGCCCGCGCCTACACGGCTGCCACCCAGGAAGCCCTCGTCCGGCTGGCTGCCCTAGGCGGCATCGCCGAGCGGACGCCGGCCGTCACGCTCACCTTGGAGGTCCCCTATGAGCGGCTGGGCGCGGTGAAACGCCTCCTCCACCCTCCCGAGGTCGAGCTCATCGAGGCCGAGTACGGTGTGCGCGCGCGGCTGGTCCTCAGGGTGCACGCGGCGCGCAAGGAGACGCTGGAGGAGTCGCTGGCTGGGCTGGGAGTGCCGAAGCCGCCGGCTTGAGCCGCTCGAGAGCGGCCCAATTTAGCGACCGCTGTCGGCTCGCCGCGTTCCTTGTGAACCGATTTGGCGTTGTGTAGACTGCCGGGCGAGCAGCTTCTGAATTGTCAATCGAAAGGAGAGGTTTGCGATGAGTGAGCCGAGCGTCCCGCCGCCCCCGAGCTACACGCCTCCTCCGCCCCCGCCCGCCTCGGGGACCGTCAGCCCGAACCGCAACCTGATGATCGTGCTGTCGTACATCTGGATCCTCTTCCTCGTTCCCCTGCTGGCCGAGAAGAACGACCCGGAGGTGCAGTGGCACGCCAAGCACGGCGCCGTCATCACGGTCACCGAGATCATCGTCTGGATCGCCGTCTGGATCCTCTCGATGGTGACGGCCTTCGTCCACCTGGGCTGCGCGGGCTGCTTCCTCCACCTGGGCGTGTGGATCGCCTTCCTGGTGCTGCGCATCCTCTGCATCATGAAGGGCGTCAGCGGCCAACGCTTCATCATTCCTGGCATCAGCCAGTACGCCGACCGCTTCTGATGTGACAGCTACCGGGCGGAGCCTCGAGGCTCCGCCCGGCCGCCTCGACCGCGGAGGTTCGCCATGACGACGGCCGAGCCCGGAGCGCCCCCCCAGCCAGGGCCGAGCACGCAGGCGATCACCGCCCTCATCGTCGGCATCCTCAGCATCGTCACCTGCTGCGGCGTGATCCTGAGCCCCATCGCCTGGTACCTGGGCAGCCAGGAGCTCAAGGCGATCCGCCAGGGGCACTCGCCGGCCGCCGGCGAGTCCATCGCCAGGGTGGCCTGGATCCTCGGCCTCGTCGGCACGATACTCCTCCTCTTCGGCATCCTCTGGACCTTCTTTTGGGGGGGAATGGCGGTGCTGAGCAGTTTCCTCAACCGGTGAGGCCGCCGTTGCCCGGCATGCGCGCCATCTCTGCGACAACGAAGGTGAGGCCGGCCTTCCTCTGGGCGGCGGCCGGCCTCCTCGGTCTGGCGGGCCTCGTCGTCCTCCACCTCTGGGCGCCTCCCGACGATCCCCGCCTAGCGATCTGCCTGTCGCGCCGACTGCTGGGGATTCCCTGCCCCACCTGCGGCATGACCCGCGCCCTGGCGCACCTCGCCAAGGGTGAATGGCGGGCGGCGCTCGCCCTCCATCCCCTGGCCCCGCTCGTCCTCGTGGAGCTCGTTTTGGGCTGGATGCTTTGGGGCTGGAAGGCCTGGGGGTCGGTCCTGGCTGGCCGCCTGCCGCGCGTCTGGAGCCGGCTGGACCTCGTGCTGGCGGCCAACGGCGCCCTCTTCTGCGCCCTCTGGCTGGGGCGCCTGGCGAGTGGCACTTTGCCGCGCTGAGCGGCTTCCGCTAGGCTGACGAGATGGAAGTCGAAGACCGCCGCCGGCTGCGCAAGGCCGTCATTCTCCTCGCCCTCGCGGTCCTCCTGGGCTTCGATCTCGCGCGCCCGGCGCACAGCCAGGTGACGGCGAAGGCGCTCCTCGGGGCGATCCACCTCTACCAGGCGACCCTCTCGCCCCACATGTCCGGTCTCGGCGTCCACTGCCGCTTCCAACCCACCTGCAGCCACTTCGCGGTAGGAGCGATCCAGAAGGACGGCGCTCTCGTCGGAACGCTCCGCGCCGCCGGCCGCGTCGTCCGCTGCGGCCCCTGGACCCCGATGGGCACCTACGACCCTCCCTAAGCTGCGGACGGCGGCAGGTCGAGCGAGGACGGAGCGCAACTGTTTGAGCCCGCCAGGGCGAGTTTGAGCACCGCCCGCAGCTTGATCTGCCGCCGATCCGCGGCTACTTGGAGAGCGCAAAGGCGACTTTTTCCAGCAGCGGCCCGAAGCGCTCGGGATCGAGGGTGACGAAGAGCGCCTGCGCCTCGGCGAAGGGGGCGCCGCGCTCGTCGAGCAGGCGGCCGCGGGTCCACACCTTGCGGCCTTCGACGCGCTCCACCCAGGCTTCGAGCAGGGTGTCGGTCCCCAGGGGGAGCATGCGGCGGAAGCTGGTGTCCAGCTGCACGGCGACGACGACGTGCCCGGCCATCCAGGCGGCGGCGCCCATGGCTTCGTCGAGGACCGCCGCCATGCTGCCCCCGTGCGCGTGTCCCGGCGGGCCCGCCGCGCCGGGTCCGAACCAGGCGCGGCCGACGAGCGGCCGCGGGTCGTCGCGTCGGAAGTAGCGCACCCGCAGGCGGTCTCCCTCGGGGTTGCCGGAGACGAACGATCCCCTTCCCCCCTCCAGGCGCGGCGGCTCGACCGGGGTCCAACCCGGCTCGGGAATCACCTCGGGCGCCGACGTCTTCATCGCTGCCGCTGAACCTCTTGCCTTCCGAGAGGTCGCCCGGATGTAACCGGTTTCTCTTTCCCGAGACTATAATGCCTTGGCTGCTTCCGGCACGTCGCGCGCGCCGCGCGAGGGCCGGGGCAATCCGCCGGCAGGAGCTTTCGTATCTCTTCCTCTCTCAACCGGCCTCCCGCCGCCGCGGACACGGCGGCGGCTGGGGCCGCCGTCCCCGGTCCCCGTCCGCTGCTCGAGAGCGAGCAGTGGTTCCAGGCGCTCGCCGAGACAACCGCCACCGCCATCCTCGTCTACAGCCCCGAGCGGGTGTATTACGCCAACCACGCCTGCGAGGTGATGACCGGCTACTCGGTCGAGGAGATCCTGGCGATGGGGCCGGGCGACCTCGTCCACCCCGAGTTCCGGCTGCTGGCGCGCGAGCGGCTGGCCGCCCGCCTGCGCGGCGAGGCGGTCCCCGGCCGCTACGAGATCAAGCTCCTCACCAAGGCCGGCGCCGAGCTGTGGATCGACCTAGCCGCCGGCCGCGTCGAACGCGACGGCGAGTTGGTGGGCTTCGGCACCTTCTTCGACATCACCGAGCGCAAGCTCGCCGACGAGGCGCTCGCCGAGGAGCGGGAGCGGGCGGAGGTGACCCTTGCCTCGATCGGCGACGGCGTCATCCGTACCGACGCCGCCGGGATCATCGACTACCTGAACCCGGTCGCCGAGCGGCTGACCGGCTGGCCCGCCGCGGAGGCGGTGGGAGCGCCGATCGCCCGCGTCTGGAACGTCGTCGACGAGGCCGGCAGGAGGCCGCTCATCGGCGCCGTCGACCGCTGTCTGCGGGAGGGTCGGGTGATCGATCCGCCCGGCCACTCGCAGCTCATCCGCCGCGACGGCGAGGAGTTTGCGATCCGCGACTCGGTGGCGCCGATCCGCGATCGCCAGGGGCGCATCGCCGGCACCGTCCTCGTCTTCCGCGACGTCACCGAGCTGCGCGGCATGGAGCGCGAGATGAGCTTCCTCGCGCAGCACGACCCCCTGACCGGCCTCATCAACCGCCGCGAGTTCGAGCACCGGCTGCAGCGGAGCCTCGAGACCGCCGTTGCGGAGAGCCGCCGGCACGCCCTCCTCTACCTCGACCTCGACGAGTTCAAGCTCGTCAACGACACCTCCGGCCACCTGGCGGGCGACGAGATGCTCAAGGAGGTGACGGCGGTCCTCGCCGCCGGGCTGCGCAAGGGCGACGTCCTGGCGCGCCTGGGCGGCGACGAGTTCGGGATCCTCCTCGAGGACACGCTGCCAGAGCGCGCGCGGGCGATCGCCGAGGGTCTGGTGGCGGCGGTCCGGGCCTTCCGCTTCGTCTGGCAGGAGCAGATCTTCGACCTCGGCGCGAGCATCGGCCTGGTGCTGATCGCCGATGACAGCGGCGACATGAGTCAGGTGCTGTCGGCGGCCGACGCCGCCTGCTACATCGCCAAGGAGAGCGGCCGGAACCGCGTCCACGAGTACCAGCCGGACGACACCCTGGTCGCAGTCCGCCATGGCGAGATGCAGTGGATCCGGCGCATCCACAAGGCCTTCGAGGAGAAGCGCTTCTGCCTCTACCAGCAGCGCATCCAGCCGCTGGCGCGAGAGGCGGCCGCCGGCGCCCCGGAGCCGGTGTTCAGCGAGATCTTCATCCGCATGCGCGACGAGCAGGGCCGCCTCGCCTCGCCCTCCGCCTTCGTCCCCGCCGCCGAGCGCTACCACCTCATCCCCTCGATCGACCGCTGGGTGGTGCACGCCGCCTTCGAGGCGCTCGGCCGGCGGGCGGCGGACGCCCGCGGCGACGGCGGCTCGCGTTTCGCCATCAACCTCTCGGGGCAGTCGATCGGCGAGGCCTCGTTCCTCGATTACGTCTTGGCCGAGCTCCGCGCCAGCGGCCTCGCCCCGGACCGCATCTGCTTCGAGATCACCGAGACCGCGGCGGTTGCCAACCTCGCCCGCGCCACCCGCTTCATGGCGGCCCTGAAGGCCCTCGGCTGCCGCTTCGTGCTCGACGACTTCGGCAGCGGCCTCTCCTCCTTCGCCTACCTGAAGAACCTGCGGGTGGATTTCCTGAAGATCGACGGCGAGTTCGTCCGCGGCATGGTCGCCGACCCACTCCAGCGTGCCCTCGTCGAGTCGATCCACCAGATCGGCCACGTCCTCGGCATTCTCACCATCGCCGAGTCGGTCGAGGACCCGGCGACCCTCGAGGTCCTGCGGCGGATCGGCGTCGACTACGCCCAGGGCTACTGCATCGCCGCGCCCGAGCCGCTGGACTGACGCTCGGTAGCGGCCGCCAGCTCCCCAACTCTCAGCCCACGCGGCGGTTCAGCGAGCCCCGGGCGCGGATCTTGCTTCACATCCTCGCGCCCCGAGGGCCTCATGATCGAGCTGTCCATACCGCACGTGCTACGAGAAAAGACCGGTGCCGAAGTGATCGAGATCCGGCGAGCCCCGCTTCGTGACGAGCCGCAGCGGATCAGCGGCTCCCGCCGGCGCTTCCCGGCCGCGGCGATGCCGGCGGTGGCCTGGACCACCAACCGGGAGCTGCGCTTCAGCCCCGGGCCGAGCGGCGCCGGCCCCTCCCTCCTGCCCGACGAGCTCGAGGGGATCAGTCTTTTCGACTGTTTCAATACCCGCGATCCGCAATTCCCCACCATTCGCGCCCACTTCCTCGCCCTCGAAGGCGAATCGGTGCGCTTCGAGCAGGAATGGGGAGGGCGGCTCTTCCGGGCGCAGACCGAGCCGCTCCGCGACGACGACGGACGGATCATCGGCTGCTTCGCCGTCGCCTTGGACATCACCGAGCTCAAGCAGGCGGCGGAGGCCCTGTACTGGGAGAAGGAGCGCGCCCAGGTCACCCTGGCCTCGATCGGCGACGGGGTCATCCGCACCGACGCCTCGGGCCGCATCGACTACATCAACTCGGCGGCCGAGCGGCTGACCGGCTGCGACGCGGGCAGCAGCCTCGGGGCTCCCGTCGGCGAGATCTTCAAGCTCGTCGACGAGCTGACGCGGGAGCCGCTCCGAGATCCGGTCGAGCGCTGCTTCGAAGCCGACGCCGTCGTCGAGTCTCCGGGTCACGCTCTCCTCGTCGGCTGCGACGGGCGGGAGCTCGCGGTGCGCGATTCCGCGGCCCCCATCCACGGGCGCGACGGCAAGCTCGCCGGCGCCGTGCTGGTGTTCAAGGACGTCACGCAGCTCCGCGACCTCGAGCGCGAGATGGTCTATCTCGCCAGCTACGACGCATTGACCGGTCTCATCAACCGGCGGGAGTTCGAGATCCGCCTGCAGCGCGCTATCGCTGTCGCCCAGGCCGAGCGCCGGCAGCACATCCTCCTTTACCTCGATCTCGACGAGTTCAAGGTGGTCAACGACACCTGCGGCCACCTGGCCGGCGACGAGATGTTGAAACAGGTGGCCTCGCTCCTGCGCTCGCGCGTGCGGCACAGCGACCTCCTGGCGCGCCTGGGGGGTGACGAGTTCGGCGTCCTCCTGGAGGATTGCCCGCTGGACCACGCGCGCCAGATCGCCGAGGAGATGCGGTGCGCGATGGGCGAGTTCCGCTTTTCCTGGCTGGATCAGATCTTCGACGTCGGGGTGAGCATCGGCCTGGTCTCCATCGACAGTGGAAGCGGCGACCTGGGGCACGTGATGAGCGGCGCCGACGCCGCCTGCTACGTGGCGAAGGACAGCGGCCGGAACCGCGTCCACGAGTACGAGCTGGACGATACCCTGGTCGCCGTGCGCCACGGCGAGATGCAGTGGATCCACCGCATCCACCGTGCCTTCGAGGATCAGCGCTTCCGCCTCTACTACCAGCGGATCGAGCCTCTCCACGGCGCCTCCGAAGACGAGAAGGCGCGCGGCCTCCTGTGCGAGATCTTCATCCGAATGCTCGACTCCACGGGAGAGCTCGTCGAGCCGACCGCCTTCATCTCCGCGGCCGAGCGTTATCACCTCATCACCTCGCTCGACCGCTGGGTGATCCAGACGGCCTTCCGCGCTCTCGCCGAGGCGCAGCGGAAGGAGCCCGAGCGCCCCCTCCACTTCGCCATCAACCTCTCCGGCCCATCGATCTCGGAGGAGGCCTTCCTGACGTTCGTCATCGCCGAGCTGATGGAGAGCGGCGTCGACGCGCGGCGCGTCTGCTTCGAGATCACCGAGACGGCGGCCATCAGCAAGCTCGACAGCGCCATGCGCTTCATCGCGGTCTTGAAGGAGAGGGGCTGCCGCTTCATCCTCGACGACTTCGGCAGCGGCCTGTCGTCCTTCGCCTACCTGCGCGACCTGCCCGTCGACTTCCTGAAGATCGATGGCGAGTTCGTCCGCGGCATGGTGGACGACCCCGTCAAGCGCGCCCTCGTCGAGTCGATTCACCAGATCGGCCACGTAATGGGGATCGCGACGATCGCCGAATGCGTCGAGGATGACGAAACCCTGCTGGCCTTGAAGGAGATCGGCGTCGACTACGCCCAGGGCCACTTCCTCGCCCGCCCCCAGCCGCTGGTCAACGATTAGGGCCCGGCCAGAATCTCCATCGTCCCCTCGCTCATCAGCACCGAGGAGCCGCCGACGCGGACGGCGGCGATCTCGCCGGCGCGCTTGTCGATCTCCAGGTGGAGGAGGCTCGGGCGCCCCATCTCGAAGCCCTGCTCGACGACCCACCGCCGGGTGCCGGTGACGGTGTTGTCGCGCGCTCCGAGGTAGCCGCCCAGGGCCGCCACGGCGGAGCCGGTCGCCGGGTCCTCGGCGATCCCCAGGGCGGGCGCGAACATGCGGGCGCGGAGGTCGGAGCCGGGAAGCTCGGGATCGGGGGCGAAGACGTAGATCTCCGGCCCGCCGGTCCCGGGGAAGAGGGCCTCGAAGCGGTCGGTGCGGGCGCGCGCGCGTCGCACGGCGTCGCGATCGCGGAGGGGGACGAAGAGGAACGATAGGCCGCAGGAGACGTTCGTCGGCGGGTCGCCGCCCAGGTCCTCGACCGCCAGCGAGAGCATCTCGGCGAGCGCCGCCGCAGGGGGCGGCGGCGGGCCGAAGACGGGGAGGAGAGCCGCCTGGAGCTGCGCGAAGACCGGCACGCCGCCGCGCGACCGCACGGTGACGGCGACGGGACCCACCCCTTCCTCCAGAACGATGCCCGTCTCGTCGCCGGCGAGCGGGATCTCGCCGATCGCCGCCAGCACGTGAGCGGTGCCCACCGTCGGATGGCCGGCGAAGGGCAGCTCCTTGGCGGGGGTGAAGATCCGCAGCCGCCGCGTGTGCCGCGGGTCCTCCGGAGGCAGCACGAAGACCGTTTCCGAGAGGTTGAACTCGCGCGCCACCTGGAGCATGCGCTCCGCGGAGATCGCCCGCGCATCGGGGAAGACGGCGAGCGGGTTCCCCCCGAAGGGGCGGTCGGTGAAGACGTCGGCGGTCAGGAAGCGGTGGCGCATCGCCGCATTCTAACCGCGGCGCCGGGCGGAGTCGTCCGCCGCGGTATGCTGGCAACGCGGACAGAGCGTCCGCGCATTTCATCCATCCAAGAAAGAGGAGACGTCATGTCGGTAGCCAAGGTCACGGAAATCACCTCCGAGTCGCCGGAGAGCTTCGAGAAGGCCATCCAGGAAGGTATTGCCCGCGCCACCAAGACGCTCAAGAACATCAAGAGCGCCTGGGTGAGCGAGCAGCACCTGTCGATCGACAACGACAAGATCGTCGGGTACCGCGTCAACATGAAGCTGGTCTTCCTGCTCGAAGAGCCCAGGTAGCAGGAGGCGGGTAGGCGCCCCCGCCCAGGGGCGCCGTGCACGCCGCCGGGCCAAAAGAGTTGTCGTCTCCGCTAGTGTTGCAGGCTCGCTCGGATAGATCCGACTTCAACCGGGGCACGCGGTAGAATCGAGAAGAAAATCGGAGGAGCTGGCCATGAAGCTTGCAGAGCGTATCGAAGCCAAGCCTGACGTCATGCTCGGAAAGCCTGTCATCCGAGGGACCCGGATTCCTGTCGAGCTGATCCTGCGGAGGATCAGCGAGGGAGCCGCGGAGGATGACCTGCTGGCCTCGTACCCGCACCTGACTCGAGACGACATCCGCGCCGCTGTCGCTTTCGCCGCCGATACGATCGCCAACGACGAGATCGTCGAGATCGTTCGTTAAAAAAGTAATAGGCGCGATGCCAGCGTAGCGCTCCGCCGAGTCTACAACTACCGCGCCTGGACCTTCCTCGGCCCGGCGGCCTTGACCGCTTCGGTTACCTCGTCCTCGTACTTCTCGAAGTTGTCGGCGAACATCTCGGCGAGCTGCCCGGCTTTGGCGTCGTAGTCGGCGGCGCTCTTCCAGGACTCTCGCTGCTTGAGGACGGCCGCGGGCACGCCGTCGACGTGGCGGGGGACGGCGAGGCCGAAGAAGGGGTCGGCGACGGTCTCGACGCGGTCCAGCTCGCCGGCGAGGATCGCCGCCACCATCCGCCGCGTGTGGGCGAGCTTGATGCGGCTGCCGGTGCCGTAGGGGCCGGCCGTCCAGCCGGTATTCACCATCCAGACCCGCGAGCCGTGGCGCCCGATCCTCTCGCCCAGCATTTTGGCGTAGACGCCGGGATGGAGCGGCAGGAAGGGGGCGCCGAAGCAGGCGCTGAAGGTGGCCTTGGGTTCGGTGACTCCGCGCTCCGTGCCGGCGACCTTGGCCGTGTAGCCGGAGAGGAAGTGGTACATCGCTTGGTCGGGGGTGAGGCGGCTCAGCGGCGGCAGCACGCCGAAGGCGTCGGCAGTAAGGAAGACGATGGTCCTCGGGTGGCCGGCGCGGCCGCGGAGGTCGGCGTTCGAGATCTGGGTCAGGGGGTAGCTGCTGCGGGTGTTCTCGGTCAGCGAGTCGTCGTCCAGGTCGAGGGCGCGGGTCTCGGGGTGGACTGCGACGTTCTCGAGCACGGTGCCGAAGTGCCGCGTGGTGGCGTAGATCTCCGGCTCCCCCTCCCGCGAGAGGCGGATCACCTTGGCGTAGCAGCCGCCCTCGATGTTGAACACCCCGTCGGCGCTCCAGCCGTGCTCGTCGTCGCCTATGAGCGTCCGCGCGGGGTCCGCCGAGAGGGTGGTCTTGCCGGTGCCGGAGAGGCCGAAGAAGAGGGCGACGTCGTCGCGGTCGGCGCCGTAGTTGGCGCTGCAGTGCATCGACAGCACGTTCTCCTTCGGCAGGAAGTAGTTCATCACCGAGAAGACGCTCTTCTTGATCTCGCCGGCGTACTCGGTGCCGCCGATGAGCACCATCCGCCGCGCCAGGTGGAGGAGGATGAAGGTGGCGCTCTTGGTGCCGTCGGCGGCCGGATCGGCCTTGAGCGAGGGTGCCGAGATGACCGTGAAGCCGGGCTCGAAGCGAGCGAGGGCGGCGCCGTCGTCCTCGCGCACGAACATGTTGCGGGCGAAGAGGCTGTGCCAGGCGTACTCGGTGATCACCCGCACCGGCAGCCGGTAGCGCGGATCGGCCCCGGCGTAACCGTCGAAGACGAAGAGGTCGCGGTCGCGGAAGAGCTCCTGGGCGCGCGCCAGCAGGCGGTCGAACCGCTCGGGCTCGAAGGGGCGATTGACCTCTCCCCACCAGAGCTCGCCGTCGATCGCGGCGTCGCGGACCGTGAACTTGTCGTTGGGGGAGCGGCCGGTGTGCTTGCCGGTCGAGGCGGCGAGCGGGCCCTCGGCGGCGATCCGCGCCTCGCCGCGCCGCACCGCCTCCTCGTAGAGGGCGGCCGGCGGCAGGTTCCAGTAGACGGTGCGGGCCTCCGAGATCCCCTGCTTCTCGACGCCAAAATCGCTGATGAAAGGTCCCACGTTCTGCATGATGCACCCCGGATCTTGACGGATCGAGCCAGCCAGAACGGCAAAAGGCGAATTCTAGCGATCGGGCTCCAGAGCTGCAAATCCCACCAGATAGGCCCTTACTTGGCTCCCGTTGGCCTCGCGTCGCGACTGACAGCCCCCACCTTCTATCTCTGTAGGTGCAAGGCGATCCTGGGCGCGCCCTCCGAAGGAGCGGAGTGAAGCCTATGGGAGCCGGTATCCCGCCTACTTGGCGTTCGCCTGCAGGTAGTCCACCAGCACCCGCGACATCACCCGCATGCCGACCGCGACGGCGCCGTCGTCGCCGCGGAAGGTGGGGGTATGGAGGCCGCCCGAGGTGGTCCCCGGCTTGAGCGTGCCGAGCCGGAAGTAGAAGCCGGGGACGGCGTTGGCGAAGTAGGCGAAGTCCTCGCCGCCCATCGTTGGCTCCGACTCGACGACGTTCTCCTTGCCCACCGCCCGCTCGACGGCGGGCCGGGAGCGCCGCGACAGCGCCGGATCGTTGACGGTCGCCGGCGCGTTCTTCTTGTAGTCGAGCTCGTAGCTGCCGCCGCCCGCCTTGGTGATGCCGTCCAGGATCTCCCGCATGCGGCGCTCGACGGTCGCGCGCGTCTCCTCGTGGTAGGTGCGGACGGTGCCGGAAAGAAGGACCTCCTCGGGGATGATGTTGAAGCGCTCGCCGCCGCGCACGACGCCGACGGTGACGACGCTGGGCTCCATCGGCGGCAGGTTGCGCGAGCGGATGGTCTGGAGGGCGAGGATCGCCTGCGCGGCGATCACCACCGGGTCGACGGAGAGGTGCGGGTAGGCGCCGTGCGCCTGCTTGCCGTGGATCTTGGCGGTGAACTCGTCGACCGCCGCGTAGGTGGGGCCCTCGGTGTAGCCGATCTTGCCGACCTCGATGTCGGGGAAGGAGTGGAGGGCGAAGATGGCCGCCGGCCGCGGGTTGTCGAGCACTCCCTCCGCCATCATGAGGTCGGCGCCGCCCTGCTCGCCGGGCGGCGGTCCCTCCTCGGCGGGCTGGAAGATGAACTTGACGGTCCCCGGCAGGTCCTGCCGCATCGAGGCGAGCACCGTGGCCACCCCGAGCTGGACCGAGGTGTGGATGTCGTGGCCGCAGGCGTGGGCCACCCCCACCTCCTGCCCGAGATAGCTCGCCCGCTTCGTCGACTTCCAGGGAAAGTCCGTCTGCTCGGTCACCGGCAGGGCGTCCATGTCGGCCCGCACCGCCACCACCGGACCGGGCCGGCCGCCCTTCAAGATCGCCACGACGCCCGTCTTCGCCACCCCGGTCTTGACCTCGAAGCCCAGCTCCTGCAGGCGCTTGGCGACCAGGGCGGCGGTCGCCGTCTCGCGGTTGCCGAGCTCGGGATTCTGGTGGATGCGATGCCGCACCTCGACGATCTCCGGCGCCAGCCGGGCGACCGCCGAATCGATGCGGGACTCGAGGTCGTCCGCCAGGGCGGCGCCGGGAAGGACCGCCAGGGAGACGAGCGTCAGCTGAATCAGCAGGAGCCTCGGACGAGAGATCATCTTCCACCTCCAGAGATTAAGGTGCGACACGGCGTTTTCCTAGTCCACCGGCTTCGGCACCGGCGGGGCGGTGATCTTCGGCGGCGGGTTCTTCTTGAGCTCGTTCATCAGGTAGTCGATCGCTTTCTCGAGGCTCGGGTCGTGGCCCTTGACGATCTCCTCGGGGCGGTCGATGACTTCGATGTCGGGCACGACGCCGATGTTCTCGACGTCCCATTTCCCCTGGGTGTCGAGGAAGCGGAACTCGGGGGTGGTCACCTGGCCGCCGTCCAAGAGCGCGGGATTGCCGGAGAGGCCGATCAGGCCTCCCCAGGTGCGGGTGCCGATGAGCGGCCCCATCTTCTGCTTGCGGAAGTAGTAGGGGAAGGCGTCGCCGCCCGAGCCGGCATTGCCGTTGATGAGGCAGGCCTTGGGTCCGGCGTTGACGAAGTTCGGCGTTGTCTGCAGCTCGAGGCCCCGGCGCGCCCAGTAGTTGAGGAGCGGCCGGTCGAGCAGCGCGATCATGCGGTCGGGGATGAAGCCGCCGCCGTTGTAGCGGTCGTCGATGATCAGGGCGTCCTTCCCCGACTGCGGGTAGAAGTACTTGAAGAGCTCCCGGTTGCCCTCGACTGCCGTGTTGGGCAGGTGGATGTAGCCGATGCGGCCGCCGGAGGCCTTCTCCACCCGCTCGCGGTTGCTCCGCACCCACTCGAGGTAGCGCAGGTTGAGCTCCCTCTTGATGGGGTGGACCCGCTCCTCGTACGCCCCCTTGGTCGTCGGCTTGCCGTTGACGAGGAGAGTCACCACCCGGTCGGCCTTGTTCTCGAGTAGGCGATAGAAGTTGTCGACCCCCTTGGTCGTCTGGCCGTCGATGGCGAGGATGAAGTCGCCGGCCGCGACGTGGACCCCCGGCTCGGTCAGGGGCGAGCGGAAGTCCTCGTGCCAGTTCTCGCCGGGCCAGATCTTGGCGATGCGGTAGTAGCCGGAATCGTCGGGGACGATCTCGGCCCCCAGAAGCGCCCCGTCCAGCCGCTTGACCGGATCCTCGCCGGGCGCGCGCTGGACGTAGACGTGGCCGGCCGAGAGCTCGCCCCCCAGCTCGCCCAGGATGAAGTCGAGGTCGCCGCGGTTCGCCATGGAGGGAACGAGCCTGGCGTAGCGGTCCCGCATCGCCCGCCAGTCGACGCCGTTCATGCCGGGGTCGTAGAACCAGTCGCGGAGGATGCGCCAGGCGTCCACGTACTCCTGCCGCCACTCCTCGCGGGGGACGACCTTCATCTCCAGCTTGTCGAGGGCCAGGAGCCCCTCGCCCGCCTTCTGGCCGGGCTTGGCGTCGGCGATGCCGTAGTCCTCGCCCTTGCGGAAGAGGATCTTCTTGCCGTCGGCCGAGAGGTCGTAGGCGCGGACCCCTTCCAGGACCGTCGACTCCTTCTGGTCCTTGACGTTGTAGAGCTTGAGCTGCGTCTTCGGGCCCTGGCCGACGAGGTAGAAGACGCCCTCGGCGTTGGCGTTGAGCGACCGGTAGTCGCTCGACGGGCCGGGGATGGCGCGCACCCGCTCCTCGAACCCCTCGGCGTCGATCCGCACCCGCACCGGCCCCGCCTTGGCGGCGTCGGCGCCGTTCTTGTCGTCCCTTGACGCCGACGCCGAGGCAGCGGCGGACTTCTCGGGCGCCGCGTCGTCGGTCCGCGGCGGCTTCGGCGGCGTCTTGGGAGACTTGGGCGAAGCCGCTGGCTTGGTGCCCTCCTCCTCGCCCCGCGGACGCTCCTCGTCGCTCGTCGGCAGGAAGAGGCCGGGGCCGTCCTTCGAGAGGATGCCGACGTAGACCCTCGTGGGGTTGGTGTAGAGGTAGTCGAACTCGAAGCCGCTGAAGGTGAGGTTGAAGTCGCGGTTGGAGACGAAGTAGAGGTAGCGCCCGGTGGGGTCGAAGACCGGCTCGTCCTCGGCCGTCATGTCGCTCGTCAGGCGCGCCGTCTTGCCGTGGTCGAGCCCGTAGACCCAGATCGAGGGGAGCTGCGTCGGCCCCGCCTTGACGTAGGCGATGAAACGGCTGTCCGGCGACCAGCGGTAGGTGTCGATGTCGTTGTAGCTCGAGTGGTCGGCGTCGGTGATCCGGCCGCTCGCCACCTCGACCCAGCGCAGGCGCTGCTTCTTGTCGCCGAAGGCGAGCTTCTTCGAGTCCGGAGACCAGGCCGGCGGGAAGCGCCAGATGTCGCCGCCGGTCGTCACCCGCCGCTCCTCCCCGGAGCCGTCTCCCGGCCGCACGTAGATCTCGTACTCGCCGCTGCGATCCGAGAGGTACGCCACCCAGCGGCCGTCGGGCGACCAGGTGGGGTTCATCTCGCGGATGCCGGGAGTCTGGGTCAGGTTGCGGATCTCGCCCTTCTCGGCGGGGACGGTGAAGACGTCTCCCCGCGCCCCCAAAAGCGCCCGCTTGCCGGTCGGCGAGAGGGTGAACCAGTCGACGTCGGCGCGCACGTTCTGGAAGTGCGGCAGCGCCTGCGCCTGGTCGCTTTCGACCTGGATGGGCACCCGGTGGCTCTTCTCGCTCGCGGTGTCGAAGAGCCAGATGGCGCCGCCGTTCTCGTAGACGATCCTGCCGTCGTGGCCGCTCGGCCAGAGGACGTCGTACTCGCGATAGTCCGTCACCTTGCGGAGCTTCTTCGTCCCGGTGTCGTAGGCGAAGAGGTTCAGGGTGTGCTCGCGGTCGGAGGTGAAGAAGATGGTGTCGCCGATCCACACCGGGTGGTCGTCGATGGCGCGCGAGTCGGTGATGCGCTCCGACGTGTGGTGGACGAGGTCGTAGACCCAGACGTCGGGGGCGCGGCCGCCGCGGTGGCGCTTCCAGGTGCGGAACTCCCGGGAGATCGGCGGGTAGGCGAACTTGGTGCCGTCGGGCGAGAAGGTGCCGACGCCGCCCTCCGGGATCTCCAGCGGCTTCTCCATGCCGCCCGCCGCGGGCACCAGGTAGGGCCGGCCCAGGCGCTCGTCATAGGGGACGCGGTCGGCGCGGAAGACGACGTTCTTGCCGTCCGGCGTCCAGCCCAGGACCTCGTTGTCGTAGCCGCCGCGGGGCGGCAGGGGGCCGATGTCGTTGTAGAAGGTGAGCTGCCGCGGCTCGCCGCCGTCGACGCCGATGACGTAGACCTGGAAGGTGCCGCTGTACTGGCCGGTGAAGGCGATGGAGCGGCCGTCGGGGGAGAACTTGGGGAAGAGCTCGAGGCCGGGATGCGAGGTGAGCCGGCGGGCGGTCCCCCCCTCGACGCCCACCGTCCAGATGTCGCCCCCGTACGAGAAGGCGATGCTGTCCCGCGAGACGTCGGGATAGCGCAGCAGAAGGGTCCCCTCCGCCGGCGCCGGCGTCGCGGCCGGGAGCGAGAGGCTGACGGTGAGCAGGCAGACGAACACGAGGCACGCTTGGCGCACGAACGGGCTCCTTTCAACGGGCTTGCGACAGGGCTGAGACGGGCCTTGCGACGGCCAACAAAGAATGCTATCACTGGCGTCGCCTGCGTCCACTCTCGCGACCCCTCCAATCCACCGAAACGGAAACCTCCTCCATGGAAAACGTCAGCTTCTTCGACCAGGTCAACCGGAACTTCGACCGCGCCGCCGCCTACACCAAGCACGACCAGCACCTCCTGACGCTGATCAAGAACTGCAACAGCGTCTACCACCTGACCTTCCCGCTGCGGCGCGACGACGGCTCGATCGAGGTCATCCACGCCTGGCGGGCCGAGCACAGCCATCACAAGCTGCCGACCAAGGGAGGCATCCGCTACAGCCTGTCGGTCAACGAGGACGAGGTGGTCGCTCTGGCGGCGCTCATGACCTACAAGTGCGCCGTCGTCGACGTGCCGTTCGGCGGCGCCAAGGGTGGCATCAAGATCAACAGCCGCGACTACTCGGTGGACGAGCTCGAGCGCGTCACCCGCCGCTACACCTTCGAGCTCTACAAGAAGAGCTTCATCGGCCCGGGGATCGACGTCCCGGCCCCCGACTTCGGCACCGGCTCGCGCGAGATGGCCTGGATCGCCGACACCTACGTGTCGCTGGCGACCGACAAGCTCGAGGCACTCGGCTGCGTCACCGGCAAGCCGATCGCCCAGGGCGGCATCCGCGGGCGCTCCGAGGCGACCGGCCGCGGCATCGCCTTCGCCACCTGCGAGGCCTGCTCGGTCGCCGAGGACATGAAGGCCATCGGCCTGACGCCGGGGATCCGCGGCAAGCGGGTGATCGTCCAGGGGCTCGGCAACGTCGGTCACAACGCCGCCCGCTTCCTCGAGGAGGCGGGCGCCGTCTTGGTCGGCATCGCCGAGGCCGAGGGTGCGATCTACAACCCAGACGGGCTGTCGCTGCAGGCGGTCTGGGCGCACCGCCTGGAGACCAAGTCGATCCTCAACTTCGACGGCGCCAAGAACCTGGCCAGGAGCAAGGAGGCCCTGGAGCTCGACTGCGACATCCTGGTGCCGGCGGCGCTCGAGAACCAGATCACCAGCGAGAATGCCCCCAGGATCAAGGCGCCGATGATCGTCGAGGGCGCCAACGGCCCCACCACCAGCGAGGCGAGCGAGATGCTCTCCGAGCGCGGGGTGCTCATCCTCCCCGACCACTACGTCAACGCCGGCGGCGTCCTCGTCTCCTACTTCGAGTGGCTCAAGAATCTCTCCCACGTGCGCTTCGGACGCATGGAGAAGCGCTTCGAGGAAGGCGCCTACCGGCGCATCCTCCACTCCGTCGAGGAGATGACGGGCAAGCACTTCACCGCCGAGGAGGCCGCCGCGGCCACCCGCGGGGCGGGCGAGGAGGACCTCGTCAACTCCGGCCTCGAGGACACCATGGTCACCGCCTACCACCACCTGCGCGAGATCCGCTGCAAGCACCAGGGGATCGACCTGCGCACCGCAGCCTTCCTCGACGCCATCGACAAGATCGCGCTGTGCTACGGCGACCTCGGGATCTTCCCGTAGGGATATCGAGGCTGGCCCAAGGATTTCGTCCAATGAAGGTGGATGAAGAACTGCGGGACGCGATCTTGCTCCTGAAAATCGTCGCGCAAGGAGAGGCTGAGATTGCCGCGGGTCGCTTTGTGCATCAGGACGAGGCGCTCGCCCGTGTCCGAAATCGCCTCAAGAAGGGTTGACGTAGAAAGACTTCGGCGTCTCCTGGGCTGAAGCGGTGAAGATCGTCTCCATCAACGTGGCGGTCCCGCGCGAGGTCCGATGGCGTGGGCATACCCACCTCACCTCCATCTTCAAGGCGCCGGTGTCAGGGCCGGTTCGCGTGGCGCGGCTCAACGTCGAGGGCGACCGGCAAGCGGATCTCAGCGTGCATGGCGGCCCTGACAAGGCCGTGTACGCCTACCCTTCCGAGCACTACGCCTTCTGGCGCGCGGAGCTCCCCGGGATGGATCTTCCCTGGGGCGCCTTCGGCGAGAACTTCACGACGGAAGGCCTGATCGAGGAAGAGATCCACATCGGGGACAGGCTGCGCGCCGGCTCGGCCGAGCTGGTCGTCACGCAGCCCCGCATGCCCTGCTTCAAGCTGGCGATCCGCTTCGACCGGCCGGACATCGTGAAGCGCTTCCTCGAGAGTGGCCGCAGCGGTTTCTACCTGAGCGTGGCGCAGGAGGGCGAGGTCGCCGCGGGCGACCCGATCACGCTGGTGGCCCGCGACGACCGCGCCGTAACCGTGTCCGACATTGTCAGACTGTACGGCGCCGATGCCGCGAACCAGGAGCTCCTGCGCCGGGCGAGCGGCCAGCAGGCCCTTCCAAGTGCCTGGCGGGACTACTTCCGCAGCCGGCTCTGGGAGCCGGATGTTTGAGTCGCCGCTTCAAGCGAAGCCTGCTCGCTCCTACTGGCTCGCCGCCGCCACGAGATCCGCCGCGCTCACCGGTCCGATCGCGTAGGTGTCGGTGTGGGAGGTGATGAAGGTGCGGAATTCGAGGCTCGCAGCGTAGCCCGTCTTCCGTCCGTGCTGCTTGGCGACCGCATCCACTTTGGCCTGCTGTTCCTTGGACAGGTCGGGCGAGATCGACACGTAGTCCCAGCTATCGCCTTGGGTATGGGCGTAGAGGACGCTAGGCGGCACCCCGGCCTCCTTGTCGATGGCATCGTTGGCGGCGACCCACTTCAGGTAGTCGAGGTGCTTGCCAGGGGCGACGTGGTAGATCGCGATCAGCGCGGTTGGATGCGGCTTGGCCGCCTGCGCATGGACCGCGAGAGCGACCGAGAACACAAGGGCGAGAAGGGCCAGCGGGGCGAGGAGCATCCTACGGTTCATGACAACCCTCCTTGGGTGCGAGCACCCAGAGCACGATGGGAGAAAGCTCGGGACGGCGGGTTCGCGCGCCCGCCCGGCGGAACTTTTCGTTCTTCGGAGACAGTCGGGGACAGTACACCCGCCACCGGGGTTGGTCAAACGAGGCCAGGGTTCGATCGTGTCCTAAAAGGCGCTCCCTAAGTGATGCGAGGCAATTCTCAAGATCAGCCCTGCGATAGGGAACTGTAGAGTGGCTCGGACGTTCTGATCGCGGAGGTCGAATGCTCGCCGGAGAAGACGCCTCACCAGACCACCTCTAATTCTCGTACCAGGCGTCTTCGAGCTCGACCTGCGCCTCCGGCCGAACGAGAAAGCTCGGCGTCATTATTGGCGCGAGCTGTGAAGCTTCTGGTCGAGTTCCTAGTGTAGCGGACCCCGAAAGTGAAATGACATTGCCATATGACTCTTGCAGTGCCATAGTAATAAGATGAACGACAAATCGACTCAGCATTGGCCCGGTCGATGGTTCCTGGCTGATACGCCTAGCATTGAGATAGCGGGCACACTTCACATGGAAGGTTCGCTCAAGCTCAGCCTCGAACTCATTGGCTCTTTTTCAGACGACCTAACCAGAGTTCTTAAGTTCGGCGGCTCAGCTGTGGTGCACGGAATCTCAACTAGTGGCTCTTTGCTGACGGTGGAGCTCGTAGATGAAGAATTAGTCGGGAAGTCCGCCTTTGGAACTCGAAAGACATACCGTGTACATCGCGTTATCGAGGGCGATCTTTTGCCCAATTTGGACCCAGAAATTCTCTCTGTTGAATTCGGGTTGTCACGGCTACACGATTGGGTTGGCCCGAAAACGTTCGGCCTTGAGAGTAGCTACGAGGATTACCCATATGGCGCGACTTTAACGCTCAAGTATCAGGACCCTAAACCGATCACGCTACTTGAGAGCGACGACCTCTCTATTTATCTTCAGTTCTGGTCTGGTTTACCTTTCGTCGGGCCTCAATCGCGGTCTGGTTGTCTACGACATTTTTCGGGATTGCGAATTGATAGTCACAAGCCGCGCAAGCTATCGGCGCTTCTTCCAGTAGTAGGTCAGATGCGCGCCATGCTGTCATTCGCCACAGCAACTCCTAACTGGGTAACCTATCTGTCGGCACACCGTCAACGAGATGATTCCAAGCCTCTCCAGACGCGTGTGACGCCAAGGGGCCGGTTGAAATTCTTTCCCGTTGACGACCCTGAAGGTGAACCTGCTAAAATGGTCTTTCCATCGCAGATGCTTTTCGCTCTGGCGGACGACATGAGCATGGGTAGAAGCGCAACATCCTCTTGGGTTCGAAGCTGGCCGAAGATGGGCCCATTGATCCAACTGTTTCTTGGTGCGAATCAATCCACTGAAATCTATCAAGAGCATCGATTCATTAGTTTGATTCACGCAGTCGAGGGCTTTCATAGATTGAACTATTCCAACTCCTTGGTCCCTAAGGCAAAGCACAAATCGCGGATGCTTGGAATTTTGTCGTGTTTGGCAGAAGAGGATCGCGAATTCGTGGGACGTGGCTTGCAGTACAGCAATGAGCCGAGCTTGAGGCTCCGCCTCAAGGAATTGTTGGACATAGCACTAAAGACAGTTCCGGGATTCATGGGCAGTGAGCAGGAGTTTTTAAGGAGCGTCGTCGAAACACGGCATTACCACAGTCACTTCGAGCCAAAGCTTAAGCGCAAAGCTGCTGGAAGCGCAGTCTTGTTTGAGCTTTGCAGCGTCCTCTCGTCGATGTTTGAGATTCTGACTCTTCTTCATCTTGGTTTTCCAGCTGAAAAAGTGAAAGAAGTCATCAACAGAGGACGTTTCAATCGCCCGATCCGGGGGGTGGTCCGTTTTGTACTAGAGAATCGTTGGGGAGTTGTCTGACACTGCGGTTGTGAACTGAAGCCGAAGGCGGTCTCCTCGACCGTGGTGCCTCTACACCACGCCGAGTACCTGGCGCGGCCGCCCGGCGTTTTCGCCGGTGTGTTAAAGGCGCCGGGCTGGGGGGATCAAGAAGGTGGGGACGATCCTGGCGCGCCGGAATGATGGGGAGGTCGGCCGGGACGGCCCGTCGGCATCGGCGGTCTGCGGGTCGCGCCTGCCGCGCGAACGCTCGGAGCGTCCTCTTTGCAGGACGAACGGAGCCTCGATAAGCCCGCCCGGCGGTCCGGCAGTGTTACCGGAGGCCCGGCAGCGCTGCCGTGGCCCCGGCAGTGTTCCCCGACCTCCGGGAAGATTGCGGCGCCGCCGGCAATCTTGCCCTAAGGGTGGATGGCGTCCGCTTGTTGGGGCCAGCATACGAAGAAGCCGTCCGCCCATACGATGTCCTGGTCGTAGTCGCTCGGATCGAACATGGCCACCTGGTAGATGTCCGTATCCGCCAAGCCGTCCAGCCCGGAGTTGCGGATCGCCAGCGGCCGGGCGGGCCTTCGAAACGGCCGGCGCAGGGGGTGTCGCAGTTGGCGCAGGCACCTTCCTCGGTCAGGTTCCAGGCGGTGAGACGTACCAGTCGCGGCCGATGAGCCGCTCGCCGCAGGCGTGGCAGAAGGTGCAAGGTAACAACGCACCGAAATTTCAGGCCAAAATGGCGGGAGCCGTTAGCGGAGCGTCCTCTTTGAGGGACGAGCAGCGCCTGCCCGACGGAAAAGGGTGACGCCGGACGGAAAAGGGTGACGCCCGACCGAAAAGCGTGACGCCCGACGGAAAAGGGTGACGCCCGACGGAAAAGCGTGACGCCCGACGGAAAAGGGTGACGCCGGACGGAAAAGCGTGACGCCCGACGGAAAAGCGTGACGCCCGGCGGAAAAGCGTGACGCCCGACCGAAAAGGGTGACGCCCGACGGAAAAGGGGAAAAGTGCGAGGCCGGATGCGCCGCTACGGCAGGATCGCGAAGCGAGTGGGCGGGGGGACCACGACGCCCGGCGCGAAGTCCCGCAGGCGGACGGGTAGCCGCCGGGCTCCCCAGCGGCCGGGCGGGCCTTCGAAGCGGCCGACGCAGGGGGTGCCGCAGTTGGCGCAGGCGCCCTCTTCGGTCAGGTTCCAGGCGGTGAGGACGTACCAGTCGCGGCCGATCAGCCGCTCGCCGCAGGCGTGGCAGAAGGTGCTGCCGCCCTCCTCGTCGTGGACGTTGCCGGTGTAGGCGTAGCGGATGCCGTTGGCAAGCGCGATGCGGCGCGCGCGGGTGAGCGTCGCCGGCGGAGTCGGCGGGCGATCCATCATCTTGTAGTCGGGATGGAAGGCGCTGAAGTGGAGCGGCACGTCGGGGCCGAGCTTGTCGACCACCCAGCGGGTCATGGCGTCGAGCTCGTCGTCGTCGTCGTTCTCGCCGGGGATCAGGAGGGTCGTGATCTCGAACCAGACATCGGTCTCGTGCTTCAAATATTCGAGCGTTTCGAGCACCGCCGCCAGCGATCCGCCGCAGACGTTGCGGTAGAAGCGCTCGGTGAAGCCTTTCAAATCGACGTTCGCCGCGTCCATGTGGCGGTAGAACTCCCGCCGCGGCTCGGCGCAGATCTCGCCGGCGGTGACCGCCACGGACCGGATGCCGGTCTCGCGGCAGGCCTGGGCGACGTCCACCGCGTACTCGAGGAAGATGACGGGATCGTTGTAGGTGAAGGCGACGCTCGCGCAGCCGAGCTCGCGGGCGGCGCGGGCGATGACCTCCGGGGTGGCCTGGTCGGCCAGGGTGTCGATCTCGCGCGACTTGCTGATGTCCCAGTTCTGGCAGAACTTGCAGGCCAGGTTGCAGCCCGCGGTGCCGAAGGAGAGCACCGGCGTCCCCGGCAGGAAGTGGTTCAGGGGCTTCTTCTCGATGGGGTCGACGCAGAAGCCGCTCGACCGGCCGTAGGTGGTCAGGACGACCTGGTCGTCCAGCCGGGCGCGCACGAAGCAGAGCCCGCGCTGCCCCTCGCGCAGCTTGCAGAAGCGCGGGCAGAGGTCGCACTGGATGCGCTCGTCGTCCAGCCGATGCCAGTATCTCGTCGGGACGACGCTGGCGTCCCGGATGATCTCGGTGTCCAATGGCAAGCCCTCTCGCTCAGTAAAACAGGCTTGCAGGGGTTGAGCATTCCGGCGCTTCGAGCCCTACTTCTCCTTCGTCGTCGCCAGGGCCTTCAGCTCGGCGAGCGAGCGCAGCACTCCGCCGCGCACGACGTAGCGGACCTGCCGCAAATTCTTGACGTCGGCCGCCGGGTCGGCGCCGACGACGAGGAGGTCCGCCACCTTGCCCTTCTCGACCGTGCCGATCTCCTTGTCCATGCCGAGCGCGATGGCGCCGCCGCGGGTGGAGGCGACCAGCACCTCCATCGGCGACAGGCCGGCCGCCTGCATGGCCTCCATCTCGGCGTAGACCGACGGCCCGTGGAGGGTCAGGGGGTTGCCGGCGTCGGTCCCCATGGCGATCGTCACCCCGGCGTCCTTTACCCGCTTCAGGTTGGCGGCGGCGGTCCGCTCGCGCTCGCCGGTCACCCGGTCGCGGGTGGCGAGCTGCTCCGCGGTGACGCCTCCAGCGCCTGCCGTCGCGGTCGCCGCCACCTTGGCGAGGGTGACGGGATCGAGGCAGCCGTTGGGGTCGTCGACGGCCGGCGCCTTGCCCTGGACCGCCGCCGCGAACATCCGCACGTAGCCCCTCGCCACCGTCAGCGTCGGGCAGTAGATCGTGCCGTTGGCCTTCAGGAGGTCCAGGAACTCCTGGTCGATCGGTTTGTCCCAGACGCTGTGGACGAGGAGGTGCGCGCCGGCCTTGAGCGCCGCCTTCGCCTCCTCGAGGCCGGTCGAGTGGACGATGAGCGTCAGCCTCAGGCGCTTCGCCTCCTCGCCGGCGGCGCGGACGGCGACCGCCATCTGCTCGATCGTGCGGTCCTTGTTGGGGATGAACCAGACCTTGACGGCGTGCGAGCCCTGGGAAGCCAGGTAGCGCACGCCGGAGCGGCCGACGTCGGCGTCGGTCAGGAAGATGAACTGGCGCTCGGCCGGCAGGTTGAGCCAGTGGTCGAGGGTCGAGAGGAGCGGGCCGGCGGCGGCGACGTGGGGCACCTCGGTGCTGTCGCCGAAGCGGCGCGGGAGGTCGAGAGTCCAGGGGTAGCCGCCGACGTCGAAGACTGCCGTCACCCCCGAGCAGAGGTAGGTGCGGCCGAAGCGCTCGGGATGGAGGCGGAGGTCCTCCTCGGTCTTCTCGTAGGGATAGTTGGCACGGACGTCCAGCGCGTCCGGACGGCCGTCCGCCCAGCCGGTCTGCGAGAAGTGGACGTGGGCGTCGACGAGGCCGGGGGTGATCCACTGCCCCTTGAGGTCCACCACCCCGACGCCGGCCGGCACGGGGCAGGCCGCGCGGGTGCCGGCGCAGTCGATCTTGCCGTCGCGGAGGAGCACCACCGCGTCGGCCACCGGCTGGCCCCCGGCGCCGTCGACGAGCGTCGCCCCGACCAGCGCCCGCGGCGGCGGCGGCACGCCGGGCGTGTTCTCGAAGGCGGTGGTGACGGCGATCCGCCAGCCCTTCGGGGTGTCGAGGAACACCCGCTCCGAGAGCCCCGCCACCTCCTGGCCTCCGTAGCGGACGCGGTAGCGGTAGGTGCCGTAGACCAGGCCCGGCCGCACCGGCACGAGGCGGATGTCCTCGGCCTCGAAATGGTCGGGCCAGTTCTGCCCGGCCGCCGCCACGAACCCCGCGTAGCCGAGCTCGGGACCGGTGGGACCGGTGCGGGCGAGCGTCTCCGCGTCGAGGTAGCAGGCGAGATAAGCCTCCTTGCTCTTGTCGCGGATGGCCTGCAGGTTGCGCTCGAAGACGGCGCGGGCGGCGGCGACGTCGGCGGCCGAGGAGTCGGCGGCTACAGCGTCCAGACGCGGTACGCCGAGGAGGAGAAGGGGGACGAGCGTGGCCAGGCGCAGCGCGCCGCGGCGGATCCTTGTCGTCATGGGGGAGACCTCCGGCGCAGGAGTGTATCGGAAGGGCGGAACGGCCGGAACTGGGGGAATGGGGGAGGAGATGGCTCCTCGGGAGGGATTCGAACCCCCAACATTTCGGTTAACAGCCGAACGCTCTACCGTTGAGCTACCGAGGAGTGTAGGGGGGCCCGGCGGCCCCCGAGAGGGAAGGATGTTAGGTGGATGCACCTTGAGCTGTCAAGGATGTCCTCCCGTGGGCGGAAAGGCCTGTCCCCCCGGTTGTCATCCCGAGCGAGAGCGAGGGACCCGGGGGAAGGGCGGCGCGAAGGCCTTTGCTACCAGCGGTTTGGGAGGCCTCCCCCCGCACAGGTCCCTCGCTCCCGCTCGGGATGACAGGCCCTAGGTTCTCGCCGCCGCCGACCGCCGGCTCCCGCTACTGCGTGGTGTCCAGGAAGGGCTTCAGCTTGGTCGCCCGGCTGGGATGGCGCAGCTTGCGCAGGGCCTTCGACTCGATCTGGCGGATGCGCTCGCGGGTGACGTTGAAGGAGCGCCCCACCTCCTCGAGCGTGTGCTCGGAGCCGTCGCCGACGCCGAAGCGCATCTTGAGCACCAGCTCCTCGCGCGGCGTCAGGGTCTTCAGCACCTTGCGGGTCTGGTCCTTCAGGTTGGTGAAGATCACCGACTCGATCGGCGAGACGGCGTTCTTGTCCTCGATGAAGTCGCCGAGATGCGAGTCCTCCTCCTCGCCGATGGGCGTCTCGAGAGAGATCGGCTCCTGGGCGATCTTCATGATCTTCCGCACCTTCGAAGCCGGCAGGTCCATGCGCTCGCCGATCTCCTCGGCGGTGGGCTCGCGGCCCAGCTCCTGCACCAGCGAGCGGCTGGTGCGGGTGAGCTTGTTGATGGTCTCGATCATGTGCACCGGGATGCGGATGGTGCGCGCCTGGTCGGCGATGGCGCGGGTGATGGCCTGCCGGATCCACCAGGTCGCGTAGGTCGAGAACTTGTAGCCGCGCCGGTACTCGAACTTCTCGACCGCCTTCATGAGGCCGATGTTGCCCTCCTGGATGAGGTCGAGGAACTGCAGCCCGCGGTTGGTGTACTTCTTGGCGATCGATACCACCAGCCGGAGGTTGGCGACGATGAGCTCCTCCTTGGCGCGCTCGCAGACGCCCTCGCCCTGGCGGATCTTCTCGATCGTGGCAGCGATCTCGGCGTGGGTGGTGCCGTAGCGCTCCTCGAGCTCGCGCAGGTGGGCGCGGTACTTCTCGATGCGGCGCCGGTGGAGGGCCTTGAGGTCGTCGTTGATCTCTCGCTTGAGCGCCGTCTGCGCCCGCTTGATGTCCTGCTCGAAGCGGGAGAACTGGCGGTCGATGTCCTTCAGGAAATCGACCAGCCGGTTGCGCGTCTGCACCGAGAAGTCAATGGTGCGGATGTCCTTGGCGATCTTCGCCACCAGGCGGTCGATCTCGCGCTCGATCTCCAGGAACTTCTCTCCCTCGGGCTTGCAGCGCTTCTGGCGCTTGCGCAGCTCCCCGATGTCGCGGTCGTTGCCGGCGATCTGCTCGAAGATCTTCAGGTTGCCGCGGATGCGGTCCGAGGCCTTGGGGTCGAGCGGCTCGTCGGGGTCGGCGGCGATCAGCTCGCGCAGTACCCGCTTGTCGCGCTGGGCGAGCTCGTTCAGCCGCAGCAGCTCGCGCAGGACGACCGGGTTCTCGCACAGCGCCTCGTAGATGGTCCACTCCCCCTGCTCGATGCGCTGGGCGATCTCCACCTCGCCCTCGCGGTCGAGGAGCGGCACGGTGCCCATCTCCCGCAGGTACATGCGCACGGGGTCGTTGGTCTTCTCGTGGGTGGCGAGACCGAACTCGGTCGTCTCGTCCTCTTTCTTGTCGAACTCGGAGGCGGGCGCCTCGAAGTCGTCCCGGTTCTGGTAGCGCTCGGGACGGTCGATGACGTCGATGCCGAGATCGGAGAACCGGATGTAGATCTCATCCAGCTCGTCGGGGAGGGAGACCACCTCCTCGGGCAGCATCTCGTAGATCTCGTCGTAGAGGAGATAGCCCTTCTCCTTGCCCAGCTCGATGAGCTGCTTGACGGAGGAGTACTTCTCTTCGACGTGGGTCAGGCTGGAAATGGCCAATAGAACCTCCTAGGGGTCTTTCTTCCGGGAAGAGGACGTCCGCGGGCCCAGTTGGGATCAACCGGCTCCCTTGCCGGCGCCCGGTCCCTTCTGCAGGAGGAGGCTCAGACGCTGCTTCTCCTCCGCCAGACGCGTGAGGAGCTCGACGTCGCCGCCTTTGCGCTGCAGCTCACTGAGCTCGCCAACCAGCTCGCGCAACCGCCTCTCCTGATATCGGTGCGTGAGCTCGGCCAAAAGGTCCGGCAGCTCTCGTTCCTTCGAGGCAACCGGCCCTTCTACCAAAATCTGGGCCACCCGGTCAACCGCTTCTCCCCCGGAGCCCAGCCCGGCCAGCACCTTGCGGCCGTCGGGAGGAGAGCCGACACTCCCCTCGCCTCCATATAGAGTGCAGTAGACCTGATAAATATTCCTGCATTGCGGATCGAAAAAGACCTCGGGGCCGGGGAGCGACTCCGCAGGGGGGATCCGCTCTCCTTTCAACAAGATCTGCAGCACCTGCTCTTCCAGGCTGCGGACGATCCCGGCCTCCCTTTCGCCCGGCGGGCGCTGCCCCTCCCGGCCCTCCGGCCGGCCGGCCGCCGGCCGCCGCTCGGCGAGCTGGGCGAAGAAGAGCTTTTCCGGGATGCGCAGGCGCTCGGCGGCCCGGCGCAGGTAGTCGTAGCGGGCCTCGGGGTCCTTGACGGCGCCCACCAGCTCGCGCAGGGCGGCGGCGGCGGCGGCGGTCACCCGCGGCTCGCGGCCGGCGTCCTTGGGGATCAGCCGCTCCATCTCGAGGAAAATGGCGTCCTCCGCGGTGTCGAAGGCGGCGGCGACCGCCTCCGGCCCCTGCTCCAGCCGCAGGGAGTCGGGGTCGTGCCCCTCCCCGAAGCGCGCCCGGCGCACCGCGAGCCCCTCCGCCAAGAGGAGCGGGAGGGCCCGGCGGTAGGCCGTCTCCCCGGCGCTGTCGCCGTCGTAGCCCACCACCACCTCGCCGGCGTAGCGGAAGAGCAGCCGCGCCTGCTCGGGGGTGAGCGCGGTGCCCATGCCGGCCACCGCCCCTTCGCGGCCGCTGGCGACCGTCCCCACGACGTCGAAATAGCCCTCGACGAGGAGGGCGCGGCCGCTCTCGCGGATCTCCTTCTTCGCCAGGTGGAGGCCGTAGAGGAGGGTGCCCTTGTGGAACTGGTCGGTCTCGCTGGTGTTGACGTACTTGGCGTCGTCGTCCCCCAGGGTGCGGCCGCCGAAGCCCAACAGGCGCCCCGCCGCGCCGTGGATGGGGAAGATCAGACGGTTTCTGAAGCGGTCGTAGGGATCGCCGCTCTTCTCCGAGCGCCCGATCAGGCCGGCGGCGTGGAGGTCGGCGAGCGGCACCCGGCCCTGGAGGGCCTGCTGCAGGCTGTGCCAGGCATCCGGCGCGTAGCCGAGGCCGAAGCGCTCGACGAGCTCCCTGGGGATGCGGCGCTTCTCAAGGTACCGCTGGGGCAGCGGCGCCTTCTTGAGCTGATCGGCGAAGAACTCCGCCGCCGCCGCCAGGGCGCGGCCGAGGTCGCGCTCCTCCCCGTGGCCGCCCCGCCGCTCGCTCCGGCTCGGCAGGGGGATGCCGTAGCGCCCGGCGAGCGCCTCGATCGCCGCCGGGAAGTCGTCGCCGGTCGTCAGCATGTGAAGCTTGATGGCGTCGCCCCCCTTGCCGCAGCCGAAGCAGTAGAAGAGGCCCTGCACGGGGTCGACGCTGAACGAGGGGGTCTTCTCCTTGTGCAGCGGGCAGAGCCCCTGCCAGCGCCGGCCCTGCTGGCGCAGCCGGGTGTGCTCGGAGGCGATGCCGACGATGTCGACCGCGTCGCGCACGGCCTGCACGAGCTGCGGGGTGAGATGGACGTTGCCGATCGCCATGGCGGAGAGCTTACGCCCCCTTGAGGGTCGCCACCGTCGCCCCGTTTCCGCCCTCGTTGGGGGCGCCGGAGCGCAGCGTGGAGACGCCGGGATGGGCCCGCAGGTGCTCGCGGACGGCGTCGCGCAGGCGGCCGGTGCCGTGGCCGTGGACGACCCGCACCTCGCGGCGGGAGGCGAGGAGGGCGCGGTCGAGGTAGGCGTCCAGCTCCTCCAGGGCCGGCTCGACCCGCTGGCCGATGAGGTTGATCTCTACGGCCACCTCGACGCTCTCGGAGACGTCGCGGGCGTTGGCGCCCCGCCGCGGCAGGGAGCGCTCGCCGCCCTCGCGCGCCGGCACGGGTCCTCCCGCCGCCGCGCCGGCGGGGACCAGGTCCTCCGGCCGGCAGCGCACCCGTTTGCCCTTGACGAGGACCTCGGCGCGGCCGGGCTCGAGCTTCTCGACGATCCCCTGCCAGCCCAGCTGGACGTGCCGGGCCGGCGCGCCGACGGCGAGCGGACCGCTGGCAGCGGGCGGCGGGGCGCCGAGGTCGGGCGCCGCGGCGAACAGGCGCTCGACCGCCTCGGCCTCCAGGCCGCGCCGCC